>Ga0102594_1000028_pt1 | contig 327858 bp, 289 predicted proteins | sample AraplaCol_mLB_r2_2_FD_76863 | JGI IMG/M metagenome (GOLD analysis project Ga0102594, IMG submission 76863) | Arabidopsis root microbial communities from North Carolina, USA - plate scrape MF_Col_mLB_r2 (SPADES assembly) (version 2) | ecosystem: Host-associated > Plants > Roots > Endosphere... | reverse complement strand
GATGCTTACAGTGCTATCAACAAACGTTCTGAGCAGGTTTCTGACAACTTCTTCAACGCTACTTTAGGTCTTTCTTTCAAATTAGGAAAGCACGAGTCTCATGTAATGTGGCATGACCCACTTCAGGAAATCTATTATAAACTTGATGTACTGGCGAATAAAAACCAGGATATCGAAGTATGTAAAAAAGGAGATGCTGATAATGACGGGGTATGCGACGATTGGGACAGACAGCTTGATACACCTGCAGGTGCTAGAGTGGACGGTGCCGGAGTTGCATTGGATACTGACCTGGATGGTGTAATTGACCTTTACGATAAGTGTGTAACGGTTCCAGGACCTGTTGAAAACAACGGATGCCCTATTGCTAAAAAAGATAATAAGGAAACCGCTGTAGAAGTAGAGAAAACCCTTAAAGATATTTACTTCAACTTTAATAAAGCTACCATCAGACCTGAATCTAACGAAAAATTGGATCTGGCAGCTTCCATTATTAAAGAAAACGGAGGTAATTATCTGTTAACAGGACATACAGATATCAAAGGAAATGCAGCGTACAACCTTAGATTGTCTAAAGAAAGAGCAGCTGCTGTAGTAGGAGCTCTGGAAAACAGAGGCATTAATGAAAATGTGCTGAAATCAAGAGGTGTTGGTTCTGCTGAAGCAACAATCCCGGCGTCGGCTTCAGATGCTGAAAGAATGGCAGACAGAAAAGTTACGGTAAGATTTATAGAAAGTTCAGAATGGGATTCTATCAAAAAGAAAGACTATGAAGACGCTCCTGTAAAAAAAGCAGTAAAAAAAGTTCCTGCTAAGAAAAAGAAGAAATAATTTTAAAATACTTCATAAACCGAAAAGAATTGTTCTTTTCGGTTTATTTTTTTTTTACTACGATTTTTTTTACATACCTTTATCATTATTTAAGACAACTTTATGAAACATATTAGTAATCAGTAAGTTTGTTTTGAAAAAAATTAACACAAAATCACTTTTTAACGTAAAAAAATCATTTAAATAACTTAACTTAAAAAAATAACACTATGAAATTAAGTTTAGCAATTGTTGCATTAGCTTTGGCAATTCCTTCTGCCACGTATGCACAAGACTCAACGGCAGTTTCAAAAGGAGAGTATCCTAATACATTTTCTTCGGGATCTGCTAATGTTTCCCCATTTACCAATCAATCTAAAAGATTTAACGATTGGTCTATTTCTGCCGGGGTAGGTGTTCCACTTCTTCAGTCAGCAGATTTGACGTCGATCAAAAATGGTAACGGTAAAAACCTTTTTGGATATTCAGCGTATGTAAGTATTGATAAAGCAATTACCCATGCTTTTGGGATCAATTTACAGTATGACAGAGGTGAAACCAGACAAGGATGGTTCAATACTAAAAATTCTGCACCAGATGCATCAGCGGTAGGAGCAAGAACTCAGTATGACGCAATCTCTATCTTAGGAGATATTAACTTCTCGAATCTGTTAAGAAGAGTTGATAACCACTCTCCTTACAGATGGGCACTTCATGGATATGCGGGTATTGGTACTATTGCCTACAGAGCATACCAGAAAACCGGAAATAACAGACAGACATTAATGACTGAAATCAAACCTTTTGAACTAGGTTCTATGTTCATGCAGGCTGGTACTGGTCTTAAATTCAAAGTGAACAGAAGAATCGATATTGAAGGTAGATTAATGTATGTGGTAACCGGTGATGATGAATTTGACGGTGGAGGAGATAAATACAGCGCTATCAACAAGCGTTCTGAGCAGGTTTCTGACAACTTCTTCAATGCTACTTTGGGTCTTTCCGTTAAACTTGGAAAACACGAATCTCACTTAATGTGGCATGACCCACTTCAGGAAATCTATTATAAACTTGATGTACTGGCTAATAAAAACCAGGATATCGAAGTATGTAAAAAAGGAGATGCTGATAACGACGGGGTATGCGACGATTGGGACAGACAGCTTGATACACCTGCAGGTGCTAGAGTGGACGGTGCCGGAGTTGCATTGGATACTGACCTGGATGGTGTAATTGACCTTTACGATAAGTGTGTAACAGTTCCAGGACCTGTTGAAAACAACGGATGTCCTGTAGCTACAACCGGACCTGTAGTAGAAACAGAAACTAAGTTGGAGGGAATTGAATTTGATTTAAATTCTGACAGAATTTTACCATCAAATACTCCAATTTTAAATAACGCTGTAAACTATATTAATTCTTCAACTGGTTCTTACAATGTAATCGGAGCTACTGATACAAGAGGTACTGATGCTTACAACCAAAAACTATCAGAGAGAAGAGCAAACAACGTTAAGAACTATCTGATCAAAAACGGTGTTCAAACAGGTAAACTACAGGCTGTAGGAAAAGGTGAAAAAGACCTTAAATACCCTGAGTGTGAACCAGCAACGAAGTGCCCTGAATGGAAAAACAGAGCCAATAGAAGAGTATACTTCGAAGCTAAATAATAAATATATTGATATATCATATGAAAGTCACGCCCTGCGTGACTTTTTTTGTCTAAATCTTTCCTTATTTTTACAACATGATTTCTCCGCAGGATTTTCAAAAGCTAAAATATGATACTCTTAAGTATTTCTGGGGTTATACCGACTTCAGAGATTCTCAGGAAGAAATTATCAATGCTGTTATCAACGAAAAAGATACCCTGGTTCTGTTACCTACAGGAGCAGGAAAGTCTCTGTGCTATCAATTACCCGCATTATTGAAAGAAGGGACCTGCCTTGTTGTATCTCCTTTGCTGGCATTGATGAAAGATCAGGTCAATCAGCTTAAATCACGCGGAATAGAAGCAGAATATCTGTCTTCTGAACTGGATGAATATGATGCGGAAGCAGTGTACGACCGTTGCAAGGAAGGGCTTACAAAACTGCTCTACGTTTCTCCTGAAAGACTTACCAATACACAGTTTATTCAAAACATGGAGGAAATTCAGTTATCCTTCATTGCCGTGGATGAAGCCCACTGTATTTCGGAATGGGGACAGGATTTCAGACCCAGTTACCAGAATATAAAAGGATTCAGAAATAATCATCCTGAAATTCCATGTCTTGCTTTAACGGCAACAGCGACCCCGAAAGTGCTTGAAGAAATCAAAAATAAGCTGGAACTGAAAAATCCTTTTGTTTTTCAAAAGAGTTTCAAGAGAGAGAATATCAAAATCTTTACCGATGAAGTATCTGATAAATTCCAACGTGTTTTTGATATTTTAAAATACAGCAACGACTCCGGGATTGTGTATGTAAGAACAAGAAAAGAAGCAGAACTGCTGGCAGAATTTCTGAAGAAAAACCAACTGAAAAATGTAGATTATTTTCATGCCGGCCTAACAACCAAGGAAAAGAATGCAAGACAGAATCTTTGGAATAACAGCGATAATCATGTTCTTATTTCTACTAACGCCTTTGGAATGGGTATTGACAAAGACAATGTTCGCTTTGTCATTCACTATTCTCCTGCTGCGTCTCTGGAAAACTATTATCAGGAGATCGGAAGAGCCGGAAGAGATGGAAAAGAAAGTTTTGCTTTCATGCTTTGGAACAAACAGGAATTATTAAATTTTGATCAGGTTTTAAAAAATCAGACCCCCAACAAAGCTGAGTTTTTGAAGATCATCAGCTACCTCTACTCTATTTTTCAGGTAGCAGAATTCGAACTTCCGGAAAAAACATTTCAACTGAACAGCCTTAGTATACAGAATTTCACAAAACTGTCTAAAGCCAAGATCAACAATGTACTCAATTTTCTCCACAACCAGGAAATTGTTTACTACAACGATTATAAAAGCCTGTCTTCGCTTGAACTTTTCATTAAAGCTGATGAGATAGACCAGCTCCCCCAGAAGGATGCCCATTTTATAGAGCTTCTTTTCCGAAACATATCCGGGATTACAACCCACAAAGTAATGTTCAGTGAGCAGCAGGTAAGCAACAAAATCAATATCAGTGTTCCTTTGATCAAAGAACGTTTGAAAGAACTTCAGCAAAAGAATTATCTTGAATATATTGATGGGGCACTGGTAAGTATCAAATTCCTGAAACCCCGCGATGAAAGAGCTGTAAATAGTGCTTACTGGAAATTATTTGAACATATTCAAAGGAACAAAATTCAGAAATGGGAAGAGATGAAATTTTACGTAGAAAACAATGACTACTGTAAAATGAAACTTATCCTAGCCTACTTTGGTGAAAAAAATTCTAAAAACTGTGGCCAGTGTTCTGTCTGTGAAAAAAATAAGCAGTCTATCTTTGGAAAAAATATTTCTCAGCAAATCATCAGCTTACTAGCTAAAAAATCAGCTACTATTGAAGAACTGTCTATCCAGCTCAGTTACCATTCCAAAGAAAATATACTGGAAAACCTGATCTTTCTTTTGGATTCGGGAAAGGTAAGAATGCTGAATTTCAGAACGTATGCGCTGAATCATGAGTAATGAGTAATGAGCAATGAGTATTATAAACATTATGATCTCAACCTGCCTAAATCCACTGCTCTCAAACTCTCACACCCTAAAACTCTCCTACCCTCAAACTCCAATATCATCCGACTCTCAGATCAAAAACTTATCTTTGCAGTATGAAATCATTGAAAGTCGTTTTTTTAGGAACTCCTGAGTTTGCAAAAACCTCTTTGGAGGCTATTCATCAATCTCATCATCAGGTGGTAGGCGTTGTAACCGTTGCTGATAAAGCCAGCGGACGCGGACAGAAAATTCACCAATCCCCGGTAAAAATATATGCAGAAGAAAACAACATCCCTGTTTTTCAGCCGGAAAAGTTGAGAAACCCGGAGTTTCTGGAAGAACTCAGAAAACTCGATGCTGATGTATTTGTTGTGGTAGCATTCAGAATGATGCCTAAAGTACTTTTTGAAATGCCTAAGATGGGAACCTTCAATCTTCATGCTTCGTTACTTCCTGATTACAGAGGTGCTGCACCAATTAATTATGCTGTAATCAATGGAGAAGAAAAATCCGGAGCTACTACCTTCTTTATTAATGAAAAAATTGATGAAGGTAATATTCTTCTTCAGCAGGAAATAGAAATTTTACCTGATGAAAATGCAGGAAGCCTTCATGACAGGCTGATGGAGATGGGTTCAGGTCTTGTTGTAAAAACCTTAGATGGACTTGCTGAAAATGCAATTGAAGAAAGACCTCAACCTCACGTAGAACATCCTAAAAACGCTTATAAAATTTTCAAGGAAGATACGAGAATCAATTGGGAGCAGCCTTCAAAAACTATTCATCAGTTTATTCTGGGAATGTCGCCTTATCCTGCAGCTTTCACTACTTTAAAGATTGACAATGAAGAAAAAGGATTAAAAATATTCGGGGGCAAATTTGAACTTTCCGATCACGGGAATCCAGCCGGAAGTCTCAATATTTCTAAAAATGAGTTTAAAATCTATACCCAGGACGGAATTTACTATCCTTTGGAACTTCAATTGGAAGGAAAAAAAAGAATGATGGTAAAAGATTTTCTGAATGGCTTCCGAAACTTTGACGGAATTACATTAAGCTAAAAGCAGATCATGACCCAGCATAAAAAGTCCCGAAAGTATTTAAACTTTCGGGACTTTTTATTTTTCAAAAATCAGCTTTTACTGACAATTTTCTTCCGGATTCTGCTGATAAACTCAGGAGTTACTCCCAGATAGGCCGCAATCTGAATATTGGTAAGACGATTGGCTGTCTGTGGATAATCTTTTAAAAATTCTACATAACGTTCATCTGAAGGTTTGCTTAGATTATCAATAATTCTACGCTGTAATGCTATAATTGACTTTTGAAATTTAAGTCTCATTAATCTTTCAATCTCCGGCATTTCAGCATATAACTTTTCTTTTTCCATTTGGGGAATGAGAAGAATCTCGCTATCCTCAAGCGCCTGAATATTGAGCTTTGAAGGAATACGGTTCACAAAACTATCAATATCGGAGATCCACCAGTTTTCAATTCCAAAATACAATATCTGTTCGGCTGCATTATGATGGGTATGAAAAACTTTTAAGCAGCCACTTACCACAAATCCTTCAAATTCGCAAATCTCACCTTCTCTTAAAAGGAATTCTCTTTTCTTTATTTTCTGAAGATGAAAGGCACTGCAGTATTTATCCAGCTTTTCGTCTGAAATATCAATATAGCCCCGGATGTGTTTTTTTAAAGACTCAGTCATGATTTAAAAATAAAAAAGGTTTAGAAAAATCCTAAACCTTATATTTTATATTAGAAACAGTCATTTATTATGAAAAAATTCATTACCGACTGTTCATTTACTAAAGTTGTACCATCTCAGTAACCTCTACATCATATCCTCCAACCTGAGGTTTGATATTAGGGTTTTGAGTGATTACTTTGAACTTATTGATTCCTAAATTCTTTAAGATCTGCGTTCCGATTCCATAATCTCTGTAGTTGTACGCTAATGTAGGATGCTGCTCCTGGCCGTCCTGATAGTTCAGGAACTGCTGAAGCTTTCTCAATGTATTTTCAGAGTTTGAAACGTTATTAATGAAAATGATGGCACCTTTTCCAGCTTCATTAACCATACCTGTTACTTTTTCCAACAGGGGTTTCTCACCATTATTTAATCTTGTCAGTACATCGAAATAAGAATCTGAAGACTGTACTCTTACCAAAACAGGCTCATCTACTGTCCATGTTCCTTTTGTCAATGCAAAGTGGATCTGTTCATTGGAAGTTTCTCTGAAAGCATAAAAATCAAAATCACCATAATGTGTTTTTACTTTTTTCTCTTCAAGTCTTTCTACCAGATTTCCTTTTTTAAGCTGATAATGGATCAGGTCTTCGATAGAAACGATCTTCATATCGTGTTTTTGCGCAAAAGCGTGAAGTTCCGGCAGACGGGACATTGTACCATCTTCATTCATGATCTCACAGATCACTCCTCCTTCTTTCAACCCAGCTAAATTCGTAAGATCGATTGCAGCTTCAGTATGTCCGGCTCTTTTCAATACACCACCTTTTCTTGCACGAAGCGGGAAAATGTGACCAGGTCTCATAAAGTCTGTAGGTTTGGACTTTTCATCCATCAGTGCTAAAATTGTTTTTGCTCTGTCACCTGCAGAAATTCCGGTAGATGTTCCGTTACCCAGAAGGTCAACGGATACGGTGAAGGCAGTTTCTTTAGGATCGCTGCTTCTGCTTACCATTACTTCAAGGCCAAGCTCATCACATCTTTTTTCAGGAAGCGGCATACAGATCAGTCCTCTTCCGTGAAGTGCCATAAAATTGATAATTTCCGGCGTTGTCAGTTCTGCAGCACAAAGAAAATCACCTTCATTTTCTCTGTCTTCATCATCTACTACTATGATTATTTTACCATTTTTAAGGTCTTCAATAGCCTCTGGAATAGTATTTAATTTAATATCGGACATTTTTACTTTTTATTTTTGCAAAGATACTCATAAAAATAAGCATCTGCCAATTAATTATGGATGGTTTATTACGCTTTGGATAAGGAGTCTGCTGCCTCTCTGAAAATCTCGTAAGATCTCAATCTTTTCTGATGATCATAAATATGTGAGTTGATCATCAGCTCATCAACCTGGAATCTTTCCTGGAAATCTTTAAGTTTTTCCTGAACTTCAGCCTGATCTCCGATAAACGTATATCTCAGTTTCTGCAACACCATGGATTTTTCCATCGGGGACCAGATTTCGTCCATATCATCCACCGGTGGGGCAAAAGGTTTTCTGTCGTTTCTTACAATATTGATGAATGCCTGAAATAAAGTCGTGGATATTTTATGAGCTTCTTCTGAAGTTTCTGCTGCCACACCATTAACACAAGCGATGATATAAGGTTTGTCCAGATATTTTGACGGTTCAAAATGTTCTCTGTAAATTTTAAAAGCCATTTCCATCTGCTCAGGAGCAAAATGTCCTGCAAATGCGTACGGCAAACCTAGTTCTGCTGCCAGCCATGCACTGTCTGTACTGGATCCCAGAATGTATAATGGAATATCCAGCCCTTCGCCAGGAATGGCACGAACCATCGCATCCGAATTTTCTTTTGAAAAATATCTTTGAAGTTCAAGAATCTGTCTTGGAAACTGCTCATTGATGATAGCCGGATTTCTTCCCAAAGCCTGGGCTGTAAGTCCGTCTGTTCCTGGTGCTCTCCCTAATCCAAGATCAATTCTTCCCGGAAACAAAGATTCCAAAGTTCCAAATTGTTCTGCTATGATCAGGGAGCTGTGGTTAGGGAGCATAATTCCTCCTGAACCTACCCTTATAGTTTTCGTTCCGTTGGCAATGAAACCAATTAAAACAGAGGTTGCTGAACTGGCAATACTTTCCATATTATGGTGCTCTGCCAGCCAGAATCTTTTATAATTTAAATTTTCAGCATGATTCGCTAATGATAAGCTGTCCTGAAAAGTATCGTGAATGCTTTTATCCTGCTTTACCGGCGCAAGATCTAAAACAGAAATTTCAAAATTTTTCATATTGAGATCGTTAATTTTTCCAAAGGTGATAGTGAATCTCCTCTGTCAATTTCATATTCTAAATTGAGTTCTTAAAAACCAAACAAATTTAAAACATAAAAACTGCATTAGTTACTTTTTGTAATTAATAAAAACAATTGAGCAGTTCAGGGAAAAACTATTGGAATAAAATTTTTGTTTACATCGTTTTGCCTATGTGAGTTTAAAATTGATTAATCATATTAAAAAACATATTTTAACGAAAACAATTCAACAAAAAGAGATATATTGATTATATTCGTATACCAAATTTTTAAAAATATTAATATGATCAAAAAACAAAACAGTCTGTTTTATAAACAGATACTGACAGGAAAAACGGTCTTGATGAGTATTCTTATGGCTGCCACAATTTCATCATGTAGTAAAAACAATGAAGAAATTGTTTCCGAGGCACAAACCAATGCCCTTAACGCAGACAATGTAAAAAAGGGACAATTGAACGGCCAGGAAATTACCTATGAAAGAAAAAACGGAATGAATTTTTTCCAGGGAGATATTGTTCTTACAGACAAACAACTATCAGAAGGTAGTGAAGTTAATAAAGGCGGCGCCAGTTATTCAAGATGGCCTAATGGGAAAATCTATTATACCATTGCCAGCAATATGGGTTCCATTAATATTAATAAAATCAATTCTGCCATCAGCGAGTACAATAATAAAACGAATACGCAGTGGATCTACCGTACCAACCAGTCTAATTATGTTGAATTTATTTTCGGAAGCTCATCAGGATCTGACGGCTGGGCACATATCGGATATCAGGGTGGAAAACAAACCGTTTCTTTGGACCAATATATTTCTGTAGGCTCAGTCATTCATGAAATGGGACATACGGTAGGACTTTACCACGAACATACGCGTAAAGACAGAGATCAATATGTAAAAATCCTGTGGAACAATATCCAAAGCGGACAGTCTTATAATTTCAATATCTATAATTCCGGAACAGATATAGGACCTTTCAATATTAATTCTGTGATGATGTATTGGCCAACCTCTTATTCTAAAAATGGACTGCCAACGATTACCAGAGCTGATAACAGTAATTTTACTTATAGCAGAACCGGATTTACTACCGGAGACATCAATACCATCAATACAATGTATCCTTAGTTTTAAAAATTCATATCAAATCAAAAAAGAACTCCTAGGAGTTCTTTTCTTTTTTATAATTATAATGATTAATTAAAATCCTGATTTCGTTAAATTCAAAATGATTGGGCAGTGCATTTTTCCATTCAGTCAATGTTTCATGCGGGTTTTTGTAGAACTCATCTTCAAAAGCCTTGATCTTATCTGAAGTAATGACTCGGGAAATATCCAGTAATCCCTGCTCGGCAAATTTGGCAAGATGGCCGATAACGGTTTCTTTCACCAATCCTCTTTCCAATGCAATTTCTCCTATGGTTTTTCCCTGTTCAAACAACTGGAAGGTTAAAACCTGTGACGGAACTTTAGCAATTTTCAGATTGATTTCTTTATCATTCTTTTCATCTAAAAGTTTCGTTTCAAGAAGGTGAATGTCTCTCAGGCTGTTCAGATATTCTTCAATATCTTCCAGCCAGCTTTTAAATTCTTCGTTGTATTGTTTTAAGCCTTTCGCGCCCTTTATTTCTGCATAAAAATCTTTCAAAGGATCGAAAATTTTATTTCTGATTTCTGTAAAGAAGAAGTTAACAGCGCCTTTTGATTTGCTTTCAATTTCGGACCATTCTTCTTTCTGTTCAATAAAATTATTGACTTTCTGAAAAATGATACGTTCCAGTTTTTCAAATATTTTCCCCAAATTAACCGCTTCATGTTTCAGCTGAAGATAAAGCTGCTTGGTTTTAACATGGTCAATATTCTTGGTGACAATGGAAAGGTTATTCCACTCCTCCACTTCTTTCAAAAACCATGTACAGTCTAACGTACGCAATACTTTTCTGATGCTGTAATCATATTTTTCCTGATTCAGGATAGCTTCTACATGATCATTGGCAATAGTATCCGTATGGAAATGCAGAATCCTGTTATCCTTGAAGATTACTTCGGGAGTAATTTTTGATTTTAAAACAATTCCTTCCAAGGTTCTGCAACGGGATAAAGCAACATATACCTGTCCGGCAGTAAAACTTTTCCCGGCATCAATAATCACTTTATCAAACGTTAATCCCTGACTTTTATGAATCGTAACGGCCCATGCCAATTTGACAGGAAACTGTTCGAAACTTCCCAACACTTCTTCTTTGATGTTTTTATCCGTATCAAGAAAATATTTTTTCTGTTCCCAGGTTTCTCTTTTTACAACAATTTCCCTCTCACTTTCATCCAGAACAACACGGATTTCGTTTTCGTCCAACCCGATAATCTCGCCCAGTTTTCCGTTAAAATATTTCTTCTCACCGGAAATATCATTTCGGATAAACATGATCTGAGCTCCTATTTTCAATTCTAAAAACTGTTCGTTCGGGAATTGATTTTCTTTAAAATCCCCCACCAGTTTAGCTTCATACACCTGAGGATCAACTTTAATTTCCGCCAGTTTTTCCTGGTTGATTTCATCTGCCATTTTGTTGTGAGAACACAGATATACATAAGATTCTTTTCCCATATCAAAATCAGGATCATACCTTTCATTGAGATGATTAAAGTCTATATTATCCACATCGCCGTCACGGATTGCATTCAGAATTTCCAGAAACTCTTCATCAGATTGTCTGTATACTTTTGTAAGCTCAATGGTGACAATTGGAATTTCCTTAATGGCATGGCTGTCAAAAAAGAAGGGTGAATTGTAATACATTTTCAGGATATGCTCATCCCTTACCACCGGAGGAAGCTGAAACAAATCTCCGATAAAGAGCATCTGTACCCCTCCAAATCTCTGATTATTCCTTCTGATAAATCTCAAAGAAAAATCCATCATATCCAGAACATCAGCCCTCAGCATTGAAACCTCATCGATAATGATAATTTCAACCTCTCTCAGAAGTTTCAGCTTATCTTTACGGTATTTGAAATGAGGCATCAGATCGGCAATATTATTAGCCAAACTGGTATCTATCCTTTCTGTAGTAGGAAGAAAGGTTCTTAACGGCAGTCCAAACATGGAATGGATGGTTACTCCTCCTGCATTAATGGCAGCGATTCCCGTGGGAGCTACTACAATATGCTTTTTCTTTGTGCGCCGTACAAAATCATTAAGAAATGTCGTCTTTCCTGTTCCTGCTTTCCCGGTTAAAAAAACGCTTCTGTTGGTATACTCTATTAAGTCAAAAAAATGATTATTCATCTTCGTCAAAAATACGGAAATGAATTTGAATTTCTTACCTTGGCATAAGTTTTGAAAAATTATAAAAAAGAAAACGTTTATTGTGAAAAAAATATTCTTTCATATCCCGGCAATAGTATTGTGTACTACATTAACTTTAGTTTCATGTAATACCTCAAAGAATGCCAATACCAATCTTCCTATTGATATTGCAGACAGACCTGCTGACGAAGACAGTCAGAAATATGAGCAGGCACAGCTGGATAGACTAAAAGCTTCTATTGAATCTGAAGTATCAGGAGAAAAATGTACGGACGCCAGTGAATGGACATTTGCTCCTATGGGATCAAAAGCCTGTGGCGGACCTCAGCAATACATTGCCTATCCTAAGAAAATAGAAGCGACTTTCTTAGCAAGGGTGAATGAGTATACGGATAAAGTGAAAGCTTTTAATGAAAAGTATAATATTACATCTGACTGTATGATGATCACGCCACCTACATCACTCAAATGTATCAATGGCAAGATCAGACTTATTACACCGGATAATAATTAACAATAACGCAAAGGTTCTATATCAAATCGAAAAAGCTCTGTCCTCAAACAGAGCTTTTATATTTATTTTAAATAGATCAATGGTGAATTGTGCTTCGCAAGTGAATAGTGCATTTTACTGCCAAAAATAATTGACAAACGCAGCGAATTGACGATTCGCTATTCGCCAAACAACCTAAAATTGATGATCCTTCACATTCTCCTTGTACCATGATGAATATTTCACGTAGTTATCTGCAATTCTGTTCACCTCTCCTTCCAGTAACTGAGCATTAATATCTTTGATTTTTCTTGCCGGAACTCCTCCCCAGACTTCTCCGGATTTAATATGCGTTCCCTGAGTCACTACAGAACCTGCTCCTACGATAGAGTTTTCCTCTACCAGACAGTCATCCATCACAATAGCCCCCATCCCGATCAATACATTATCTTTAATCGTACATCCATGAACAATCGCGTTATGTCCTATAGAAACATTGTTCCCGATATTCAAAGGATATTTCTGATAAGTACAGTGCAGCATTGCATTATCCTGAACATTCACCTTGTCACCCATTTTGATATAGTGAACATCACCTCTGATCACTGCATTATACCAGACACTGCAGTCTTTTCCCATTGTAACATCGCCAATAATGGTTGCCGTTTCTGCTAAAAAAGTATTCTCTCCGATCTGTGGTGCTTTTCCTAAAAGCTGTTTTATTAGTGCCATAATATTAATTTGAAATGTGAAAATGTGCCCAATTGAAAATTAAAATACCCTATCTTTTCTGATATCTAACTTCTAAATTACAGTGATAGCAAAAATCTAACTCTCAATTTTCAGCTTCTAACTTCTAATGCGTATTTTTGTATCTCAAATTTAACGAAAAAATGCGTACCGTACTTATAGAACCAACTGAAAACCCAAAAGTGATGAAATTTGTAGCAGATTACAATCTCATCCCGGGTTCTTTAGAACTGGACAGAAATTCAGATATTTCAGAAATTCCTTTGGCACAGGAACTTTTCAATTATCCTTTTGTGGAAAGAGTTTTCATTACCGCTAATTTTGTAGCTGTGGCAAAACAGGATACCATAGAATGGGAACATGTTGCTGAAAGTCTGAAAAATGTGATTGAGGATGAATTACTGGCCAACCCGAGAATTTATCTTCAGAAGAAAAAAGAAATGTATCAGATTTATGCTGAAATGACTCCGAATCCCAATGTAATGAAGTTTGTTTCCAGCAAATTACTGATGGATGGTTTTGTAGAAGTAAAATCGAAAGAAGCTGCTGAAGAAGTTCCTTTAGCATTGGCTATTTTTAAAGAGTTTGATTTTGCAACAGAAGTTTTCATTTCGGACAACTTTGTAGCCGTTACAAGAAATAATTCTGTAGAATGGCACCAGGTGATGATGACTGTTCGTGCACTTATCGCCGAATATCTTCAGAACGGAGGTGAAATTTCAAAAATAGAACCTCAGAAACATGAAAATCCTGTTGAAAAAATTATCAACAGAGATTATACTGAAGATGAGCAGAAAATTTCTGATATTTTAAATGAATATGTAGCTCCTGCCGTAGAAAATGATGGGGGTAAAATTTCTCTGATGGAATACGATCAGGAAAGCAAAACAGCAAAAATGCTTCTACAGGGTGCATGCTCCGGCTGCCCAAGCTCTACTGCTACTTTGAAAAACGGAATTGAAAATATTTTAAAGCAATTCGTTCCGGACCTGGTAGAAAGAGTAGAAGCTGTAAATGGATAAAACAGTTAAAATGCCTCCCGGAAAGAAAATTTTGGTGATTATTGGAAGTGCTTCGGCAAATTCCAGCAATCAGAAACTGATGGAACAGGTGCTGGAAAAGACAGACAACACAGATTTTCAGCTGTATGCTGATCTTTCTGTTCTTCCGCATTTTGATACCACATTAACTGATGAGGATACTCCGGAAGAAGTTCTGAAGATCAGAGAGGATATTAAAAACTCTGCAGGTGTTATATTTTCTACACCGGAATATATTTTCAGCATTCCCGGAAGATTAAAAAATCTTTTGGAATGGTGTGTTTCCACAACAGTATTTTCTGAAAAACCTGTTGCTGTGATCACCGCTTCTGCCAGTGGAGAAAAAGGACATGAAGAATTGTTGTTGATTTTAAAAACTCTCGGAGCCGTAGCAGATGATAAACATCAGGCATTAATAAAGGGGATAAAAGGCAAATTTGAAAGCAATGGCTTACTGGAAAGTAATACCTTTGCTAAAGTATCAAAATTAGTAACAGATTTTAGAACTTCTGTTTCATAATTAAAATTTAGAATATTGAATAAGAAAGGAATTTTACTAGTCAACCTCGGATCACCGAGATCTACTTCTGTAAACGATGTAAAGGAATATCTTGATGAATTTCTGATGGACGAAAGAGTGATTGATTACCGTTGGATCTTTCGTGCCCTTCTTGTACAGGGAATAATCCTGAAAACAAGACCTGCAAAATCTGCTGAAGCGTATAAAACGGTTTGGACGGATAAAGGTTCTCCTCTGATTGTCATCACTGAACAGATTCAGAAAAAGCTTCAGAAAGTAGTAGATGTTCCTGTGGAAATCGGAATGAGATATGCACAACCAAGCATTGAAACCGGTATTCAGAAACTGGTAGATCAGGGAATCAATGAAATCGTTCTATTTCCTCTGTATCCCCAATATGCGATGAGTACAACGGAAACGGTCATTGAAAAAGCCGAAGAGGTAAGAAAAAAGAAGTTTCCAGGTATAAAAATTAATTATATTCAGCCTTTCTATAACAGAGATATTTATATTAACTGTCTTGCGGAAAGCATTAAAGAAAAGCTTCCCGAAAATTTCGATGCATTGCAGTTTTCTTACCATGGAGTTCCGGAAAGACATATTTATAAGACAGATCCTACGAAGACCTGTAATCTTAATGACTGCTGTTCCAGGGATGATAATCCAAGCCATCAGTTCTGCTACCGTCATCAATGTTATAAAACGACACAGCTTGTCATTGACAAATTAAACTTACCTAAAGAGAAGACTATTGTTTCTTTCCAGTCAAGATTAGGAAAAGACAAATGGATTGAGCCCTATACCGATGAAACATTGGAAACAATTGGTAAAAAAGGGATCAAAAACCTGGCTATTGTATGTCCGGCTTTCGTTTCTGACTGTCTTGAGACCCTGGAAGAAATTTCTGTAGAAGGAAAAGAGCAGTTCATGCATGGCGGCGGTGAAAATTTCCACTATATCCCATGTCTGAATGATGAAGACCGATGGATTGAAGTTGTAAAAACGCTTTGTGAAGAAAAACTGAATGATTTCTATTTGGTATAATCTTCTTTACTTACAATATACAAAAGGCCGCAGGAATTAACTTGCGGCCATTTTGTTGACATATATAAAAAAATTTGGTGCTATTTTTTAATCAGGTTTCCTGCTTTCTCTCCGTTTATCAATACAATATATACTCCCGGAAGAATATTGGAAGGAAGCTGGATGTTCAGCTTATTCACCCCATCTGTAATTTCTACTTTCTCAGAAATTTCTTTTTTACCTGTAAGACTTACCAATTCTACAATTCCTTTTCCTGATTTTCCTTCAAAGTTGATGGTAAATCTGTCGGTTGCAGGATTAGGGCTTATGGTATACAGGGCTGTTTGTGCGGCTGCCACTTTTCCTGAAGGAGAAGTTCCACCTCCTACACCTACAGCATTCCAGGCATTGGTAACCTGTGTTACTTCATTGCTGCCTGATCCATACAGATCTGCGGCTGCCTGAAGAGAATAGGTTCTTGCATTCGCATAGGTAGAAGAAGACGTCAGATAAGTTGTCAATGTTCTGTAGGCAATGGCCCCAGCCTTATCGAGTCCGATTCCGGAAACATTATAAGCAAAACCTTTATCGTTCGTACCTGACCCTCCTGTTACTAATAAATAATACCAGAAATTAAGTACTCCTGAATTGGTATGCACTCCGCAATAGTCATTGGACTGGCTTGGAGTAACACAACCGGAAGTTGTAGTAGTTTTCCAATAGGTTCCCATATAAGTATCAGGCTGGCTGTACGCATTAGGATTGGCCATATTTCTGATTACATAATTGAAATCTTCTCCCAGTGTCCAGCTTGCCTGTGTAGGTCTTGCCCAACGCTCAATGGTATTTCCGAAGATATCTGAGAAACCTTCATTCAATGCTCCGGATTCTCTCTGATAAGCAAGATTAGCCGTTTTAGAAGTGAGCCCGTGTGTAATTTCATGCCCACATACATCTATTGCTGTCAAAGGTTTTCCACCGTTGGTGGTAGAGCTTCCGTCACCATAAGTCATTCTGGAGCCATCCCAAAACGCATTAAAATAGTTGGTAGAATAGTGAACATAAGATTTTATGGCGAAATTATTATTATCAATACTCTTACGTCCGTATTTTGTGTAGAAATAATCCACTGTCATTTCTGCTCCCCAATGAGCATCGGTAGCATACTGATCTTTATTGGTATTAACATTATTCCAGTTATTGTCTGTATCTGTAAAGTCTACCGCAGAAGCATAGCTGGTTCCCTTTTTCAGATTATAGGTTTCTACTGAAGTTCCTGCATTTCTTCCGGTTTCTCTTAAACGATAGCTTCCGTTATAAGAATCTGTGGTGATGTTGCGGGTTCCGCTATATCCTGTAACGGCTGTTCCCGGTGTGTTTACTTCATGAATAATGGCATCTACTCCAAGTACTTTCCCATTTTTAGCATCTACAAAAACATATTGTCTGCTTAATGGTTTTTCAGCATAGATATCAAATTTATAAGCGAGCCTTAAATCATTCAGCTTGTCATCATCAGGATTTGAATAATAAACCAGTTCACCTTTGGGAGCATAGCTTGCATTGGGATCACCGGTTTCTTTTTTAAGAAAATCTTCCTCTTCTTTATTTTTCCATTTATAGGATTCTGCTCCTACAAATGACAAAGCACTCTGTAAAGCTGCATTTTCAGCAAGGCTGGCATTTTTGTCAAGCCCTTTCGGAACTTTAACAACCCATTTTCCGGATTGTCCTACAATTTTACCGTCTTTCGTTTGTACCGCCATCATTCCGTATTCTACAGGAATATCATTTACGGTCTGTTGAAATCTTTGAGTTTCAAAACCCAATGCATCTTTTTCTAAGCCTAGTTTACGGGCCTGTCCCGGAGAAAGTCTCTGAGAAGCCTCATCAAATAAAACAGGGCTTCCCTGATAGGAGGGAGCATTTTTTTCAAATCTCATAAATTCAGCGTGTAGTCCGCTTTTTCCCGGAATTAATTTTGATGGTGTGTTTTGCCCAAAGACAAAAGAGCATGCAGCAACGCTTGCCACTAAGATAAATTTCGTTTTCATATTAATATTGGTTGATTGTGGTGACGAATTTATAAACTTTTCACAATAAAACAAGAGAAACGATGAATAAAATCCAATTGATATTATAAATCAATAAATAAAACACAATAATGATTTTAAAAAAAAGAAAATTATTTAAACATAATTTTTTCGTAATGTGAATTTTATATTAAAAAATTTAATTAAAATCAAAATTTTGTGAATTATTTTTTTTCACTATGTAGTGCATTATATTATGAAAAAATTAGTCATAATATAAGATTTGAGAGATTAATTCTTTTCAATACAGACAAAAAATAGGACTATCTTAAGAGACAGTCCTATTTTTTATGTATATTTTAAATTATAATTACTTACCGTTTATTGGCAATGGGTGTTCTGAATTCTCCATATCCCATTAAACCATCATAATTTCTTCCAAATGGCGCATAATAAAGAAAGGCCTGATAAAGGTTTTCTGTCTGCCAAAAATTACCATTTACTTCTCCAAAATTCAGAGCGCCATTTCCTTCTTTTGTAGCCAACACATAGTTATAAAACCCTTGTTTAAGGAATATTTTCGCTACATACTGCTTGGTGGATGCGTCATACTGCATCTGATTTTCCTTGCCTGGCTTATAATTATTAAATCCTCCAAGCACATAAATTTCTTTATCCACAGGATCAGAGTCCAGATAGAAATGAACCCATGAATAGTCAGCTTCTCTTTCCGCATCTCTCTCTCTTCCCAAGTCGTTTCTTCTGTAATACCATGCTCCATTCACATCCGGCTGATACTGATAATTTAAAGGAAACGCCCATACCGGATGAAGGTAAGTCTGGTTGACATCATCTTTTATTTCAGTAGCACGCACCATATCCGCTGCCATGTTCATATTTTTATTATCGAAATAATAAAACTCATTGTCTCCCGGAAAAACAAGATTCATCTGCTGGAATAGCACCTGATTTCCTAAAACACTACTAGGCTTAAGATTGGAAATCACCATATTCGGGTTGTTATTCTGCATCACATTCATGGTGATAGAATTGACATTGGAAGAAATATCACCCCCTTTCGGAGAAACATTCACTTCTACCCTCTGATTAACATTGGGATTTTTTGCATCCGTAAATCTCGAAATATTTAAACCCACAGCGGTTACATCTTCTACCAGAAAGAATCTTTTTTTGAAAAGTGGCTGGTCTGCCGAATCTTTGTAGACAATCAATTCATAATTCCCTGAAACTTTCAGCTGGATTTTATCATTCGGAAAAACCAGTTTATAATGCGTATAAGCCTGCAATGTATTGAATGAATACTGAAACTGGTCCAGCAAAGCATTCATACTTCCGGTAGCAAATTCTGTAAAAAACAGATTATCTTCATTCCAGTTTCTGTCATAATGCTTGAAGGTATATCTGTAGATCTGACTGCCGTTTGTAAGATCATCAAAACCCAAAACCAATTGTTCACCTATCTTAATTACAGGGGTTTCATCATTAGTCTGAGGATTGAACAGCTGAACACTTTGGATATTTTGTCCAAAAACCAGTCCGCCCAAAGAAAGTAAGAGTATTCGCAAAGTTTTCATTATGACGAAGATAACGAAAAATAGCCATTTTCTTAATAATATCGTATTTTTGAATAAAAAATATTCAGTTATGCTTCAGATTCAAGGATTCGTATTCAACTTTGCGAGTGAAAATACTTATATCATTTATAACGAAAATAAAAATGCCTGGTTAATCGATCCTGGAAATATGAATGCTCAGGAAACTCAGGCCATTGATAATTTTATTACAGAAAAGGAGCTGAAGATTCAGAAAATTCTTTTAACCCACGCCCATATTGATCATGTATTGGGACTCCAGTGGGCTTTTGATAAATTCAATGTCCCTGTAAATATGCACAAGGACGATCAGGAAGTACTGGATATGCTTCAGGCAAGCGGTATGAGATTCGGAATGCAGATCAATCCTGTAAAAGTGAATATAGAATATGTGAAGGAAGGTGATGAACTGGATCTGGATGGAGAAAAGTTCAAAATCTATCATGTTCCGGGACATTCTCCGGGAAGTGTAGTCTATCATAATGACACCCAAAAATTCATGATTTCAGGTGATGTTCTTTTTGAAGGAAGTATCGGAAGAACAGATCTGTATAAAGGAAATTATGACCAGCTGATTGAAGGAATTCAATCGAAACTTTTTATTTTAGATAATGATACCCAGGTTTTCTCAGGACATGGAAATCCTACATCGATTGGTTTTGAGAAACAGTATAATCCGTTTTTGAAGTAAACAATCTATTTAAACCTCACGCAGATGATGCAAATAACGCAGATTCCTTCGAGATGAAATGATTAAGTTTATTTAAAAATACTCATATCGCTAACCATTAAGAAGGATTTAAGTAATAAGAATAGTTAAGATGAATCATTCTGATTTTTAAGCTTAAAGCGCAGCTTATCTTAATACTCTCAAATGCTTAATTATATAAATAAAATTTAAACATAATTAACAGGTCGCTCCTACGGAGCTTTATTTTACGGTGATCTCATTTTTCTACTAACAGTTGATCCCGATGGGATCAAATTTAGCTCTAATGGGAGCTAGCTGTTCATAGAACGTATATGTTTTAACGTTAGAGCTCCGGAGGAGCGACCTGTTAATCCATGATATAAATATTGATATTTCCAATGTATTTAGACTTTTTATCGGAAATAATAAAAAAATACAAAACCGTCAGAAATTCTAACGGTTTTGCTGTTATAAAGAAATAGAATTTAGAAATCCAGTGTGATGGATGCTCTGGCAGCGGCTCCCATAATAGGTCTTGCCATGATGATTCCGTCTCCATTTGGAGAACCTGCTCTTGGATCACCTTCTGTGATTCCGATGGTATTAAAGATATTGGTTCCATCCACTGCAAAGCGTATTTTCCCTAGCTGATAAGACATTCCCGCCCCAAATTCTGTGAAAGAAGGCAACGTCTGTACGTTCTTTTCATCCTGAAAACGTTTTCCATAGTAATTCATACTTACATAGGCTCTCCATGATTTGGTAATATTGACTGCCGGTGAAAGATTAAAATAAAACTTCGGCATTCTTCTTACTACATTTCCTTCAAGAACACTTCCTGCTTCAAGATTCTTATATTTTGGGCTTTGAATGGTTCCATTAAAGGTAACTTCCAAGATATTATTGAATAATCGGGCATAACCTTCTAATTCAACTCCATAATTTTCTGTATTGGCAAATGTATTTTCAGACTTTCCATCTGAGAAGATATCTGTAAATGACAGGTTTTTTAATGTGGAATAGAACGGAATCACTGCTACATCAAAAGTACGCGAGTAATATTTATATCCAACCTCCAATTGGTTTGTTGTTACTGATTTTAAAGGTTTATCAGGGTTTGGATTGGAGAAATAGTTGTAATAAGCTTCCTCATTCGGTGATCTGAAACCGTTAGAAAAACGTGCATACACTGCATTCTCTCTGTTGATTTTATAATTAGCCGCCGCCGTGAAGGATACTTTATCAATATTATAATTCCAGTAGGTATATTTGTTTCCCAATACACTCATATTATCATCAGCGGTTGTTGTGTTGAAGCTGTGAATTCCGTCAGTTGTTAACCCTGAATTATTTAAATTCGAACTTGTTGTATTGGCAAAATTTCCTTTGTAATAATCGTGGCTGTAACGAAGACCTCCATTTACACTTAAAGCATCGGTAATGTTGTAATCAAGGTTTACATAAAGGTCATTCAAACTTCCCTGAGTCTGAGTTCTTCTTTGTAAGAATGTCATATCCATTACTCCGTTGTAGGTTTTAGAATACCCATTATCAGACGGACTCATAGAAGGGTTTACCAGATTTAAAAGCTCAGGTCTGTCCGTAGCAGTTGCCAGAACATTACTCCAGTTCCAATATTGCTGAGATTTCCAGTTGGATTTGTAAAATCCTGCGGTAACATTTCCTTTGTCAAATTTATAATTGAATTGTAAGTCATTCACAAAGTTATTCATCTGCTTGTCAATAGCCCAGAAACCTAATTTTTGTACATACTCAGGGTTGACAACAGCTCCGTTGCTTACCAGAGAATACTGATAGTTACTCATTCCAAGTCCACCGTCTTTCACAGCATCAGTGGCATATTTAGAAGCTAGTTTTGGGCCTCCTGCCGGAAAAATCCCAGTATAATTCATATTGATATCGGTATATCTGGTTTTGTTTAAAACCGTGAAATTATTTCCAAGATCATATTTAAATTCAGCACCCAATACATCTACTTTCGGATGGATTCCATCTTCAAGATTTCTGTTGAAAAATCCGCCTCCTGCCTGTGGAATATTCAGCTGGCTGATGGCTCTGTAGCTGTAGGTTCCATAATTAGGATCAAAATTCTGGAATCCTTTCAGCTTGTTACCGTTTTGTACCAAAGGAATCGGAAGGAAGAATGTATTTCTGTCATCCAGTTTTTTGTAATATACTTTTACATACCCTTTATCGAAAACATATTTCAGGTTCATTCTTATCTGTCCGCCGTTATTGGCTTTGAAACCTGTTTTTCTGATTCCGTCATCTGTTCTGTAATAACCACCGACATTAAAAAATAATTTATCCTGAACTAAAGCTCCTCCCACGTTTACATCGGTACGCATTAATCCATAAGTACTTGTTTCAAGTTTTGCTGTACCTCTGAAATCATTAGTTCCTTCCCTGGTAATAAAGTTGATCAGACCTCCTGGAGAATTCGTTGCATAAATAGATCCGGAGCCTCCTCTCAAGGCTTCCATACGGCTGACCGAATTGTCTACACGGAAAAAGTTATCTGCATTGGCAAACTGAAGCGCTCCGTCTTCGAAAACCGGAAGACCATCTTCCTGAACCTGTACAAATTCGTACGCTCCTGCAGAAGGAATCCCTCTTGCAAAAAGGTTGTTTCCTACTTCTCCTCCTGAAGTTTCCACGGCAAATCCCGGAACTCTCTGTAATAAAGCAGCAGCACTGATCGGATTCTGTTTCTGGATTTCTTTGGCACTAAATGTGGAAATCGCTGTACTGGATTCTATTTTTTTCTTTGGATTTGAGTTTCCTGTGATGACAATCTGATCGATAGAGGAAACTTTTGCAGAATCCTGCGGCGTTTCCTGGGCATAAGCATTATTAAAATATAATGTAGCTGTTGCGGCGATTAAAAAGATTGATTTTTTTTTCATAGCCTTATTTTTATAGTTAGTTTCAGTTTTGTTGTAATTGTAAATACACTCCATTCGTCCAACCGAATCCGTCCTGATTGGGGTATTCCCCGCCGCCTGCTATTGTTTCTGTGTCTAATGCATTGTATTTTTCCATCAGTTTCCCGGTATTTTTGTAGACTCTTTCTACATTGGAACACCAGTTGTTTTTAATTTTTTCTGCCAGCTCATCAAAGCCGTAATTTTTCATTGCTTTAAAGCCAAGCCATTGATAAGGAGCCCACGCATTGGGAAGATCCCACTGCTGCCCTGAGTTTTTAGTGGTGGTAACAAGCCCGCCACGATAAAGGAACTTTTCAGCAACAGTGTTGGCAACAGCCTCAGCCTGTTTCTGATCTGCAATACCCAGGAATAAAGGGTAAAGAGCAGCAATATGTTCAGACGGTGTTTTTGTGTTTTTTTTTGTGTGATAATCTTTATAATTGTTAGTATTTCCATCCCAGAAATATTTATTGATCATCTGTCTTCGGCTTGCTGCTCTTTCTGAAAAATAATTTTCTTTTTCACTCAGATTCTGAAGTGCTGAAGATTTTGCCAAAGTCATCTCCAAATGCCATAAAAGGCAGTTCAGATCAACCTGTGCAAGATTCAGCGTTTCTATCGTCTGTATATGTTCTCCGTCCGCAAACCATCTGCTGGAAAAATCCCAGCCTGATTCACAGGCGCTTCTTATATTTCTGTAAAATTCGTCTCCTGAAGCGGTTTCATGATCTTCAATATCGATCAGATAACTTTCGGGACGTGGTACATTTTCTGCATCATAATAACGGTTCAGAATATCTCCAGCTGCTGTTCTCACCACTCTTTTTACCCTGGCATTGTTTTCAAGCCCTTCTTCACCATCCATCCAGAAAGCATATTCTTTGTCCAATGTTTCATGGTATTGTGTATAAATTGTTTCATCATGCGTTGTTTCAAAAAGGAGATCAAGCATTAATGAAAAGTAAGGAGGCTGCGATCTGCTCAGGAAATGCGTTCTGCTGGCATTCGGAACAAATCCTACATTTTGGATCAGGTAAGAACAGTTTTCAATAATGTTTTTCATCATTTCCACTCTGCCGGACACTTGCAGTCCAAGCATGATAAAATAACTGTCCCAATAGAAAAACTCATTAAAACGGCCTCCGGGAACAATGTAAGGTTTAGGTAATTTTAAAAGAGTACCCTTTTCTTCATACGCTGTACGGGTAAGCTCATCCCACAACTTTTCGATATGTTCACGAATGGGAAGCTGGTCTTCTCTCTGCACAGAAACTCTTGCCCCTAAAAAGTCAAAATGAGTCATCACAAAATCTTTCAGATCAAAACCTTCTGCATTTTTTGATTGTTCATAGTCCTCATTGATCTTTGCTATGGGAAACAGAGGAACTGCATCCGTCATCATTTTCTGATCTTCAAAAATTTCAGATCTCTGTACATCATCAAACAGACTTTGAATTTCGTTTATATAAAGCTGATTACTCATTGTTATTTTTTAGGATTAATTTTTAATTTATTCATGAAAACCGCCGAGGTGATCAGTAATGAAAGCGGAATCAGGGAAAGGTAAAATGCCTGCTGACCGCTGAACTCCTGAAACACAAAACCGGTAATGATAGAACCGATAGTTCCTCCGATTGCTGAGAACACAACAATCAGTCCTGACATCGCACTGTGCAGATATTTCGGGATAGATGCCAGAATTACAGAATTAATGCTCGGATAAATGGGTGCCAGCAAACCTCCCATCAAAGGAAATAAATAAACAACCAAAGGAGCATTCATCCAGTTTGTATTCGTATCAATATGAATGTTATGGGTCAATGGTAAAACCAACAGTAAACTGATAGCAAAACCAACTACACAGAAAGAAACCACATAGATCCAGCTGAATTTTTTGGAGAAGAATCCCGATAAAAATCTTCCCAATGCAAAAGCTCCTGCTAAAACGGCACCTGCCTGGATACTCATAGAAGTAGGCACTTTTAAAATTTCTTTATAAAAAGTAGGCGTCCACGTCTGAAAGCTTTGCTCTACCAATACAAAAAGAAAAGCACATAATAAAAAGCACAATACTTTTTTATAGCTGAATAAACTTACACTGTTTTTTAAATCACCCAAGAGGTCTGTTTTCTCACTTTTAGCTTCCTGTTCGTTCAGTTTTGAAAAGAATAAGAATAAAAAAGACAGCGTTGAAAGAGCTCCCAGCACCCAATATACATTCAGCCATTCTGTAGATTTCGGATTATGATCATCAATATATAAGCTGAACAAAACATTTCCTGCCAATACTCCGACCATAAAAAAACCTTCCAGAAATCCCATAAAACTGGAATGTTCCTTATCTGTTTCCGTTACCAGCCCGATAGAGGTAAAAACCGATATTTTGATTAATGCAAAGGAAACTCCTACCGTTGCAAATAATAATTTGAATACCCAAAAATCATTGGTAAAAGGCATTACAAAACACATGCAGCTTACCAAAAGCAAGGCGGTCAGCATTGATTTTTTGATTCCTATCTTCGGAAGAAATGAAGCCAGAATGAAAGAACATATGGCAATGGGAAGATCTTTGAAGCCTTCCAAAACACTGGCCGATGATTTTGAAATTCCAAAATTCTGCTGTACCTGTAGAATGACTGTTCCTACAGAATTCAGAAGAATGGCAAAGACAAAATAGTTTAAAAATAAAACGGCCTTGATGTTAAGATTTCTCATTCAGGTTATTTCTTGTCGGCTAAGATAGAAGCATTTGTGTTAACGATAATTTAACACAGTAAATGAATATTTGAACTATATTAATATATTTACTATTTTTAGTAATTAAATATGATTAATTAAATGAAAGTTACTTTTGAAAGGGTTATCCCTAATGAAAAGAGCTCATTCCGCACGATTCATAATAATTCCCCTATTTCAGAGTTCAAATGGGAGTATCATTATCATCCCGAAATTGAGCTGGTATGTGTGATTTCCGGGAGTGGTACCCGCCACGTGGGCTATCATAAAAGTAATTATACGAATGGAGATCTGGTACTCATCGGATCGAATATTCCTCATTCCGGATTTGGTCTCAATTCTATTGATCCGCATGAAGAAATTGTCCTCCAGTTCAAGGAAGAGATTCTTCAGTTTCCCCAACAGGAAGTAGAAGCCAGATCTATCAAAAATCTGCTGGAACTTTCAAAATATGGAATTCATTTTCATCATAAAGTAAAAAAAGTGATGCTTCCTAAACTGAAACTTATGTTAGAATCTGAGGGCTACAAAAGGTATTTATTATTGCTTGAAATTCTTTTTGAACTTTCAAAATGTGAAGATTATGATCTGTTGAATAAAGAAATCATGCCCTACACCATTATTTCAAAAAATAAAACCCGCCTTGAAAACATCTTCACTTACGTAGAACATCATTATGACAAGGAAATTGATATTGAAGACGTTGCAAAACTTGCCAATCTCACTTTACCTGCTTTCTGCAATTTCTTTAAAAAAGCCACCCAGATTACTTTTACAGAGTTTGTGAACCGCTATAGAATTAATAAAGCATGCCTGCTGATGGCGCAGGACAGATCTATTTCAGAATGCAGTTATCAATGTGGATTTAATAATGTGACCTATTTTAACAGAATGTTTAAAAAATATACAGGAAAGACTCCTTCTGAGTTTATCAGAAATTACTCTCATAATAAAGTGAATGTGGATCTGAAGGTTGAAAAGGAGACTAAGGTTAAAGCAAGTTTTTAATAGTAGTATAAATTCCTGAGGACAATTCGTATGGTTATACTAAGCGTTATACTTGTCCATTCCGTAGGAATCCAGGCTTACATTTCAGAAGTTTATAATAAAGGAATACAAACTGTGTTGAGACTCCTACGGAGTGACAAAGCGTAGGAAGAAATTTACTATGTATTAAAAATCTGCGTCATCTGCAAAATCTGCGAGAGAAAAGAACCCTGCAAGAAACAAAAAAAGCCACCCCAAAAGAGCAGCTTTGTATTATTGAGTAAAACCAGTAACTAAATAAACCAGCAACCAGTAATTATTTCCATTTAATATTGCATCCCATGCTTGGTCTTTGAATTTCTTCCTGAGCTTCCCCAGCCAAAAGATTTTCAAAAGCAATAATCAGATCTTCTCCGGTTACATCTTTATTATTTCCAGGTCTTGAATCATCCATCTGGCCTCTGTATACAAGGTCAAGCTTATCATCAAAGAAATAAAAATCCGGTGTGCAAGCAGCATCATAAGCTTTAGCTACAGCCTGGCTTTCATCAAACAGATAAGGGAAATCAAATCTCCTTTCAATCTGGAATTCGATCATTTTTTCCGGAGAATCTGCGGGATATTTTTCAATATCATTAGCATTGATGGCGATGAATTCAATTCCGCGCTCGTTATAATCTTCGTATAATTCATTGATCTTATCGATCACATGAAGAACAAACGGACAGTGGTTGCACATAAAGATCACCAAAGTACCTTTTTCTCCTTTCAGTTCTTCCAAAGACTGAAGTTCATTCGTTTTTGACGGATTAGGAAGTTCAAAAAACGGAGCTTTTGTTCCTAATGCCAGCATATTTGAGGGAGTATTCATATCCTTATTTCTTTAGTGGCAAAGATAATTATTTCTTTTGTTAATTGAGCCGGGTTCTGAAACAGGCATTTTATTTTTATAGAGTCAGGAAGCTGGAAGCTGGAGGTGGGAAGATTTTTAACCCTCAAAAATAGTTATAGTCAAATTCTATTAATGATTTTTTTCTACCCCCAACCAACTTCCAGCCCCCATTCTTCCAGCATCCAGCCCGTGGTTAATTTTTCTTTACAAAGTCGGCAAACCTATAAAACTCATAATATCCTTTGGAAGTTATATCAAAAAGTTTGTAGTTTTGCTAACGCTGTTAGTAAATAAATATCATGGGTCTACATGAACGCCGTCAACGAGAAAAAGAATCCATTCGTGCAAATATTTTGCAGGCGGCCTTTACGTTGGCTAAAACTGAAGGCTGGGCATCACTTTCTATGCGAAAGATAGCAGACGCTATTGAGTATAGTGCCCCGGTGGTGTATGATTATTTTGAAAATAAAGAAGCTATTCTATTTGAAATTTCTTTAGATGGCTTTCACAAGTTACATATAGAATTATTAAAAGCTCAGCAGAAACACAATACTCCGGAAGAGCAGCTTGTTGCCATTGTGGATGCGTACTGGAACTTTGCTTTTAAAAACAAGGAATATTACCAGCTGATGTTTGGTCTTGGAATGCAATGCTGTGGAAAAGGACAGATGAAAAAGGAATTCTCATCATTCCAGGAGCTTATCTATGAATGTACTTATGAGATTATCAAAAAAAACGGATCCAATCCGGATAATGCCTGTCATATGTCTCATGCTCTGTTTTCTGCCGTACACGGAATGATCTCTATTATGATGATGCGTACAGCTGATATCCCTTCAACAATGAATAAAACGACTTTAGACGAAACTGTTTCGGCTTTTATTAAGTCTTTATAGATTTTTTTTGAATTAAAAATTAACACCGTTAGGAAAATTAACACTGAATTAATATAGATAATTCCTGTTACTCCTGATTAAAAACTCAAACGTTTATGAAGCCATTCATCATTTTAAGTTGTTAAAATTAGTGATTTTTTGCTTAGTAATTAACACTGTTAGTAAAATTAACACACCTTACACCATCATTATACACTTAAATACATTAAAACAATTTCAATTATGGAAACAATCGACTTTATTGGACATTAAAAATTCTGTAATTTTTTTTGAACTAATTATTAACACTGTTAGGAAAAAATACAGCATTTATCAAAACACATTACTTACCTCTAACACTTCATTAAAAAAATTAAACCAACAATGAAATTACCTGGAAAAACAAGGTTTATTGTACTTATTGCAAGTATAATTCTTTTACAGAGCTGCACAAAAGCCGCAGAAGGAACCAATGCCGCACCTCCAGCTCCAGAACTTCCGGTTTATACCGTTATTACTTCGCCCGCTACTACATATCAGGAATTCCCAACTGCTTTGGAAGGGAAAAACAACGTAGAAATCCGATCTCAGGTAGATGGATATCTGGATAGAATTTATGTAGAAGAAGGTGCTTATGTAAGAGCGGGACAACCGTTATTTAAAATAGATTCAAGAAGCTATGGCGAGCAGATGAATATGGCTCAGGCTAATCTTCAGGTTGCCAATGCCAATATTCAAAAAGCACGAGTAGAAGTTGACAGACTTCAGCCACTGGTTGCTGCCAAAGTAGTTTCTGATGTACAGCTTAAAACGGCAAAAGCCAATTACGAAGCAGCTGTAGCAGCGGCTGCACAAGCGAGAGCCTCTGTAGGAAGCGCCAGAATCAACGTAGGATTTACAACAATTACCGCTCCTGTAAGTGGTTATATCGGAAGAATTCCTTACAAAAAAGGAAGTCTTATTTCAAGAACAGATGTAAATCCATTGACTTTATTATCTGATATCAGTGAAATCTATGCCTATTTCTCTTTAAGTGAACTTGATTTCATCGCTTTCCAGAATAAATATCCGGGAGCAAGCTTAGAAGAAAAACTGAAAAATATGCCCATGGTAGATCTTGTGATTGCTGACAACAGTACTTACCCTGAAAAAGGAAGACTGAGCATTGTAGACGGACAGTTTGATAAAACTACCGGAGCAATCAGTGTACGTGCCGTTTTCCCTAATGCCAACGGAACTTTAAGAACCGGAAACACAGGAAGAGTGCGTATGCCACAGCTTATTTCGAATGCAGTGGTTATTCCACAGGAATCAACCTTCGAAATTCAGGATAAAACCTATGTCTATGTAATGGGTAAAGATCAGAAGGTAACCGGAAGACCTATCAAAATATCAGGAAAAACGGATAGCTATTATTTTATTTCTGAAGGGCTTAAGCCTGGAGAAAAAATTGTATTCACAGGAATTGGAAACCTGAAAGACGGGGCTTCCATCAAGCCGAAAAATATTTCTTCGGACAGCTTGTTAAGAGCAAAACCATTATAGTCCTTTCCGAATACAGAAGACTTAAAAAAATAAACTTCTTATGTTAAAACAATTTATAGAAAGACCGGTCCTTTCAACGGTCATCTCCATAATACTCTTATTATTGGGAGCTTTGTCTCTCTTTAATTTACCGATTGCCCTCTTCCCGGATATCGCTCCACCAAGCGTTCAGGTAACGGCATTCTATCCCGGAGCCAATGCTGAGGTGGTAGCACGTTCGGTGGCTACTCCTATTGAGGAAGCAGTGAACGGGGTTGAGAATATGACCTATATGACTTCCAACTCCAGTAACGACGGTACCATGACCCTGAGTGTTTTCTTCAAACAGGGCGCTGATGCCGACAATGCGGCAGTAAACGTACAGAACCGTGTATCGAAAGCGATGAGCCAGCTGCCTCAGGAAGTAGTTCAGGCCGGGATTTCAACCCAGAAAGTTCAGAACAGTATGATCATGTTCATGGGATTGACCAGTGAAGATGAAAAACAGTATGATGAATTATTCCTTCAGAATTACCTGAAAATTAATGTCATTCCACAGATACAGCGTATTCCTGGGGTAGCACAGGCTCAGGTATTCGGAACAAGGGATTATTCCATGAGAATCTGGCTGAAACCGGATCGTCTGGCAGCTAATAACCTCTCTCCTCAGGAAGTTTTGGGAGCCATTAAAGATCACAACCTTGAAGCTGCCCCGGGCCGTCTTGGACAGGGAAGTAAGGAAACCTACGAATATATCCTTAAATATAAAGGAAAACTGAATAAGGATGAAGACTATGAAAACATCGCCATCAAAGCAAACAGTGATGGATCTTTCTTAAGATTAAAAGATGTAGCAAGAGTAGAATTTGGTTCTTATACCTATACTGCCACCAACAGAGTAGACGGAAAACCGGTTGCCGGATTTGCTATCCTGCAGACAGCCGGATCCAATGCCAACGAAATCCTTACGGAAATTGAAAAGCAGGTGAAAGTAATGGAAACTACCCTTCCAAAGGGAGTGAAGCCAATCATCATGTATAATTCCAAAGATTTCCTTGATGCTTCTATCCACCAGGTTGTGGAAACGCTTGTTATTGCCTTCGTATTGGTATTTATTGTAGTATTTATCTTCCTTCAGGATTTCAGATCTACCTTAATTCCGGCTATTGCGGTACCAGTTGCGATTATCGGGACATTCTTCTTCCTGCAGTTATTTGGTTTCAGTATCAACATGCTTACGTTGTTTGCATTGGTACTCGCCATTGGTATTGTAGTGGATGATGCCATTGTGGTAGTGGAAGCCGTCCATTCTAAAATGGAACAGACGGGAATGCCTGTAGAACATGCTACGATGCATTCCATGAGTGAAATTTCAGGAGCTATTATCTCCATTACATTGGTAATGTGTGCGGTATTTATTCCGGTTGGTTTTATGCAGGGACCTGCAGGGGTTTTCTACAGACAATTTGCTTTCACATTAGCGATTGCGATTTTAATCTCAGCAGTGAATGCATTAACATTGAGTCCGGCATTATGTGCGATGTTCTTAAATGATCCTCAGGGAGAACACGGGGAACACGGTCATAAAAAAGGTTTTGGAGCAAGATTCTTCAATGCTTTCAATGCCAGCTTCAACAGCATGACGAGAAAATATATCTACAGCCTTAAGTTTTTAATTAAAAATAAATGGGTTGCAATAGGTGGTCTTGTTGTTATTACAGCAGCCAGTGTCTTTCTGATCAAAAAAGCACCATCAGGATTTATTCCTACAGAAGACCAGGGATTCGTATTATATGCCGTGAATACTCCTCCGGGAAGTTCACTGGAAAGAACACATAGAGCGACAGCACAAATTGATAAAATCATCAATGGTGAAAAAGCCACCAACCACCTTTGGGTAGCAGATGGGATGAACTTCATCAGTAATGCCAACGCTTCTCCATATTCTGCAGGTTTCATTAAACTTAAAGATTATGACAAGCGTGGTGAAATGAAAGATCCTGATCAGATTGCAGCAACATTGACAGGTAAGGTAAGCCAGGTAAAAGATGCCAATGCATTCTTCTTCAACTTCCCTACTGTACAAGGTTTCGGTAACGTTTCCGGATTTGAGTTCATGCTTCAGGATAAAACGAACGGTTCTTTTGAACAGTTGGGAACAACTACTCAGCAGTTCATTGGTGAACTGATGAAAAGACCTGAGATTGCATTTGCATTTACAACTTATGCCGCAGGAAACCCTCAGTATACCATTGATGTGGATACGGATAAAGCCAACCAGCTGGGTGTTTCTGTAACAGAACTGATGCAGACCATGCAGATTTATTTCGGAAGTAGCTTTGTATCGGATTTCAACAGATTTGGAAAATATTACAGAGTAATGGCTCAGGCCGATATTCCTTACCGTACGGATGTTAATTCACTGGAAGGAATTTATGTAAAAAATAAATCCGGAGAAATGGTGCCTGCAAAAACTTTGGTAACATTAAAAAGATCTTTCGGTCCTGAAACGGTAACAAGAAATAACCTTTTCAACGCAGTAACCATCAACGGAACTCCAAAGCCCGGTTACAGTACCGGAGATGCGATCAAAGCGGTAGAAGAAGTGGCACAGCAATCACTGCCAAGAGGATACGGATATGAATGGACAGGGATTACCCGTGAAGAGATTAAAACAAGCGGACAGACTGCTTTTATTTTCTTCTTAAGTATTCTTTTTGTTTACTTCTTACTGGCAGCTCAGTATGAAAGTTATATCCTTCCGTTTGCTATTATCCTTACCATTCCTACAGGGATTTTCGGAGTATTTGCCTTCACAGGATTAGCCGGAATCGATAACAATATTTATGTTCAGGTAGGATTGATCATGCTTGTCGGGCTATTGGCGAAAAATGCCATCCTGATTGTAGAGTTTGCTGTACAGAGAAGAAAAGCAGGGAAAACATTGATTGAATCTGCACTTCAGGCATCAAGATTACGTTTAAGACCGATCTTAATGACCTCTTTTGCCTTCATCGTGGGAATGCTTCCGCTGGTATGGACGCAAGGTGCTTCTTCAAAAGGAAACCACTCTATCGGTTACAGTACAGTAGGGGGAATGCTTACAGGAGTAATATTCGGGATCTTTATCATTCCGGTAATGTATGTCATATTCCAGTATCTGCATGAAAAAATGCCAAGCAGAAAAAAGAAAAGACTTCTGAGAAAACAAATGGAGGAAGAGCTTTTAGCTGCTAGTCACTAATAAAAAAATGAATTACAAGAACTTAGAGAAAATTTTAAGATCATAGGTTTACCTATTTACCTGCCTGTTCTTAATGGTTTAAAAAAGCTGATTATTTTCTCCTACTAAAGACAATTTTTGCCTCTACAGAAACCTCTCTAAGTTTTGGATTCAATTAAAAGTTTAAAAACTATGAAACGAGTAAAAAATATTATTCTAACATTTGTGCTGGCCATCGGCTCTGTTTCGTGTGTGTCTAAACTGGCCTACACGGAGCCTGAGCTTCCTCTTCCGGAAAAGTTCCAGTACACCGCAACTGCAGACACCGCCAGTATAGCCAATCTGGAGTGGAAACAGTTTTTCAGCGATCCTATTTTGCAGGAATTGATTGAAAAAGGAATTAAAAATAATTATGACCTTCAGATTGCCCTGAAACAGGTAGCTGCTTCACAGGAAAAACTGAAACAGGCAAAATATATGCAATATCCGGATGTTGGTTTCGGAGTAAGCGGACAGATTTCAAGACCTTCCAAAAACAGCATGAACGGACAAAGCTTAAATTTATTTTTAGGTTCAAGTCATGTTGAAGATTATAATGCAGCCTTCAACCTTTCATGGGAAGCAGACATCTGGGGAAAAATCAAAAACCAGCAGGAAGTTTCAAGAATGCAGTACCTTCAGACCTATGAAGGTTCAAAAGCAGTTCAGACTCAGGTAGTAGCAGCTATTGCGCAGGGATACTATAACCTATTAATGCTTGACAGACAATTGGCTATTGCAAAATCAAATCTGGAACTGAGCAGCAATACCCTGCTGATTACACAGAAAATGTGGGAAAGTGGTGATAACACCTCTTTAGGAGTACAGCAGGCCGCAGCACAGAAACAGGCAACAGAACTCCTGATTGCTCAGCTGGAACAGAATATCGCCATTCAGGAAAATGCATTGAGTATTTTAACTGGTGAGCTGCCTAATAAAGTAAACAGAACCATTGAAATGTCTGATACTTCATTACCTCAGAATATCTCAGCAGGACTTCCTGCAGCTATGGTAAGCCGAAGACCGGACGTACGCCAGCAGGAATTGGTTTTATTAGAATCCAATGCGATGGTAGGAATTGCTCAGGCCAATATGTATCCGGCACTGAAAATTACAGCTAACGGAGGGGTTAATTCATTCAAATTTGATAACTGGTTCCAGATTCCGGCTTCGTTATTCGGATCGGTTTTAGGGGGAATTACCCAGCCTATTTTCCAGAAGAGACAGTTGAAAACAGATCTGGAAGTAGCTAAAATTCAAAGAGAGAAAAATGTTCTCGCATTTCGCCAGTCGGTATTGAATGCTGTAGGTGAAATTTCTGATGCTTTGGTTTCCAATGAAAATCTAAAAGTTCAGGAACAGAAAGCCACAGAGCAATCTACCACATTGAAAGACGGAATTAAAAGTGCACAACTTCTTTACAAAGGAGGTTCAGCCAATTACCTGGAAGTGATTACAGCACAGGGAAATTCCCTACAGGCAGAGTTGAATCTGGCTTCCATTAAAAGACAGAGATTAAGCAGCATTGTAGATTTATACAGAGCTTTAGGCGGCGGTTGGAAGTAGTAAATTAAATTATATTTGTTTTAAGGTGCGGTTCTTTTCAGAGCCGCATTTTTTTAATATAAAAATACCTTAATTAATGATCATCCGTACTGTCATTCTGAATGGAACAAAGTGGAATGAAGAATCTTTTAAAGTAATAGTTGAGATTCTTCCTTCGTCAGAATGAAAAACAGAGCGCTTAACTTATTCCTGAAATTGCTCCGCAATCCATTTCAGCAAATCCTCATAATCCTTTTCAGAATACCCCAACTGTAAATAATGAATATCATCCGCCTTTCTGTACCATGTCAATTGGCGTTTTGCATATCTTCGGCTGTTCTTTTTAATTTCCGAAACCGCAAAATCAAGATCCCACTCTCCGTCAAAATATTTGAATAATTCTGCATAGCCCACAGTATTCAAAGCTGTCAGATCTTTGAATTTTTCAAGACCTTTCACCTCATCCAGCAATCCATTTTCCATCATTATATCAACCCTGCGGTTGATTCTGTCATACAATTCTTCCCTTGGCGCTTCAATTCCGATTCTGATCACATTAAAATCTCTTCCATTTTGAGAAACCGAAATATGTTCAGAATATTTTTTATCCGTTTGCCAGATAATATCTATGGCTCTTAATAGCCTACGGTGATTGTGAATATCCACCACATTGAAATATTCGGGATCGAGTTCTTTTAAAATCCCCTGAAGTTTTTCTATCCCTTCCTCTTCCATCATGGTCTGAAGCTTCTCCTGGTTTTCAGCATTCGCTTCCGGTAAATCATGCAAACCTTCTATCACCGCTTTTTCATACATCATGCTTCCACCAACAAGAATCACAGTGTCATGAGCAGCAAAAAGTTCATTAAGTTTCTGAAGCGCATCTTCTTCATACTGCCCGATAGAATAATAGTCTTCAACAGAAAGGTTTCCGATAAAATGATGAGGTGCTCCAGCCAGTTCTTCTTCTGAAGGAGCAGCCGTTCCTATTTTCATTTCTTTAAAAAACTGGCGGGAATCACAGGAAATAATCTCCGTATTGAAATGCTGAGCCAAATCAATTGCCAATCTCGTTTTACCAATTCCGGTGGGTCCTACTACAGAAATTAAATTTTTCTTTTTCACCGCGCTAATTTACGAAAACGAGCTCATTTGAATTTTTATTTTTAAACACAAAAAAGCTACAGATTGTTTTGAACCATTAAGAATATTTAAGTTGTTAAGTTTAATTAAGAAAAAATCAAATAGATTTCTTTTAAGCACCATGCTAAAAGCGAAGCTCATCTTAATATTCTTAACATCTTCATTAAAATCTTAATGGTTTATTTAAAATTGAATGATCAGATTGTATACGTTGGAATTTCATTGTATCACATTATACACTTAATTGTTTATCTTTGTAGAACAATAAAAAACTATGATTTTATCAATGACCGGATTCGGTAGAGCCGAAGATGTTTTTGAAGGAAAAAAAATTACAATTGACATTAAATCTCTCAACAGCAAGAGCTTTGATTTAAATATTAAAATTCCTTTACGTTATAAAGAAAAAGAATTTGAAATCAGAAAAATTCTTAACGATAGAATTATCCGTGGAAAAGTAGACTGCTACGTTAATATCGAGAATCTTGAAGAGTCCAATGATGTAAAAATCAATAAAAACTTAATTGACTCTTATATCAACGAACTTAAAAACATAGCTTCTGACGGTCCCAATTTCGAATACCTTAAAATGGCGGTAAGACTTCCTGATGCCATCACCTCAAGACCTGACGAATTAACAGAAGGGGAATGGGAAGCTCTGGCTAAGATTGTCAACAATGCCGTAGACAGATTCGAAGAATTCAGAAGAACTGAAGGTAGTATTTTACACGAAGAATTAAACAGAAACATCCAGAATATTGACAAGTATCTTGGAGAAGTAATTCCTTTTGAAGAAGAAAGAATTGTAAGTGTGAAAGAGCGTTATCAGAAATCTTTGAAAGAATTTGAAAATGTTGATGAAACACGTTTCTATCAGGAGATGGCCTATTTCACTGAAAAACTTGATATTTCTGAAGAAAAGGTAAGACTTGCCCAGCACTTGAAATACTATAAAGAAGTAATGGACAATGAATCTTTCAACGGAAAAAAACTAGGATTTATTTCCCAGGAAATCGGTAGAGAAATCAATACATTAGGTTCTAAAGCCAATCACGCAGAAATCCAGAAACTGGTGGTGATGATGAAAGATGACCTTGAAAAAATTAAAGAACAAACGTTAAACGTATTGTAGATACGTGGTGCGAGATACGAGGTTGTCATTTCTAAAAAAAACCGAAACTCAACACCCGTAACCCGAAATTGTAAAAAATGGATAAAGTAATTATATTTTCAGCACCATCTGGGAGCGGAAAAACTACATTGGTAAAGCATTCACTGGAGACATTTCCTGAACTGGAATTTTCAATCTCATGTACCACGAGACAACCGAGAGGAAGTGAAGTTCATGCGGTAGACTATCATTTTCTGACACCTGACGAGTTCAGACAGAAAATTTCTGAAGATGCTTTTGTAGAATATGAAGAAGTATATACTGATAAATATTACGGTACTTTAAAATCTGAAGTGGAAAAAATCTGGAAGCAGGGGAAAGTTGTTATTTTTGATGTAGACGTAAAGGGAGGCATTTCATTAAAAAAATATTTTGGTGAAAAAGCGTTGTCTATTTTTATAGAACCACCTTCCATTGAAGAATTGGAACGAAGATTGATTTCCAGAAACACAGATGATGCAGAAACCATAAAAACCCGTGTAGCAAAGGCAGAAGAAGAAATGACCTATGCCAGCGGGTTTGACAAGATCGTAATTAATGAAGATCTTGATGCAGCTAAAAAAGAAATAGAAAGTTTAATAAAAAGTTTTATCAGTAATTAATGGCTGGAAGATAGAAGCACGAGCATGGGAGTAAAATATGACACTCAAAATCTGACTTCTGATTTCCAACCTCTAGCTTCTGATCATAAAAAATTGAGGTTGATATGAGTACCGAAACATTAGAAAAAGCTAAATCTGCAATTCCTGTCAGAGGATTTCTGGATATAAAAGATATTGCTATTCCTCAGGGTGAAGAATTGGTAAAAGCCATTCTTAAACTTAAAGAGGAAAAAAATGCTGTTATTCTTGCCCATTACTACCAGCCGGGAGAAATTCAGGATATCGCAGATTTCCTTGGAGATTCTTTACAGCTGGCGAGACAGGCAAAAGACACCAATGCTGACATGATTGTATTCTGTGGAGTACATTTCATGGCAGAAGCCGCTAAAATTCTTAATCCAACTAAAAAAGTAGTTCTTCCTGATACCATGGCCGGATGCTCACTGGCAGATGGCTGTTCCGGAGAAGGACTGAGAAAAATGCGTGAACAGCACCCGAATGCTTTGATTGCCACTTACATCAACTGTAATGCAGAAACCAAAGCAGAAAGTGATATCATCGTAACCAGTTCAAATGCCGAAACAGTCATTGAAGCTCTTCCGAAAGACAGACCTATTATTTTCGCACCGGACAAAAACCTGGGAAGATACTTATCTAAGAAAACAGGACGTGATATGATCCTTTGGGATGGAAGCTGTGTAGTACACGAAGCATTTTCAATGGAAAGAATTGCCCAGCAATTGGCAGACAATCCAGATGCAAAACTGATTGCACACCCAGAAAGTGAAGAGGCTGTTTTAAAGCTGGCTCACTTCATTGGTTCTACTTCTGCCCTGTTGAATTATGTAGAAAAAGATGACTGTCAGAAATTCATCATCGCTACAGAAGAAGGGATTCTTCACGAAATGAAAAAACGTGCACCTCATAAAGAACTGATCCCTGCATTGGTTTTTGACGAAAGCTGCAACTGCTCAGAATGTTTCTACATGAAGCGTAATACAATGGAAAAACTATATTTATGCATGAAATATGAACTTCCTGAGATCCTTATCGATGAAGAATTACGATTAAAAGCATTGAAACCTATTGAAGCAATGCTTGATCTTTCGAAAAGCATAAAATAATTTTTTTGTTATTCAATATTTATTATATTTAACACTTAAACTAATAATAAATATGAAAAATCTAAAAAGATTAGACAGAAAAAGTCTTAAAAACGTAAACGGAGGCGGTAGTACATGCAACTTAAACTGCGAAATACACGAAACCTGTGGTTTAGGGTGCAATGGAGAATTAATCTGCGTACCCAGAGGCATGTATATTCCGGATAACTGTTAAAAAAATAAAGCACTGTTTTTCACAGTGCTTTTATATTTTTAGTTTGCAGTAATTGCAACAAAACAATCTGTGCTTACAACGACGCACATTCTGCAATTCTCGGACAGTGTCCAATATGCCTCACACGAAGGATCACTGGAAGAGCCAGGTCCAAAAACCAGATGGGTAGGACAGCCATCACATCTTGATACGCCAGCTCCCTTCATCTGTTCCAAATCTCTTCTGCTTAATTTTTTAATTGTTTTCATATTTTAAAATTTTAAGACACTCCTCCATTTACACATGACATATCAACAATCACGCACATTTTACAACGGTCAGGAAGCATCTGAAAAGCCTCACAAGGCGCATCGCCAGGATTATTTCCGTACGTAGTATTCTTAGGACATCCTGTACATGTGGCTGGACCTGCTCCCTGTAATGTCTGAAGTTCTTTTCTGTTTAATTTTCTTAAATTTTTCATAGTAGTTTTAATTAATTTTTGATTTCTTACTAAGCTTCCAGAATGGGGCAGCTTCCCGGCACTGACGGATCATAAGGAAAAAGGTAAAGGCACACTTTACGTCCTTTAAAATCTGTACATACCGCGCACCCTTTTGGCCCGCAGTCAAGATCAACAGCACAGGAGTCTCCTCCACCTCCAATAATAGCTCTCAAATTTTCTCTGTTTAATTTTTTTGAATTTTTCATAGTACTTTTGTTTTAAATTAAATTGAGTTTACTCTTTTTATTCAATGCTACAGCATCGGTGCGTAGCAGGTTCCTCCCGGTTTCAGCCAGCATCCCCATTTTCCTCCTCCGCGGAAACAGACAAACTGCTCTCCTCCGCAAGCTTCAATCTGGATATCAGTGAAACCACCTTTGATGTTTTTCTTATCTTCTCTTGATAATTTTTTAATTGTTTTCATATTCTAATAATTTAGTATTCAGTAATTAAAAAAACAGGCTTTTTGTTATTGAAGATTAAAAAGGACCAAAGCATTCAAAACTTACCAACACTCTACCTTTACAACATTCCGGTAAAGCATGATAATCAGCACACGATCTCGGTTCACCGGGTCCGTATGGTCCGGCAGGACAGTTTGCAGTACAAGGGCCTATTCCACCGTTGACTGATTTCAAATCCTTTCGATTGATTTTCTTTAAATTTTTCATAGTATTTTTTTTGATTAGTTTTCAGGATACATACACAGTGAACTTACAAATACACAGGATTTGCAACGTCCAGGTAACGCATTATATTCTTCACAGGAATGGGCAAATTCAGGCCCTGGACCATATCCTCCATCAGTAGGACATCCGTCACACCTAAAAGCGGCTCCGCTTATTTGTTTTAAAGTCGTTTTGGAAATTTTCTTTAGATTTTTCATGGATATTTTGCTATTAGTTAATATCATAAATGTAACATTTTTAATCAATTACACCAAATATATCTCCCAAAAAGGAAATATATTTTATTATGTTAAACTCTTGCCTGTTCCAAAATAATTTGTACATTTGTTCTGTTACAATGAATTTTTTAAGAAACATATCTGATATTTCTGCCCTGAAATCACTTATTTCAGGCATATCTTCTGTTTCTACATTTGGCACTACAACAATTACCCCATAACGGGGTAGATTTTCACATATTATTCCCGGTACCCGTACTCTTTTTTTTAAAGAGTAGTCACTTCGTTATATCCAACTTCAAATAAATAATTGATGAAAGTTTTAAAATTCGGCGGAACTTCAGTCGCCCACTCTCAGAATATCCTCCAGGTGGAAAAAATAATAAAAGAAGAATCTTTAAAAAATAAAATAGTTGTTATTGTATCCGCTCTTCATGGCGTTACCGACCAACTGATAAGAGCAGCAGAATATGCTTCCGTGAAGGATGAGAGCTATATCCGGACTGTTCAGGATCTTGAAGAAAAACATATTAGCCTGGTAAAAGATCTTTTCCCTATCACAGAACAAAGCTCATGGTTAAGCTTTGTAAAAAAACATTTTAACGATATTGAAGAGCTCTGCAATGGAATTGCAGTACTTGGTGAATTCACAGACAGAATTAAAGATAAAATTGCGTCTTACGGAGAATTTCTGTCCTCAAAAATAATTGCAGCAAGATTACAGCATGAAGGATTAGACTGTGTATGGATGAATTCCGCAGAACTAATCAGAACAGACAGTAATTTCACTCATGCAAAAGTAGATTTTAAATGTACAGATCAGAATATTGCCGGTTTTTTGAATGAAAACCCAAACCGCATCATTTTAGGTCCGGGTTTTATTTCCTGCGACGAAAAAAATAATGCCACAACATTAGGAAGAGGAGGGTCAGATTACACAGCTTCTATTATTGCCGCCGCTTCTCATGCAGAAGAACTCCAGATATGGACAGATGTAAGCGGGATGATGACTGCCGATCCACGCTTGGTTTCCAATGCCAAACCTATTTCAGAAATTTCTTATCATGAAGCTATGGAACTGTCTCATTTTGGAGCAAAAGTGCTTTATCCGCCTTCCATTCAGCCGGTGATGGTAAAAAATATAAACCTGGTTATTAAAAATACTTTTGATCCGGACGCACCGGGAACTTTAATTTCTCATCAACTGACATCTTCAGAAGAGGAAAAACAGATTGCAGTAGGAATTTCCAATATGAACAATATTGCCCTGCTTACACTGGAAGGTAGCGGAATGGTAGGAATTCCGGGTATTTCAGCGAAATTATTCCAATGCTTAAGTCATGAAAAAATTAACGTGGTTCTTATTACACAAGGATCTTCAGAACATTCCATCACCGTTGCGATTGAAGAAAAAGAAGCTCAACGCGCCGAATATGCAATCAACTCTTCTTTTGCGGATGATATTGATCTGAAAAGAGTGTATGCCGTAAAAATTGAAGCCGGACTTTCTATTCTTGCTTTGGTAGGAGAAAGCATGAAAAGCAGAAGTGGTGTAAGTGCAAAAATGTTCGGATGTCTCGGTAATAATGGCATTAATATAAGAGCCATTGCTCAGGGATCTTCAGAAAGAAATATCAGTATCGTTATTTCAGAAAAAGACAGTAAAAAAGCAGTCAATGTACTTCACGAAGAATTTTTTGAGTCCGAAATAAAGCAAATCCACCTTTACATCTGTGGAACAGGAAATGTAGGTTCAAAACTGATCCAGCAGATTTATAACCAAAATGATTATTTAAAAGAAAATTTCTTAATCAATCTAAGAATTGCCGGGATTTCCAACAGCCGTCATATGATGTTTTCAGACCAGGGAATTTCACAGGAAAATTACCTTAGCTGGAATCAGCAGGGCGAAAAAGCTTCTGCCAGAGAATTTGCTGATGAAATTATCCGCAGAAACCTCAGAAATTCTGTTTTCGTGGATGTAACAGCAAGCCCTGATGTTCCTGAAGTGTATGAAAGTTTATTAAAAAGAAGTGTAGACATTGTTGCCTGTAATAAGATTGCGGCTTCTTCGGATTTCAAAAAATATAAAACTTTAAAAAATACCGCCAGAAACCACAACTGCAGTTTTTATTTTGAAACCAATGTAGGAGCAGGACTTCCGGTAATAGGAACTATAAATGATCTCATCAAAAGCGGAGACCAGATTCAATCCATTAAAGCTGTACTAAGTGGCACCTTGAATTTTGTGTTTAATGAGTATGACGGAAGCAGAACTTTTTCTGAAGTGGTAGCCCAGGCTCAGAAAGAAGGTTACACAGAGCCGGATCCAAGACTTGATCTATCCGGAACAGATGTAGCAAGAAAAGTTTTAATTCTCGCAAGAGAAGCGGGATATCCTCTTCAGTTTGAAGAAATCGAAAACATAGGTTTTCTGCCTGAAGAATGTATGCAGGGAAGCGTTAACAGCTTTTATGAAAAGCTTACAGTATATGAAGATCATTTTAAAAACTTATTGAACAAAGCAAAAAACGAAGACAAAATATTAAAATATGTCGCAGAATTTGAAAACGGAAAAGCCAAAGTAGGTTTACAGCATATTGCTCCGGATAGTGATCTGTTTCACTTATACGGTAAAGACAATATTGTCATTTTTAAAACCCTCAGATATTCCGAGCAGCCATTGGTTGTAAAAGGTGCTGGTGCCGGTGCTGATGTAACAGCAAGTGGAGTTTTTGCAGATATTATCCGTTCTATTTAAAAAAACAATTATGAAAAAAGTAAAACTAAAAGTCCCGGCCACTGTTGCCAATCTGGTTTGTGGATTTGATATTTTGGGAATGGCAGTTCATGCCCCTTATGATGAAATGGAATTAAGATTGTTGGAAGCTCCCGAAATTATTATAAAACATACAGACTCTTTCGGTCTGCCCGAAGAACCGTCCAAAAATGTTGCAGGAATTGTCTTATTGAAAATTCAGGAATATTTTAATCTTAAAAACGGCTTTGAGGTCATTATCCATAAACATATAAAACCAGGAAGCGGGCTCGGCTCCAGTGCGGCAAGTGCCGCCGGAGCCGCCTTCGGAGCCAATCTTTTATTAGGAAACAAACTTTCCAGAGAGGAAGTGGTTCATTTTGCCATGTTTGGAGAAGAACTGGCTTCAGGAGTACGCCATGCAGACAATATCGCACCATGTATCTATGGTGGGATTACGCTGGTGAAGTCTACCAACCCGATTGATATCATCCCTTTGAACAGCCCGGATTTATTTGTAACCGCTGTACATCCACAGGTGGAAGTCAAAACTTCGGATGCCAGACAGATTTTAAAGAAAAATATCAGTTTGAAAAGCGCTGTTGAACAATGGGGAAATATAGCCGGACTGGTAGCAGGAATTCAGAAAAATGATTTTTCATTGATTGGAAGAAGCCTCAATGATGTCATCATAGAACCTGTCCGCAGTATTCTGATTCCGAAGTTTGATGAAATCAAAGAAAAAAGTTTGCAACTAGGAGCCTTGGGAGGAGGAATATCCGGTTCAGGACCATCAATTTTCATGTTGTCTGAACAAAAAGAAACAGCAGATAAAATTGCTCAGATGATGGAATCAGTATACAATGAAATTGAAATAGAAAGTTTTGTCTATGTTTCAAAAATAAATCCAGCAGGTGTTCAAATCGTAGAAGAATCTTAATCATAAAAACAGAAATGAAATATTATAATTTAAAAGACCATTCGGAAAAAATTGATTTCAGAGAGGCAACAATAAAAGGTCAGGGAAAAGAAAAAGGGTTATTTTTCCCTGAAAGTATTCCACATTTTGACGAAGAATTCATTCAAAATATACATCAATATTCCAATGAAGAAATTGCGTACAGATGTATGAAAGATTTTGTGGGTGATGAAATTCCTTCAGAAATTCTAAAAGAAATTGTGGCAGAAACGGTGAGTTTTGAAATACCTCTGGTGAAGATCAGTGAGCAGATTTCCATTTTGGAATTGTTTCATGGCCCTACCCTGGCCTTTAAAGATATTGGGGCCAGATTTATGAGCCGCTGTCTGTCTTATTTTTTGAAAGATCAGGAAAAGAAGGTTACTGTTCTTGTTGCCACTTCCGGAGATACCGGAGGAGCTGTTGCCCATGGGTTTTATAAAATCCCGCAGATTAATGTGGTAATTCTGTACCCTAAAAACAGAGTCAGTCCGGTTCAGGAGAAACAGTTGACGGCATTAGGCGAAAATATTTCAGCGCTGGAAGTTAATGGTAGTTTTGATGATTGTCAGAATCTTGTTAAACAGGCTTTTTCAGATGAAGAAATCAACAATCAGTTATTTTTGACGTCTGCCAATTCTATCAACGTAGCAAGATGGCTTCCTCAGCAGATTTATTATTTAATAGCTTTGAAACAATGGGTTCTGCAGCATAAGGAATATCCTGTAATCTGTGTGCCAAGTGGTAATTTCGGAAATATCTGTGCAGGATTGCTGGCTCACTTCAGGGGATTGCTTGCCAGTCATTTTATTGCCGCCTGTAATGCCAATGATGTAATTCCTGATTATTTTACAACCCAGAACTACCAGCCACAAAAAGCAATTGCTACCCTATCGAATGCTATGGATGTGGGAAATCCAAGTAATTTTGTACGGATTCTGGAGCTTTTCGGGCATCAGTTTGAAACACTACAAAATAAAATCTCAGCTTATTCCATTGATGATGACCAAACCATGAGCACCATCACGGAAGTCTATAAGAAATACGGGTACATTCTGGAGCCTCACAGCGCTGTAGCTTTTGCTTCAATGGAAAAATATCTGCAGGAAAACCCTTACCAGAAAGGATTTATTCTGGGTACTGCTCATCCGGTAAAATTTCCTGATGCTGTGGAAAAAGCTATTCATACTCAGATTGAAATTCCTGAATCCTTGAAGGACCTGATGAAAAAGGAGAAAAAAACTGTAGAAATAAATTCAGATTTTGAAGAATTAAGACGATTTTTGCTTCATAAAATCTGAAGCAATGAGCAAAATATATCTTGAAGATGTACGAATATATGCGTACCATGGTGTACTTCCTGAAGAAAATATCATTGGAACGTATTATATTCTGAACATAGAACTTCATACCGATCTGTGGAAAGCTGCAGAATCTGATGATTTGCATGACACTATAAGTTATGCCGATATCAATGAAATCCTTCATAGTGAAATGAAAATAAAATCCAGATTACTGGAACATGTCGCCGGAAGAATGATTACAAAAATTCACAACAGCTTTCCACAGATCGATTATATTAAATTAAAAATTACCAAAACAGCTCCCCCGATGCAGGGCGAAATGAAAGGAGCAAGTATTGAGTTGGAAAAGAGTTTTAAACCGGAAAATTAAAATTCTTATTTTCGTTTATAAAAAAAACATTCAAATTGAAATTCGTTAAAATATTATTTTTAGTAGCAGGGATCAGTGTTTTTGGTCAGACTGGTGTAGATAATCAGCTGGCGGCTTATAACTTCCCAAAGATAAAGTCCAGTATTACCATGCCTGTGACAATTCCCCTTTCTGAGCTGAGCAATATGATCAATGCTTCCGTGAAAGATCTTGTTTATCAGGATGACTCCTATACTGATAATAACAATGATCAGTTCAAGGTAAAAGTTTGGAAAACCAGACCTATCCGCCTTGTAGGAGGAACCAGCCAGAATTTACTGATTGAAGTTCCTTTAAAAATATGGGCTGAAAAAGGAATCGGCACATTGGGAGTTTATACCTACCAGAATACTACTTTCGAAACGGTAATGTCTTTCAATACAACCGTTACATTTAAAAATAACTGGACTATTACGACGAGTACCCGGCCGAACGGTTTCAGATGGGTAAGTAAACCTGTGCTTGATTATGGAAGAATCCAGATTCCCATTACTTCTATTGTTGAAAAAAGTTTAAAAGAGCAACAGGAAAAATTCTGTAAAACCATTGATCAGCAGATGGCTACACAGCTGAATTTCCAGCAGTATGCCTTGATGGCCTGGAATACCTTTCTGCAGCCCTTCAATATTTCTGAGGAATATAATACATGGCTGAAAGTAAGTCCTGTGGGCGTTAATATTACTCCTTTAAAATTTTATGGAAATCAGATCAACGCTACACTTGGGGTTGATATCTTTTCCGAAACATTTACAGGGAATAAACCTGCCGCATCTTCTCCTGTGACCAGTGTTGCCAATTTTAATACAACCCCTACAGTTGCTGATAAGTTTATTTTGCAGACTACAGCCAATATTCCTTTTACCGAGGCAAGCAGCATGGCGAGAAAAACATTCCTGAATAAGGAGTTTGACATTCGCGACTCTAAAGTAAAAGTAACAGACATCAGAGTGTATGGTGTTGATGACAGAGTAGTTATTGAAGCTCAAACCGATGGTTATATAAAGGGGACTTCTATCATTTCAGGAATTCCCGTGTATGATGAAACGAAAAGAAAAATTGTTTTGTCAGAAACGAAATTCAAACTGAAAACTACCAATATTCTGCAGAAAACGGCCTCTCTTCTGTTTCAGGGAAAAATCGTAAAAATGATTGAAGAAGAATATGGCATCCCCACTCAGGAACTGGAAGAAACCTCGAGAAAAAGTATTGAAGAAGCATTCAACAAAGAATATTATAAAGGATTAAAAATGAACGGAAAAGTTTTCAATCTTAAACCCAGCAAAATTCTGCTCAGCAATACAGGAATTACGGCCGTTATTGATACGAATGCTTCATTAAAGCTTATTGTCAACGGGTTCTAAAATTTTAAACAAAAAAAACTAAACCAAAAACTAATTACCGACCATAAGAAAATATTTAGTCATTGTAGACCGAAACAGAGCTGAAAAGCTGACCAGATTTGCTAATTTTTTTATTGACAGACTTGTAATCTCAGCTTTTTTTCTTGCTTTGGGCTTTATTGCTTCCTTGCTGTACAACCTTGCCAATATTGACTTTCTGATTAAGATTGTTTATAAAATGTCAGAAATGAATAGATTCCTTGATATACTGATAACCTCTCTTATCTACTTTATATACACTTTTCTGATAGAGTATTTTACCAAAGGAAGGTCGGTCGGCAAGTATATTACAGGAACTAAAGTCATTTGTACAGATGGCACTGAGCCTACTTTCAATGACTATCTTATCAGAAATATTTCGAGAATTGTTCCTTTTGATACGCTTTCCTTTTTCGGTGAAAATGGCTGGCATGATAAATGGAGTGAAACAAGGGTAATTAACATCAAAAATTATCAGGCTGAAATTCAAGCGAAAAGCGAAATTGAGGATCTTGGAAAGAAAGAAATTGCTTAAAAACTTTTGTTCATAAAGAAATTTTACTATATTTGCACACCTCAAAAATGGTAAAAATGGTACTTTGGCCGAGCGGCTAGGCAGTGGTCTGCAACACCATCTACAGCGGTTCGAATCCGCTAGGTACCTCAGAAAAAACCTCTAAGTTATTTAGAGGTTTTTTTGTTTTTATATTTGTTGTTGTTTTATTATTACTTTCTTTATCATCAATATTACGTATGAAAAAATCAATATCCTTTTTTATTATTTCATTCGCACTTGCCCTTTTGAATGGATATTTTTTTAATTACATTAATGATACCTATTTTCATTTTGATATCAACCACAATAAGCACAATAATATTTCAAAGGATGAATTAAACTTCATTGCCATATTTATCGCTCCTTTTCTGGAAACATTTTTATTTCAGTATCTCCCATACTTAATTTTAAGCCAATGGATGAAGATCAGCAATAAAGTACTTTGTATAATTATTATGAGTATCATTTTTGCATCCATGCATTATTATAATGGGCTATATATTGTCATGACATTTTTTGGAGGCATTATTTTAAACAATCTCTATATTTATTACAACAAGCACGCCCATGCCTACAGTTTTATGCTGACAGTATTCTTTCACGGGTTATTCAACCTGTACGGCTTTTTATTTATAATGTAATATAATTTTCCTCTTTTAATGATACAAAAAAAGCCCTTCAGATCACAGAAGAGCTTGATAAATAATGTAAAAAGTAATGATGGATAGAAAATTATCTCCTTCAAAAATAGAGGATAATCCAACATACTTTTATGAGTAGCGTCATATTGGGGCAAAAAAAAATCCTCGGAAATTCCGAGGATAAAAACTAATAACCATGAAAACTCAAATTAAACATGAGTTACATTTCTATATTGAAAAATCGTGCCAAGAATAATGATTTTGAGAAAAAAAGTCATTTTCTTACTGTAGCACCATTTTAACCAATTCAACATTTAAAACAGATTATACTGATACCTTAAAAACCTCCTCATAATTACCTTTAATAGTTTCAGATAAATCTAATTGTCCGGCAAAAGTATTAAAAAAAAAATAATTTACATTTTAATAAAATAAAATTTACATTCAGGACATAAAAAAAATTTAACATAGCTCATCTGCCATAAAAAAGTATTTCAAATAACAAATTGGCACACTTTACCCGTTATGACATAAAAATAAAATTTCATCAAGATCAACATAAAAATATCACTTCAATTCTTTTATATAAAAAGCCCCCAGAAATGGAGGCCTCAAAAAACACAAATGATGAAAAAAAATTTTATATCAGAGATAAAAATTATTTTATCTATTAATTCTAAGCCAAAGATATACCAGTCTTTTTTTTTATTTTATGAGTATAATCATAAAATTATTATTTCTTTTAAATACTGAATTTCCCGATCATCAACTTTATTTCTCAAAAAAAGACAATAATCAAAATCTATAGAATCATATTTCTTATAACTGTGAAACATTTTACACTTAAAAAAACATAATACACTACCTAGTGTGCAAAATATAAGAAAAAAATACCAGATATATGATGATCGAGGTTATGTTTTCCACATATATAATTTTATAATTTTACATTATTAATTCAAGAAACTGTGGCAAATTTTTCTATACTTATAGCAAACTATAATAATGGAAAGTATTTCAAGGAGTGCTATCATTCATTAATCAATCAAACCTACAAAAACTGGGAGGTAATTATTATTGATGATGCCTCTACAGACGATTCGGTAGAGATCATAAAGTCTCTGATTAAAAATGATTCCCGTTTTAAGCTTTATCATAATGCCATTAATAAAGGTTGTGGATTTACCAAAGCTAAATGCATGAACTATGCTCAGGGAGATTTATGTGCATATCTTGATCCTGATGATGCACTTCATCCGGAAGCACTGGAAAAAGTAACATTGGAATTTAAGAACAGAGAAGATCTTGCTGCCGTATATTCTCAAATGATACTGTGCAATGAAAACCTTGTTCCGGAAAAAATTTATACAGGCACTAAACAAATTTATAACAACCGCTATTTCTTCAACTATCCTATTCAGTTTGCCCATTTCTTCACCTTTAAAAGAAAGATTTATTTAAGAACTGCAGGCATTAATGTAAATCTGAAAAACGCAGTAGATCAGGATCTTTATCTGAAAATACTGGAGCAGGGGCAAGTGAAATACCTCAAAGATCCTTTGTACCTCTACAGACTGCATTCCAATGGAATTTCTCAGGACAAAGCAAAACAAAGTGCAAAGGAATCATTTGCAAGAGTAATTCATGACACGATGAAAAGACGGGGAATAAAAACCATTAATCACAAAGTTGTTCCTGAAGTTTTTACCGGTTCAAATGAAATTTTTGATCTTTTGAATTACCAGACCCGCAGAATGCACCGTCTCATTAGTAAAATAAAAGTTACTTTAGATAATATATAAGTAAAAAGGCTGCTCAAATTGAGCAGCCTTTTGTTATAAAATATGGAATGAAAAATGTTTGTAATAAAAGTATCCGTTTTTGAACAATGAGTATATGCGCAAAATCATAAAGCATCAAAAAGAAACGGCCTCCTGACGGAGGCCTAAAAAACACAAATGATGAAAAAAATCTATTTAGAAAAATCCAAACAGAATATTGTAGAATCATTCAGCATTACCAATATAGCCTACATTTTCCAAGAAGAAAATATAACACAGTATCGGAACAGAAGAATGAATACTTTCTATAAGAATCAAACCGCACCTGAAGACAAATCAAATATAATTTACATTACAAAATACTTTATAGTTTATATTTAATATAAAACTCAAATGTAATGACTGAAAATATCTTCATCTCTGGAATGGGTAAATTTAGCTAAATATTTGTTTGCTCACAAGGCTTATTCTTCCCAAATGATTGGAATATACACTGTGATATATCCATCAGCATCTACCTGTGCGTCAGAAACTGTAGCAACTACGGTTCCATAGCCAACCCATCTACCTTGCCCCTGCATTGCCGAAAAAGTATAAGTTCCCGCAGGAAGCCCATCATAATATTGTGGAACAGATTGAAATCCTCCACTATAATAAGTATCATATACTTCCCCGGTCGTCATATTTTCTGCAAGGAAACTTCCTACATCATAATTTCCTGACAGAATTTTTGTTCCGTTTTTAGAAAGAAGGCCATACCGGATCTTATAAGTCTGGGTTTTTAGTGCTTTATCAGCTATTTCTGAACTACCTTTATGGGGTTCTGTTATTTCCCTGGAGGAAAACGATGTTGCAACAGCCAGCAATCCAATAAATGCTGATACTGTAAAAATTGATTTTTTCATATAACAAGTAATTTGGTATTCAAAAATACTCAACTTATATGAATTTAATAAAAACTATCAGTGAAATAAAATTTACAAATACTTTTAAAAACAAAAAAGAAGATTGGAAGCATAATAATATTTACTTAATTTTTTTATTTTATCCTAAAAAGCATAGAACTTAAAATAATCAACCTTTATTTTTCAACCTTTGAAATCTACCATCAACAGTACAAAACTGATCAATATATAAAATTAACTCTCTTTTTAATTATCAATTTTAACACTTATTAACTAAAATTTGGCTTCATAATTGAAAATAGAATTAAAATCAAAGTCATTTTGGCTTGATCGTATTAAAATTTGAATTATGAGAAAGATAGTATTAGCAGGTTTTTTATCCGTCTTTTTAATGACGGCCTGCAAGAAAGATGACAGTGTTGCAGAAAAGTCACTGGAAGCACAGAAACTTGAATTTCAGGCCAGACAACTTGAAATAGAAAAACAAAAACTGGCTATTGAAAAGGAAAAAATGGTATATGAAGCGCAGAAAAAAGCAGATAGTGTATCAGAAAGCAAAAAAGCGAGAGCTGCTGCCGAAAATAATTCAAAACCACAGGTAATCAGAGAAACCCGAACAATATATAGAGACAGAAGCTCAAATTCTGGTTCAGGAAGCAGCAACGGAAGTTATGCCAATAACGGAAGTGGTACTTCACAGGGAACTACTCAGAAAAAAGGATGGAGTAAAGCTGCCAAAGGAACTGTTATTGGTACGGTAGGTGGAGCTGCTGCCGGAGCACTTATTGCTAAGAAAAACCGAGGATTAGGAGCTGTAATTGGTGGTGTTGTAGGGGGTGCAACCGGATATACCATTGGTAGATCACAAGATAGAAAAGACGGAAGGGTACAACCCCGTTAATAAATATTTTTAATGATAAAATATAAAGATTGCTTACTTTTAAGCAATCTTTTTTTATGGTGTTGATTCTGTTTTCTTCCATTTTCATTATTCCTGTCCTGATGGGCTGGGGAAAGATCATGGAAAATATATGGGGAATTTTATTCCAGGGAATCTCCGGGAAAATTTTATCAGGAATCCTTGGAATAAGCCTGATATGGACCATTCTTTCTTTTTTCATTCCCTTAAATATCAAGGTGGAAGTGCCTTCAGTACTATTGGGTCTATCTTTTTTCTTTAAAAATAAACTTTATCAGGAATTCCATCACTTTTCAAAAAAGGATTGTCTAGTTTTGAGCGTAAGTTCTGTGACCGCTATATTTGCCGGCTCTTTCTACCCTTATATATTGGATCATTTCGGATATTATGTTCCCACTTTGAAATGGCTCACAGAATATGGACTGATAAAGGGAATCTCGAATGTTGACCTCACCTTGGGACAAATGTCTGTGTGGCATATTTTTCAGGCGGGATTTTCCAATTTTTCTGATCCGTTTTTAAGAATTAATACCCTATTGCTTATAATTTACAGTATCTATAGTATTGAAAGGAAAAACTGGGTTCATCTTTGTTTTCTACCGATATTACTGCTGTTTTCGCAATCTCCAAGCCCTGATCTTCCTGTAATTATTTTTTCATTAATCATTTTAAATGAAATTACAGCCGGAAACAGTAATACCACGCTCCTTTTTGCCTTTTCTGTTTTTGTTTTTACTATAAAACCTACGATGCTATGGTTGCCTGTTTTCGTTTTCTTAAACTTTGTTTTAATTTGTAAAAGTACCTTTAAACAATTTCTTTTTGGGGGTTCAATTTTATTTTTATTCTTCATTAAGAATATCTGGACATTCGGATATCCGGTATTTCCCATAGCAACAGGTGATGTCGGAGTACCCTGGAAGCCTGATCCGGAGATTTTAAAAATTTCTTCACAATTTGCCATCATGAAAACCTATGATATGCAGTACACGTTTGAGGAAATACAAAAATTCTCAACTGTTGATTATATCAGAAACTGGTTTTCTTTGGATGGAATAAAATCCAAAATCAATATTCTCTTTGTTTTAAGCTCAGTTATTTTCTCCGTATTTGCCTGGATTAAAAAGAGAAAACTCATCACCCTGCTTTGTATTTCTTTGTTGATAAAAAGTATATTAGTTCTGGCTTTTTCAGCCCAATACAGATTTTTTACAGATGTATTCTTCGTGATATTCTTTGTTCTGTTTTATGAATATTTTGATCGGAAGAAATCCATTATTACTTTTTCTGCGCTCAGTTTATTATGTATTTCAATCTTATCGTTTCCTGAATTGATCCAGAGATCTATTCCCAGTTTCAGGGTGGGAAGTTTTATGAACGGATTTGAAAAAGAACAGATTTACAAGCCTGCAACCTATGAATATCAGCAGTTTGACACCTATAAGGTAGGAAATTTTAAATTTAATGTTTCTCACCATTATCCTTATAGTTTTGACACCCCACTTCCTGCAATTACTCCGGCTTATCTTTCTGATGATGCGAAAGCGGGGATTTTCCCACAACTTTTAGACAAAAAGGATATCAAAAAAGGATTTATCTCAAAAAAAATGACTTCAGCGGAAAAAAAAGAAGCCCAAAAGGTTATCAATAATATCAAAAACACTGATAAATAGAACAAATCCAGAAACTTTATTATCTGAAGAAAAAAAGGTAATTTTGTATCATGTTCAATACATTAGGTAATCTTCTTAGTCTTACAACATTTGGAGAAAGTCACGGAGTGGCTTATGGCGGTATCATCAATAATTTTCCGGCAGGTTTAGCGGTAGATCTCGATCAGGTTCAGTACGAACTGAACCGAAGAAAACCCGGCCAGTCATCAATCGTTACACAAAGAAAAGAAAGTGACACGGTAAAGTTTCTTTCCGGAATCTTTGATGGAAAAACAACTGGTACACCCATCGGTTTTATCATCGAAAACGAAAATCAGAAATCGAAAGATTATGATCATATTGCCGGGGCGTATCGTCCTAGTCATGCAGATTTCACGTATGACCAGAAATTTGGTTTCAGAGATCACCGTGGTGGTGGAAAATCTTCTGCAAGAGAAACCATGAACTGGGTAGTTGCGGGGGCACTTGCCAAGCAGCTTTTACCGAACATTGAGATCAATGCTTACGTATCTTCCGTAGGTGATATTTTCTGTGAAAAACCTTATCAGGCTTTAGATTTCTCCCAAACAGAAAGCAATGACGTTCGTTGTCCGGATGCTGAAACGGCAGAAAAGATGATTGCAAGAATCAAAGAGATCAAAAAAGAAGGGAATACTATTGGAGGAACAATTACATGTGTGATTAAGAATGTTCCTGTAGGAATTGGTGAACCTATCTTTTCAAAACTTCAGGCTGAACTGGCAAAAGCAATGCTGAATATCAATGCCTGCAAAGGTTTTGAATATGGAAGCGGTTTCTGCGGTGCTAAAATGACCGGAAAAGAGCACAATGACGCCTTCAATACAGATTTCACTACAAAATCTAACCTTTCAGGAGGTATCCAGGGGGGAATTTCAAACGGAATGGATATCTATTTCCGTGTGGCTTTCAAACCTGTAGCTACTATTCTGAGACCTCAGGACAGTATTGATAAAGATGGAAATCCTGTCATTGTAGAAGGAAAAGGACGCCACGATCCTTGTGTAGTTCCAAGAGCTGTTCCTGTAGTGGAAAGTCTTGCTGCATTTGTACTGGCAGACCTGTTTTTGATCAACAAAACAAGAAACATCAATAATTTTTAACATAAATATTTTTAGTAATGAAAAATTACTGGGATAAAGGAATTTCGTTTGAAGAATACCTTCAGATTGCAAAAGAAAGATTAGAGAATCCTGCCAACCAACAGGAAGCTGACTATAAACAATATTATGAGCTGGGTCTTCAGAGAATGGACCGAACGGTAAAAAAATACGTCCCGGATGAAGAGCAGCTGAAAGAACTTGCTTCCAAGAACTTTGACGGAAAGATTCTGATTATTTCTGAAGCATGGTGTGGAGATGCAAGTGCAACAGTACCTGCTCTTTTCAGATTTTTTGAAGGACATAATGAAGTAAGGGTATTCCTGAGAGACAGTGATAAAAGCTTAATCAATCAGTTTCTGACCAATGGTACGGAATCTATCCCGAAAGTCATTATCCTAGACAAGGACCTGAATGTAAAAAATTCGTGGGGACCGCGTCCCAAATATGGATATGAACTTCTCATGAAATATAAAGCTGATCCTGAAGCCTATCCAAAAGATTCTTTCTATAATGACCTGCAGATATATTATGCTAAAAACAGAGGGAAAGATGCTGTTCAGGAAATTTTGGATCTTCTATAAAAAAGAGATATGAAAAAAAATATCATTTATCTTGTAATTATTGTCATTATCGCTGGTGTTGCTTTTATGCCAGGGGTAAGAAACTTTCTAAAAGACACCTTCTTTCCGGTAGCAACTATAGAAAATGCAGTTCATATCAGTGAAGAGGATTATGATATAGAGCTTAAAGGGATTAATGCACCAAGCACTAATCTTAAAAACTTTAAGGACAAAGGTGTTTTCCTGAATTTCTGGGGGACATGGTGCCCACCTTGCAGAAAAGAATGGCCTTCTATTCAGAAACTGTATGATACCAGAAAAGATCATGTAGATTTTGTATTGATTGCCATGAATGATAAGGAAGAGGATGTAAGAAAGTTTTTGAAAGATAATAATTATACCGTTCCGGTGTATATTGCTCAGAGTCCGATTTCTGAGAAAATTCTTCCAAAGGTATTCCCTACCACTTTCCTGCTGGATAAACACGGAAGAATCCTTATTAAAGAGGATGCCACAAAAGACTGGAACACAGAGACTGTGCACCAGTTCATTGACAATATTATCAAATAATATTTTAACTAAATTTTATAATTTGTTGGTACAGGATTTGCGAATTTTATAGCATTGAAAAATTTATTAATCCAAACACAAAATGAAATATTCAAAATTAAATCTTGCAAAAGAAGCCATCAATCATAAGGGCTTTATCAAAAAGATCCCTGATATTTTCAGAATGGTCAAAATGTGGAGAAAAGGAATTTATCCTATGAAATCCATAGACATTATTCTTCCTTTACTGGGAATTTTATATGTACTCTCCCCTATTGACCTCCTTCCTGAATTTGTGATACCGGTTCTTGGAGTCATGGATGATCTGGCAGTATTGTCACTTACCATTCCTAAGCTCATCAAAGAGGTTGACAAGTTTTTATTATGGGAAGCCCAGCAAAAATACAGTGGTGCCCAAGTCATTGATGCTGAAATCGTAAAATAATAGTTTATTATATTTTTAACACCATCCCGGTCAATCCGGGATGGTTTTTTATTGACAAATGAGCGATAAATTTTTAAGCCTTATTTCAATTCCTTAAATTTGCAGTATCTAATAAAAAATAATGGAAAGTAAAAAAGAATTCTTCTTAGAGTGCTACAAACTAGGAATCATTAAATTCGGAAGGTTTACCCTGAAAAGTGGTATTGAAAGTCCTTTTTATGTAGACCTGAGACCTTTGGCTTCAGATCCTAAAATTTTAAAAAATCTTGCTAATTATTTACTGGAAATGCTTCCGTTAGATAATTTTGATTTAATCTGTGGAGTTCCTTATGCTGCGCTTCCTATGGCTACTGCAATGTCTCTGGAAAGCTATATTCCATTAATTATTAAAAGAAAAGAAGCGAAAAGCTACGGTACCAAGAAGCTGATTGAAGGAATTTACCAGAAAGGACAAAACTGCCTTCTGGTAGAAGACGTGATCACTTCAGGAAAATCTTTGCTGGAAACCATTCCTGAAATAGAACAGGAAGATCTTAAAGTTTCTGACATTGTGGTGGTACTTGACAGAGAACAGGGAGGAAAGCAACTATTGGAAGGTAAAGGATACAGAGTTCACACCCTTTTCAATATTTCTGAAGTATGCAATATTCTTCAGGAAACAGGTGAATTGTCTGATGAAGAAGTAAAAAGAATCCAGGACTTCCTTCAGGGGAATCACATTCAGTTTGAAGAAGAAACAAGATCTTCTTATGAGCAGAAACTTCAGTCAACACAGCATTCCGTTTCAAAAAAATTACTGGAAACAGCTTTAGCAAAAAAATCAAACCTTATTGCTTCTGCTGATGTTACTACAACTCAGGAGCTATTGGAACTTGCTGAAAAAGTAGGTCCGCATATTATTGCTTTAAAAACGCATATCGATATCATTTCTGATTTTGAATACGAAAAAACAATTACTCCTTTAAAAGCGATTGCTGCAAAACACCAGTTCTTACTGATGGAAGACAGAAAATTTGCTGATATCGGAAACACTCAGGAACTTCAGTTCACAAGCGGAGTTTTCAAAATTACCGATTGGGCAGATTTCGTAACGTCTCAGGTGATCGGAGGTTTTGAATCATTAGACTGTTTCAAAAATGTAGGAGTGGTAGCCATCGTTGGAATGTCTTCCAAAGGAGCGCTGACAACTGCGAGCTATCGTGAAGAAGCTTTAAAAGTAGCTTTATCTCATCCAAATGTAATTGGAGGTGTATCTCAGAATAAAATTCCTGAAGATCTGTTATTGTTCACCCCAGGAGTAAACCTTGCAGATTCCGGAGATGGTAAAGGACAGCAGTACAACACCCCTGAGCATGTTTTCAAAACACTTCACACAGATTTTATTATCGTAGGAAGGGGGATTTACAAATCCAATGATCCGGAAGCATCAGCAATCACTTATAAAACAGAGGGATGGAATGCTTATATTAATTCTTTGGAAAAAAAAGCAATTCAAGGTTAAAATGCTATAAAGTATATACAAAATAAGTTATATTTGGGCTTTATCACGAATATTTGAAAAAGATCAGCATTTGCCTTATTTTGTTATGGGGAGTTGTACAGGTTTCTGCGCAGACAGACAGTATATATATTGAAACAAAACTGTCTCCTGACAAAAAGAACCTTGAGGTCCGCCAGGAAATTGTTTATTACAATCATTCCGGAAAAGACCTTCAAACTGTAAAACTTCTGAATTGGGTTTCCGCGTACAATAAACGGGGAACTTCTTTAGTCTACAGAAAACTGGAAGACCGGAATAATGATTTGCATTTTGCCAAAAATGATCAACTGGGAAAACTTCTTGAACTGAATATTAAAAATTCTGAAAATGAAGTCCTTCCCGTCAATACTCTTTCAGATGAGAATCTTTTTATTCCTCTGAAGAACGCATTAAAACCAGGCGAAAGCGTCACTTTACACTTGCAATACAGGATGCAGCTTCCCGATAAAACTTTTACGGGATACGGAACATCCGCTCAGAATACTGTATTAAAATATTTCTTTATTGTTCCGGATCATTTTGATCCGGACAATATTTCCAGAAGAAACTATCATGATATTGAGGAACAGGTAAGTTTTAATACTTTCTGGACCGTCAACTTTGACATCCCTGTAAATAGTTTTGTTGAAGGAAATCTTCCGCAGGTTCAGATGAATTCATTTAAGGGATATCTGGACTCGGACCCTGAATTCCTGATTTCTACAACAGAATTCCAATCCATCAAAACCAATGTTGACGGAGATGAAATTGAAATCAAATTTGGATACAATCTGAAACCGGATGAAAAACAAAATCTGGAGTTTTATCTTCCTTTACAATTAAAATTCATTAAAGAGCGCATCGGATATCTCCCGAAAAGTATTTTTATTTCTGATAAGTTCAGAGCCAAAGAAGACTTTTTCGGGAATAATGATATTACTTTCTGGAAATTCAGATTCCGCCTGTTTACCGAGACTGAAAAAACGGATATGGATTATTTTGGGATCATTGCCAAGAAAATTCTTGACGAAGGCGTAATTGCTGATAAGGAAAAAGATCATTGGTTTAAAAATGGTTTAAAATCTTATCTGGAAATTCAGTACCTCAAAAAATTCTATGCTGATACAAAACTTTTAGGTACACTTCCCGAGACCAGAATCTTTGGACTTAAGCCTTTAAAGTTATTCCACGCCTCCAAAGTAAAACTTCTGGACCGCTATGGGCTTTCCTATCAGTATATCATGCTGCAAAACCTTGATCAGAAAATCGATGAACATTTCCCTGTTTTGAGTAATTTCAATGATATGGCTATCAGCAGCTTTGAAACCGGAAGTCTTTTCAATTATTCGGCAGACAAAATGGGATATGACCAATTTGATGCGATTTTAAAAAACTATATTTCTCAGAATTCCGGAAAAAAAATTAATCCTGATGAATTTCTGTCGTCCCTTGCTGAAAATAATAAATCAACAGCCTATCTCTCCAACTTTTTCAAACAGAAGAACAGGGTTGATTTTAAATTAAAAAATATTAGAAAGGATAACGATTCTCTGCAAATAAAAATTGTAAGAAATACAGACATCTCTATTCCTGTAAAACTGGAAACAGAAACCAGGGAAGGAGAAAAGAAAACGTACTGGATAGACACGGAGGAAAATGAACGTACCACCAGCCTGTCACTTCCTGCATCAGATAATATTTACAAAACCACCTTAAATAGCGGCTATATCTTCCCTGAATCCAATTACAGGGACAACTTCCTGTATGCGAAAGGACTGTTTTCCAATGCAAAAAAAATTAAGCTTAAATTAATAAAAGATATTCCTAACCCGGAATACAATGAAATTTACATCAGCCCAAGGGTACGTTTCAATAATACGTATGATAAATTTCTTCTGGGAGCCAATTTTAAAAATCAGTCTTTCTTTGATCAGAAATTCCTGTATTCGGTAACTCCAACTTATAGTACCGGAACAGGAAAACTTACCGGTTCAGGAGCTGTCTCCTATTCTATCCTTCCCGCAGAAAGCATTATCCGAAGTTTAACATTTGGACTTTCAGGCTCTTATTTTCATTATGATTATGATCTGGCTTACAGAAAAACCTCAATTTCTTCTTCTATTAACTTCAGAAAGAACCCAAGAAGTACCGTTAGCAGAAGTCTTGGCGTTTCCTATAATTATTTTGAAAGAGATCTGAGCCCGCAAATGATCGCCAATAATGATTACAGCAAATATAATCTCTGGAGTATCGGCTATGGTTACAGCGACAGCCAGATGATTCATGAAAAAAGTTTCAGCCTGAGCGCCCAGGGAATGGAAGATTTCAATAAAATAACGGCTGAAGGCTTCTACAGATGGGAATTTGCACCTAAACAAAAGTTGAGCTTACGTTTATTTGCCGGATACTTCTTAAGAAACAATACCCGAAATAACCTTTTCGATTATGGAATTTCAAGGGTTTCCAACTATTCATTCTCTTATACTCTCTTGGGAGAAAGTGCCAGCAGTGGTCTTCTTTCCCAGCAGTTTATATTAGCTGACGGAGGTTTTAAATCTTTCCTGCCGGGAACAGTGAACCAATGGATCACTTCTGCCAATGTAGACTCCAGTGTATGGAAAATATTTCATGTGTACGCAGATGCCGGAGTGTATAAGAACAAAGATCTCCCTGCCAAATTCATATGGGACACCGGAGTTAAAGTAAGAATCATTCCCGATTTTCTGGAAGTTTATTTCCCGATACAATCGTCTTTAGGATTTGAACCTTCATTCAAAGATTATGGGAAGCGTATCAGATACACTTTAATTCTTAATCTCGGATCAATTATTAATGCAGCGAGAAGAGGTTGGTATTAAGATTCTGAAAATAAAAAATAAGGACAGCCTGTTATCGGTTGTCCTTTTTTATTTAAAAACTAATCTTTTATAATTTTCTGCGAAATAGGGATATTGTTAATCGTTCCTGTTACAATATAAGTTCCTTTCGGAAGTTCTGCAATATCAAGAGCTGAAGCCAGTTTAGTAGGTGATTTTTTAACAACCTGTCTGAATGTATCGTAAACTTTCACGTCTTTCACTTCTGTTCCGAATACTATTTTACTGTCTTTTATAAATGGATTCTGTACAAAGCCGGACTTCACGCTACCTTCGAGAGAGAAGTCTTCCCTATTATCATTATTTCCTACTAAATTTCTTTTGATAGCCGTGCTTGTAGTGGGAGAAGGAGCTGGCCCATCTCCTTTAAATTGATCTGCATTGGATCCATATCCTACAAAATCCAGAACATTAGATGCAGATGGTCCGGTAACCTGTACGATGTTTCCTGCTAATGCAACTTTTCCTGATACGTTGGATATTTTTAACCCGGAAGATTTGTTGGGAGTTCCATCAAAATTTACGATGGTAGTTGCAATGAAATCCGGTGTTGGCAGATTTTCTACGCCTCCTTCAATCGCTGATTCCTGAATTAAATAGGTTTCTTCCGGCCCTAAAGTAAAATCAGGCAGCGTGTGATATTCTGTAAAAGCACCTATCGCCGGAGCATATTGAATACTTGCTCCCGTTAAAGAAACCAAGGTATTTCCGATATTTTTAAGGACGATATAATTATTTTTCAAGACAGATCCTGAATTGGCATCCCCACCATAGATTTCATTGATCACAATCTGGGCGTTTGAAAAAGAAACTAATACGGTAAGACCAACAAGAGTAAAGATTTTTTTCATCGTAATAATTTTAGAAATGGATTGTTTATAAAACATCAAAAACAATACCACCAAATTAAGAAAATATATAAGATAAAAATCTAAAAATCAGGAAATCATCACATAAAAAACCAGCTGGCTCAATTGAACCAGCTGGTTATATTTATTTAAAAGAGATTAATCTTTAAGTACTTTCTGAGAAACAGGCTTGTTGTTTACGGTACCTGTAACGATATAGTTTCCTTTTGCCAGTTCAGCAACGCTTACAGCTTCGTTTTGTTTTACAGAAGCTTCTTTTACAAGTTGTCCGAACGTATTGAAAACTTTCACATCTTTTACATCAGCCCCGAAAATGATCTCATTGTTTTTAACGAAAGAGTTCTTTACAAAGTTTCCTGATTTTACGTTTTTAGCATCAATAACAGCTAAAGTGGCACTGGACGAAGTCACCGTTAAAGAAATATCATCTATTCTCCAGTTTGCAGTACCCAAAGATGGAGTTCCTGTACCAGGACTGTCACTTCCATAGATTCTTAAAGTAACCGGAGCAGATTCGGCACCTATAAGATTAGCACCTGAAAAAGTAATACTATTCAATGTCCATGTACTGTTATTGTTAACATTTACAGTACCTATCGCCGTTGCATAGTTATCAATACTTGAATATACTGTGATCTTTCCAGGTCCTGTAGATGTTCCTCTTGATCCTAAATTTAAAGAATTTAAAGTTACTTTATTACCCGCAACCGGAGTAACAGTTACACTGAAATATGTACTTGTTGCAGTGGAAAGAGCCTCTTTAAAAGCTGCAGCACCAAAATTACTGGATCCGCTTGCTCCTGTATATCCCGAAGACACAGATGTAGTAGTAATTAAATTAGTAGTACCATTATTATTTCCCTGAGTTGCTGCAAATGCTACGCTTGAAATATTAGCATTGGTACCGGAAATGGGATTTACAGAACTACCATCCCAAAGGTAAGTTGTTTGTGCAAAAGCAACCGCACTCATTACAATTGTTGCAAAAAGAGAATAAAGTTTTTTCATGATTTAATTTTTTTTGTTAATAATTTCTTTTCATAACAAAACTACATTCTAATTTTATTTTTGAGACAATAAAGAGGTTAAGTTTTTGTTAATTATAGTTGACCTCTTAATGTTAACATTTTTTAATTATTTTTACGAATTATTTTTAAAAGTTGCGGAATTTTATCATTCTTTTCGTTTTGTTCTTCTTAGGCATATTTTCAGGAAATGCTCAGGTATTTTCATGGAAAAATCCCAACGTGCCTGAAGACAGTATTAAAAGGGATAGTATTCTGGCAGCAAAGCTTGAACAGGACATCTTTGCGAAGGATACTCTGGATTTCATAAGAACGCACAATAAGATTATTATTGATGAAGCTGTACTGGCAAAAAATGACAAAAAAAGATTTTTAGGAGAGCTTAATTCAAAAGGGTCTATTATCCGTGGAATTACTTTTGGTAATAATCAGGGGCAATCTGTACAAAGTTCTATGGATCTTCAGATTTCGGGACGATTATCGAAAGACGTTACGATTTTGGCGAGTATTTCAGATCACAACCTACCGATTCAGGCTGATGGTTATACTCAAACTTTAGAGGAGTTTGACAAAATCTATATGCAGCTTAATATTAAGGATAAATCTATCCTCAGAGCAGGACATCTTGACCTTGTAGAAGCTAAGAATTATTTTGCCAAATACCAGAGAAGAAGTATGGGACTTCAGTTCCAGACAGAATTCGGGAAGGAGAACAAGACATTTGTAGATATCTCTGCAGGTGTTGCACGAAGTGAATTCCACAGAATCCGTTTTCAGGGGGTAGAAGGTAACCAGGGACCTTATCGTCTGACTGGTAAAAACGGAGAACAATTTATCACACTAATCTCTGGTTCTGAACAGGTTTTTATTGATGGAATTTTAATGAAGCGTGGTGAAAACCAGGATTATATTATCAATTACAATACCGGTGAAGTTACTTTTACCAGTTTCCGCCCTATTTTTCAGCAAAATTTCATCACGATTTCTTATAACTACGCCAACAGGAATTATTCAAGATATCTGTTTACAGGAAAGCTTGAGCATCAGAGAGAAAAATTCAAGGTTGGATTCAACTGGTTTATGGAAAATGACAATAAGAATGCTCCGCTTTCTTTAAATCTATCTAAAGAAGATGAGCAAATTCTTGCAGAAGCCGGAAATAATCCTGACTTAATGTATGCTCCATCTGGGGTGATAACGGAATATGATGTCAATAAAATTTTATACAAATTAAGTCCGGCAGGAAATTTCTATGAATATTCTACGGATTCAGGTTTAACACTTTATCAGGTTTCTTTTACGTATTTCGGAGCTAATCAGGGAGACTATAAAATAGCACAGACCACCAACAACGGACGTGTTTTTGAATATGTAGGCCCAAATGGCGGAGATTACAGAGCGGTAAGAAAACTTCCTTCTCCTCAGAAATCCCAGGTATACTCTCTGAACTCTGAATATCTGCTGAACGAAGGAAAAATAGGTGCTGATATCTCGTTGAGTAACTATGATGTCAATTTATTTTCTTCAAAAGATTCTGATCAGAATATGGGGTATGCATGGCGTATTTTTGGAAATAAAAGCTTCACAAAGAACACATGGAGAGGAACTCCAAGCTTTGAATATCAATATATAGACAGACAATTCCATATCCTGGACCGTATCAATGATGTAGAATTCTCCAGAGATTTCAACCTTACCCAGGAATTCAATAAAAAGACCCAGAACAGATTTATCTTCAGCTTCCTGAATAAATGGAATAATAAGTCTACTTTGAATTACCGTGTCAATTATCTGAATGAACAGGATTCTTATAAAGGGATTAAAAATGACCTTGATTTTGGCTGGCTGACAGGAAAATTCTATACTAAAGGTAATCTGTCTTATCTGAGTACCAATGCTACCCTTCAGGATACAAAGTTCATCCGCGGTGGAGTTTCAACGGAATTTACCGGTAAAAAAGGAAGCTGGGCCATTGGTGGAAGCATGGAACATAACGAGAAGAAGTATAACGATACTCAGCTTATGGATGTAACAAGTTTCAGCTGGAAAGAAATCTTTTTGCAAAAGAAAATCGGTGACAGTACAAGAACCAAATTATTGGCAAAAGTATATATGAGAGATAATGATTCGGTGCGCGATAACAGACTTCAGAATATGAACAATATTCTGGGGATCATGGCGGAAAGTCAGATTATCAAAACCGAAAGAACCAGTTTAAATGCTCTGATTCACTACCGAAAATTCTTCTATGCAGGTGCAGAAGGTGAAGTAACCCGTAATAATGATTTTGTTGTCGGAAACATTTTATACAATCAACAGCTGTTCAGAAACGGTATGCGTCTTCAGGCTTTCTATGAATTGGGTAACGGACAGGAAGCACAGAGGGAATTTCAGTACATTAAAGTAACAGACGGACAGGGTGTTTATAAATGGACGGATTATAACGGAGACGGTATTCAGCAGCTGGACGAATTTGAAATCGCTGAGTATTCTGATCTTGCCCAATACATCCGTGTATATACTAATTCTGTACGATATATTCCTTCCAATAAAAATAAACTGCAGTTGGCCTTATTTGTGAATCCGGCTATTGTTTTCAATTCTGAGAATGGATTTTTAAAACGTTGGAATTTCAATATTTCATTAAACTCTCAAAACTCATTCTACAAAAAGGAAAAAGTGCTTGTGCTGAATCCTTTTGAAAAAAACAGTGATCAGATCCTTAAAAATCAGAACATTCTTGCCTCTGTACAGTTTAATCCAACCGACAAATCAGGCTGGAACGGAAATTACAGATTCATCACCAATGACAATCTCATTAATGCCAATTTCAGTAATGAAGAACGTGAACAGACTTCTCATTTCCTGAATATAGGGTATTGGTTCAATAAAGAATTCAGAGTGGATTGGGAAAACTCGGTTCATGATATCCAGAACTCTTCACAATTATTTCAAACAAGAGATTACCGTCTGAATAATTTTGAAACCAAGCCTAAAGCAACGTATAAATTTACAGATGCCATTCAGGCTGAATTATCTTCTGCCTTCCGTCAGAAACAAAGACTGGATGGCGAAGAACTTCTCAAAGCTTTTGATATTACAGGAACTATCCAATGGGAGCGCAGAAAGACATCTATCCGTGGAAACTTCTCGTTCATCAATAACAATTTTACAGGAAATAACTTCAGTATCGTAGGAAACCAGATGCTGGATGGGCTTAAGCCTGGAAAAAACCAGGTGTGGAGTGTATTTATCCAACAGGCTATCAACTCGTTTATCCAGCTGAACCTTAATTATGAAGGAAGAAACTCCGGTGACCGGACCATTCACATCGGAAGTATGCAGGTAAAAGCAAGCTTCTAGTAATGACCGTTACTTTTTACAATAAAAAAATCCCCGATAGTACTATTGGGGATTTTCTGGCTATTAGTTTACTTACTATTTTTTAATAATTTTCAAAGATTGTGATCCTTTTTCTGTATTTACTTTTACAATATAAACTCCTGCCGTGGCACCTCTCATATCTACAGAGCCTTTTTGAGCATTAATTGTTTCGCTAAGAATTCTCTGACCTGAAACATTATATACTTCCACCTCTTTGATCCTGTTATCATTATTGATATAAAGGAAATCTATAACCGGGTTTGGATAGGCGGTTACCGTGTTCTTTTTCGCTGCTTCATTTACTGCCAGTACTGTTGCCGTAAATTCAAAACTGCCGAGATCCGGTGTCAAAGCATTTCTGGTATTACCATCTGCATCTAATGTTACCTCAGCTACCGGAGTTCCCTTGTTGTCAAGAGCAGTATTTCCTGTAGCAGATAAATGGAAATCAGTTGCTGACATAAACACAGGCAGAACATTCAAAGAGTTCACATTACCTCCAAATCCTGCCTGGATATCAGCAAGAGTAGCTTTTGCGGCACCTCCGATATACCCCAGATTCGTTCCGGCAGAATAGAAATTATTATAGTTAATGGTAGAGAAAACACTGCTGGCTGCTCCGGCATAAATGGCATATCTTTCACCTGCCTGGGTTTGGGTATTGACAAAAAGATTATTTCTCACATCAATACCTCCGGAACCGGTTACCCCACTTGTGATATTTAAAGCGGACGGCCTTCCGGCAACAGTCTGGCTAACATCCATCACAACAGTATTATAATAAAGTTTATATCCACCTCCAGCGGTAATGATAATTCCGTTTCCGTTGTCATTTACACCTCCGGTGGTAGCATACCCATATCCGGCTACACCACTCACAATATTATTGGCAACCAGGGTATTGGAAGTAAGACTTGTTGTTGCTAAATATATTCCCTGTGCTCCATATCCGGATGTATTGGTATTTTTAATCCCGGTTATTTTATTATTGGTAATAGTCATGCCGGTCGTTAACGCACCTCCTGCATAAATTCCGGCAAACAGCGTTCCTGTTCCACTCGAATTAAAATTGGAGATCGTATTTCCTTTTACAATAATATTAGCAGCCGCAGAAGCTCCTGTACTCCCTGAGGTAATCGTTATTCCGGCAGCACCGCCTGCACCCGTTCCGGTATACCCAAGATTGGTAATGGTATTTGAAATAATTGAAGAATTGACTGTTGCTGTGGCAAACCAGATTCCTCTTTTAATTTCAGCATTGGTCGTTTCAAAATTCCCTAACGTGTTGTTACTTACCGTTACTCCATCGGCACCCTGAACATAAATTCCTCCTAGACGGTTGGCATCTGCTCCCGAAGCACTTATATCATTACCTGTAACCAATGTATTAGCTCCATTACCAGCAGCTGTAGCAGCAAATAAATAAATTCCCATATAAGCTTTCTTCACCGCATTATTCTGAATGGTAACATTATTAAAGAAGCCTCCCGTAGGTGTTGTTGCTCCATCATACATTACCAAAGCTGACGAATTATTCATTCCGTTGATAATATTAAGATTTTTAATCATAATATTAGTATTGGCTGCTGCTGCAGAAGCTGCAATAAAGGTAATTACCTGCGGTGCCACAATAGAAGTATTGGTAAGCGTAAGATCTCTTGTTGTTCCTGAAGCTGTATTGCTTCCATCCAGGGTAATATTACTCCCCAGTATTCTTACTAAAGGGGCACTGGCAATATCACCGGAAATAGCCGCTGTAACTCCCGCTGCAGGTTTGATTGCAACTGAGGTGTAGCTTGTCGCTCCGCCGCTGGCATTCAGACTAGCGGTGGCTGTCTCTGTTGTGTTCGCTGTGATACTGATTGTAATAGCTCCCTGGTGTGTTCCCGCATTAATGGCATCAAATGCTCCTTTTAACGTGGTGTAGGTTCCTGTAGCAGTTCCTGCTGTGGCAGAAATATTCACTTGTGAATAAAAATTTGATGAAACCAAAATTGCCATCAAACAAAATAGAATTTTTCTCATGACATTAATTTTTATTATACTAAATATAAAAAATAATTATCAATAAAATTCAATAAACACTGATAATCAATTAAATATATTAATAAAAAATTAAACATAATATCATAAAATCCTTTAAACAACCTAACACAAATAAAACACAATACCACATATTAATTTATAAAATATTGTTTTTTAAGAATTTCGTAAATTTGCAGCATGATAAAAATAGGCAACATAGAACTGCCGGAATTTCCGCTTTTGCTGGCTCCAATGGAAGACGTAAGTGATCCTCCATTCAGACGTTTGTGTAAAATGCATGGTGCAGATTTAATGTATTCGGAATTTATTTCTTCCGAAGGGTTGATTCGTGACGCTATCAAGAGTCGTAAAAAACTGGATATTTTCGATTACGAAAGACCCGTTGGAATACAGATTTTTGGTGGAGACGAAGAAGCTATGGCTATGTCTGCTAGAATTGTGGAAACAGTAAATCCTGATCTGGTAGATATTAATTTCGGGTGTCCTGTAAAAAAAGTTGTCTGCAAAGGAGCAGGAGCTGGTGTTTTGAAAGATATTGACCTCATGGTACGTCTTACAAAAGCTGTTGTAAGCTCTACTCACCTTCCTGTCACGGTAAAAACCCGTTTAGGATGGGACAGTACCAGCATTAATATTGATGAAGTAGCAGAACGTTTGCAGGAAACAGGAATTAAAGCTCTTACGATCCATGCAAGAACCCGTGCTCAGATGTATAAGGGGGAAGCAGACTGGGAGCATATTTCAAGAATTAAACAAAATCCTAATATTGAGATTCCCATTTTTGGAAATGGTGATATCGACTCTGCAGAAAAAGCATTAGCGTATAAACAAAAGTATGCATGTGACGGTATTATGATCGGACGTGCTGCCATTGGATATCCATGGATCTTTAATGAAATCAAACATTTCTTTAATACAGGAGAGCATTTACCTGAACCGACCATTTCAGACCGACTGCTGGCTGTACGTCAACATGCTGAATGGAGTGCCGAATGGAAAGGAGAAAGATTAGGATTGGTAGAAATGAGACAGCATTACAGCAACTATTTCCGTGGAATCCCTCATTTTAAGGAGTTCAGAAAGAAATTCCTGGAAGTTTTCACCATGGAAGAAATGGACAGCTTGATCAAAGAAACCCAACAGTTCTACGAAGAATATCAGGCACAGCTATAAAAATAAAAACCATCAGCAAACTGATGGTTTTTTTTATATTGAGAATCTAATTTAGTATCCTTCTGATGAGGATTCGTTTTTAATTAATCCCAGCGCTGAAGAAGTTCCAATTCTTTTAACTCCCATTTTGATCATTTTCTCAGCATCTTCGGGAGTTCTTACTCCACCTGCTGCTTTTACGGGAAGTTTGCCAGCGTTGCTGAGCATAATTGTTATTCCTTCAAAGGTTGCTCCGTTTGGCTTTCCTTCGGCAGTCTGATAAAATCCTGTTGATGACTTGACAAAAATTTTCGACAATTCATTTTCAGAGAAATTTTCTTCTGCCCAGGTAGAAATCTTTTTGGTAAGATCTGCAATTTGTACATCCGTTAAGGCTGCAATTTCAATAATCCATTTTGCAATTTTATGATGCTCAAGTGATAATTGGGTACATTTTACAAATTCTTCTTTTACCAGTTCTAAATTCCCCTGTAGATAAGCCGTATAATTAATAACGAAATCTAATTCATCTGCTCCGTCTTCTATTGCTTTTAAAGCTTCTGCAAGTTTCTCTTCAATAGAATACGTTCCTTCGTGGAAACCTATTACAGTTCCTACTACAACATTTGAATTTCTTTCCTGAATATATTTCTTGATCTCAGATACATAATCCGGTCGAATCATCACGGCAAAAATACCATTGTCTATTGCTTCCTGAGCAAGTTCTTTATCTTTTTGAAGTGTTTCTTCGTGGGAAATACCTGACTGTTCTGGAGTTTTCAGGTAAGTTGAATCCAAATATTGGGCTATGTTCATATTGTTATACTTTCAATTGTCTGTAAATACCTTGTTCTAAAGATATAAAAGTTTCTGTTCTCGTTACTCCCTTCAGCTTTTGAAGCTTACTAAGAATCTGCATTAAGTGATCATTGTCTTTACAAAGCACTTTCAGGAAAATAGTATAATTTCCTGTAGTATAGTGGGCCTCCACTACTTCGTTGATATCATGCAAAGACTTTACCACTTCCGGATAATGGCTTGGCTGATCCAAAAATACACCGATGTAGGAAATCACTTTGTATCCAATTTTCTTAGGGTTAAGAAATGATATTGAATTTTCAATAACTCCTGCATGTTCGAGTTTTTTGATTCTTTGATGCACTGCAGTGGTGGAAATTCCGACATTTTTTGAAATGTGGGCTAAAGAAGTTTTAGCATTATCCATCAACATGTAGATGATTTCTTTGTCAATAGAATCTAAATGGTAGCTTGTGTTGCTCGAATTTTTCATTTTCTACTTTTTTATTATTTATGTTTTTTAATGTAAATTTTTAAATTTTACAAAAACCGGAAAGTGATCGCTGTATCCTCCTAAATACCGTGTACCAGCATATGTTCGGAAAGGTCGTCCTTCAAAATTTCTGGTTCTGCTGCGGATTTTTTCAGAATTAAATATATGGGCATCCTGAAAAGCCAGCGTCTTATTATCAAGCAAAGATCTTGACATAATGATCTGATCATACAGCAATCCAGATTTATAATGAAAAGTAGAATAATTTCTTGTAGAAAACAATTGCTGAAAAGGGTTCATTAAAACCTTCTCATGGTCATTGTCATAGAGAATCTGTACTAAATTTTCATCATCCGGGTTTTCGTTAAAATCACCACACAATATAACATGCTCTTTATCAGCATTTACAATTTTCATAATCCGTTCCCGTACTTCATTCAATATAAAGGTTCTTTTAGGTTTATTGATATCTTTTTCGCGTTTAGAGGGAAGATGCGCGATAAAGACATTAATAATTTCCCCTTTATATTTTATTTTTGAAAAAAGTACGTCTCGGGTTGTGTCGTAATTTTCTGTGTTTTTATTTACTATTTCAAAAAAGAAAGTAATGGTTTCTGAGTCCAGTACCTCTACTTTATTTTTATCATATAACATGGCTACATCCACTTTTCTTTCGTCCATAGAATTGTAATGCACAATTCCATATTCCGAATTAAAGGGGTCCATCTCCACAAGATCTTCTAAGACTTTCCTTCCGGAAACTTCAGATAATCCTATTAAAAATGGTAATACATCATTCTCCTCCTTCATCAACTGAAATACGTGAGAGATCTTGAAAAGCTTATTTCTATATCTCTTTTCATCCCAATTCCTTAATCCTGACCGGGTAGGATCTAATTTGTGGACAGGTTTCGGATCGGGTAAAAATAAATTTTCAACATTATAAAAAGAGAACAGCTCCATCTACACTAATTTCTATACTTTTAATTTATTATGTTCTTTTTACTATGATGTAAATTTATTATTTTTTTTCAAATTTCCGTGATTTACCTCTAAAACGGTAAATCAATTTCCAATAAAAAACAATTCAAATATAGTAAAAAATACTAATGAAGTAAGTCATTATGAATTAATTTTTCAACTATCCTTTAGTTTCGATATATTAATCAAAATTGAGACAATATATAAAATCCGGGATAATAGAAATAAATTTTCAAATTAAAATCGAAAACATTAATATTTTTCGCACTTATCAAAATTACAACAAAAATTATTCCATTTATCTACAACAAATGGAATTAAATAAGGATGCCAAAATCAGACAATTTCTGACAGTTTTCCTTTACAATAAATCAGGACGTTTTTCCTTTGTGATTCTTACGGCTTCATCATGGCGCCATTCTTCAATCTTTTTAAAATTCCCGCTCAGCAGGATCTTGGGAACATCGAGACCTTTATAACTTTCAGGCCTTGTATAGATAGGTGGAGAAAGCAGATCATCCTGAAAACTGTCTGTCAATGCGCTCTGTTCATCATTCAAAACTCCGGGAAGCAATCTGATAATCGAGTCCGCCAAAACGCAGGCTGCCAGCTCTCCTCCGGTAAGAACGTAATCTCCGATTGATATTTCTTTTGTAATATGAAGGTCTCTTACTCTTTGGTCTATTCCCTTGTAGTGCCCGCAAAGAAAGATCAGATTGTCTTTGATAGAAAGTGAATTGGCAATTTTCTGGTTTAGAGTAACCCCATCCGGCGTCAGGTAAATAACCTCATCATAATTTCTTTGAGATTTAAGCTCTGAAATGCATTTATCCAGCGGTTCTACCATCATTACCATTCCTGCTCCGCCTCCGTACGGTTCATCATCTATCTGTCTGTGCTTATTGATTGCCCAGTCTCTCAAATGATGAAAATGTACTTCTACCAGCCCTTTATCCATTGCTCTTTTCAAAATAGAAGTTTGGAACGGACTTTCCATCAATTCCGGAAGTACGCTTATTATGTCAATTCTCATTGTAATGTTCCGTTTTTCTTAGTAGGTATAATAATTAATCTTAAAGAAGAATCTTTGTTGATATAGCTCCACATCCAGTTGAAGAATATGGCCAGCTTATTTCGAACGCTCAAAATTAGCATTAAATGGAGAAACATCCAGAAATACCATGCGAGAAATCCCTGAAATTTTATAAACGGCAGATCGACAACAGCTCTGTGCTTCCCAATAGTCGCTAATGAACCTTTGTCATCATACTCGTATTCTTTCCATTCTTCCTGACTTTTCTTTAAAAGATTTTTACCTAAATTTTTTGCCTGATTAATGGCTACGTTAGCTACCTGAGGATGTCCCTGTGGATATTTTGGTGTTTCCATATAGGCAATATCTCCGATGGCATAAATATTATCGTAACCCTGTATTTTATTATATCGATCTACAATATATCTGTTTCTTACTAATTTTTCTTCCGGGAAACCTCCTACTACATTTCCTGTCACTCCGGCTGCCCAGATGACATTATTGGATGGTATTTCTTTTCCGCTTCTGAGGTGTACTTTATCTCCGTCATAGTCTGTTACTACTTCTCCGCTCAAAAAAGTGACTCCGAGATCTTTGAGGTATTTCTCAGATTTTTCCTGTGCCTCGCTGCTCATTACAGCCAGTGGTTTTTCTGTGGAACTTACCAGGATAATCTTGAGATGATCAAAATTCATGTAAGGATAATCTCTTGGAAGGATGTCTTTTTTCATTTCAGCAAAAGCTCCTGCCAGTTCTACGCCGGTGGGGCCGCTTCCCACGATTACAATATTCCAGTTTCCGTCATCGCTCCGGCTTTTTTCAATAATCAGTTTTTCAAAGGTCGTCAAAACATGATTTCGGATACTGATGGCTTCCTGGGTATTTTTCATTCCGAAAGCTTTTCCTTCCAGATCTTTATTTCCGAAAAAATTAGTTTTACAGCCCGTTGCAATGATGAGTTTATCATAAGTAAATTCTGCTTCGTCGGTAATGACTTTATTGTTGGCAGGGTCTATTTCTTTCACCTCTGTCATACGGAACTGTGTGTTTCTGGACTGCTGAAAAATCTTTCTGAAGGGAAAAGAAATGTTGGAAGGTTCTATCCTTCCTGAGGCTACCTGATAAAAAAGCGGCTGAAACATATGGTGGTTCATCCGGTCGAGAACAATGACCTTTTTGTTCTTGTTATTCAATGTTTTTGCAAGCTGCAGCCCCGCAAATCCTCCTCCAATAATGATGATTTTTTCGCGTGTTTCCATAATACACAAATTTACTGATTTTATTTTAGCATTTAGCAGTGAAAAAAGTTAGTTTTGCAAAACTTTATGACACCTAAAAAGTACACCAAAAAAACTGCCAAACAAGTCCATAAATCGCGACGGAAGAAGTATTTTTTCCGAAGGTGGGTAATATTGGCAATTTTACTAATAGCATTAGTAGGAACAGGACTTTATTTAAGGCAGTCCGTCAGTTATTACTATGCCTTGTACTTTAATAAATTTAAGCATAAAAAACTTCATAACAGTGAAAAGGAGGCTGCAAGAATTCAGAGAATTTTGGCCAGCAACCTTGACAAGACCTACGGCTTTGATGTTTCGCATTATCAGAACCGGGAAGATATAAAATGGGACAGTCTCAGCATCGGAAATAAAACAATTCCACTGGAGTTTGTGGTAATGCGTGCAACGATGGGAAACCGAAGTGCCGACAAGCATTTTGATGAATTCTGGGAAAGTGCTAAAAAGCATGATCTGATCCGGGGTGCCTATCATTTTTACAGAGCTGATGAAGATCCTGTGATCCAGGCCAATAATTTTTTAGAGAATGTAAAACTTGAAAGTGGGGATCTTCCTCCGATTCTTGATATTGAAAAGATTCCGAAGCGTAAAACCAACAAAAAACTGATTGAAGACCTGAAAGTATGGTGTAAAATTGTAGAGGACGCCTATGGTGAAAAGCCCATCATCTATACGTACTACCATTACTATAAAGATTTTCTGAAAGGCGAGTTTGAAGGTTACCCTTTATGGCTTGCCAATTACAATGATGTTCCTTCTCCTTCACCTGATGATGAATGGGATTTCTGGCAGTTTACGGAAAACGGGATTGTTCACGGCATCAATGCTAAAGTGGATCTTGATATTTACAATGGTAATTCGTGGTCATTAAAAAGATTGACACTGGATTAAAAGAAGAAAATGAAAGCAGAAAAACAGGAGTTGATAAAATGTCAATGAGCCAATTTTTAAAATAAACTGAGTGATATCACTTCCACCTTCCTGCTTCCAGCCTTTACTTATCTAATCAGTTTTTCCTAAAAAATTGAGAATATCTGTATTGAGCTGATCTGCATTTTCAAAGGGAATCATATGGGTGGCATTGCTGTAGATTTTTAGTTCAGCATTGGGAATTTCTTTAGCAATAAGTTCGGTATGATCACGTTTGATAACATCATTATCACCTGCAATAACCAATACTTTATTTCCAATTTTATTTAAATCTTTCTTCGCGATGCGCGGCTGTGTCAGCATAATTTTCAAAAGCCTTTGCTCACTAAACTGTTCTGGTTTTTTCAGTTCTTTCAACACCAGCATTTTATTTTCAAAATGATCCGTAAGCCTGTTGTCTACTCCATCAGGAAATGCATTGGCTCCAATTGTGATGAGCTTGTTCAGTTTTTCCGGATATTTCAGGGCAAATTCCAGTCCGGTATTTCCGCCGTCACTCCAACCTGCAATATTTACTTTATTGAGCTTTAATTGGTCTGCTACTGCTTTTACATCATCAGCAAACATTTTGTAAGTAAAATCTTTTTTAGAAGAATCGATGCTTTTCCCCTGCCCTCTCGTATCTATAGCAATTACTTTATACTGCTTTGATAAAACAGGAATCTGCTGATAGAAATCTTTAATACTTCCGGAATTGCCATGAAGCAGAATCAATGGTTCTCCTTCACCGTAGATTTCATAATACAGATTGGTATCCTGAAGTTTCAGATAATTTCCCACTACCTTATTCTGGCCATATACTGTTTGCTCTGACTCCTGGATATATTTTGATACATCAGGCATCAGTGCTACTGCACTATCATCTACAAATCCGTTTTCATCATCCGTATTTTTATCTCCGTTTTTATCCATTTTCACGTCAATATTAATAGCAGGTGCAGCAATGGTCATTTTTTGCCAGTCACCATAAAATTCTCTTATAAATCCGGTTCTGAACAAAGCAGCACTGATTTTAATTCTTCCAGCAAAATCTTTTAAAAACTGTATCCCTATGAAAAATTTTCCATGCACCCAGATATTACGATCATTCACATCCAGTGTATAAGTTCCGTCCTTGATCATATTTTCAGTAAGTTCTACTGTAATCTCTTCTTCAAGAATATTCTTGTCCGGAAAACCGTTTTTCTCACTATAAATACTATACCTCATCAGAACCGGCTCGTTAGAAACATAACTGGCTATGTTCAGATTAATATTTTTAATTTTTGATCTCTTTTTAGCATTGAATTCCAATGCTGTTTCTCCGAGAAAATTTTTCTTATCAAATTCCGGATTAACGAAATAAGTAACGCTTTTCGTCTTTGTATTGACGCCCCAGTTTTTATCTACAAGTTTCTTCGCTTTAACAGTAATCTCTTTAATATTTTTAGTTTTCTCTGTTAAAAATATTTTTTGCTGATCATGTTTTTTAAAATCCTGTACTGTTTCCTGATAAGAATCAAATCCCGGTACTTCTATTTTTATTTTCTGCTGGGGATCTGTATTGGAAAGATCTATTGAAAAGTTCCCTTTTTCATCTGAGATCGTTCCGATTGATTTCTTTTCAATTCCGATTTTCACATAAGGGATCGGTTGGTTTTCATTTTTAGAAATGATGGTTCCGGAAATAACCTGGGCATGGAAGGCTGAAGCTGCCAAAAGGAAGAATAAAGTATGGTATATTTTCATGTTAAAAGTTTGACGCAAACTTATTTATTTTCAACAGGCCGCTGTCACAATTCTTTATTAAATTTATTCTTCCCTTAGTTAAAATTCTTTTAAATATTTTTTTGTTTTTTTATAATAATCATAAAAAATATTTAAATTCCTTTCATTTAAAGAATACTCATGATTTCTTCCCATGAATGAACTCTTTCGTACGTTTCATTTTCTATCAGTTCATTATGAGGTTGGGTAAATATCAGTCTCTGCCCCGAAAAATGATCTAAATTTTTAGGATAATCATCAATCATGATATCTCCGGACACTACTTTTTTACTTCCACAAAGAACAATCTGTTCCCAGGTAATAAATGGAAAATGCTCTGCCAGCCAATCATACTTTTCTCTTAAGCTGTTCGGAAACTCCATTCCGGCCGAGACAATATAGAGTTCATATTTATTGTTCAGATATTCTATTGCTTCACGGCTTCCTTTCATTAAAGGCAGTGTTCTGAAAAACCCTATTTCGTTAACATGTTTTTTTCCATTCGGAAAAGACTCTATTTCAGGCTTACCAGCCAAATCACTGATTTCAATTTCTCTTCCGGTATCTCTTTTTTCAAATTCTACCAGCTGATGATATACATCCGCCATTACCCCGTCCATATCGACAATAACTTTTTTCATTGTTTCCATCAGATTCTTGTATTATGTATTACTGTTTTAAACTGTATATTTTATTGTTACTGATCAAATTTACTGATTAGTTTTTGCAGGCAAGGGACACAGTCTATTAAAAAATCATAAATATTCATTTTTATAAGAAGCGTTCCGGAAAGTTTTATGGCTACATTTTCGTATTTTTGCGACTCAGTTAAAAATTAAAATCAAACTATTAATTCCCAATGAATTACGTTTCTGCAGAAAATCTTACCAAATCTTACGGCATCAAAGTTTTGTTTAAAAATATTTCTTTCCACATCAATGAAGGAGATAAAATAGCTATTGTTGCCAAAAACGGAAGTGGAAAATCTACTCTTCTGAAAATATTAATGGGTAAAGAAATTGCAGACAGCGGAACTGCTATCATCAACAAAGATATCCAGGTGGTATTATTTGACCAGGAAATTGATTATGATCCAAAGCTCAGCATTGAAGAATTTATGATGGCGCTGGATTCGGAACCTATTCTTGCGCTTAAAAACTATCATCAGTCCCTTCATTCTACAGATAATGATTTTATTGAGAAAGCATTGGCTGATATGGAAGTTCATAAGGCCTGGGATCTGGAAAATGAAATGAAACAGATTCTTTCCCAGCTTAAAATTACTGATCTGAATGCTAAAATGGGTACTCTTTCCGGAGGGCAAATCAAACGTGTTGCTTTAGCTAAACTTTTAACGGAAACAAGAGCTGAGCACAGGCACACCCTTCTTATCATGGATGAACCTACCAACCACCTGGATGTGGATATGGTAGAATGGCTTGAAAATTATCTGAACAAGGCAAAAATCACCTTATTACTGGTAACCCACGACCGATATTTCCTTGACAGTGTTTGTGATATTATCTGGGAAATGGAGGATCAGAATCTTTATGTTCACAATGGTTCTTATGCTACTTACCTTGAGAACAAGATGATTCGTGAGGAAAACCTTAATGCTACAATTGACAAGGCCAACAACCTTTACCGAAAGGAACTGGAATGGATGCGAAGACAACCAAAAGCCAGAACCACTAAATCAAAAAGCAGAATTGATGCTTTCTATGAAACTGAAAAGGTTGCCAAAACCGATACCAGAAAAGACGGACTGGAACTGGATTTTGAAATGAAACGTCTCGGAAATAAAATTCTTGAACTCAAACATATTGACAAGAGCTTTGGACCTAAAGTTCTTTTAAAAGATTTCAGCTACCAGTTTCAACGTGGAGAAAAGGTGGGGATCATCGGAAAAAACGGGGCGGGAAAATCTACCCTGCTTAATATCATTCAAGGGTTGGAAAAAGCTGATAATGGTGAAATTGAAACCGGAGAAACTATTTCTTTCGGTTATTTCTCACAAAAAGGGCTTACCTATAAAGAAGATGAGCGTGTAATAGATTTCATCAAGGAAATTGCAGAATTCTATCCTTTAGCAAATGGTAAAAGCTTATCCGCATCACAGTTCTTAAGATTGTTCTTATTTGATGATCAGACACAATATTCTCCTATCTCCAAACTTTCGGGAGGTGAAAAGAGAAGACTTCACCTGATGTATATTTTGTATCAGAATCCTAATTTCCTGATTTTTGATGAGCCTACAAATGATCTTGATCTTCCCACGCTAACGGTTCTTGAAAACTTCCTTCAGCAATTCCAGGGATCTTTGATTATCGTTTCCCACGACAGATATTTCATGGACAGAATTGTAGATCATGTACTGGCTTTTGAGGGCAATGGAAAAATTCGTGATTTTGTAGGGAACTTCTCAGAATATAGAGAAGCCAGGAGCCGTGAAGAAGCATTAGAAAAAAATGCAGCGGTAAAACCTGAACCTGTAAAAGAAATAATTTCTTCAGCAGAAGTTACTCAGTCTTCGAATTCTAAAAGAAAACTCACTTTTAAAGAGCAAAGAGAACTGGAAACCATTGAAAAAGAAATGCCTGAACTGGAAGCACAGCGCTCTAAAATTCTGGAGCAGCTCAATAACGAAGCTGATTATGAAAAAATCGCCACACTTTCTTCAGAGTTAGAAACGGTTTCAGAAAAACTTGAGAACCACGAAATGAGATGGCTGGAACTTCAGGAAATCCTTTAATAATGATGAGTTAAAAATTATGAATTATGAATGAATTTAAAGAGTTTGAGGGTTTGAGAGTAAACGAGTTGAAGACTTCTAATCACAACCGTATCAACCTTGAACTTTAATCCTTAAACTTTGAATCTTGAATTCCTTCATAATTCATAACTTATCATTTATAATTGAATAACCCTTTCTTCTTTAGCACTTTCTAAGGAAGCATCAATGATTTTCATATTCTGAATAACTTCTTTTCCGGGAGATGGTAAAGCATATCCGAAAACAATGTGTTCATAAATCTGCTGGTAATAATTCATATAGTTTCCCGCTTCACTGGAGGTAAGAATTCTTTCTGTTTCGGAATCATCATTCAGGTAGTTTAAAATTCCGTCCGGTTCTTTTAGCGGCTGTGTCCATTCTTTACCATATTCAGGAACGGCACCTGCAACCAGTTCATTTTCCTGATTATCGGTTCTTTCCTGCAGGAAAGTTCCTTTGTCTCCATGCACTGTATAGGCATAATGCCCTTCTTTACTGAAAACAGATGATTTCAGTCTTACTCTCAGATTATCTTTATAGAATAAGAGAATTTCAAAATAATCGTTAGCGAACTCAGCTCCTTTCATAGAAAATACATCGGCAAAAAGTTTTTCAGGATATCCAAAATACTGAACCGCCTGATCTACAAGATGTGCTCCCAGATCATGAAGTGATCCTGATCCCACCTGATCCGGACTTTCCTTATGCTGTTTTCCACTGGCAGTAGTACGGAATCTGTCAAAGCGGATTTCAGCTTCTTTAATATTTCCTGTTTTCTTATCATTCAGGATCTTTTGAACCTGTAGAAAATCACGGTCGAATCTTCTGTTTTGATATACACTCAAAAACAATCCTTTTTCTTCCGCCAATTGTACCAGCTCTTCTGCTTCGGCAACATTGACTGTAAAAGGTTTTTCTACAATAATATTTTTTCCTGCTTCCAGTGCTTTTTTGGCGTACTCATAATGGGTCTGAACCGGAGTATTGATAATCACCAATTCTACATCTGCCTGCTGAAGCATTTCTTCCACAGAACGGTAGATGGCTGCATCGGGGTATTTCTCCTTCGATTCTTCCTTACTTCTTTCTACTACCGCAGACATAAAAAATCCCGGATGTTCCTTTAAAAAGGGAGCATGGAATACTTTTCCACTCATTCCAAAGGCACAAAGCCCTGCTTTTACCAATTGCATATTATAATTTTTAAACAAATATATTCATAAAAAATTCTGTATTCCCCGGTCTAAAGGAGCTATAGAAATAATCCATCTCAGTAACTCTGGAAAATATGATTTAAATCATAAAATTATTTTTATCTATTCTAAACAAATACTTACATTTGCGCCTTATTTAAAACTGTTCTACATAAAAATAAAATGAAAAGACAATTACTTTCTTTAGGTCTTCTATTAATCGCTGTTTCAGCAAGTTCACAGCTGAAAAACGTTGAAGCAGATACTATCAGAACTCAGACCATTGAGGATATTAACCTTCACAAAACAGGAAATCCTAACCAGGCAAGACCATTATCAACAAAGTCAAATCTGACAGTAATGGAAAATCCTCAGCCTATTGCTATTGTAACGCACGAAATCATTGAGCAGCAACAGGCAAAACAATTGAGTGATGTTCTTCAGAATGTAAACGGAATGTATGTTACTTCATCAAGAGGAAATTCTCAGGACAGCTTTGGCGGACGTGGTTTCATTTTAGGAAATGATAATATCTTCAAAAACGGAACAAGAGTAAACAGTGGGGTTTTTCCTGAAGTAAGTGGTCTGGAAAGAGTTGAAGTTTTAAAAGGGGCAAATGCAATGTTATTTGGTAATGCAGCAGCAGGTGGTATCATCAATATGATTACAAAGAAACCTAAGTTCAATTTTGGAGGAAGTATTGGATTAAATGGCGGAAGCTGGAATTCTTACAAACCAACTGTTGATATCTATGGCCCTCTATCAAAGAATATTGCTTTCAGAGTAAATGGAGCTTACGAATATGCAGAAAGTTTCAGAGATGTTGTAGAATCAGAAAAATATTATTTCAATCCTTCATTCCTTTTCAATTTAAGCCCAAAATCACAATTGATCGTTGAGGCAGATTATCTTAAGAATAATTTTACTCCTGATTTCGGTCTTGGATCTATCACTAATCCTGATGGAAGTTATAAAATCAATGATCTTCTACCTAAAAATGCTTTCTTGGGAGCGGACTGGCAATATCAAAATGTAGAGCAAGTTTCTACCAATGTAACTTTTAATCACCAGTTCACTGATAAGTGGTCATTAAATGCTGTAGCTTCTTATCAGAACTATACTAAAGACTACTACTCTACTGAAAGAGTACAATGGGGATATGAAAAGAATACAAACCGTCTTTTCTGGCAAAGACCTTTAAATAAAACATTTAACGAACAAAATTACACTTCATTACAAGTTAATATTAATGGAGAGTTCAATACTGGAAAAATCAATCATAAGGTTTTAATTGGTACTGATGGAGACTATGGTGTTCAAAATAACTATACTTACACCAATCCAACAGTTTATGGGACTAATGGTAATACAGCTACCATTAATAATAACCTGTATTTAGATGATTCATCAACTTGGGCTAGTGGAAAAATGCCTGACGCATCCTTAAAAGATAGAACGAGAATCCCTACACAAAGATTTGGTATATATATTCAGGACTTCATAAGCCTTACCAAGCAACTTAAAGTAATTGCTGGTTTAAGATGGTCTTATTTGGAAACAATGACTAATACTAAAAATACATTTTCAAATGATCTTGGAGATGTTGATCAAAAAAATACAGCAATATCTGACAGAGCATTTTCGCCAAAAGCAGGTTTAGTATATATGCCAAACGATAACCTTTCTGTATTTGCAACCTATACCAACTCTTTCGCTCAAAATACAGGAAAAGATATTTATGAACAAGCATTAAAGCCCACTACTATTGATCAATATGAAGCAGGAGTAAAAAAGAATTTCTGGAATAATGCTTTAGCTGTAAACCTGACAGCATATCAAATTGTTTACAATAATTATTATCAAACCGCACCTCAATTAGCAAATGGGCAGGCCAATTCAGATTCATTCTATAAAGAATTCGCAGGAAAAATGAGAAGCCGTGGTGTTGAATTGGATATTACAGGAAACCCAACAGAAAATTTATCAATTATCGGTGGATTCTCTTATAACAACTCTGTATATCTTGATACACCAGACGGTTTTGGATATGTTGAGAAACAACGATTGGTAAGAACGCCAGCTACAACAGCAAACGCCTCTGTATTTTATAAATTCACGCGTTATGCAAAAGGACTTAAAGTAGGTGCAGGTGCATATTTCATCGGTGACAGATTAGCCGGATGGAATGATACAAAAAATGGTTCTACAGGCCTTGGTGCAAGAAACGGAATCAGCAGATCATTTGCTTTAAAAGATTACACTACCGTAATGGTATCTGTAGGATATGAGTGGAAAAAATTCTCCATCCAAGGGAAAGTGGGGAACCTGTTTAATGTCGAAAACTACAATGTTCATGAGAATTATTCAGTGAATCCGATTACGCCTAGAAATTACTATTTCACATTAACATACAGACTCTAGAATTCTTTATAAAATAATTCTTTCATTAAAAGTGGAGATTGCATTTTTGCAGTTTCCACTTTTGAAATTTAAAACAAAAACAAAACAATAGGATATGGATAAGATTAAAGACACAAGAAGCTTCATGAGAATTACACACCGTTATCTGGGATATTTCCTTGCCGGAATTATGGCTGTATATTCGTTAAGCGGAATTCTTCTGGTGTACAGAGACACTGATTTTCTGAAAAGCGAAAAAAAGTATGAAAAAAATATCGCAGCCAATCTTTCAGAAAAAGAATTGAAAAAGGAGCTTAAGATGAAAGGCCTTGAAGTGGAAAAAACGGAAGGAAGTGTTCTCTATTTTAAACAGGGAACTTATGACAGTGCAACCGGAAAAGCCAAATACACTAAAAAGGAACTGCCTTTTGTATTGGATAAAATGGTTTCTCTTCACAAATCACAATCTAAAGATGCCATCTCTCCGCTAAGCGTATTCTTTGGAGTTTCCCTTTTCTTTTTCGTCATTTCAAGTTTCTGGATGTTTAATCCCAAGACAAAAGCTTTTAAACGAGGTATCAAATTTACGATTGCAGGGCTTATCATTTCTGTGATTCTCTTATTTATTTAAAAAATCAACATAAAATAAAGATTTTATATAATTAATGACATACCACCTGCTTTTATCATTTTATTCTTAAAACATTCATTTTATTTTCTTTATTATTACAACGTATGGAGTCAATAGGTTAAAAAAATAAACTATATCTCACTGAAAAACTTAACGTTTGTTTTGATAAATTACGTAAAATTAAGAGTCTGGCACATTTATTGTTTTTTCTATAATTCGTGAATAATAAACATTTAATTATTAAAATAATAAATTATGAAAAAACTTATTTTAACAGGAATATTAGCCGTAGCAGGCTTAACAGCAACTGCCAACGCTCAGATTCAAAAAGGTAATTGGATGGTAGGGGGTAACCTTGTAGGGGCAAATTTTGGTTTAAATGAAGGTGCGGGATACAACTTTGCAATTCAGCCAAAAGGAGCATATTTCATTGAAGATAATATCGCAGTTGGGGGATACGTAGATTTAGGTTTCAAAGGAGCTAAAGATGCACCCACTACTTTTACATACAATGTAGGAGCATTAGGACGTTACTATCTTAACCCGGGAGAGCAAGGAGTAAACAACTTACTACACCACGGAAGATGGTTTTTCGAAGGTAATGTAGGTGTTGGAGGAATGTCAATCTCTAAAGGAGGTTCTTCATCTAACGGACTTAACTTCGGATTCGGACCTGGTTATTCTTACTTTATCACTCCAAACATCGGATTGGAAGGTTTAGTAAAATATGATGCAAACGCAGGATTCGGAAGCGGTGGATATACTAACAAAATTACTTTTGGTTTAGGATTCCAGATTTACCTTCCGACGTCTAAAGCAAAACAAATCATCAACGACGTTAAGTAATCACAATACTTATAAAAAAATGAAAGCGCCCCGAAAAATAAATTTCGGGGCGCTTTTCGTACAAATTAAAACTAAACTATAAAAAATCAAATAAATCATGTATTGGGTTGAGGAGTATATCTCAGATACGGCTTTATTTCCGTTACCCCTTTTGGGAATATCTTCCGTGCTTCTTCTGTAGAAATCGTTGGCGGAACAATGACATCTTCTCCAGATTCCCAATTCACGGGAGTAGCCACACGATAGTTATCCACAAGCTGCAAGGAATCCAGCACTCTGAGGATTTCGTCAAAATTTCTTCCTGTAGAGGCCGGATAGGTAATAATCAGTCTTACTTTTTTGGAAGGATCAATAATCAGAAGAGACCGTACTGTAGCCGTAGCTGAAGCATTGGGATGGATAAAATCATACAGTTCTGAAACTTTTCTGTCCTTATCAGCAATAATGGGAAACTTTACTATGGTATTCTGAGTCTCATTAATGTCTTTCACCCAGTTTTGATGGTCTTCTACACCATCTACACTCAGGGCAATTACTTTTGTATTTCTGGCATCAAACTCAGACTGAAGTTTGGCCGTATATCCCAATTCCGTAGTGCATACCGGCGTATAATCTGCAGGATGTGAAAACAGAATTCCCCAGGAATCACCCAGATAATTATAAAAATTGATATCACCTGTTGATGATTCTGCCTGAAAGTTGGGTGCTGTATCTCCTAGTTTGATTGACATAATGCTTTATCTTTATAGTCTACAAATTTAGTAGACTTTTTGGAACTGGCAAATTTTTTGATGAAAATTTATATCTTTAATTAAAATTTTATTCATGGAGAAAACCGGACTCAGGTATGTTGATCTTGTTTACAAGGTATTGGAAAATTGGTACATCACATTTGCTGAACTGACCCCCAAGCTGATTGTTGGAATTTTAGTATTTACCTTTTTCCTGATTACCAGTAAATATTTAAGCCAGGCAGCCGTAAAAATCTTCCATAAATTCTTCCCGAAGAGCAAAAAAGAAAGCTCATTAGTAACTTTAATCAGTGTATTCAGATTTCTGATCATGCTTATGGGAACCTTTATTGCGCTGGAAATAATGGGCTTCAGTGGTTTTCTTTGGAAATTTATCGGAAGTTTAGGTGTTGCGGGGGTTATTGCCGGAGTCGCTCTGAAGGATCTTGTATCCAGTATTTTCTCAGGAATGCTGATTGGCATTGATAAGGCTTACAAGGTAGGAGATTATATTACTATTGGAGCCCATTCAGGAACCGTACAGGAAATCGGGTTTCTTACCACGAAAATCCTTACCGATGACGGAAAGAAAGCATATATTCCCAACCAGGTTGTTTTTAATGCTCCTTTTTACAATATTACGGCTTCCCCACAACGCAGAATTATTTTAAATTTTGAAATTCCTGCTGATGAAGATATAACTAAAGCACAGAAAGGCATTCTTGATGTAGTTAAAAATCTTGATAATGTTGATAAACTGGATACTGTAGAAGTAATTTTTACAGATTTAAAACAGGGTGCGTTTAATCTCCAGGTAAAATTCTGGATAAAAGTAGGGGCCAATCTGGCGCAGGTAAGAAGCCAGGCTTATTTAGGAATTAAAGAGCGTTTTGATGTGGATAAAGTTCAGCTGGTAACGCCTACGAGCATCAGTATTACCAGTGGAGAGACCAACTTACCGGAACATTTTGACAAATAAAAAGCCGAAAGAATTTTTCTTCCGGCCATAGCTACTTTCTCAAAAGCAGTTTTTATTTTATTTATTGATCATAAGTTTCTCGGTATATTTCTCTCCGTTTTGCATACTGACACTTACAAAATAGGTTCCTGCAGGAAGCTCACTTACCTGAATTTTTGCGGAACCTTTCAGATTTCCTTTCTTCACGATCCTTCCTGAACTGTCCCGCAGGCTGTATTGAGCTTCACTAGTTTCATCATCTAGTCTGATATTCACTTCATCATGAGAAGGATTAGGGTAAACAGTACAACGATGAACTGATATTTCTTTTTTTACCGACAAAGCAGTTTTAGTTATGGAAAAATTAGTTGTATTCACAGCAAAATAAATATTTCCGACAGCTTTTACCATAATTCTCGCCGTTCCGATATTTTCATTAGGAAAATTAACTACAGCGGATCCGTTATTAGGAACATTAGCCGCAAGAACAGTATCAAAGTGAGAGCCTCCATCTTTGGAAAGAAGAATGGTAACATACTTTGTGTTTACAGCTCCTGTATCTGTTCCTGCAACATTCCACTTTATGGTATTGGAACCCGGACCATATGAATTTCCTGTATGCGAGGTTACTTTAAATGGTCCTGCATTCGTTACGGCTACTACCATAGCATCATGAGCAGTTTGATTTCCGGTCGCTCTGTTATCATTAACAAGCAGTGAGAAATGTAATGTTCTTGCCACATTAGGAGTAACTTCCCATATAGGAGTTAAATTATTAGATAAAACAGCTGACAGATGCGGGAAATATCTCATATTCTCTGTTTTTGGCAATCTCGACCGGTATACAGGACCTTGGACATTAGAAGGAAGTGGCGGCTGTATGTTATTTTTGCTGTCATATTGTTCCCATAAATAGGTAAGCGGATCATTATCCGGATCTGTTCCATACCCTGTCAGTACAAATGCTGTTCCTTTAGGAATAGAATAATCCAGGCCTGCATTCGCCGTAGGAACCCTGTTAACCATTCGTCTTTTAGCAGAGCAGTCAATATCCCTTGATATAGTATAATACATTTCTTTTACGCTGGCAGCATGGAAATAAGCATCACTATGCGGCTGGATACTATTTCCCCCGCATATCCCCGCATATCCCATAATGGTACTGGCGCTTCCCGGCTCATATGCTGTTCTGTTATTTACATTTCCTTTACAAGCTACGGTATTAGCTCTGAAGGTATGATTGGCTCCAAACTGATGTCCCATTTCATGGGCAACATAATCTATATCAAAAGGATCATTGATAGGGGTACCGGAACCAGTAACTCCCTGTGCTTTCAATTTAGAACATATAACCCGCAGCCCTGCAACTCCGCCATTGTTTACTCCAAAAACATGCCCAATATTATAATGTGCAAATCCTATCACATTATTAATATTTTTTACATTCTCATTAAGCATCGTGTCCTCATCTCCATTGGTGTAGGGATCAGTTGCCGGATTTCTATAAATAAGAAGATGGTTATTAGCCACCATGACCATGGTAACGGCTATCGTTTTTTCATATACTCCGTTTACTCTTGTCATCGTGGTAGCCATTGCGGCCATTGCACCATGTATTGTTCCACCATGATATCTGGTATACTCTCCCGTAGCTGCCAATGCCAGTTTATACGTTCTGAATACCCCGTCCGACACCATAGGTTTGCCAACAACAAAATTATCCGACAGCTGATCATTACCCAATAACTGATCGGCATCTTCCTGTATACCACATCTGAAAGGTGTAGGATTTTCCGGCAGATCTTCTCTTTTGTAATAAATAAAAGAAGTGTTATCCTTGGTATAGGCATCCAGATAACTGATATTCCATTCTTTGAAATACATTACACTGATTCCTGTTTCCGGGCTGATGCTGAACCGGATTGTATTTTCCGGATGACTTTCTTCCCAGCCGGTGTAAGAACGGATATCAGAGAATCTTTTCTGCAGCTCAGGTTCCATTACTGAAGCTTCCTGCACAATATAATCATGAAATTCTCCGTCAGCATCCGGAAATTTCAGAACAAGACTATGATCCTCAGAAAAGCGTTCGGGAGCTTTTTTCAGTTCTTCCTTAATTTTATCAAGATCCAGACTATACAGGGAAAAAGTTTTCGGTATTACATTTCTGGGAGCAAGCTCTTTTCCTTCCCCCTTTTCAGATTTTTTCCAATAGTTTTGCTGGCCAAACGTTAATGCTGTAATCAACAGACTGAAAAAAATAAATGTTTTGTTTTTCATAGATTTTTATTATTTGTGTTTAACAACTTTATAGGTTGCAGATGAATTTATTATCGGGATCATACCCTAAGAATAAGCTGCCATTTACGTGTTATAAAGCCTTTAATAAATATAACATTTACAATTAAATACAAATGATTTTGAATAAAAAACACTTTTTAATCTAAAACCCTTTAATTATCCAACACAATTATTTTTTCAGATTTCTATTTTTACAATAACATCCATTTTTTATAAATTTCAAATGGCAGATGAATTCTCCATTTCTGCACTTTTTCTCCGCAAAGCGGCCATAAGTCTTATAGATTTAGTCTTTTTAGGATATACAAATAAAAAAAACCGCTCCAAAAAATGGAACGGTTTTTTTATATATTCAAAAATTTCAGGTTATGCTAAAACTTCTTTTACTTTGTTTGCAGCTTCTTCTAAAGTAATTGCAGAGTGAACCGGAAGACCAGACTCATCAATTAATTTTTTAGCTTCTACAGCGTTAGTTCCCTGTAATCTTACGATCAATGGAACCGGAAGGCTACCCATAGCTTTGTAAGCATCTACAACCCCTTGTGCAACTCTGTCACATCTTACGATACCTCCGAAGATGTTGATCAAAATAGCTTTTACATTTGGATCTCTTAAGATAATTCCGAAAGCAGTCTGTACTCTCTGAGCATCTGCAGTACCACCTACGTCAAGGAAGTTAGCCGGGTTACCACCTGATAATTTGATGATATCCATAGTTGCCATTGCAAGACCAGCTCCGTTTACCATACAAGCAACGTTACCATCCAGTTTTACGAAGTTAAGACCCGCTTCACCAGCTTCTACATCCATTGGATCTTCTTCTCTTGTATCTCTAAGTTCAGCTAAGTCTTTGTGACGGAACAATGAGTTGTCATCCAAAGTTACTTTAGCATCTACAGCGATAATCTTGTTATCAGATGTTTTTAATACAGGGTTGATTTCGAAAAGAGAAGCATCAATTCCTGTGTAAGCATTGTAAAGAGATGAAATAAATTTCACAAATTCTTTGAATGCATTTCCTTCAAGACCTAGGTTGAAAGCAATTTTTCTAGCCTGGAACCCCTGAAGACCGATAGCCGGATCAATAAGTTCATTGTGGATCAAATGAGGAGTTACTTCAGCAACGTGCTCAATATCCATACCACCTTCAGTAGAATATACGATTGTATTTTTTCCTTCAGCTCTATCTAAAAGAATAGAAACATAAAATTCTTTAGTTTCAGATTCTCCCGGATAATAAACATCTTCTGCAATCAAAACAGAGTGTACTTTTTTACCTTCAGCAGAAGTTTGAGGAGTTACCAACTGCATTCCGATGATATTCTGAGCGTTCTCTTTAAGTTTATCCATATTTGGAGAAAACTTAACACCCCCACCTTTACCACGACCACCTGCGTGAATCTGTGCTTTTACAACCCAAGCCTGTGCTCCGGTTTCAGCAGTCAATTTTTCAGCAGCTGCTACAGCTTCATCTACGTTGTTTGCAACGAAACCACGTTGGATAGCTACTCCATACTTTGATAAAATCTCTTTTGATTGATACTCGTGAAGATTCATATTATTTTTATTATTTTATTTTAATATTTAAAGGTTGACAAATTTACTAAAAAGACACGGAAGTTCAAGTTTATTGACTTAAAAATTAAAGTCTGACCGACTTGATTTTTAACATATATTCCTATTTTCCCTTATTCTTCCGCTAATTTCTCAGATTGAGATCCGATAAACGGAATTTTCGGAGCCAGGAAATATCCGGTAAGACTGGCAAACAATATCGGTACAAAATAAGTAAATCCGGTAAGCGTTCCCAGTATAATTGTAGTACTCATCGGCGTTCTTGTTACACAGGCATTGATGGCTGCCATACAACTTACAATAGCCAGCGTGGTATCAACACCCGGAAACAAATTGTGGATAATTAATCCCAATGTTGTCCCTACGAAGAACAATGGAATGATAAATCCTCCTCTCCATCCGGAAGTTACTGTAATGGCAATAGCCAGTATTTTAAAAACAAGGATTAAAACTAAAAAGTTCAGTCCGAAATTTCCCCCGATTAACTGGTTGATTTCGTTGTGTCCAAAGTATCTTGTAATGGGAAAATTATAGGCAATAATTCCTAAAATGATGCCCCCTACCAATGTTTTAATGTAAATCGGAAACTGCCTGTATTCAAAAATTTTTTTGAAAAATTTGACTACAAAAATGAAGATCCATCCAAATAAAGTACCCACAATTCCGAACAAGGTAGCATATAGAAAATCATATACTCCGGTATAATGATACGCTTTCAAATCCCATGTTGCCCCGATTCCCAGGTGGATAATCAGTGCAAACATCAGATAACTGAAACAGCTTGCTACCAACGCAGGAATAATGGCTTTGTAATATTCTACCGCATGTTTGTGATGAAGGATTTCCAGAGAGAAAAGACTTCCTCCCAGCGGAGCTCCAAACAAGGCTGTAAAACCGGAAGCCATTCCGGCAATACTTAAAGACCTCAGCTCTTCACCTTTCAGTCTGAAAATTTTTCCCAGCCACGTTCCGGTAGAGCCCGTTACCTGTACCAAAGGTGCTTCCGGTCCCAAACTTCCTCCTGACGCTACACAAAACAGCGAAGAAAGAATCATGGAAGGATTATTCTTAGGTTCCAGTTTTCCTTTATTGAATCTGATGTTATTAACGATCAAATGAATTTCTCCCGGATCACCGATAAAATGAATCACCAGCCCGGCCAGCAATCCACAGATTGCCATGGTTGGAATCACCTGCCATCCTTGAAACCCGGACAAGAATTCTGTAAAATGCTCCAGTACAATCCAATATCCTCCGGCGATAATACCACCTACAAGGCCTGTAACAGCCCACATAAAAAAAGTACGGCTGAATACAAACGGATTGAATCTGATAGGTTGATCTAAGAGATTGAATGTTCGTATTAACCGCCTCCTTCTGTGAATTTTCATTCTTAAATTCTGTTTTTAGCAAAATAAAAGATCAGCATTCCCCAGCTTAAGATCATCATCAGACCTCCAAGCGGAGTGATAGGTCCCAGGAATTTAAGATTCATTCCCCAATAATCCTGCATACTAAGAAAATAGATGCTTACTGAGAATAACAGGGTTCCTGCAATCATTAAAATGGAAGTCCATTTTTCAGCAGAAGTTTCAAATTTTAAGATATACCCGATAATCAGCAGAAAAAACGCTGCATACATCTGATATCTTACTCCTGTTTCAAAACTTTCCAGTCTTTCCACAGCTAATATTTTCTTTAAAGCGTGTGCTCCGAATGCTCCCAGGATTACAGAAACCATTCCGTAAACCGCTCCAAAAACTAAAGTAATTGTTTTCATTTTATAACTCTTCTAATTCTAGGGTTAAATATTTTTTTGTTTTATCATCCTGCCAGGTTCCCGAAATTGTATTCCCATTCAAATCTGCTTCTACAAAAGCTCTCGGAATCCATTTGCCGGCAGCTTCATCATAATGATCGTTCTCAGTAATGGAAATATGATTTCCCTTCATTTTACCATCCCAGGGGATCAGTTTTTTATTCTTATCATACCAATAGAATGCAGTAAAGGAGCTTGTATCGTTTTCACTTTCACCTTTATATAAACGGCTGATAAAAACCGTAATGGGGTATTTCCCATCTATTTTCCCTTTGTAAAGCTTATTTCTGAAACTGGTTTTTTCTGTTTTTCCAGAACCGGAAATTAAATTTCTCGCGTAAGGACTCCAGTATTTTTCAAGCTCCTTATAAGAAAATTCTATTTCATGACTGTCGAGTTCATCTAATGCTCTCATGGCATGGTTGGAACATCTTCCGGCAACAAAAGTCAGTCTATCTTTCCCGAAGAAATATCTGATATCTTCCAATGTATGTTCTGTAAAGCAGTCTTCATACATGGCGATCTGGTCTTCAGTTTCCTCAGATGGATTCTTCTCTGCCTTCAGCTTGACCAGAAAGTCGGCAATCCTTTTCCTTACTCTTTTCTGAATGATACTTTCAACCATTTTCACGGAATTAGGTTGAAATAAATCTTCAGCATTAATAAAATTTCCTGTTCTCAGATCAAAATTCTTCCAGATAGAAAACCCTTCCGGATAAGCTCCTGAAGCTTCACCATCTATAGCAATACTTAGAATATTTTCAGGCGTTTCAATTTTATCCCAACTATAAAAATAAAGGTAGTTTGCATAGGAATTTGTTGCTGTAGAAGCCAGTTTAAAAGGGTTTCCACCAGATCCGGGAACATATTCCAGCTGATCTACCTGCAGAAATGTATTGATTTTATTTTCAACCCGTGGATTTTCAGGATAAGAGACAACCGGAAAAACGGTATCTTCAGTTTTAGGCTGCAGATTACTGATTTTCACTTTTTTCTGCTGTGAAAAACTTAAACCGGAAATCAATAAAAAAAATACAATACTCTTTTTCAACTATTTTGATTTTAAGTACATTAAAATGAACTTGGCCACCAGTGTAGAAATCCCCAGTATGATAAACATATTGGCGAATCTCTTGGAGCTTCTGAAACCTTCATTGTTTGTTTTTTTCAGAAAAAACCCAAAAAGAAGGAATACGATAGGCAAAATGATCTGCAGCATTAGTTTCCTCTCATTCTGTTAAACTCATTGATCACCTCATGATGGCTCACCGTCTTATCTTTGAAATACGTTACAAAGTGCTGCTTTTCTTCTTCGGTAGCGCCCAACTGGTTCAGAATATTCAATAAGTGCATTTTCATATGTCCTTTCTGAATTCCGGTAGTTACCAATGAACGTAATGCTCCAAAGTTCTGTGCAAGACCTGAAACAGCAAGAATGCTCATCAGTTCCTGTGCAGAAGGTTTTCCAAGGAGTGCCAAAGAGAATTTTACCAGAGGATGAAGATTGGTAAGTCCTCCCACAACTCCTACAGAAATAGGAAGATCAATCCAGAATCTGAACACTCCGTTATCTGTTGTACAGTGTGTTAAAGATCGGTACTGTCCGTCTCTCGCTGCATAGGCGTGTGCACAAGCTTCAGTAGCTCTGAAATCATTTCCTGTAGCGATTACAACTGCATCTACTCCATTCATGACTCCTTTATTATGAGTGGTCGCACGGTAAGGTTCAATTTCTGCAATGGTAACTGCCTGTTTGAATTTAGAAGCAAATTCTTCAGGAGAAATTCCGCTGTCGTCTTTTAAATCTTCCATTTTACATGAAACCTCAGCTCTTACGATACAGTCAGGGGTAAAGTTGGAAAGAATATTCATAACAATCTGTAATGAATTCTTTTCTTCCTGAGTAAAGTCTTCGCTGGTAGCCACTTCCTGTCTCAGGGTTTTTCCAAACTGCTCAAGACATGAATTGATAAAGTTTGCTCCCATTGAATCTACTGTATCAAAGCTTGCTTTCAGCTGGTAATAATTCGGCATTTCTGCGGTCTTATCTACCAGGCTGATATTTAAAATACCTCCGCCACGTTTTCTCATGTTGGATGTAATATCCTCAGTGGTTTCAAATAATTTTTTCTTTAAACTGAAATTAAAGAAATGTAATAATTTGTGGGGTTCTACATTAAAAATAAAGTGGGTATGCCCCAGCTTTTCAGTGTTGATAATGGTTGTTTTAAAACCTCCTTTGTCGATCCAGAATTTTGCAGCCTTGGAAGCGGCAGCCACTACAGAACTTTCTTCAACGGCCATTGGAAGTGCCAACAATTTTCCATCGATTAAAAAGTTCGGAGCAATTCCGTACGGCATATAAAAGTTGGAAATGGTGTTTTCAGAAAATTCTTCGTGAAGCTTCTGAAGATCTGCATCATCATTCCAGTATTGTTTTAATATATTTTGATATTCCTGGTTTCCTTCAAGATATTCGTTTACGAGCCATTCGATTTTCCCCTGCTTTGGAAGCTTGGAAAAACCTTCGATTGGTTTATGATTCATGATATAAACTTTAATGAGCCGTAAATATAATGATTTTGAGACTCTTTTTTGTTGATAACTTCTATGAAAAAAGATTGACTTTTATCAATTTTGGAACTAAATTTGAACAAAATTAAAATACAGTTCAGATACAAAACATATCAAATCATTTTAAATATGAATTTTGACCGTCTTAAAGAAAAGCTTGAAATCCTTGCTGATGCCGCAAAATATGATGTTTCCTGTTCATCAAGCGGAGGGACAAGAAAGAATAAAAAAGGAGCGTTAGGAGATAGTTCTGCAAGCGGGATCTGTCATACCTATACAGAAGACGGAAGATGTGTTTCTCTGCTTAAAATTCTGTTGACCAACCATTGTATTTACGATTGTGCTTACTGCGTTTCCAGAAGTTCCAACGATATTAAAAGAGCTGCTTTTACGGTAGAAGAAGTGGTAGACCTTACGATTAACTTTTACCGCAGGAATTATATTGAAGGTTTATTCCTGAGTTCAGGAATTTTCAAAAATGCAGATACTACAATGGAAAGATTGGTAAGAGTGGCCAAAAAGCTGCGTCTGGAAGAAAACTTTAACGGATATATTCATTTGAAATCTATTCCCGGAGCAAGTGATGATCTGATGCAGGAGGCCGCGTTGTATGCAGACCGTTTATCCGTCAACATTGAAATTCCTACGGAAAGCGGATTAAAACTGCTGGCTCCGGAAAAGAACAGACAGGATATGATCAGCCCGATGCGGTATATTCAAAAAGGGATCATTCAATATAAGGATGAAAAGAAAGTTCTGAAAAAAGTTCCCAAGTTTGCTCCGGCCGGACAGTCTACCCAGATGATTGTGGGTGCAACCAATGAAAATGATCTGCAGATCATTAAAGTTGCGGATCACTTTTATAAAAACTTTAATCTGAAAAGAGTGTATTATTCCGGATATGTTCCGGTTTTGGAAGATCAGAGATTACCTTCTTTAACCACAGAAGTTCCTATGCTTAGGGAAAACCGGTTGTATCAGTCGGACTGGCTGATGAGATTTTATGGTTTTAAAGCGGAAGAAATTTTAGATCCGAATGTCCCGTTCCTTGATCTGGAAATGGATCCGAAATTGAGCTGGGCATTGCGGAATCTGGACCAGTTTCCGGTGAATCTCCAGACTGCAGAATATCGAACAATTTTAAGAATTCCCGGAATTGGAGTGAAAACAGCTCAGAAAATTATCAGTGCAAGACGTTTTCAGGTTTTAACGATGGATCATTTGAAAAAACTGGGAGCGGCTGTTAACCGGGCAAAATATTTTATTGATTTTACTGCGGGAAATGCCTATCTAAAATATTTAACGGATAAAAATTTCAGGAAACTGCTCATAGGCGGAAGCTCATCCAAATTTCATAACCAGTTTTCGCAACAGCTGACTTTGTTTTAATGATCTGTTTAAATGTTATTTTTTGAAACATTAAGATTCTATTAAGGTGTTGAGAGTATTAAGATGAGCTTTGCTTTAAGCTTAAAAACCAGAATGATTTATCTTAACTTTACTTTATTTCTTAAATCATTCTTAATGGTTTTAATATTTCTGAACAGTTTTAATAAACACTAATGACACTAATGTTTTTCACAAATGGTCATTAATTTATTATGCAAAAACATAGCAGCATTATTGTCATTCTGACAAAGGAAGAATCTCTAGATTCTTCACTTCATTTTATTTCGTTCAGAATGACAACCCAACCAAACTTTAAATTTTTACACTCAACACATGACAACCCTACTCTATGATGGAAGTTTTGATGGTCTTTTCACTGCGGTATTTGAAGTTTTCGAATACCGTTATAAAGAGGTGGAGATTGCAAGCAGAGAAAGATTTCATCAGGAAAATATTTTTGCAGAAATACATGAAGTAATTACTCAACCAGACAAGTCGGAAAGAGTTTTAAATAAACTGGAGCAGAATATAGGAAAACAGGGCGTTTACAAACTTTTAAAAGTTTTTTTATCCGAGGATCCTGAACTGGAAAACCTTATCTTATCTGCGGTAAGGCAGTCTGTAAAACATCCGCAAGATAATATTCTGGAGAACTTTGCTGACGCTGATATTTTAAAAATTTCAAAAATCTGCAAGTCGGTAGACAGGGAAAGGCACAGAATGACAGCTTTTGTGCGCTTTGAAAAAATGCAGGATGGTGTTTTTTTCTCCAAAATAGATCCCGATTTTAATGTTCTTCCTTTAATCAGAAAACATTTTAAAAATCGTTATCAGGATCAGAAGTGGATGATCTACGATCTTCGAAGAAACTATGGCCTCCTGTATGACCTCAACGATTGCGAATTTTTCTACCCTGATGAAAAAATTGATTTCAATAATTATCAGCAAAAGTTTGATGATGAAGAAAAAAGTTACCAGGTTCTGTGGCAGCGTTATTTCACAAAAACCAATATTGTAGAAAGAAAAAATATGAAACTCCATATTCAGCATGTTCCAAAAAGATACTGGAAATATCTGACGGAAAAATGGTAACCGCATTCTCAAAAAATTCAATACTGTTTCACACTGATTGAGCGGATAACGCAGACTTTTATCAATAAAACGCTCCTGAGATTCTCATGATACATCAATCCAACATTGAATCAATAATTCCATATTGTGGATAACTTTTTATTTCGGCGAAAAAACACGTGATTTCAAGTCCTTTTTTCGGGAACATTATTTAACCCTCTCATTTTATGAAAGATATAATCCACATTCATCGAAAACTCATATTGTGGATAACTTTTTTCAGTTAACACTCCGTTAACATAAGATTTTTTTCACTCTTATTTTTATTCAAAAATCACGTAGATAATTAGCTATTCAACGATGATGTGGGGTTTGAAAACACAATTTAAACACCTGAAAATATGCGATATACATACTAAGATAATATATCAATATTTTTGTTTTGTGGATAACTCTCACCTTTTAAGGGTTCGCAGAGCTTTCTTTACAATATACTGCGTCTCTTTTGTAGGACTTTCCCGAAGCCATTCATCACAGATTTCCACTACAAATTCGGGTTGTGATTTGCTGGCATCATTGAGCCAATTTCCAACACTGTCCTGTACATATCTGGAGGAATCTGACCGTAATGGTTCCAGAATTTCCAGTCCTAGCCCGGGATTTTGTTTTAAAGCATCAATATGCTCACACCAAACTCCTCTCGGTCTTGTAGATTCACTGGCAAATCGTCTCACGTTTTCATTCTTATGTACCGTCCATGCTGATAAAATATCTATACTTTCCTCTAGATTTCTGGCGATATCCGGTCGTACTGTCATCCAGCAGATTTCCCTTACTCCAAAATGAGTGTCTGAAGCGAATGATTGAATTTTGTCTAATTTTTCTTTAAGCTGTAAACTATTATTTCTTCCAATGGTATAAGCTGCCCAGCAACGAACAAGATCTGCCTGATGAACAGATAATTTTAATAGAAATTGATCATCTTTATTTTTTACAGCAAGATCTAGTAAACCGATTCCTATTGTTTCATTAATAGAATTAACAGTCTGCTTTTTCAGCTGGTTTACATTTTCTAAAACAGGTATAAGATATTCTTTACGATTATTTTGCAAAAGCAGATTTTCCAGCAGCAGCTTTTGGTCTACAGCCAGCCATTCTGTGAGATTGGCGGTTTCAATTTCTCCTCTGTTCAGCTGATCCAGAATATCCGGTGGAATATCTTTGATGGAACGGGCTCCTTTTCGTTTTTCTGTCATACTATTTAATGATTATCTTTACAAAAGTCTGAAAGTAGGCGGATAAAAACAATACCGCATATTTTTCACCCATAGGGATAAAAAAGTCAATTTTATGGAAACAAAGGAAAGAGCTGAAGAAAATAAAATCTGTCCGTTGGAGGTTGCTGTCAATACTATCAGCGGAAAATGGAAAATTCCTATTGTCTGGCAGATTAATGAAGGAAAAAAACGTCCCAGCGAATTTTTACGAGGCATTGCAAAAGTAGACCGAAGGGTTTTAAATCAACAACTGACTGAGATGGTAGATGATGGTATTTTAACCAAACAGTCTTTTAATGAACTTCCCCCAAGGGTTGAATATACGTTGACAGAACTTGGTGAAAAACTGGTGAAGATCCTCTGGCATCTGAATGATTGGGGCAAATTACTGATTCCTGAACATAAAGAAGCATAAAACGGGTTTACATATTGCAGATTTTCAGACCTTCTATTTGCCGGTACGTGAAAAAAAAGAGATATTTGTTTCAACTAAAAAAACGCATGAAAAAAGTTATCACAGGAATCGCTGCTATTCTCATTTTCACTGGCTGTACAAAAGAAAAGCTCTCAGACCGTTTATTGCCGGAACCGGATAAAAATGAGCATTTAATTGCTGAAAATGATTTAAAAATCAATAAAAATAAAAATACCATACGGGAAAGATTCTCTCCTCCGGAAGGATATGATTGGATTGACGAAAAACCTGGTTCTTTTGGACATTTCATTGAAAATTTTAAATTGAAGCCTTATGGCAGCCAGATTGTAAAATATGATGGAACACCTATTTCTACTCAGCATCTTCACGAAGCTGTTTTTGATATTGATACCGGAAATAAAGATCTACAACAATGTGCTGATGCGGTAATCCGTATGAGGGCTGAATATCTTTATAAGGCAAAAAAATTTGACGAAATTAAATTTCATTTTACAAGCGGTGATCTTTTCAGCTGGAATGATTATAAAAACGGAACAAGAGCCTTTGTCAGCGGAAATGCTGTGAGCTTTAGAAAAGCTGCAGCTTTTGATGATTCTTATCAGAGTTTCAGAAATTATCTGGATGTCATTTTTAATTATGCAGGAACGATTTCATTAAATAAAGAAACAAAACCGGTTACTAAAAATTCAGATCTGAAGACAGGAGATATACTGATCACCCCTGGAAGTCCCGGCCATATTGTTTTTATTTCCGGTGTCTGCCGGAATAAAGAAGGAAAAAGATTATTCTTATTAAGTGAAGGATTCACTCCGGCACAATCGATTCATGTGCTTTCAAATCCGTTTAATCCCTATTTTACGCCTTGGTACGACCTTGATGTGAATGCTTCGGAAACAAAAACTGCGCGATATTTTTTTAAACCTACAAACTTCAGAAGCTTTTAATAATTTATATTCAAAACTATTGGAAACTTACTACGATTATCTGAACTTGTTTTTGTAAATTTGTGTTCGAAATTTTTTACTTGATGAAAGAGAGTGCTGTAAAAAAAATTGCAGTTCTTACTTCAGGAGGTGACTCTCCGGGTATGAATGCGGCGTTAAGAGCGGTAGTAAGAACCGCCAACTACTATGATATCGAATGCTATGGGGTGAGAGAAGGCTACAACGGCCTTATCAATGATGATTTCCTGAAAATGGGAGCTCGTTCCGTAAAAAATATAATCAACCAGGGTGGAACGATTCTAAAATCTGCCAGATCCGCTGAGTTCAGAACAAAAGAAGGCCGTCAGAAAGCTTACGACAATTGTGTAAAGCTGGGAATTGACGGATTGGTTTGTATTGGAGGAGACGGAACCTTTACCGGTGCCAAAATCTTTAATGAAGAGTTCGGAATCAGAGTAATCGGTATCCCGGGAACGATCGATAATGATATTTTCGGAACTGATAATACCATCGGATACGACACGGCACTGAATACTGCAATGGATGCCATTGATAAGATCCGTGACACGGCAACTTCTCACAACAGAGTTTTCTTTGTGGAAGTAATGGGTCGTGATGCTGGTTTTATTGCTTTAAACAGTGGATTGGCTGCCGGAGCACTGGATATTCTAATTCCTGAGAAAAAAGACAGTATCGATGAGCTTTTCACAAAATTCAGAAATGCTGAGAAAACAGGAAAATCGTCCAGTATTGTTGTGGTAGCGGAAGGTGAAAAGCTAGCCAATGTTTACGAACTTGCAGAAAAAACCAAACAGACCTTCCCTGATTATGACATCCGTGTAGCTATTCTGGGACATATGCAGAGAGGAGGTTCTCCAAGCTGTGCAGACCGTGTTTTGGCAAGCAGACTTGGTTATGGTGCTGTAACAGGACTTATGGAAGGACAAACCAATGTAATGGCAGGAATGCGTTCCAATGATCTGACGTATACGCCGATTGAAGAAGCCATTAAAAAGCATAATGAAATCAATAAAGATCTTTTACTGATTTCAGAAATTTTAGCAATCTAATTATTTTTATAATCTAATAAAAACAAACTATTATGTCAACAATTAAAGTAGGTATCAACGGTTTTGGTAGAATTGGACGTCTTGTTTTCAGAGCAATGACTGAAAGAGACAACATTGAAGTTGTAGGAATCAATGACCTAATCAATGCAGAATACATGGCTTACATGTTAAAATATGACTCTGTACACGGTATTTTCCCAGGTGAGGTTTCTGTAGAAGGAAATGATCTTGTAGTAAACGGGAAAAGAATCAGAGTAACTGCTGAAAAAGATCCAAGCAACCTAAAGTGGAATGAAATCGGTGCAGATTACGTAGTAGAATCTACTGGTTTATTCCTGGATAAAGAAAGCGCTGCAAAACATATTACAGCAGGTGCTAAGAAAGTAATTCTTTCTGCTCCTTCTAAAGATGATACTCCAATGTTTGTAATGGGTGTAAACCACAAGGAACTTACTGATGATATCAAAATTTTATCAAACGCTTCTTGTACTACAAACTGTTTAGCTCCTTTAGCTAAAGTAATCCACGATAACTTCGGAATCGTAGAAGGTTTAATGACCACTGTACACGCTACAACAGCTACTCAGAAAACTGTTGACGGTCCTTCAATGAAAGACTGGAGAGGTGGTAGAGCTGCTCTGAACAACATCATTCCTTCTTCTACAGGTGCTGCTAAAGCGGTAGGAAAAGTAATCCCTTCATTAAACGGAAAATTAACAGGTATGTCTTTCAGAGTACCAACTGTTGATGTTTCTGTAGTAGATTTAACAGTGAGAATTGAAAAGGCTGCTTCTTATGAAGAAATCTGTTCAGTAATCAAAGCTGCTTCTGAAGGTGAATTGAAAGGTATCCTAGGATATACTGAAGAAGCTGTAGTATCTCAGGACTTCGTTGGAGATAAGAGAACTTCTATCTTCGACAAAGATGCTGGTATCATGCTTTCTCCTAACTTCGTGAAACTTGTTTCTTGGTATGACAACGAAATGGGTTACTCTAACAAGTTAGTGGATATGCTTGTACACGCTGCTTCTTTATAATAAGTAATGAGCGATAAGCAATATAAAAACCTTCCCGATGGGAAGGTTTTTTTGTTTTGGCTTTGTATTTTTACTTTAAATATAGAATTTCCTTTTTTATTGTATCCTTATCATTTTCTATTTTAGCCTCTTACAAACGTAGAAAGAAAAAATCAGTTTTTAACTGATTTTTTAATATTTCAAATCATACAATGCTATCAAAATTAGTTATTTCAAATAGGAATGTTGTATAACTTCGATTTCTACGTTATGATTTTCGTTATTAGGTTCACTTTTGTGATGATCCCTATCTTCCTCCGCTTGTATGCGTGTCGTTTTTTCACCTACATACTTGCGACAATCAAGACAATCCGCACGATAAAAGATTCTGTCTTTCCGTTTGTTTTTTGTCGTTTTTGCCATAATAAAATATTTTAAAAATTAAGAAATGCTACTGGAATTGATAATCTTAGCCCAATTTCGTTTCGCTTTAAAAAAGCTAACTCTGAATCGTTGGAATTAGTTAGATCAATAAGATTGAAATAAAGTTCTACATGCAGCTTAGATTTATCTTTTTTCAAATCCTTAAATGAGTATAGTAACCCTATTCCTGCATCATATTGTGGTTTACTTTCTTCTTTAAATGTACTTTGTGGATAAATGTGTAATGCCATTGTATTTTCTAAAAAAAACCTGTAATAATCAATATACAATTTGCTATATGATAGATTTGTTTTGTATGTTCCTTGATAAGCATTAAATTTTTTGGTTGAGGTTCTTTGTCCTGATGAAGTTTCCCCATAATTGTAAGATTCATTAATTTCAGTTTTAGACAAATCAGAAAAATTATCATCAATCCCTCCTGAAAAGCCTATCAACAAATAATGAGTTGGTTTGCTGTACTGATTCCACTCATAATAATTGTATTCAATTGAACCTTTCCAACCCACATAATTCTTTTTAGTTATTTGATTTTCGTAAGATAAAGATGGAGTAAAATAGTTGAAATTATTATTCTGAAATCCTGCTCCTAAGCTTATCCAATGAAAGAAGATACCAGTATAATTAAAGTTATCAATGGCATTAGCTACACTGTTCTTTTCCTTAGATATACTTAAGGTTTCTATTTCTTTTAAAGACGGAAGTGACTCTTTCTTTAATAAAAGAGAATCGGTCTGCATATTTTTCAAAGCTATTTGATACTCATACCTTGCCTTTGCAGTAGGATCTACATTGGCTGCTTTCAGTCTTTCCTGAATGTCAGAGATTTCTGACCTTAATAGCTTCAATTTTGAAAATAGTAATATTGAATCTTTTATGTATAATGATTTTGTGACATTAGCTTGTGATGTAGCAATAGATTTTTTCTTAGATAGATTTTTGATTTCTCTTTCATGAAATGAAATAGAAGATGATTTTAATCTCACATTGTATTTGAAATTGACACCGACATTGCTATTTATTTTTGATTGATTAAATATTGCAAAAAAACCATCTGTAACACTTCCACTTGCATTTACTGAAAGCATATCTCCATTTTTAAAATTCTTTGTTGCATTAAAAACTAAACGCCCATCGTTGATATCTGTTGCAGCATAATTTCCAATTGTAGTTTTACCACTACTATTCATAACAGAATTAAATTCTTTATTAACAATTTTTTTAAATTCATCCTTAGATAATAAGGTCTCAATTTCAGGTATTGTCAATTGAGTTGTAATTGAGTCTATTTTGTCTTTTTTTTGTCCAAACGCCATCCCCACCCATCCGAGCACAAACAGCATATAATTTTTGTTTTCATGATTTTATTTTTCTGGTTAAGTCTTTTGAATTTGAGAATAAGTTTATCATTGTAGAAAAACTAACTGTTTTTATAATTGAGCTTCCATGGTCATTAGTTTTGTTTTACACAAAGTTTCAAATTATATAAACACAAGTAAATTACCCGTTTGTGGTATTTTCAAGAAAGTTCTTCTTGGATAGCTGACAAATCTCACCAAAACATTTCAGCATAAAACTTGTATTTTTATAGGTAAAGGAATGAACATGATACAACCCCGTTTTAAAGACGCTCCCCACTTCAGAGACTTTTGGGAACATGGCAACGGAAAACAGCTTATTGAATTTTCCGGAGCTGAAGTGAGTTTTGAGCATTTTGAAAAATTTGCGCCCTATTTTCATCATGTGGATGAAACCGGTGACGAGGTGGTAAGAGATGTTTATTTCACTAAAAAATTTCATGAAGCCTCGAAAGAAATCGAGCAATACATCAGAAACGGGGTTTCGGAAACTGATGATGTTCCTGAAAGTGTAAAAAAATTGTTCCGTCAGACCCAAAAAGTTCCTCAATGGCTGGATTATAACCTTCTCAAAAGCGGAGCTGAACTTTGTATGAGAAGCAACCTCGATTCTCTGATCTCGCTGAGAGATTATTGTCTGATCGGTGGTTACGATTATGCCTACCTCAACAAACCGCTTATTGTTACAGAAGCATTGAAAAAAGGTGCTGTAAAACGTCTTTCAGAAACATTGGATTTCTGGGTGAATGCCACCCGCTACAATGCACTGGAAGTTCATGCAAAAGGGTATGAATTTGCTATAAAAACCCGTCTGATTCATTCTTACGCAAGACTTTCTATTAAAAAACATTATAAAGACTGGGATACAGAAAACTGGGGAGAACCTATCAATTCATGGGACATGATGGCAACATATATCGGGTTCAGTCTGGTATTCCTTCATAGCCTTAAAAAATTAGGAAATAGTTTTTCTGTTGAAGAGGAACAGGGAATTTTTCATCTCTGGAAATATGTAGGTTATCTTTTGGGAATTCCGGAGCAGCTTCTTCCTGATGATAAGAAACAGGCAACGGAATATTTTTATTTATGGACTTCTGTTCAGCCGCCTTCGGATAAAGATTCTGTTCTTCTGGCTCATTCTCTGCTGGATGAATCATTGGAAAATCCTATTTTAAAATATGAATTTCAAAGAAAAAATTTGAAATATCTACACGTCTGCTGCACCTGGTTTTTGTTGGATGACGAGGTGTGTAAAAGATTACAAATTCCGGAAGTTCCTTTCAGAAATCTGTTTCCAAAATCTAAAATACTTTTCAACAAAATTTATGACAGTCTTGTAAGCCGCAATGTCAGAATACAAAGAGGAAATAAGGACCAGATGAAAGTACTGGAAGATTATCTTGCCATCACTAAAAACTCAAATTTTCATTAAGGTAATAAGTCAGGAAGCCGGAAGTTGGAGGCTGGAAGTTTATATTGGACTATAAATCTCACTTAGTAAAAGTAATAGCTAAGTTCAATATATTTTACAGACATCAATAACTACTTTCTTCCAGCTTCCAGCATCCCAACCTACCTAATAGATCGCAATTTTTTCCATCACCCATACCACATTATGCATCTGCTTCGTTATGAAGGAGATCACTTATAAAATTTTATCATTTTTTAACTCTAAAAACAGCTTTCAGAGACAAATAATATTAGTTTTTGATATATAAATTATGTATTTTTGAGAAATTATTTTAATAGAGATGAGTAACATTGACGATAAGAAAAAAGCACTTGCTTTAGTGCTTGACAAGCTAGATAAAACATATGGAAAGGGAACAGTAATGACTTTAGGTGATGAATCTATAGACAATACTATTGAAGTAATTCCTTCCGGTTCTTTAGGTTTGGATATTGCCTTAGGTATTGGCGGATATCCAAAGGGAAGAATCATTGAAATATATGGTCCGGAATCTTCAGGTAAAACAACATTAACCCTTCATGCTATTGCTGAGGCTCAAAAAGCAGGTGGTATTGCAGCATTCATTGATGCAGAGCACGCTTTCGACAGAACTTATGCTGCAAAATTAGGAATTGATCTTGAAAACCTGATCATTTCTCAGCCAGACAACGGTGAGCAAGCTTTAGAAATTGCAGATAACCTTATCCGTTCAGGAGCTATTGATATCGTTGTCATTGACTCTGTGGCTGCTCTTACCCCAAAAGCAGAAATTGAAGGTGAAATGGGAGATTCTAAAATGGGTCTTCATGCAAGATTAATGTCTCAGGCATTAAGAAAGCTTACAGCTACTATTTCAAGAACAAAATGTACAGTGATTTTCATCAACCAGTTGAGAGAAAAGATTGGGGTTATGTTCGGAAACCCTGAAACGACTACCGGAGGTAATGCTTTGAAGTTCTATGCTTCTGTAAGAATTGATATCAGAAAAGCAAGTGCACCTATCAAACAAGGTGATGAAGCTATCGGTAGCCGTGTGAAAGTGAAAATTGTGAAAAACAAAGTAGCACCTCCTTTCAAGCAGGCAGAATTCGATATCATGTATGGTGAAGGAGTTTCTAAAGTAGGAGAAATTCTTGATACTGCAGTAGATATGGGAATCGTAAAGAAAAGCGGGTCTTGGTTCAGCTACGAAGAGACTAAACTAGGTCAGGGACGTGATGCTGTAAAAGATGTTTTAAGAGACAATCCGGATCTTGCTGAAGAATTGGAAGGTAAGATCAAGGAAGAAATGAAAAACAAATAATTTTTCAGAAAAATATAGAAAAGGCAGTCTAGGACTGCCTTTTTTGTTTCAAATATTTTTTAAAACGCAAAGTTTTTATTTATTCATGGTATAATTTTAGAGGGAGCAAAGGTGGAATTAATTTCATTGACCCTTTTAAGCAAATGTATAATCCCAAAACTTAATCAGCGACAAAGCCGCAACGCTTTGCATCCCTGGAACCAACTTTCGGATCTCATAATTAAAAGAGGTTATTCCGTAGAACAACCTCTTGAATTTTATGTTTTAAAAATTATCCGGCAATTTTACCTTGAAGCTGAAGAGCTCCGGTTACCTTCATTCCTTTTGTAAGCGTTTCCATTCTCATATTCTCTTTGTTCACAAAAGCATCAATGGTAAAGAAATCTTCATTCTCTTCATGGGTGATGAGCTTCAGTTTCAAAATATATCCTTTAACACTTTTATCTTCAAGCAATTCAGTTTCTTTAAAGTCTACAAGCTGAGCAATAAAGTCAAAGCATGCATAATTAGGAAGATCCTGACTTGGGGCATAGGTAGTGAAATCGTCACTCATTTTAGTACCATCAGGTAAATCCGTGTTCGTGTGAACGTCAAGGATGAATACAATTCCACTGACATTTACCTTCAGATGAGGCTGTGTCATGTAGGTATTTTTGTTTTCAGCATAATCTGTCGCAAAGAACCAAACCCCAAAAGTTTCTCTGGCAGGTCCTGCTACAATCGCCTGTAAATTCAAGGCATTTTCCCATTCTCTGATGGATCTTGTTTCAAAATCCAGAGTATAATCAGTTTTTACTTCCGGAATGATAATGCTTAGTTCCTCCGTTAAAGTAGTTTTAAATGTTACCCCATCAAATTCTGTTTTGCTCTTCATATCAACTGATGGATCAGAAGATTCAGACTGTGTCAAAATAGCATTAAGATACTGACCGTAATCTTTAGTCTGGAAATTCTGATGACCAAAAATTCCACTCCATGTATTCATCAGGTTATGAACATTCGATTTTCTGATGATGATTCCTGCTTCATTAGTCGTTTCAGGCGCTGCAATTCCTTCTGTATTCTGGAAATAATTTTGTCCGTCAATCAACTGATGATTCATGATTGCATTATTTTCTTCATGAGAAAACTCTGCGAAACCTTTATAAGTAATATTTTGGTTTTCGAAAATATAAGGCAACCCTGTTTTCTTCTTCTGATCACCAGCAAAGTGATAAGCAAGAGAAATTCCCTTGAACTCCCCTTCCTGCATGGCCGGAGTGTGATTACCGTTATGATCAAACTGAGAATGATACAGGATCATATACGATTTAATCTTACCTTCCTGAAGCTCACCTTCGAACTTTTCTTCCATTTTTGCAATTGCCTGCTGTGGAGAAAGTGCATAAGCATCTTCAGTAACCATATACGCAAAGCCTTCTACCTCACCGTTTTCTTTTTCAAAAGCTGAAAGAGGCGTATACTCACCTCTTAGCTGAAGGGCTATAGAATACACGATATAATCATTATAAATCCTGATTTTTCCATATTCTTCATTTACTTTCGGCTCTTCTACCGGCTGCGAAGGGATTTCCGGTATTGTTTCCACAACTTCTTCCGCCACTTCCTCTACTATTTTTTCTTCCGGCATTTCCATTTCCTGAACCGGAGTGCTTACATTTTCCTGACTGTTATTTTTCTTCTTAAAAAAATCAAAGATTCCCATACTGTTATTTATAATTGGCGGTAAATATAATAAAAGTGCTGAACAGGCCCATCATAAAAAAAATGCCATTGTGTCAGTTTCTTTTTCATTGCTTTTATAATAAAAAATTCCGGCGGAGCCTTTGGCTCCGCCGGATTCATATTAGTTGGGCTTATCATCTGTCAGTTCAAATCCCCAATCTTTTCCTTTTTGGGTTGCCGGGATGCCTTTTGTCATCCAGACCGGAGCTTTAGCCCCTTTAAGATAGTAATCAAAAAACTGCTGTTCGCGGATTTGAATATCTTTTCTGTTCTGACGTTTTATAAGGTTATGATCATCACCATTATAATTCAGAAGCCATACGGGTTTTCCGAGACGGCGTAATGCGGTAAACATTTCAATTCCCTGATACCAGGGCACTGCTCCATCTTTATCATTACTCATAATAACTACCGGAGTTTTTACCTGATTAATGGTAAAGAGCGGAGAGTTCTTAATATAAAGATCCGGAGCATCCCACAGATTCTTTCCTAGCCTACTCTGCGATTTTTCATACTGGAACTGTCTGTTCATTCCGGAAGTCCATCGGATTCCTCCATAGGCAGAAGTCATGTTGACAACAGGAGCACCACTCCATGCTGCGGCATACATATTCGTGTGTGCAATAAGATAGGCTACCTGGTAACCTCCCCAGCTTTGTCCCTGAATTCCTATTTTAGTACCATCCACCCAGGAATTTTGCTTTAGCTTTTCAACTCCGGAATTAATGTATTCCATGGCAGATTCTCCCGGGAAACCATCTGTGTAAGAAATATCAGGAGTAAAAACCAGATATCCGTTACTCACAAAATAAGAAATATTTAATCTTGAAGGTGTGGGAGCTGGCGCAACATAACGGTTTAAATTATCCGACAGTTTTTCGTAGAAATAAACAATCATCGGATATTTTTTATTTGGATTGAAATCTTCCGGTTTGTATAAAACTCCTGCAGAAGTATTTCCTTTGGGTGTAGTCCAGTTTACCAATTCATCTGTTCCCCAGTTATATTGATTTTGCTGTGGATTGGTATTGCTCAGTTTTTGCTGTTCTGAGAAATCTGATGTTGCAAAAACATTCGGTGAATCTGTGTATGATTCCTTTACCAAAATATATTTCTCAGCATTCTTTGCTTTTTGAAGAGTTCGATACCCCCATACATTTTCCATTTGAATTTTTACAGGGTCAGTGTTTGAGTGAATGGATGTTTTAAAAATTCCGTTCGCCTTGGATGTATTATCAAATGCTGATAAATAAATGGCTGATTTTCTGTTTAAGCTTTTAATATCTTTATCCAGATCGTAAGTATCAAATGTTATTTTATGTTTACGTCCGAATCCATTGGTAATATTTCTCGGTTTTTTTGAACCGTTCAGGAAAAACTCCCAAAGATCGTAACGGTCTCTGATAATCACAGATTCATCATTATCGGTCCAGGATGCAATACCATAAGAATTTGGAAAATCCGGCATATCAAATTCCTCATCAACGAAGGAAACAGGTAGGCTGGTATTTAATGGAAGGGTTTGCCTTGTTTTTACATTATAACTCAGCCACTTTCCTTTTTCTCTGTCAAAGATTACGACAAATTTACCAAGCGGAGATACAGCTGCTGCTCCATTCAGATTTTGAATAATTTCAGTTCTGTCTCCCGTTTTATTATCAATCAGGAAATACGTTTTCTTTGTAGCGCCTTCCCATTGTGAAGAAATACGGTTGTTTAAGCTTGTAATACCAAGTGCAAATTCAGCATTCCCTTCATTTACCAAACGTAAAGTGTCCAAGTCTTCTCCATCAATATTTCTGAAGAAATCCGGTTTTTCTGTTTGCATTACTGCAGCATATGATTTCTTCAGGTCATTTTTCAATTCTTTTAGCTGTACCGTTTGCAGATAATCATCTCTATAGTTCCACACATCTACTACAGCATGGTCATTCGCAATCATTGCTGTATCTTTTGCAACAGGTTTTGGAGCAACACCGAAATACAGCTGTTTCCCATTTTTACTGAACAGAGGCAACCGATTTTCAGAAATCACCCAATTTTTTTTCATCTGAGCATTTTCATTGGTAACAATTTCTTTTTTGTTTCCTTTAAAATTAAAGTAATACAGCTGATACAGTTTTACCAGGTCATTCTGTGCAGAAGAAGTTCCCACATAGGCCAATTGATTTCCTTCTTCATCAAAAGACAACTGTGAAAAATCGCCTTCCATTTCAGAAATTTTATTTACAGTTCCTTTTTGCAGATCAACTACCTGCACGGTTTGAAATGCATATTTTTTCGGCTTTGACTTGTCTGTATCTTTTTTATCTGCAGATTTTTCATCTGCTGAGTCTTTCCCTTCTTTCTTATCTTTTTTCTCGTCTGGCTTTTTTGTCACAAAAACAAGCTGCTTTCCATTTTTACTGAACTCATAACGTACCACATTATCATAGGTTGTACTTTTTCCATCCAATAGATTTCGCACTACCAGCTGTAATGGTTTTACATTTTTGTCTTCGTCTTTATTTTCATCTCCATCTTCTTTATCTGAAGCATCATCTGCAGATTTATCCTTTGTATTTTCAAGAAGATAAGCAATGTAGGAGCCTTCCTTTTCAGGAATTTTAAATCCTTTTACATTAGGAATCTTCTCTGTTTTATCATTGAAGAAATCAACGATAGCAAGGCTGTCTTTCGTTAATTTATTTTTCTTCAGTTTTTTATCTTTTACTGCTTTTATATCTTTATACTGCGGACGGATCTGAAAAACAGCAAACCTGGAATCATTGGTAAAGTCCACTTTTGCAGCTCTTTCAAACTTTTTTGTGGTCTTATTTTTAACGGAATATAAAGAAAGCTCAGAATTTCCTTCCTGAGCATCTACCGAATAGGCAATCCATTTTCCATCATTTGAGATTTTTCTTGATCCTATATTCTGCCAACTGTCATAAACAGAGTGATCTAAAGGCTTCTTCTGTCCAGATACCCAGGAGGCCATGATGAGCAGAATAAAAACTGTACATTTCAACTTCATTTTTAAAATATTTTAAGAATTAAAAGTAAGATATTTCTTTGACAAAATCATACGACAAGACCACATCAGGTTGAAAAAATGTCATTCTGTCACTTTCTTCTTCATGGTATTTTTTTTGAGAAGTATTTTGAACAATTAAAATATAAAATATGATGACTAAAGGAAATATTAATGTATCTGTGGAAAACATTTTCCCCCTTATTAAAAAATTTCTTTACAGTGACCACGAAATATTCTTAAGAGAATTGATTTCCAATGCCACTGATGCTACTTTAAAATTAAAACATTTAACAAGCATTGGTGAAGCAAAAGTAGAGTACGGAAATCCGAAACTTGAAGTTAAAATTGATAAAGACCAGAAAACTTTACGCATCATTGACCAGGGTATTGGGATGACGGCTGAAGAAGTTGAAAAATACATCAACCAGGTTGCTTTCTCAGGAGCTGAAGAGTTTCTGGAAAAATATAAGGATTCTGCTAAAGATTCAGGGATTATCGGACATTTCGGTCTTGGATTTTACTCTGCATTTATGGTGGCAGAAAAGGTAGAAATTCTTACAAAATCTTATAAAGATGAGCCGGCAGTACGTTGGATTTGTGACGGAAGTCCGGAATTTACACTTGAGGAAACTACCGATAAAACTGACAGAGGAACAGAAATTATTCTTCATATTGCTGAAGATTCGGTAGAGTTTTTAGAAGAAACAAAAATCAGTGAACTGTTATTAAAGTATAACAAATTTATGCCTGTTCCAATTAAATTCGGGACAAAAACACATACACTTCCATTACCGGAAGATGCTCCGGAGGATGCGGTAGCTGAAACGGAAGAGGTAGACAATATTATCAACAATCCGGTACCGGCATGGACAATCGCTCCAAGCGAACTGACCAATGAGGATTATATGAAGTTCTATCATGAACTGTATCCAATGCAGTTTGAAGAACCATTATTCAACATCCACCTGAATGTTGATTATCCTTTCAATCTTACCGGAATTCTGTTCTTCCCTAAGTTGAGCAACAACCTGAATATCGACAAAGATAAAATTCAATTATATCAAAACCAGGTATTCGTAACGGATGAAGTAAAAGGGATCGTTCCGGACTTCCTGATGCTTCTGAGAGGAGTTATTGATTCTCCGGATATTCCATTGAACGTTTCCCGTTCTTATCTTCAGGCAGATGGTGCGGTAAAGAAAATTTCATCTTACATCACGAAAAAAGTAGCCGACAAAATGGCTTCTTTAATCAATGAAAACCGTGAAGACTATGAGAAAAAATGGAACGACATTAAAATTGTAATCGAGTACGGAATCATTACTGAAGAGAAATTTGCTGAAAAGGCAGATAAATTCACATTGTATCCTACAACCGACGGTAAATATTTCCTTTGGGATGAACTGGTAGAAAAAATAAAGCCAAGCCAAACCGATAAAGATAACAAACTGATTGTATTGTATGCTACCAATGCTGATGAGCAGCACAGCTACATCCAGTCTGCAAGAGATAAAGGATATGAAGTTCTGTTATTAGACTCTCCTATCATTTCACACGTGATTCAGAAACTGGAAACTTCAAAAGAAAATATTTCATTTGCAAGAGTAGATGCTGATCATGTTAATAACCTTATCAAAAAAGACGAGCCGGTAATTTCAAAACTGAATGAAACGGAAAAAGAGTCATTGAAAAAGAACGTAGAAGAAGCTATTCAGGATTCTAAATTTACGGTTCAGCTTGAAGACCTTGACAGCAATGATGCTCCGTTCACCATTACCCAGCCGGAATTCATGAGAAGAATGAAGGAAATGCAGGCTACAGGCGGAGGCGGCATGTTTGGAATGGGCGGTTTCCCGGAGATGTACAATCTTGTGGTAAACTCCAACAGCGAGCTTTCCAATCAGATTTTAAAAACTGAGAATACTGAAGAGAAAGAAAATTTAATCAAATATGCGCTGGATCTTGCCAAGCTTTCACAAAACTTACTGAAAGGAAAAGACCTGACAGACTTTATACAGAGAAGCTATAAGCAACTGGAAAAATAATATAAAATAGACTGTTTCATTTTGAAGCAGTCTTTTTTTATCTGAAGAAAGGTTGGAAAAACGCAGAGGCACTATTTTTTTTGAATACTATGTGTTGTAAGGCTCAAGGATTTTATCCCCGATAAAACTGCAGGCTGTGTTCTTATTCTTTATCTCGCTGATTTGCTGATTACGCAGATAATAAAAATCTGTGCAATTCGTGTGATCTGCGGGAATATTTTAATAAAGATTAAGCTCCCGTCCTTGCTGAAAATCTAATATTGAGCGAAGTCGAAATGTTCTTGCTCATTAAATTTTCATAATGAATAAAAACCTTATAGGTTTAAATACCTACTCTTACCCACAATCTTTGATCAATCGGAAGTTATTGCGAAATAAATGGCTAGCACGAAGAAAATTTTCAACAATTACATAGGATAATATTTGTGTTTTTAAGTCTGGCTTCCTTTTATCTTTAATCTTATTCTTTATCACATATTTTTTTCTACTTTTTATTGTATAGCTTCTGCTTTTTTGCCATTTTTGTATAAAATGTCGGTCATGCAAAAAGAAAAATTACGCGTCATCAGAAAGCAAAAAGGCTACACTCAACAGCAGGTAGCGGACTTTATCGCAACGGATGTATCCAATTACAGCAGAAAAGAAAGTGGTGATGTAAGGATCGTAAAAGATGAATGGGACAAGCTTGCCCGTTTTCTGGATGTACCTTTTGAGGACATTTATGAAGAGGATGAACCTGCGGTAATTATCAATAATGATCACCCTGTATTTAATGACAGGTCATCTTCTGCTGGTGTAATTACCAACCAGAATAACTATGATAATATTCCGGGGGCTATTATTGAAAACTTACAAAACTATATCGCTCTGTTAAAAGAAGAAAACGAAAGGCTTAAAGAAGAACTGAAAGGTCTGCCGAGAGGAAGAAAATAAGACAGTTGAAACTTTAAAAATATTGGTGTCACTCCTATTCAGTTATGGAGTGACATTTTTTTGTGATGGAAATATTGATGCAAGAATTTCCGACACAAGTACTTAATGATTCGAATCTTTTATTTCAGGAGGCGAAGAGGTGCGACTTTGTCGCTGATGAAGCTTTGTGATGAATGATACGTTCGCTTAGAAAGAATCAATTTCATTGATTCTACCTTTGCTCCCTCAAAAATATTACAGTTTATAAATAAAAACTTTGCGTTACAAAAATACTTTGAAATTTACAATTCCTCCAACGGATCCCAGAACAGCTTTTTGAAATTTTTTATTCTAAGATTTTCCACAGTGATTCCTTCAGCTTCCAGCTTAGGCTGAAACTCCGGAACAGACAGAACTCCTGAACTGGAAATTACCCGATGAGCAGGAACATCCTTAGGACATCCTCCCATTGCTTTTCCCACATGCCTGGAATGATTTGGATAGCCAACTGCTTTTGCGATGGCGCCATACGTAGAAACTCTTCCTTTGGGAATAAGCCTTGCCACTTCGTAGACTTGTTGTTTGAAAATTTCGTCCATATCAATTAACTGTTTTAGCAGACTATCTTTTTTTGCATCATTTTTGAACTCTCTTAAGCTCAATGATGTTTCATTAAAAGATAAAGATATGAAAAAATCATTTTTCAGGCTGTTGAATGCCGTTAATAAAAAGGTGCTTCCGAAGTTGAGTACTAAAGATCCTAATCATCTGACCAAGATCGAAAAGGGAATTCTGGCGTATCGTTATTTTGTGCTGGTGAATTCTTTGGATTGATTTTATTTTCCCACAGATTGCACAGATTTTCACAAATGCTTATATCTTTTGGAAAACGCAAAAGTGCTTGTTCTTTTGAAACGGCTAATACGACATAGTTTTATCTCTCGCAGATTACGCAGATTACGCAGATCGTAAAAATCTGTGCAATTCGTGGGATCTGTGGGAATACTGTATACCAATTTTTAACCATTAAGAAAAATGAAGATGGGAAGAATCATTAAGTTTCATCTTTGATGAAAAGTAAAGCGAGCCACTCAATTAAATAACTTTAGCTATTTTTCTTAATACCCTTTTAAACTTAAATAATCTTAATGGTTCAAATTATTTTAGTTTTCAAAACAATTCTATTTTTACATCCTAAAAATAAAAAAGCGCTTCAAATGAATTGAAGCGCTGGTATTGTAATCTCTTTTGAGAATTTTGTTCTTAGTTTTCTAAGATATAAGAGAACATCAATGGTGCACAGATGGTTGCATCACTTTCAACGATAAATTTCGGTGTAGTGATATCCAGTTTACCCCAGGTGATTTTTTCATTTGGCACTGCTCCTGAGTATGAACCGTAAGAGGTTGTAGAGTCAGAAATCTGGCAGAAATAAGACCAGAAAGGAATATCATGCATTTCCATATCCTGATATAGCATTGGTACTACACAGATAGGGAAATCTCCTGCGATACCTCCACCAATCTGGAAGAACCCAACTCCTTTTCCTCCTGAATTTTTAGTATACCAGTCGGCAAGGTAAGTCATATATTCGATTCCTGATTTCATTGTAGTCGCTTTAAGCTCCCCTTTGATGCAGTAAGAAGCGAAGATGTTACCCATTGTAGAATCTTCCCATCCCGGTACTACGATTGGTAGGTTAGCTTCTGCAGCAGCAATCATCCAGGAGTTTTCTCTAGGAATTTCGTAGTACTGCTCCAATACTCCTGAAAGGATCATTTTGTACATGAATTCGTGAGGGAAATATCTTTCTCCTTTACCTTCTGCATCTTTCCAGATCTCTACGATATGTTTTTGTAATCTTCTGAAAGCTTCTTCTTCAGGGATACAAGTATCTGTAACTCTGTTCAGACCTCTTTCCAAAAGATCCCACTCATCCTGAGCTGTTAAATCTCTATAATGAGGAACTCTTTCATAGTGAGAGTGTGCTACAAGGTTCATCAAATCTTCTTCAAGGTTAGCCCCTGTACAAGAGATGAAATCTACTTTTCCCTGACGGATCATTTCAGCAAGAATCTTCCCTAATTCAGCAGTAGACATTGCTCCTGCCAAAGTAATCATCATTTTTCCGCCATCTTTAAGATGTGCAACATATCCTTTAGAAGCATCCACCAATGCAGCTGCGTTGAAGTGCAGGTAATACTTTTCTATGAATTCAGTTATCGGTTTGCTCATTTTTTTAATTTTTGCAAAGATAAAACTTAAAAACGGAATGCAGCGAAAGCACCCGAAGAAAGTGTAACAGAGAAGTCTTTTTTTATCATTTGTTAAATTAAGAAGGTATCATTTTCTCACAGATTACACAGATTTTTATATGATCTGCAAAATCAACGTGAGATCACTTATACAGTATAAAATTTTATCGAAGATAAAATCCTTGCGTCTTACAACTATTTAGTATTTAAAAAATTTGCACCCTTGCGTTTTCCAACACATTACTATAAAAAAGCGCGACCCATACGAGCCACGCTTTCACTAACAATCAACTTACTAATATTCTTCAAAGATTTATCCTTCCCAGGCTTCCACTTTCAGGATTTCGATTTTTCTTTCTCCGTCTCGGAAAGGCCAGTTAATAACATCTCCTACTCTATATCCTACTACTGCAAGAGCAATATCAGACAGGATGGAATGTTTATTCTTTTTAAGTTTTGCTTTGGTAGACGGCACAAAAATATACTCGTGTTCAAAATCTAAGGTATGGTCTTTTAATGTTACTTTTCTTTCTACCGTTACAATATCAGCAGGAAGATCTCTTCTCCGCACTTGCTTTGCATTTCTAAGCTCTTCAGTTAATCTTTTCTCTTCTCCGATACTCACTTTTTTTCTTCTAAGGGTATCTTTTATAGCATCATAAATTCCGGTTGTTACAATAATATGATTAGACATTTTTCATTTTTTTAAATTAAAATGCAGTTATTCTCTGACGATCCAATGTAGAATACAGACGTATAACAGTCTTCTTCTCCGGAAAACTGCACAAAAGCAATATATATAAAAGTCGGAATGATTCCCTGTCTTGGATCCTGACAGGGCTTAAATAATGAAGTCCTTAGAACTTTTCAGAAAAGAATCTGTGTGTAGATAAAGTAAAGACAGCAGCAATCCTGACCGGCGGTATTCTGCAGATAAAAAGATTGTTGCTGTCATTATCAATTATTATTAATTCTAACAAAGATACTGCTTAAAAACGGAATGTAGCGGCTGCACTTAAAGAAACTCTATGTAAACCTTCTTTCTGATCATCATCAAATTTATAAGTCACACCGTTATACTTCATTTTACTCAAGGTTCCGCCACTTAAACCTACTTTTGGTCCTATCATAAAATTCTTGCTTACCTGATATTGATATCCAAGGTCCACTTCTGCCCCAAAAGTACTTCCTGTGCCTTTTACAGATCCTGTTTTTGTAGTATAAGACATGACTCCCAATGCTACATCTGCAAATACCTTATGTCTTGTATCCAGATGATTATTTGAAATAAGTCCGGAGAAACCGAAAAATGTAATATGATCTTTTGTCGTTACAGGAACGGATACTGGTGTTCCATTTACATAACCAAGCAGAAATCCGTCACTGGACGCACTGTAGTTGGAGTATTTTACTCCGAACGCAAGGCCGTTCTTCACTTCATAATGGGCAGCAACATCAATGTTCAACCCATTTTTCAGGTCTTTTACATATTCTTTTTCTTCTTTACTAAGTCCGGAAACTGTTTTTGCAGTTCTCCATGCGTACCCCACTGAAGGTCTGATAGAAAATTTCTGAGCGAAAGACATGATGGAGATTGAAAAAACTCCAATTAAGATTATTTTTTTTATCATGGTTTTAAAAGTTTCCGGCAAAAATAAAATTTTCTACCGGAGAAACCAATTAAAACCTGAAACGTCTGCTTTCTTTTTTATCTGAAAGCTTTTTCTTGTTATCCAGTCTTTTTTGTTTCTGTCCTTTTGAAGGCTTGGTGGCCGTTCTTTTTTTGGGAACAATGAGAGCTTTGTTTACCATTTCAAGTATTTTTTCAATGGCTTTATTTTTATTCATCAGCTGGGTTCTGCTTTCCGAAACTGAAAGGAATAAAAAACCCTCTGCATTGATTCTGTTTTTCAGTTTATGCTGAACCAATGTTTTTTCATCTTCATTGAAAAGTTCTGATGCATCTACTTTCCAAAGTACGGTAACAGCAGTCTCCACTTTATTGACGTTTTGTCCTCCTGCGCCGCTGCTGCGGGAAGTTTTGAAGCTGAGTTCTTTTGAAAAGTCTTTCATTGTTTTAAGATTTTGAGATACCGGAATCAACTAGAGATCTCTATTTAAATTTTTATACAATTCTAATCTGTTTACTTTCCCGTTGGGAGTTCTCGGAATTTCTCTGATGAAAATAATTTCTTTTGGCCTGTGGAAATTTTTCTCAAATGGAATTTCTGAAATTTTCCTTTTCACCTCATCAGATTCATTTCCTTCTATAATTAATATCAATTTCTGGCCCAAACTTTCATCCGGCAGTCCCATAAACACGGCTTCGTTTGTGAGTTCTTTTTTAACTAAAGCTTCAAGGGTTTCCGGGAAAATTTTTGCACCTCCGGAGTTTATTACATTATCAATCCTTCCAAGGAATTTAAACTGCTTTTCATTCTTAATATCAACTAAATCATTAGTTTGCAGTTCTTCACCATTTACATTGGGAGCGAAGATCTTCAGGCATCCTCTGCCATCTAAAGAGATGGTTACATTTTCAAAAACGGTGAAATAATCTTCCTGCTCCGGCATCAATTCTTTTAAACCAATATGGGAAAGGGTTTCAGACATTCCATAGGTTTCAAAAATACGGTTTGAAGGGCTAAGGTTCATCTGCAGAATTTTATTTTTCAGGCTTTCTGAAACAGCAGCACCTCCAATGATGAGGTTTTTTATCAGGTGAAGCTTTTCCAGTGAATTTTCTACCTGAAGGGGTGTCATAGCACAAAAATCTATTTCTTCATCCAGATTTTCAACAGGTTGTAAAGATGGCTCGGTAATTTTTAATCGTAATTTTCTTTCTATAGAACGAACGATCATCATTTTCCCGGAGATATATTCCACAGGGAGACAGAGTAATGCGGTATCACCTTCTTTTAATCCCAAAAAATTACAGGTCATTACAGCAGAGTTGACCATTTTCTTTTTTTCAATTTCAAAAATTTTTGGTACTCCCGTGGAACCAGAAGTCTGGACATTTACTCCTGTTTTTTCCGAAAACCATTCTTCCAGAAAAATTTTCACTTTCTTTTCAAATTCAGTATCGAATGATAATTGATTAATTTTGAGATTATTGAAGTCTATCAGCATATTTTCCGTAAATAAATTCTACAGTAAATTTAAAAAAAAATTCAAAAAGTTCTTGTATATAAAGAAAAAAGCTGTAAATTTGCACCACTAAAACAAACAGAGACTCATGGTGTAGCGGTAACACTACTGATTTTGGTTCAGTCATCTGGGGTTCGAATCCCTGTGAGTCTACAAACCATCCTTTTTTAAGGATGGTTTTTGTTTTTATTACTATCTTTTATTTTTGGGTAAAATCAGAATAAACAATTTAAAACTATAACTATGAAAAAACATTATTTCCTATTATTTTCTATTGTCACCATTTTTTTGAATGCACAAAGCGTTAGTTTAGATCCTACCTTTGGAAATGGCGGCTATTGTATGTTTGACAATTTCGATTTGATGTCTGATGCTGTATTGCTTCCGGATGGGCAGTTCATTACTGCAACATCAACCGGTGCTATCACCATCAGAAAGGTAAACCAGGTCGGGGTTCTGGATACTTCTTTTGGAACAAAAAACCATAATATGGATACCAGTACCATTGATAAAAGTGAATCTGTCAAAAGGATGATTTTAAACAATAATAAAATATTGATCTATGGAAGGGTAAACGCTACGCCAACTCACAGCTTATATGATTGGTTTTTAACCAGAATTAATCTGGACGGGTCTCTGGACACCAGCTTTGGTACCAATGGTTTTACGACTCAATCTGTGGGTCAAAATGGTACAGTAAGTGACTTTGCAGTAGATCAGAATGGCAACAGCTACCTTCTTGTTTCCAACATGGGTTCCTATATGGTAAAAGTAAACCAGAATGGTGTAATTGATAATAATTTCGGCACCAATGGAAAGTTATCGCTTACTACGTTTTATCCTAAACAATTCTACATACAAAATGACGGAAAACTGGTAATGGCAGGAACAAAAACCAATACATTAACTTACACTGAAGACTCTTACATTGAAAGAAGACTGCCTGATGGCACGTACGATTCTACATTTGGTACTAATGGTTCTGTTTTTATTCCTGATACGCAAGGTTCTGTTGCCAGAAATTTTGAATATAATTATACTGATAATTCCATCTTAGTGCTGCATAGTAAAAATACTATATATGGGGGGACTTTCTTTTTGTCTAAAATTCAGATTTCAGATGGCGCCTCTGTTTCCGGATTTTCCAATAACGGAAGAACACCTGATTATAGCTTTACCACTGCAAAGCAATTGTCATTGGGACAAATTACCGTATTACCCAATTCAAAAATAATAGTGACCGGAGGTATCACGAATATGTACAATGGTACCCCGAATCTTATTGCACAATTATTTGTAACCAGACTGAATGCTAACGGAACTGTAGACTATACTACTTCAAGTGCGGGCTTTCAATATTTTATGGCAGCACCTCCTACGACTTCGTTAAGGGCCGATTATATTCATAAATTGTTTAATCTGAATGATGGTTCACTTGTGCTTTGTTATTCCGGAGGCAGTGTAACACATGGTGATAAATCTTTTTTAACGAAGCTTAACAGCGGTTTTCTGGGACTGAATGACGTTTCTGTTCAAGATCACAATAATACTTTTACCCTTTATCCTAATCCGGCTGGGGATCATATTATCCTACAAAGTAAAAAACAGGGTAATGAAAGTTTTGAGTACAGTATTTTTGATATGACCGGGAAAAAAATTCAGAGTGGTTCTTCAATCTTCAATGAAAAAATCAATATTCAGAGATTAGAAAAAGGAAATTACATGATACGGTTTGGGACTAAAAAAGGAGACAGGCAATCTTTAAAATTAATAAAGAAATAAAAGCAATATAACCTTTTAGATATTAAAAAACTGCATTGGAAAAAGTAAGAATTATCTTTTATAAGTGATAATACTCCTGGAACCAGTTCTATTCAAAATTTGAGTTTTCAGACATAAATGCTTGATTCAAAAAAAGACCTCTATTCGAGGTCTTTTTTTGTTTATAATGTAAATATGTGTTATTTTTTAAGTTCATCAATTTCTTCCTGGATAGACCTAATTTTATCCCTTAATTCCTGGCTTACCCTTCCTGGAATTTTTTTAATTTTTCGCAGATCTAAAGCCAGCATAATGGAAGCTATTCCCATAAAAATGAAAGCAACCCCGGTAAGAGTAACTAATGATAATCCTGTAAATACCGGATTAAATATCAGCAGTAGAGAAAATATAATTCCTCCGACACTGGCAAGGGCAACATTTCCCCAGCTCATTATTCTCATGCTTTTCAGGTCAAATGCGAAGCCCAGTAATTGAAATGAGCGGAACAACAAGGTAAATCCAATCACAAACGGAAGTACCGTCATGGAAATCTGAGGGTTTGCAACTAGGTAAACGCCTATTGCGGTTGTTAATAATCCGCTTACAAGAAACCAGCCCCAGCCCTGCAGGGATTTACTGTTTTGTAAGGAAAAAAATATTTCGGTAATTCCCGAAAATAAAAAAGAAACACTGAAAAAAATGGAGAGTGTAACATAGGTTGCCAGAGGCACACTGAATACATAAAAACCAAAGATAAGGAAAAGAATTCCGAAGATTAATGGAATATACCAATGTTTTACGGTATTGGTAAGGGTTTGAAATAAATTGGCCATAAGTGTCTTTTTTGGTCATGCCTACTTTTTTGTAACGGTTTTCGGCTTCTCCGCAGGTATTTCAAACAGATTATAATTTTCACCTGAATTTGAAATATAACATCTCACTAATGTACGAAAAATACAGGAAAATATGAAATACACATCCAATGATTTTTATCTGTTCCTTTATTTGGAAAGTACCTTAAAAGATTCTTAGTAACAAAAAAGGTGAAAATCATTTGATTTTCACCTCTCCAAAACATGTATAGATCTGTTTTAAATTTTTATTTCGGCTTGTACAATTTATACATCACGAACAAAAAGCCAATCCATATCGGAATCAGAATTACCTGAATTTCCATTCCTGTGATGCTCATCAGTCCTAAGATCAGGATCAAGAATGCAATACAGATATAATTGGATATCGGATAAAATATAGATGGAAATTTGGATTGAACTCCCTCTGCATTTATTGATTTTTTAAATTTTAAATGGGTGTAGCATATCATCAGCCAGTTGATAATCAACGTAGATACCACTAAAGCCATCAGGTATTCAAAAGCTTTTTCCGGTACCAGTTTATTGATAATAATACAGATCCCTGCAAAGCACGAAGATATAATGATCGCATTGGTAGGAACAGAATTTTTGTTCAGTTTTTTCAGAAATTTTGGAGCATTTCCCTGCTGAGCCAATCCGAAAAGCATTCTGCTGTTACTATATACACTACTGTTGTACACTGATAAAGCAGCAGTCAAAACAATAAGGTTAAGAACATTTGCGATTAATGTATTGAACTGAATTACTTTACCAAAAAGGCTGAATTCAAGACCATTCAGGTTTTGAAACACCATAACAAACGGGCTTGATCCTTCTGTAATATCTCTCCATGGGCTTAATGAAAACAGGATTACCAAAGCACCTACATAGAAAATAAGAATTCTGTAGATCACCTGATTGGTAGCCTGCGGAATTGTTTTTTCAGGGTTCTTTGCTTCTGCCGCTGTAATTCCGATAAGCTCAAGTCCACCGAAAGAGAACATGATCATCGCCATTGCTGCAAACAATCCTGAATATCCGTTCTCTGTTTTATTAAATAATCCTTTGGGAAAAAAACCTCCGTCATTCCAAAGGTTAGTGATCGTTGCTTTTTCTCCGCCTGTACCGCTTATTAAAAGATATACCCCGAAAATAATCATTGCAATAATGGCCACTACTTTGATGATGGAAAACCAGAATTCTGTTTCTCCATACACCTTTACGGAAGCGAGGTTAAGTGCATTGATTACCACAAAGAAGAATAAACTGGAAACCCAGAGTGGTATTTCCGGCCACCAAAAATGAATATAATGTCCGATTGCGGTAAGTTCCGCCATACTTACCAGAATATAGAGAATCCAGTAGTTCCATCCGGAGGCAAATCCCGGAAAATTTCCCCAATATTTGTAGGCAAAGTAGCTAAAACTTCCCGAAACGGGTTCCTGAACTACCATTTCTCCCAGCTGACGCATAATAAAAAAGGCAATAATTCCTGCTAAAGCATAGCCTAAGATTACAGAGGGTCCTGCCAGTACGGCAGCAGGCCCAATTCCCAGAAATAACCCTGTTCCTATGGCTCCTCCAAGGGCAATTAATTGTATGTGTCGATTTGTTAATCCTCTAACTAAAGTCTCGTTTTGTCCTGTTTTATTTTCGTTGCTCATTGAATGAATTATTCGGTCGCTAAATATATAAAAACTTTTCACAGAAATTCACATTCTATGGGGTAAATTGAGAATTCAACCTCATCCGCAACTTTTCTTTTTACTTCATTATCAATAAAGTTTAAATCCAGTTACCAATACAGTCTTGACAAGTGTAGTTTAGATTCTATTTTACCTTATCAATAGTAAATAATTCACCTCCTTTTTTAATCAAAAAAATGACCTCTTTCTATTTTTGAAAGCGGTCATTCTTTTATAAATTATCTGAGAAATTAAGGTCTATAAAAATTCTTTCGGAATTGAAATATCATTTTTTTTCATGTATTCCAGGAGATTTTGGTATTTATCTTCATAGCCATCAGTTCCACACTTATGGGAAATACTACAGATGTCAGATGGCTTGATGTCTAAAATATCGGATATTTTAGTCAGTATTTCCAGATTGATCTTCACCTTGGAATTCTCAATATCGGAATACGCCTTTTGGGAAATGCCCATTTCAAAAGCCATGTATTCCTGTGTAAGATCTCTGCTCCTACGTATTTTCCTGATATTTTGTCCACATACTTTCATCGTTTTTGTTTTAGTAGTTTTCGGTATATTTTAGAAGATTATCTATTAGCCTCCAACAAAGTTAATAAATACCTTTGGCAAAACATTATACACGTTACATGATATTTATTTTCAACATAGAAAAGACTTAAAAATACATCTTTTTTCAGAGAAAATATCACTTCGGTAAACACTATTGGAATTTATGGAGACGCAAAAATTTAATTATGACAATAATATTGTCAGAGCATTCCTCTATGCGACTATCGCATTCGGACTTGTGGGATTTCTGCTGGGGCTTACAGCTGCACTGATGCTTTTTTATCCTGAATTGCCTGAATTTTTATTCGGTACGGATGATACAACTATTAAAAGCTTAGCTTCAGGTAATATTCAGGGGCTGATTAATACTCAGGGAGCCATGGGCTTCGGAAGAATCAGAATGCTTCATACCAGTGCTGTAATTTTTGCTTTCGTATGTAACTCTTTTTTCTGTGGTGCTTACTACAGTATGCAGAGACTTCTTAAAACCAGAATGTACAGTGATACCCTTTCATGGATTCACTTCTGGTCATGGCAGTTAATGATTGTTAGCGTGGTTATTACATTCCTTATGGGAATCAATACTTCTAAAGAATATGCTGAACATGAGTGGCCTATCGATATCTTAATTGCCTTCTCATGGATCATTTTCGGAATCAATATGTTCGGAACTATTGCTAAGAGAAGAGTAAGACATTTGTATGTAGCGATCTGGTTCTATCTGGCAACATGGATTGCTGTTGCAATGCTTCACATCTTCAATAATCTTGAAGTTCCGTTATCTTTCACAAGCTGGAAATCTTATTCTGTATATGCAGGTGTAAAAGATGCATTAGTACAATGGTGGTATGGGCACAATGCAGTAGCATTCGTATTAACCACCCCTGTATTAGGTCTTATGTATTACTTTATGCCAAAGGCAGCTCAGCGGCCGGTATTCTCATACAAACTATCTATTATTCACTTCTGGTCGCTGATCTTTGTATATCTTTGGGCCGGGCCTCACCACCTGCAATATACAGCTTTACCTGCATGGGCTCAGGCGGTAGGAACAGGATTCTCTATCATGCTGATTGCACCGTCATGGGGAGGAATGCTGAATGGTCTTCTTACGCTAAGAGGAGCATGGGATAAAGTAAGAGAAAATCCGATTCTTAAATTCTTTGTAGTAGCGGTTACATGCTATGGTATGGCTACTTTCGAAGGACCTTTATTGGCAACAAAATCATTAAATAAAATTGGTCACTATACCGACTGGGTTATCGGCCACGTACACTTAGGTGCTCTCGGATGGAATGGTTTCATGGCATTCGGAGTGGTATATTATCTGGTTCCGATCATGTGGAGAACATCCCTTTGGTCTAAAAAACTGGCCAACTGGCACTTCTGGTTGGGAACGTTAGGAATTATCTTCTACGCCGTACCTATGTATATTTCAGGATTTACTCAGGGATTAATGTGGAAACAATTCAATCCGGACGGAACATTATTGTGGAAAAACTGGCTGGATACAGTAACTGCAATTATTCCTTACTTTAAAATGAGATTCTTAGGAGGAGTGCTTTATCTGTCCGGAGCGATTTTAATGGTGATTAATGTGATCAAAACGATTAAAGCTGGTTCATTCCAGAAAGAAGTTCCTGCAGAAGCTCCTGCATTGGCCAACATCGGCACTTCAAGAAAAGAAGGCGAAGGTGTACACCTTTGGTTGGAAAGAACTCCTACTCTGCTTTCTGTATTAGCTTTTGTTACCATAGCAATCGGTGGATTGGTGGAAATTGTTCCTACACTGTCACTGAAGCAAAGCGTTCCGACAATTACCGCAGTAAAACCATACACACCGCTGGAACTGGAAGGGAGGGACTTATATATCCGTGAAGGATGTAACTCCTGTCACTCACAGATGATCAGACCATTCCGTGATGAAGTGGTAAGATTTGAAGGAAAAAACGGACAGTATTCCAAGGCTGGAGAATTCGTATACGACAGGCCATTTTTATGGGGATCTAAAAGAACAGGTCCGGATTTACATAGAGAAGGAGGAAGAAACCCGGATTCATGGCACTTCAAACATATGTATAACCCAAGAATTACGTCCGCCGGTTCTATTATGCCACGTTTCCCATGGCTGATTACCAATAAACTGGACCGCGATCAGATGGTTGATAAAATGAAACTGATGAAAAATGCTTTCGATGTTCCTTATACAAAGTCTCAGATAGATTCGGCCAACCAATGGGCAGATAATCAGTCAAAAGCAATTGTACAGAGAATTTACGCTGAAGCAACAGATGTAAAAGATCAGATGGCCAAAGAAAAAATAGCAAAAGGATCAGCGTATGTGCCGCTTGAACAAAGAGAAATTGTAGCAATGATCGCTTACCTGCAAAGACTAGGTACAGATATTAAAACAACACAGGTACAGACTGCAAGCGTAGAATAATATTTAAAATTAAACTGCAATGAAAACGAGAACCCCCATTTCAATATATATCGCCACAACGATAGGTTTAACGATCATGGCCTTTGAAATGTTCGCCGGAGATTCAGGATATTTTTCTTCTCCTTTTTTCTGGGCGCTGATATTAATCGCCACTATCCTATTGCTGATCATGAACTCTATCGGAGATCTGGTGGAAAATGAAAGTTTCAACAGATTATCCGAGGAACAGAAAAAACAATATCTGGAAGAAAAAAAAGTTCCGTATTACCAAAAATTATGGAACTCAGCATTCAAAAAACAAACCGCTACAGAAGAAAAAGATATTCTTATTGACCACGGTTTTGACGGAATTACAGAGCTTGACAACTCTCTTCCGAAATGGTGGATCGGCCTGTTCTGGTTCGGATGTATTTTCTGTGCAGTCTATCTGTTTGCCTTTTCTTTTACAGATTATGCCCATCCGGAAGCAGAATACACCAAAGAAACAAAAACCATGTTAGCATCTATTGCAGAGTATGAGAAAACTGCTCCTCAGATCAATCTGGAATCTGCAAAATACAGTGCTGATAATATTGCCGAAGGACAGGAACTTTTCAAAACGAATTGCGTTACCTGCCATGGAGACGGTGGAAAAGGAGGTATAGGTCCAAACCTTACCGATACCCACTGGATCAATATCAAAGAAAAAAGTTTATTTAAAAATGTATTCTGGATGCTTGAAAACGGCTCGCCTAATAATCCTACCATGAGACCTTTCATCAAGGAAGGAACCATCACAGGAAGAGATGCAGAGAAAATTGCCGCTTACATTTATCACATCAACCAGGAAACTGCTCCTATCACACCAGCACAAGGTGGTGCCGCTCCTCAGGGAGAAGAAGTGAAATGGGAAAACGGAAACAACTAAAATTATTATTATCTATCATATAAACCATGCCACGCCCCCATCACAACTACTAACATTTGAATTTTCATTTTTGCTAACTAACCTTTTCAACATTAAAAAATGATAAAAGGGGGCGTTTTTTAAAATAACAATCCCTGCCTTGGCCCGTCTTATTCAACTATTCACTTGACAACTACAAACTAGAAATTCCATAAAAAGACAGCCAAGGCAGGATTTTTGCATTCGCAAAAGGGTACCACAACAAAGACCAAATAAAATAGTATTATTATCTTTGTTAGAAACCTCATCGCATTTGAAACTGAAAATCAACACCACAAAACTTTTAAGGCGTATTGCAATAACCTTTATTTCAATATTGGTTCTTCTTACCCTGTTGATCCTAAGCTTAAGGCTTCCTGCCGTTCAAAACTTTATCAAAGACAAGCTGATTGTTTATCTGGAAAAAAAGATCAAAACTCCTGTAAGCCTTGAAAGAGTCTATATAGGATTTCCCAACAGCCTTGTTATGGAGAATCTCTATCTCAAAGGACAGGATGTAGATACGCTTCTGGCCGTGAAAAAGCTGGATGTAGGGTTACATATGCTGAAGCTTCTTAATTCTACCGCAGATATTACGTCTGTTGAAATGCAGGGAGCACGTGCCAATGTGGTACGGAAACCGGACGGTAGATTCAATTTTGACTATATTATAGATGCTTTTGCTTCCAGTGATAAAGAAGAAAGTCCTTCCAAACCATTCATTATTTCTCTTGATAAAATTAATTTAAAAGATGTTGGGGTCACCTTCAATGACCAACAGTCGAAGAATGATATTCAGCTTTATTTTAAGTCTTTCGATACAAGGGTTAAAACTTTTGACCTTAGCAAAAACAAGTATGCGGTCAATGATATCAATCTTGACGGATTAAAATTAAAGTTAAAGCAGGGACTTGTAGAAGAAGTTGCTAAAAAAGTAGAGAAAAAAGTTGATTCTTTTAATGAAAAGAAGCCCATGAATATTGGGTTAAGAGGAATCAAGCTTACTCATTTTGATATTGACTACGGTGATGAAAATACCAAAACATTCGCAAAAGTTATATTCAAAGAGCTGAGCACAAAGGTTAACAAACTGGATCTGGAAAATAATGCTTTCAACGTAGCCAATATATTTCTTTCCGGAGCGGATATTGATGCCAATCTTTATCTTCCTGCTCAGAATGCCAATCCGAAAAAGGACAAAGAACCTGAAGTTTCTAAAGTTTCCGATCAGGATAAAGCGATGAAACTTCTTTTAGGAAAGCTTGTTTTGAATGATGTAAAGGTAAATTATAACAATACTGCTATCGCCCCAACTAAACAGGGAATGGACTTCAACCACCTTAATTTTTCCAAAATGAATGTGGAAGTAAGAAGCTTCAAAATGGAAAACAACACCTTTGCAGGAACAGTGAATTCTGCAGAAATCAAAGAAGGCAGAGGACTGGATATCCAAAAATTCAATACCGATTTCGTGTATGCAGAAAAGGAAGCATACCTGAAAGATCTTTATCTTCAAACTCCAAAAACCCTATTGCGTGATGAGGTTATTTTAAACTATAACTCAATCGATCAACTGAGTTCAAACTTAGGCGCTGTAAAGATTTCAGCCAATATCAAAGATTCAAAAATAGGATTCTCTGACATTTTGAATCTTGTTCCGACGTTGAAAAATACTGTACCGTTTAATAAATATCCAAACACTATTCTCAATGTAAACGCCAATGTAAAAGGGAGCGTGAATGATCTTTTAATTCAGGATCTTAAAGTTTCAGGCCTGGATCAGCTGAGGGTAATGGCATCCGGAAAGATCAAAAATGCAATGAATCCTGATCAGTTATATTATGATCTGAGAATCGGGGAGCTTTCATCCAATGCCAAGACAATATTCAATCTTGTCCCTAAAAATACAATTCCTTCCAATATTTCCCTTCCTTCCCATTTCAGTATCAAAGGAAATGCAAAAGGAACAACCAAAGTGGTGAATACAGATCTAAACCTGTACTCTACTTTGGGGAATGCGGCTGTTATCGCACAGGTAGACATGCGCAGAAAGAATCATGAACTGTATAATATAAAGGCTAATCTGCAGGGAATTCAGGTTGGAAAAATTATTCAGAATAAAGATATCGGTGCTATCACCGCACAGATTGCTGCCAAGGGAGAAAGTTTTGATTTTAAAAATGCCAATGCGGACTTAAAAGGACATGTTGCTTCTGCTATCTACAAAGGATACCGTTATCAAAACATGAATCTTACCGGAAAGATCAACAAAGGAGCATATCATGTTATTCTGGACTCAAAAGATCCGAATGCCAGTTTACAGCTGACCGCTTCCGGGGTGTATGATGAAAAAAATCCTACGGTAAAAGTGAATGGAGAAGTCATCAAACTGGATGTCAACAAGCTTGGCTTCTATGAAAAACCAATGATTATTGCCGGAAAAATTGATGGAGATTTCACCAGTCTGGATCCTAATAATCTGAACGGATATTTAAACCTTAAAGATTTTGCATTTTCAGATACCAAAGAAGTATATCCTGTACAGGAAGTCAATCTGAAAGCTTCTTCCACTCAGGATTCTACCCAGATTGTTTTCAATTCTCAGGTGGCAGATGTGGAGCTGAAAGGCAAATATAAACTTACCCAGATTTTTGGTGCGTTAACGAAAACTGTGAATCAGTATTATCAGTTCCAGAAGCCGGATAAAAGCCAGAAAATTGATCCGGGACAGCATTTTACCTTTACTGCAAAAATCAAAAATGATGATCTGATCAGGAAATTTGTTCCGGATCTGAAAGATTTTGAAACAATTAATCTGACAGGAAATTATGATGCAGATTCTCAGAAAATAGAGATTGACGGACAAATTCCAAGGTTATTATATGGTGAAAACACCATTGAAAAAGGAGCTTTAAAAGTAACGAATGAAAATCAGGCGTTGCAGTACAGTCTCAATGTTGCCGCATTAAAAAGCTCAAGTTTTTCTTTAAACAAAATCAATATCGACGGAGATGTTGCAGACAACACGATACGATATAATGTTACCACAAAAGACGAAAAAGATGCCACCCAATTCCTGATTGCCGGAAATGCAAAATCGTTGAATGATATTACAGAAATATCTCTGAACCCGAATGGCTTAAAACTCAACTATACGGATTGGAATGTGGCTGAAAACAATAAAATCCAGATCAGCAACAAAGGGATTCTGGCGGATAATTTTATTTTATCCAATGGAAACAGTGAAATTGCTGTTCAATCTGAAACCAACAGTCCAAGCAGTCCTTTGAATATTTCGTTGAAAGATTTCAAGATTGAAACCATTACAGAACTTATTAAAAAAGATACGGTTCTGGCAAGAGGAACCATTAACGGAACCGCACAGCTTCGTGATGTGACTAAAAATATGACCTTTACTTCGGACCTGAATATTTCTGATTTAATCGTCTATGGAAGTCCAGTCGGAAATCTTGCAGTAAAAGTGAACAATGCTTCACCAAAGGTTTTAAATGCTGACATTGCACTTTCAGGAAATAATAATGATGTAAAAATCCTGGGAGATTATAACACTTCTACGAGTACTTTCGATCTGAATATGGCGATCAACCAGCTTCAGATGAAGAGTATTCAAGGGTTTTCTATGAATGCAATTACCAATACGGAAGGTTATCTTTCAGGAAATTTAAAGATCACCGGAACTACTGATAAGCCTAATATTTTAGGAAAAGTAAAATTCAATGATGCAGGATTGGAAATTGCCAAAACCGGAAGTGATTTCAGACACCTGAGTGATGAAATCAATTTTACGAGCCAGGGAATTGAGTTTGATAAATTTAAAATTAAAGATAAAGACGGAAATGCTCTTGTTGTAGATGGACAGGTTCTGACACAGACGTACAGAGATTTTGCCTTTAACCTGAATGTGAATGCTAAAGACTTTAAAGTAGTCAATTCAGAAAAGTCCAATGATGCAATCATGTATGGTGTTCTTGCTATTGATGCCGGACTTCATATCCGCGGAAACCTTGATCTTCCAAAAGTAGATGGAAGACTGAGCGTGGCAGACAATACGGATTTCACTTTTGTTCTTCCTCAATCCAGCCCTACTTTACAGGAAAGAGATGGTATTGTAGAATTTGTAGATCAGGATCAGGTGGTTTTAAACAAAACGATCAAAGCTGATTCTCTTAATGCCCAAAGCCGTATCAAAGGAATGGATGTAAGCGTTAATATTGAAGTCAGCAAAGAAGCAAAACTGTCGCTTATCATTGATAAAGCCAATGGTGATTTTGTACAGCTTCAGGGTGAAGCAGAATTAACCGGAGGAATAGACCCGTCAGGAAAAACCACATTGGTTGGGGTATATGAAGTGGAAAAAGGTAGTTATGATCTTTCGGTGAGTTTCCTGAAACGTAAATTTGACATCCAGAAAGGCAGCACCATCACCTGGACCGGTGAACCTACAACGGCTCAAATGGACATTACTGCAGTTTATAAAACAGAAGCACCGCCTATTGACCTTGTGGAACAGCAGATCAGTGGAGAAAGTGCTTCAACATTGAATCAGTTTAAGCAGAGAGTTCCTTTCAATGCTTTATTAAAAATGAAAGGGGAATTATTAAAACCTCAGCTTACTTTTGATATTACTACAGATGAAAAAAACAACTCTGTATCTACCAATGTAAAAGATGTTGTAGATCAGAAGCTTGCCCAGATCAGAACTCAGGAGTCTGAGCTGAATAAGCAAGTGTTTGCATTATTACTTCTGAACCGTTTCATCGGAGAAAATCCTTTTGAAAGCGGAGCCGGAATGTCTGCAGAGACCATGGCGAGACAGAGTGTGAGTAAAATTCTTTCTCAGCAGCTGAACAATCTTGCGGCTGGTTTGATTAAAGGGGTAGATCTTAATTTTGGGTTGGATTCTACAGAAGATTATTCCACTGGAGAGAAAAATACAAGAACCGATCTGAATGTTGACATCAGTAAAAAATTATTGAATGACCGTCTGAAAGTAACGGTAGGAAGTAATTTCGGACTGGAAGGCCAGGCGCGCCAGAATGAAAACATGACCAATATTGCGGGTAATGTTTCCGTAGATTACAGCCTTTCCAAAGATGGAAGGTATATGCTGCGTGCTTACCGTAAAGATGAATATCAGGTAGCTCTTCAGGGGCAGATCATAGAAACCGGAGTTGGATTTATCATTACATTGGATTATGACAAATTCCGGGAGATTTTCCAGAAATCTAAAGACAAGAAGCCGAAAAAGAATCAAAATAATCAAGTGGTAGAATTTAAATAATGAGTAATAAGTTCCATATATATTGTAAGTATCTGTTGGTTTCCGGAATGGCATCCACTGTGGTCTCGTGCAGCAATACAAGGTTTTTGAAAGAAGGCCAGATGCTTTACACCGGGGCCAAAGTAAAGATTGAAAATGATACAATTTCTAAAAAGGAAAAGAAAGATCTTCAGGCTGCATTAGAAGCCAATCTTACGCCAAAGCCCAATTCTACATTTTTAGGACTGCGCCCAAAGCTGTATTTTTATAATATTGCCAAAGAACCGAAAAAAGATAAAGGTTTTAATTACTGGCTTAAATATAAAGTGGGTGAAAAACCTGTGTTGTTAGGTGATGTAGACCGTGAATTCAATAAAGATATTATTGTCAATTATTCTGAAAACAAAGGCTACTTCAATGCAAAAGCTACTTATGATACGGTTTCAAAGAATAAAAAAGCTCAGGTTATTTATACGGTAAAACCAGGTTCCAGATATCTGATTGATGGTGTAAAATTCCAGAAAGATTCTACACTGGTCAATCAGGAAATTCAAAGCCTTACGGATAAAACCCTTCTTAAAAACGGAAGACCATTTGATCTGGATGTCATCAAAGCTGAAAGAGACAGAATTGACAACAGGTTAAAAGAAAGAGGTTTTTATTATTTCCATCCTGATAATATTATTGTTCAGGCGGACAGTACGGTGAGCAAAAATCATAAGGTTGAACTTAATGTAAAGCTGAAGGACAATACTCCGGATCTAGCAACTCAGCAGTTTAGTATTGATAATGTTATTGTATTTCCCAATTACAACATTCAGGATGTAAAAGATGGTAAATACAGTATACCGATGGACAAAGATTCTCTTTCTAAATATCGTTTCGACGACATTTACGTTATTGATCCGCAACATAAGTTTAAACCGAAAATTTTTGACAGAGCCTTATATTTCAAAAAAGGAGATCTATATAACCGCTCGAATCACAATCTGACCCTGAACCGATTGATCAGTCTGGGTGTTTTCAAATTTGTAAAGAATGAATTCATTGTATCTGACTCTTTAAGCCATAAATTCGATGCGTATTATCTGTTAACCCCAAGACAAGTTCAGTCGCTTCGTCTGGAAGCATTGGGAAGAACAAACTCTGCCAACTATGCAGGTAGTGAGTTGAACCTGAACTGGACCCACCGAAATTTTTTCCGTGGTGCAGAACAATTCAAAGCAGCCATCTTCGGAGCTTTTGATTTCCAGATGGGAGGCGCTCAGAATGCCAATAATATTTTCCGTGCAGGAACGAATGTACAGCTTTCCATCCCGAGAATTGTGGCACCGTTCCGTTTTCATTCTTCCAGTGAGTTTGTTCCCAGAACAAATATTACATTGGGATATGAATTCCAGAACAGAACACAATATTATACCCTTAATAATTTTACCGGATCATTCGGATATGTATGGAAAGAAAATGCAAGAAAAGAACATGATCTGAAAGTGATTGATATTACATTGGTATCCCCGGCAAATGTTACGGAAGAATACCAAATTAAAGCTGATGCAAACCCAGCGATGGCAAGAGTTGTAGCAAAGCAGCTTATTTTCGGTCCGACCTATTCTTATACCTATACCAATACTATGCTTCCTAAGACCAATACCGTTTATTATAAGGGAACGCTTGATCTTGCAGGAAATATCACGGGATTGGTTACCGGAGCAGATGTAAAAAAAGATAAGGAAAAGAAAATATTTGGAATTCCTTTCAGCCAGTATGTAAAAATTGAAAACGATTTCAGGTTCTATCATAAGTTCACGGAAAAGTCTTCATTGGCCACTAGATTTATCGGAGGAATTGCTTATCCATACGGAAACTCAGAATTTGTTCCTTTCTCCAAACAGTTTTTCTCAGGAGGTAGTAACAGTATCAGAGCATTCCGTGCAAGAACATTAGGACCGGGAAGTTTTGACCCTAGAACGATAGATCCAGGGACTTATTTTGACCAGTCCGGAGATATCAAACTGGAATTAAATGCGGAATACCGCGCCAATCTTTATAAATTTTTAAATGCTGCCGTTTTTGTAGATGCCGGAAATATCTGGCTGCTTCACGACGACAAAGACAGACCGGGAGCAAAGTTTTCAAAAGACTTTTTAAATGAAATTGCGGTGGGAGCCGGAGTAGGTCTGAGACTGGATTTTTCTATCCTGATTCTAAGACTGGATCTTGCCATGCCACTGAGAGTTCCTTACTATCAGAAAGGAGACAGATGGGCCTTCGATAAAATTAATTTCGGAGACTCTAACTGGAGAAAAGATAATCTTGTTTTAAATATTGCCATCGGATATCCATTTTAATATGATTAAAAATGCTAAATTTTTCTGGGAGGTTCTGAAAGATACATTTACTGAATGGAACAATTCTTCTGCATCAAAAGATTCAGCAAGTCTTGCCTATTATGCCATCTTTTCCATTCCCGGATTATTGATCATTATTATCTGGGTACTGGGAAATTTCTTTGGTGAAGAAGCTATCCGTGGGCAGATCAGCTCACAGATCAGCGGTATTATGGGTCCGGATGTGGCTAAAAGTATTGAAGGAATGCTGGCTGGTGCTCTTATTGACAAAAAGAATATTTTTATGAAGGCTGTTGGGGTAGGATCATTGGTTTTTGGTTCTACTACCCTGTTCTTTCAGCTTCAACACTCATTAAATACACTTTGGGAAGTTGAGGCCGCCCCTAAAAAGGCATTAGTGAAATTCTTACTGGACAGAGCGAATTCCCTGGGAATGATTCTTATTCTGGGATTTCTTCTGATGATCACCATGATTTTATCTTCTCTGATCAGCCTGTTTAATACGATTATCACCCAATATTTTGGTTTTGAAACCTATATGCTGGTAGAAACTGTGAATTTCGCCGTAGGTTTCGGTCTGGTTATGCTTTTATTTGCTTTAATGTTTAAAGTTCTGCCCGATGTTTTGGTCAGCTGGAAACCGGTATGGAAAGGTGCATTTCTGACTACTGTTTTATTTACGTTAGGAAAATTTTTATTAAGTCTTTATTTTAATCAGGTAAAACCTACCTCAGCCTTTGGTGCTGCCGGAACTGTTATTCTGATTATGATGTGGATCAATTATTCTTGTATGCTGATATTCTTTGGTGCCGAATTCACCAAAGTGTATACCTACAAAAAAGGCTACAAAGTAATTCTTTCCAAACATGCACGATGGACTCCTGCTAAACTGTATGCGGATAGTCTGAAGCAGATGAGTGGTGAGAGTAATGATAAGGCGTAGATTCGGGTTGCGGGTTTCGAGATTTTGAGATTCGGGTTATTTCCCGCAAGACCAGATTATTAATTTATATACAAAAAAGCCTCCTGAATTTTTCAGGAGGCTTTCTATTTTACATTCTGTTTACGGTTCCGATTCCCAGCAACTCTAACGATTTTTTGATCGTCTTTGCTGTGATATCTGAAATATTTAAACGGAATTGTTTTACATTTTCATCTTCCTGATTCAGGATCGGATTATTCTGATAGAAAGAGTTGTAGGCCTTAACCAGGTCATAAACATAGTTGGCAACCAAAGCAGGGCTTAAGGTTTCTGCAGATTTAGCCACTATAGTTTTAAAGTTGGTCAGTTGCATAATCAATTCTTTTTCAGATTGATTCAATTCAATATCAGCAGTTTCTGTCTGTAAAGCACCTGCTTTTGACAATAATGACTGAATACGTGCATAAGTATATTGGATAAACGGACCTGTATTCCCATTAAAATCAATACTTTCTGCAGGGTTGAAAAGCATTTTTTTCTTAGGATCTACTTTAAGCATGAAATATTTCAATGCTCCCAATCCTACCGTTTCATAAGATGCTTCTTTCTCTTCATCTGAAAGGGTTTCTAATTTTCCTAATTCCTGAGCTTTAGATTTTGCCGTTTCATACATTTCCTGCATCAGGTCATCTGCATCAACTACAGTTCCTTCACGGGATTTCATTTTACCTTCAGGAAGCTCTACCATTCCGTAAGAAAGGTGGAATAACTGATCTGCCCATTCATATCCCAGTTTTTTCAGGATTTTAAATAAAACCTGGAAGTGATAATCCTGTTCATTTCCTACGGTATAGATCAGTTTCTGGATATTATTTTGTTTAAAACGCTCAACTGCCGTTCCAAGATCCTGAGTCATATAAACAGAGGTACCGTCTGAACGTAGTAACAGTTTCTGGTCAAGTCCTTCATCGGTAAGGTCACACCAAACAGAGCCGTCTTCTTTCTGATACAGAACTCCCTTATCCAAACCTGCCTGAATAAGATCTTTTCCTAAAATATAAGTATTGCTTTCATATTGAACCTGGTCAAAATCAACACCTAATCTTTTATAGGTTTCGTTGAATCCTTTATAAACCCATGAGTTCATTTCTGCCCAAAGCGCTCTTACTGTTTCATCTCCATTTTCCCAATCCAGAAGCATTTTCTGAGCATCCTTCATCACCGGAGCTTCTTTTTTTGCCTGCTCCTCTCCTACACCCTGCTCTACAAGCTCTGCAATTTCTTTTTTGTAGTTTTTATCAAATTCTACATAATAGTTTCCTACAAATTTATCACCTTTGGTATTCGTTGTTTCAGGAGTTTCTCCTTTACCGAATTTCTCCCAGGCCAGCATGGATTTACAGATATGAATCCCTCTATCATTGATAATCTGAGTTTTGATTACGTCATATCCTGCTTCCTTTAAAATCTGAGCTACAGAGAATCCTAATAAATTATTTCTGATATGCCCTAAGTGCAATGGTTTATTGGTATTCGGTGACGAATATTCTACCATTACTGTAGCATTTTTCTTTTCTATAGTGGAGAAATTCTTGCTTACAGATCTGAAGTTATCTACAAACAATTGGTTTTTCACTTTAACATTCAGGAAGCCTTTTACTACATTAAAGCTTTCAAAAATTTCCGTCTGCTCTGTTAAAGCTTCACCTAATTCAACCCCGATACTTTCAGGATTTTTTTTCAATTGTTTTACCAAAGGGAAGGTAACAATGGTAAAATCACCCTCAAATTCCGTTTTATTTTCCTGAACTTCCAGTTTGATGTCTTTTAACTGATATACATTTAAAATAATTTCTGAAAGTTTTTGCTCTATGATATCTTTAATATTCATTTCAAAATTTTGAAGTACAAATATACGGAAATAAAAAAACCGCCCGAAGGCGGCTTAAAAGTTTAATAATTTTAGTTATCCCACCAAACGGGTATACTCACATCACTCACAACTGTTGCATTGTTATTTAATGTTCTCTCAGCTTTAGGAGTTATTAATCTTAATGGTATTTTTTTAGATTGGCTATTCTGGTTAGGCGCTAATATAGGGAAACCTGTACGTCTCCAATCATTATAAGGCTCCATTGTGGTAAACAAGGAAGAGTATTTTTGAGTAATAATGTTCTGTAATGTTACTGAGGCTGAAGCTGTAGTTGCAAAAGCTTGGTTATCAACACCTGTAACATCTAACAGAGATGCACTTACAGCAGCTTTCAAAGCAGTTTGAGCAGCTCCAGTATTTCCTAGTCTGAATTGTGCTTCTGCTTCTATGAATTTAATTTCACTATAACTAAATATTATATTTGGTGTACTTGCACTTCCTGCAAAATAGCTTCCAAATGGAGAAGCATCCGTGTTACTATCTTCCGGAGCTGATCCAGAATAGCCACCAGATGCATCTAATGCAGCATAATAAGGTAGCCTTGGATCACTACTATTTTTTAAAAGATCTATAAAATATTTCCCCATAGACATGTAACCTGATCTTTGATTATCAAATGCAAACCAAAGATTTTGATTATTTCCTCCATCAAAATTAGCAACTAAATTATCATCTTTAGAACTAAAAGAATTTTTTAAATAATTTAAAGCTTTCTCTGCAGCAACTGTACTACCCTCCCGCTGAGTAAGTCTTAGTGCATATCTTGCTTTTATAGCATATGCTAATTTTTTCCATTTGTCTATATTTCCTGCATAAAAAATATCATCACCTGCCGGTAGCCCTAAATTAGCACTACTAGGTTTTGATAAATCTACTATTGCACTATCAAGATAACTTTGAATTTGAGCAATAACATTTTGCTGAGTATCAAACTTTGGAGAAAAATTATCCACTCCTTGAAAAGCCTCTGAAAAAGGTACATCTCCCCACGTATCAGTTGCATAACCTATATTTAAGGTTAATAAAATCTTAGCCATACCTGAATAGTAAGGATATTTATCCCCAAACTGAGTAATAATTTGATGAAGATTTACTCCAGTCTTATAAATATTAGACCAATCTGTTTCATTATCCAATTCAGTTAAAAAATAATTGGTATAATCTAATGACTGAAACAGATTACCATTAGTGTGCTGAGTCAGCAAACTTATTTGTCTTGTCAGATTACCTGTTGAATTATTAATTGTTCCTACTTCTGTACCCGTAAATAAAGTTTTAGGAGATGTAACTTGTGTAGGATTATTGGGATTATCATTAAATGTATCTAGCTCATGCTGACAAGAATTGAGAAATAATCCGGCAATAATTATAGGTATGTATATAATTTTTTTCATAATTAAAAAGTAAATTTAAATGATAGTGTATAACTTCTTGTCCCTGGATTATTGAAGTAATCAAATCCATTAGTATTAGAACCTGCACCAGCAATAGAAGTTTCAGGGTCTACACCTTTGTAGTTAGTAATTAAAAATAAGTTTCTAGCCGAAAAAGTAACCTGAGCATCTCTTATAAAAGATAGAGTTTGGGTATTCGATAAAATTTTACCAAAATTATACGATAGGCTTACGTCTCTAAGTCTAAGCCAATTTATATCTTTTTCCATCTGTTGTTCATTCGCACTACCTGATCCGTCTCCTAAAAAGCTTGAATAATACAGTTTGTTATTAATTGTTTTCGTATTAGGAGCACCTGTTTCAGTAACACCAGGTATTGTATACATAGATGATCTGTCATCAGCAGAAACTTGTGTCATTCCTAACCTATTTAACCTCGCTAATGTTCCATTCCAAATGTCTCCACCTTTACGTATATCTAACAAAAAGCTTAATGACAAATTTTTATAACTAAAATTATTTCTAATTCCTCCTAACCAATCAGGATTAGGATTTCCTATAATTTGAGATTCTGCTGATACTAATGGTAAACCGTCAGATCCTATAATTAAATTTCCAGACATATCTCTTTCCCAAGCTGTTCCATAAAAAACACCCAAAGGCTGTCCTTTAATAATAGCGGGAACAACATTTCCCGAAAAGAAATCACCTCCTTCACTAGAGAAATTTAGATTGTCTTGTATTTCAACTACCTTATTTACGTTTTTAGCCCAGTTGAGGTTTACACTCCAGTTAAAGTTTTGATTTTTAAGAATATCATACCCTAGTTCTACTTCTAAACCTTTATTTTCAACTGTAGGGCCGTTGGTAAAATAATTTTGAAATCCAGAAGATGGTGCAACAGGAGCTTGAATGATTAGATCATAATTGGTTGATTTATAAGCGCTCGCATTTAAGTGTAATCTCTTAAATAATTCTAGTTCTAAACCAACTTCAAATTCGTCATTACGCTCAGGCTTTAAATTTGGATTTTTTGCAATGGTAGTTAGACCATAGGCTCCGACCCCCATGTATGGAGAAGTTAACTGTGGTCCAAATGTATCAAAATAGGCTGGAGTTCCATAAGTGTTAACAATATTGTATGGGTTAGCAGATGCAAAAGTTTTTGCATAAGCGACTCTTACTTTTCCTAAATTAACCCATTTTGGTAAATTTAATGTCTTATTAAACAGCCAAGATCCTGAAACAGAAGGATAAAAATAGGAACTATTTTGTTTTGGCAATGTACTGCTCCAATCATTTCTACCTGTTAATGTTAAATAAAACTGGTCATAAAATCCTAATTCTGCTGAAGCCAATATCCCTCTTTTGATTTGTTTAAAATCTGTATTATTGGCGACAAAAGTGGTAAAGTTAGAAAGGTTGAATTGATTCGGTTCCAACATTGTAGACCCTTGAGTATATTGATCATTTCCAAATTTAGAAATAATCTGCCCTCCAAAACTATAATTCAAATTAATGTTATCAGTAAAGTTAACTAACCCACTAAAGATTAAATCTAAATTATATTGACTTTGTGTATATGTATCTATAACAACCTGCCCGGTGCGGTCAGCCGTTGAATTACCATTACTTGAAAATGAATAATTCTGCTGAGCATGAGTTGTATAGGTATCAACTCCAGCTCTTAATAATACATTCAAAGCTTTATTATAATTATAAGTTAGGTAACCACTAATAATGGACCTGTTTGTCTCATCTTTATATGGATTATTATATACTGTATAATATGGATTATCATACGCTGCAAAATAATTTTTATTATATCCTTGTACAGTGTGATAATCTCTCAGATCATATGTTACTGGTGTTCTGAGTAATGACAACATTACCCCAGCAGTATTACTCCCTTTCTGAGCTCTTAATCCATTAGTATTTGAATACTTTACATCAGCACCAGCTTTTAGTTTATCGGTTAACTTAAATTCAGAATTTACACCAAAACTTGTCTTTTTAAGCGATGTATTCGGAATAATCCCCGTTTGATCAATATGTCCAAATGAGGCTCTGAAATTACCATAATCCCCACCACCTGAAAAAGCCAGGTTATAATTTTGTGTAGTACCTGTTTCAAAAAAGTGTTTAGCATTATCATAGGCCTTCAAACCAGATACATTTGAAATTAATGGTCCCCAACTTTGATTGGTTCCCCCTGTGATAGGAATACCATCAGAGCCATATTGAGCAGGTGCAATATAGGTGACTCCATTAGTCCCAGCGGCATACGTATTTTGAAGTTTCGGCAAGCGAGTAATCATATCAAAAGATACAGCTGTAGAGAAATCAATTCCAATTCCTTTTCTTTTTCTACCTTTCTTACTTGTATAAATAATGACACCATTTCTTGCATTTTCTCCATATAACGCAGCTGCAGCACCTCCTTTCAAAATTGATACACTCTCAATATCATCCGGATTTATATCAATAGCTCTGTTTGAGTCATCTACTCCCGCCAAATTACTACCCTGCCCTGCATTATTATTGACAGAGTTATCAATGATCTGACCATCTAAAACTATAATAGGCTGGCTTGAAAGATTAATTGACTTTTGGCCTCTAATCAGAATTTTACTTGATGCTCCAGGAGTCCCAGATGAACCTGTAACTTGAATCCCTGCTGCCTTTCCCGCTAAGCCTTGAATAATATTTGCCTCTCCTGATTTTTTTAAATCATCTCCATTGACTTGTGATGTAGCATACCCTATTGTCTTTTTCTCCTTTTTAATCCCAAGTGCAGTTACCACCACACCTTCAATCTCTTTTGTCTGTGTAGTAGTATCTTTTTTCTTCTGTTGAGCATTTACAATAGCAACAGAAGAAGACAATACCACAACAAGCAGACTCATTGTTAGTTTCTTCATATGAAAATTAATTTTTACTTAGCAAAATTGTATTTTTGTTAACAATTCAACAAGTAAAACTTAAAAAAAATAAAAATAAACCAATAAAAAGAAGTAAAAACCAATAAAACAATTAAAAAAAAACGTCAAAAATTAAAATTTAAATAAAAAAAATAACATCAATTTTCCAATTGATGCCACTAAATCGACTTCTCAAAAATGAATCATAACACACTGAATAAGTGGTTAATATAAACGTAAAAAACAAATTTAATTCACAAAATCCTTTATAAAAACGATTACAAATAAAAAAAACCGCCAAATGGCGGTTTTTTTATGCATAAACAAGAATATTTATTCTTTTCTAAAAACTAAGACTGCCTCGTCATTCCCAGGCGTATTGTCCAAGTTTTTACTATTGTCATTAATTCTAAGTTCAGAATCTGAATATGATTGTACCTGTTTCTTCATTGTTTTAGTAACTCCAGCATCTGTATACGTGATTGTAAGAGTATTATATAACTTATCATAAGTCCATTTTCCTACAAAAGAATCTGATAAATTACAATTCCCTGAAGCACTTGATTCATATCGATCATAAGCTCCTGAGAAATCTGCATTAATCATAATTACACCTTTGTCTTCACAATCATTCAATGTAATATTTTTACCTCTGAATTCATATTTAAATGGTCGCCAGGTTCCATTTATACTTGCATCATTTGTCACAACATTGTTATCATCATCATTAGAACATGAGGCTACTCCCATTAATAAAAGAATTCCAATAAAATATTTCATAATTAAGTATTTTCTATATCCGGCTAATACTATTACCATTAACCGGATTATTTATTCAAATTAAAACTTATCCCAGAAGATCTTCGTTGACACTTTATCTCCTCCTATTTTTGCAGCTGCTGCGTTTACGTTGGTAGCATTCAACAGATATTCCTGATCAGAATAACGCATTCTAACTGGAACTGCTTCTACTCTGGAGTTTGAAGGATTTACGAATACTGGGAAGTCTAGTCTTCTTGCAAAGTTCCATGCCTGGAAACCTTTATTAAACATTGCAACCCATGATTGCTCTCCAATGGATTTTTTCCAATTAACAGCATCATATGGATTAGCTAAAACGTATGCTTCAGTGTTGACACTACTTACCCCATATTCAGTCATGGAAGCTCTAATTGCATCAGCATATAAAGTGGCTGCTGCACCTCCCACACTGAACCCTCTTTGTGCGGCTTCAGCTCTTAAAAACATAATTTCTGTATAATCCAACAAGAAACCTTGAGCGTTTTCTCCTGAAATAGCATTTGTGAAATGAGAATACTGTCCGAAAACGTTTTGCTTAGCATATTTTCCTCCGATATATGCGCCTCCCACAGTTGTAAACCAAATAGCTCTTCTTGGGTCATTCTTACCATTCATAAAATTCATTAAGACATCAGATGGTAAAAAGTCATTTCTACCAGATTGAATTACATCCTGATAAACAGGGTTTGATAATAACCCTGAAGGGAAAGTCTGTAAACCGAAGTTGTCTAATTTATCAGTAAATAACCCTCCTGAATATGCTGCTTCAGCATACGTTTTAGCCAGAGCGGGTTCTACATCTGAAAGAGCAACTGCCAGTCTAAACTTCAAAGAATTTCCCATTTTCTTCCATTTGGACATGTCTCCTTTATAAATCAGATCATTGGAATATCCTGTATCTGAAGTATCAATCATAGCAAGAGCAGCATCTATTCTTTTTATTAGATCAAGATAAACAGTCTTTGCATCATCATAAGGAATTTCTGAATTCCCAGGATTATCTGCTGTTGCCTTAAGAGCTCCAAAATAAGGAATATCTCCGTAGGTATCTACTAAATTGGCCCATGCATACACATTTACCAATTCAATCATAGCAATATTATTTTTCTTCTTAGCAGTAGCCACTCCTTCATCTTCAAGAAATTTTCTGGCATCTCTCAGTGCTGAAAGAACTCCCGGAGAATTTACTGTAGCTGAAGAAGAAGACATCATACGGTTGTAATGATTTCTCGGGATAGGTCTTGAAACCATGTCATATCTTGATTCGTCAATATATGTTGTTTCTGACCATTGCTGTGTAAAAAACCTCGAAATATTTCGGTTAACATTAACGTTCAATATCTGATCCAGTAAAACCTGTTCAGCACTTGCAAAAAGTACTCCGGAAGGCACTACTGTCGGGTGCTTAGGATCTTCATTCAATGAGGTAATATCTCTTTCACAAGAGGTAAAAGTTAATGATAATGAAGCCAAGCCTATAATTAAAAATATTTTTTTCATTTTTTAGAATTTTAAAGTTATATCTATTCCAATATCACGAGTCGTTGGAAGTACCCCAATAGACTGTCCTTTTGCAGCTAAACCGTTACCTGTACCTGCTTCCGGATCAGCGTATGGTAAATTCTTGTGGATGATCCATAAGTTTCTACCTACAATAGATATTTTTGCATCTCGAATAGAAGTATTCGCTAAAATAGATTTTGGCAATGAATATCCTATACTAGCTTCTCTTAATTTCACGTAGGAAGCATCATATACAAATCTCTTATTTGGCATCACACCATATCCATCCACACTACCTGCAGAAGTAGGGTCACCTGCAACAGTAGTATTTACATTTCCATTTGGATTAACTCCCGGATTGATTATTCCACTTTCTCTGTAATAAGCAGTCTCTTCATATAATCCGGTTGCAGTACCATAGGCCATATCCGGAGAATATACATCTCCTCCCTGTTTTACATCAATAAGGAAACTTAAAGAGAAATCTTTATAACGGAAACTGTTTCTGATACCTCCTACCCAATCTGGGGTGATATTTCCGATAACCTGGTTATTATTTCTAAGATAATTTCCGCTCACCGGATCAACAATTTTGTTACCGTTAGCATCATATTGATAGTCTGATCCTACCAATGCACCAAAAGCTTGTCCTACACGGGCATTCAGGGAAACTCCATTCTGATAGGTAGCCATTAGATAATTCTGTGAATTACCATTCAATGCAATAACTTTATTTTCGTTCTTAGACCAGTTTACATTCACATCCCAGGTAAAGTTATCCGATTTAAATGGAGTACCATTCAATTGAACTTCGATACCTTTATTATCAATTTGTCCTGCATTTACAAGGAATGTACGATATCCTGTAGCTGAAGATACCGGTAGATTAATGATCTGGTCGATAGTTTTGGTTTTATAAATAGCGATATCAAATCCTAATCTATTTTTGAAGAACTGGGCCTCCATACCAAATTCGGTTTCTTTAGACCTTTGAGGTTTCAAATTAGGGTTTGCCAGGAAGTAAGGCTGATCAAATAATCCTTCTCCTCTTGCTTTAAATGTATTTGCTAATCTGTAGTTAGATGTTGAAGAACCTACCTCTGCATAGTTCCCTCTTACTTTCCAGAAGCTAAGCCATGGTTGCTTTACGAATTCTGATAAGATAAGGGATCCTGTTGCTGAATAATAATCATAGCTATTATTTCCTTTTGGCAAGTTAGACGATTGGTCCACACGATAAGTACCATCTACAAATAAGAAGTTCTTATATCCAAATGATGCTGTTGCATATAAACTGGAAGTAACCCATTTTGCATAATTTTCATCAGGTGGGAGTATAGTTCTTATTGAATTGGAAATTGCAAACAGTCCTGGTTTAGACAAGCCTCCTTCCGTACTCATATAAATATTGTCAATAAGGTTTCGTCTAACGTTACCTCCAAAAATACCACTAACATTTAGGTCAGGAGTAATATCAAATTTATAGTTAGCAAATAAGTCAAAATTCATCTCTGAATTTTTAACATTTGTTCTTGCATACCCAGAGCCCACATTAAGACCTGAAGCACCAAATACCTGTGGCAATGATCCGTTCATTAATCTTTCTTCTACAACCATCTGTAGATCATCATAAGATAATTTCCCGGTAATACCAAAGTTTTTGGAAACGTCATACTTTAATTGTGCATAGCTAAAGATTCTTGTTCTGTCATCTGACTGATAACTCTGATATCTTTGGAAATAAGGGTTATTCCAATATTGAGGAGTTCCATCAGCTGCTGAAGTTCTGTTCCAGCTAAAATTACTGTTGCCATTATTTTGATAGGCATTTCTTAATGCAGCTACATCCACATTGGTTTGCCACCATTGTCTGAAACCAGAAACAATATTATCTGAATAACCTGTTTCATTACGTCCTCTTGTACCTTGTAATGTTAAAGTAGTAAAGACTGAAGCGTGTAGTTTATCTGTAAAATCATGACTGAATTTTGCAGAAATTGTATTTTTTCTTAGTTCTGAATTTGGCATCAGACCATTGGAAAGCATATTGGAATATGACAAGGAAAGATTTGAAGTTTTATTTCCTTTTTCAATGGTAAGTGTATTAACGTATGTGACTGGTGTTTCAAAGAATTTGATTGGTCCGTTTTTTGCGGCTACCCAAGGTGTTGCTTTACCATAATTAGGGGAAGATGGATCAAAAGAATCCCACTGGTAAACAAGAGAATTAGGATTAAATACAGGACCATAAGATGCATCATCTCCAAAGTTTGCATAATTGTATCCTCCCGGCCCCGGATCTTCGTTCCAGGATTCTCCTCCATATCCAGCTCCATATTTAGTCTGATATTTTGGGAATGTAGATTTATCAATAAAGCCAGCCGTAATTCCAGAATTTAAAGTAACTCCCCAGCTTCCATCATTGCCCCCTCTACCACTCTTGGTAACAATAAGGATAACTCCATCACTACCTCTTTCTCCGTATAACGCAGAAGCAGCTGCTCCTTTTAGTACGTTAATGGATTCAATATCTTCCTGATTGATATCCGACAAGAAATTACCATAATCAAATGGAGCTCCTGTTGTTACAGTAGTATTGTTAACAGGTGATCCGTCAATTACAATAAGTGGAGTTCCTCCATTTAAAGATTTATATCCTCTGATCAAAAGGTTTGCAGATCCGCCAAAGTTGTTATTAGTATTTACCTGTAGTCCGGCTACCTTACCCGAAAGAAGAGATGCGACGTTTCCGGTATTAGTAGTTCCACCAGTTAATTCCGCAGCTTTAACTTCTTCAGAAGCATAACCAAGAGATTTTTTCTCTCTTTTAATCCCGAGTGCGGTTACAACCACTCCCTCAATTTCTTTTGTTTTAATAGTGTCATTCTTTTGCTGGGCGTTAGCGACAGCTATCGAAGAAGACATTACTAGAACAAGAAGACTTGCTGTTAGTTTCTTCATATCAAATTAATTTTTGTGACCTTACAAATTTGTAAAACTTTCTTAATACCACAAAGCAAAATGTGAAAAAATTACAACTTATTCAATAATTTTAAAAAAAGCAAGTCAATAAATTATTAAAATAAGTTAAAAGCAAAACATTTAACAAAAACACAACATTTAAAACTTAGTTTTTTTTAAGAAATAATAACAATCACTTAAATTGATATAATCTATATTATAAATTCAATTATCAATGTAAATAAATTGAATATCAATAAATTAAAAACAAAAAATAGTAAAGCAAATAAAAACTGACAGGTAATACTATGCAAAGCATATTTCTATGAATGAAGAAATATTTTCATTTTTCAAGCAAGAATAACTGCAGGAAGGTGATAAAATGAATTAAAATTTCAATATTTAAGTAAGATAAATTTCTCTGCTACAAAATAACATTGGACCCAAAAATTTAAAGATAAAACGCAAGTTCATTCTTGCCAGTATAAATTCGTTTCAGCTTTTAGCTTTCTGTCTTTTCTTTTAACATTCAACACAGTAACATCATTATTTTTTGTCAAAGTATGAGCACAATAAAAACACCTTAAATATCTTCCTTCAAAATTTTATATTTTTGCAGTATAGAAACAATTCATGGAGCTAATAAAAAACTGGTCGAATCTTTATATTGAGGCCGGATGTGATGAAGTAGGAAGAGGATGTTTAAGTGGTCCGGTGGTAGCTGCAGCAGTAATTTTAGATGATGATTTCAAACAAAATCTGGTGAATGATTCCAAAAAATTAACGTTCAAAACACGTATGGAACTGGACAGTTATATCAAAGACAATGTAAAAAATTATGCTATCGCAGAATTACCGCCTTCCTTTATTGATGAACATAATATTCTCAATGCGAGTATTCATGCGATGCATCGTGCACTGGATCAATTGACCATAACTCCTGAGCTTATTTTGGTGGATGGAAATAAATTTCATCCGTATAACTACATCCCGCATCAATGCATTATCAAAGGAGACTCCAAGGTTTTATCTATTGCTGCAGCCTCTATTCTTGCCAAAAATTACAGGGACCAACTCATGATTCAACTGCACGAAGAACATCCTGAATATGGTTGGGACACCAATTTTGGCTATGCCACAAAAAAACATCAGGAAGCTCTTATAAAATATGGTCCGACACATCATCACAGGCAATCTTTCAGACTTAAATATGATTGAAAAACACTTATTTTCAATTATTAAATTAGCAGTCGGATAGAAATTTAAAATCTTTGTAAACAAAATTTAAAATAAAAAAAGAGAAGCAATTATCAAATTGCTTCTCTTTTTTAGCTTATAGTTTAAGAATTATTTCTTCTTATTTCTTTGTTGCTCCTGAGTTTTTTGCTGCTCCTGAGCCTTCTCCATCATTTCTCTCATTCTCTTCTGGAATTTACCTTCTGCTTTCGGTTTCTCCTTGTTAGACTGAATCTGAGCGTGAATTTTCTTCTCATCCAGAATCACGTATTTAATAACCAGGATGATAAGGATGTTAATCGCATTGGATACGAAATAATACCATGAAAGACCAGAAGCCGAAGTATTAAGGAAGAATAGGAATGTAACCGGGAAGATGTACATTAACACTTTCATATTTGGCATTCCTTCCTGTTGAGGCTGCTGCATATTTCCTGAAGTCATTACCGTATAAATCAAGATAACTACTGTACAAGCTAAAGCAAAAATACTTAAGTGATCTCCAAGGAAAGGAACTTTAAACGGAAGCTTGATCAAATCATCATACGCCGTTAAGTCTTTTGCAAACCAGAACCCTTGTCCTCTAAGATCAATAAAGTTCGGGAAGAAACGGAATAAGGCATAGAAAATTGGAATCTGAACTAAAGCCGGTAAACATCCCGCCATCTGATTTACTCCAGCCTTTCTGTAAACCTCCATGGTAGCCTGCTGTTTCTTCATTGGATCTGCATCCTTGAACTTAGCATTTACTTCATCAATTTCCGGACGGATTACCTTCATCATTGCACTTAATTTGTGCTGCTTATACATAATTGGTGATAAGATCAACTTTACAATGATCGTCATTACGAAAATTACCCAACCTGCTGATAATCCCCACGCAGCGATAATGCTATATAACCACATGAAGAAATAACGGTTCATGGCCCCAATGAATGACCAGCCTAACGGAAGAATCTCATCAAAGTTTTTATCATAAGATTTAAGCAATGGTAAATCCAATGGCATAAAATACCATGTGAAATCCTGGTTTAACTCACTTCCTGTCATCTGAACAAAACCTTCATAGTTGAATTTCTTCAGATATTCTCCTTCTTCAACATTATCCTGGTTTCCTTTGCTTTGGGTAAATCCGTTTTTAGCTTCGATTACTGAAGAGAAAAACTGCTGCTTTACACCAATCCAGTTAAGGGTTTCCTTTTCCTCTTCCATTGTCGTTCTTCCATCATAATCATAATCTTTATAATTATTGAAAGCATAAGAAAACTCAGAGTGAGACTGCTCCTGAGCTCTACCTTTTTCAAGATTTCTTACGTTATAATCCCAGATGAAATCTGCTTTGTTATCAGAAGTAATTTTAGAAAGTCCCTGAGTTCTTACTTTAAAATCAAGGGTATATTTTGGAAGCAGTGTGTAAATGAGTTGAATTACAGCACCATTATAATCTGCAGTTAAGGTTACCGCATTTCCATTAACAGCAGGTGAGAAAACTAAATCTTTAGTATTAACAATCTTCCCTGTTTTATCTTTAAACTGAAAACCGTAGTTTGAGTTATTTTTAGTAATCAGATAAAGTGGTTGATCTGCATTGTCTGTTTTGTGGTTGTAGGCTTTATATTTTAAAAGCTCTACTTTGGAAACCTGTCCTCCTAAGCTTGAAAATTCAAGTTTCAGTTCATTATTTCCAAGACTTGCTGTCTGGATTGCATTAGGAGTTACATTTGGATTGATATTGTTTGCCTGAGTTTGCTTTACGGCATTTTTAGCCTGTTCCGTTTTTTGCTCCTGAGCTTTCAACTCCGCTTCTTTCGTTTGTTTGTTCTGGAAGTAGAACATAAAACCGAAGAGAACAAGGCATAAAACCGCGAAACTAATCATTTGCTTCTTATCGATTCCGTTGTTTTGTTGCATTTTATTTTATATTAAAATTTTAAATTTAAAATGTACGTACTGGTGTACGTAATTTGAGCTGACAAAAATACTGTTTTTTTATCAAAACTCTATGCTTTACGTTGTTACTATATAATAAACTCAAGCTGAGAATAATCAGCCTGAGTTTATGTGTAGACGTTTATGATAAAATTTTACCTTATTTCTTTTCGCAAGCCTTAATGAAAGCTCTGAATAGCGGATGCGGTGTTGCTACCGTACTCTTATATTCCGGGTGATACTGAACCCCTACATAGAACGGGTGATCAGGAAGTTCCAGCGCTTCTACCAGGCCTGTTTCAGGGTTGGTACCTGTAGCAAGGAAGCCATTTTTTTCAAATTCCTGAAGATAATCACTATTGAATTCATAACGGTGACGGTGTCTTTCAGAGATATTTTTGATTCCGTAGATATCGTTTAATTTAGATCCGTTTTTCAAAGAACACTTCCACGCTCCAAGACGCATCGTTCCACCTTTATCTACTACATTTTTCTGTTCTTCCATCAAAGAAATTACAGGATCAGGAGTAGCAGTATCAAATTCCATAGAGTTCGCTTTGGTATGTCCTAAAACATTTCTTGCAAATTCAATGGTCATAATCTGCATTCCTAAACAGATTCCCAACATTGGAATTTTATTTTCTCTTGCATATTTTGCGGTAAGAACTTTTCCTTCAATTCCTCTGTCTCCGAAACCTGGAGCTACAAGAATACCATTCACACCTTTCAGTGTATCTTTGATATTTTCTTCCGTAATATCTCCACTGTAAACCCATCTTACTTTTACTTCAGTTTCAAGATCGGCCCCGGCATGTTTGAATGCTTCAGCAATAGAAATATAAGAATCCTGAAGGGAAACATATTTTCCAACCAAAGCAATTTCAACAGTTTTCTTAGGATTCTGGAATTTTTTAAGGAAACTCTTCCAGTCTTTAAGATCAGCATCTTTATCACTTTTCAGATCCAGTTCTTTCAAAACTACATCATCAAAGTTCTGCTTCTGAAGATACATTGGAACTTCATAAATAGTTTCAAGATCTTTACATTCGATGACATTATCTAAAGGAACGTTACAGAACTGAGCCAGTTTTGCTCTCTGATCTTTAGGAATTTTATGTTCTGTTCTGCACACTAAAACATCTGCCATAATTCCGCTTTCCATCAACTGACGAACGGAATGCTGGGACGGTTTTGTTTTCAGTTCTCCACTTGAAGCCAGGTATGGCAATAGAGTCAGGTGAATCACCATAGAATTGCTCTCTCCCAATTCCCACTTCAACTGACGTACAGTTTCAATGTATGGTAAAGATTCGATATCCCCTACTGTTCCACCGATCTCAGTAATAATGATATCGTAGTTCTGTTTTGAAAGGATTTTAATTCTACGTTTGATTTCGTTAGTAATATGAGGAATTACCTGAACTGTTTTTCCAAGGAAGTCTCCTTTTCTTTCTTTTTCAATTACAGTCTGGTAGATTTTTCCTGTAGTAACGTTGTTATTTTGGGATGTAGGAGCATCAAGGTAACGCTCGTAGTGGCCTAAATCCAGATCCGTCTCTGCACCATCTTCAGTCACATAACACTCTCCGTGCTCATAAGGATTCAAAGTTCCTGGGTCGATATTGATATAAGGATCTAATTTTTGGATCGTTACATTAAAGCCGCGTGATTTTAGTAGAAGTCCCAGAGAAGCAGAAACGATTCCCTTTCCCAAAGATGAAGTTACACCTCCTGTCACAAAGATGTACTTTGTATTCTTTTTACTCATTAGATTAGGTTTGTGCAAAGTTATGGGAAAAAGAGATACAAAGCAATCTTTTACATTTTGAAAATGATAAAACCCGCTTCAAACAATTATAAAACCTGATAAAATTTTTTATCTATATTTGATGTAAGCAAATGAAACAAAGCTATAACCAACATGATTTCCGTCTATAAACTAAAACCAAAATTCCAGCAGCTCCTCATGCCTGTTCTATTATTTTTCCACAGAAATAATATTACAGCCAATCAGATCACCATAAGTTCTATTCTTTTATCTTTAGTTATTGGAATAATGTTTTGGAATGCGGATATTTCGAAATGGTTCTTCCTAAGTCTTCCTGTCGGGCTGCTTCTGAGAATGGCATTAAATGCTTTGGACGGAATGATGGCCAGAAAATTCAATCAGACCAGTAAACTTGGGGAGGTTTTAAATGAAGTGGGTGATATTATTTCCGATGTCATTATATTTTTTCCTCTTCTTAAATTTCAGCCTGAGAGTTTATATCTTATCATTGTCTTTATCGTTCTTGGTATTATTAATGAGTTTGCAGGATTAATGGGAAAAATTGTAGGGAAAGAACGACGTTATGAAGGTCCTATGGGAAAAAGTGACCGTGCTCTGATCCTTGGATTATATGGCTTATTAATGCTTTTCGGAATTAGTATTGCGGGTATTTCCCAATATATTTTTGAAATTATCATTGCTCTGCTCCTGATCAGTACTTATATCCGACTTAAGAAATCTCTGCATGAAGCCTGAAGACAATAAATTTGCAGATGTTCCTTTAAGGGTAAAAACATGGATCTACATCATTATTGTTTTTGCACTGGGAATTTCACATCCTGTTGCCATGACTATTTTTGTTTCTTGGATCAGCTATCAGTGTTTTTTTGAGTTTTCGAGAATGTTTAAAATTTATGCATCGCCTGTTTTCCCTTCACTATTGATAGGTTTTCTACAATTTTTTCTGCTCTACTTTTTCAATATCGAATCTTACTTTCTGTATAGCTTTCTCATATCAATACTTATTTTTTGTCGTTTTATGTTGTCGGGAACACCTAAAAAGCAATTGTACGGAATTTCATTAGCTTTATTAATCTGCTTTTTCGCTTTTCCCCATTTATTGTGGATAAGGGATAAATTTGATGGATTGGCTGCCATTATATTTATTGTCGTTGTGACCGAACTGAACGATGTATTTCAATATCTGATGGGAAAATTTTTCGGAAAACATAAAATAACGCCCCACGTCAGTCCAAACAAAACCCTGGAAGGCCTTATCGGCGGTGTTTTTCTTACCGTTATTTTGAGCAATATTTTAGGCTACTTTTTGCTTGAAACAAGTATTCTTAACAACAGTATCCTGGGACTCGTTTTGGGAATTTCAGGATTTTTTGGAGATATTTTCATGTCTTATGTAAAGAGAAAAACAGGTGTAAAAGATACAGGAACCCTTCTTCCGGGACATGGTGGTCTTCTTGACAGAATGGACAGTCTCGTTTTTAACGCACCATTATTCTTCTGGCTATTTCCTCTTCTGATAAAATAGTAAAGCAATGAATGAAAAATTTAAAAAAGCAGTTATCTTTTCAGGAGGTGGAACCAGACTGATGATTTATCTCGGGATTTTTGCTGCTCTGGAAGAACTCGATCTCAAACCAGATCTCCTGATTGCTTCCTGTGGCGGTTCATTTGCTGCTACCATCATTAATGCATTTCCCGATCATCTTTCCCGAAAAGAATATCTACAGTCAGAAGAATATTTTCACTTTGTTTCAGGTACTGTATTGACCAATCAAAAAAAACTTTCGAAAATGGGACTTTTCTCGATGAAGAAGATATTGGATAAAAGAAAAGCACCATTCATTGAAGATGTCTTCAACAGATATCTTGTTGAAATGCCTCAGGACTTATCCCAGTGTTTTCCATCTCTTAAAAACGTTCATTTTTCAAAAGAAATTCCTACTATCATTATAGGTTCTGAACTTCTTTTTACCCCAAAAGAATGTGGACAAAAGAGAAATGAAAGAAAATTATATCAAAAAGCAATCTTCACAGATCCTGAAACGGCAAAGAAAATTATCCCGGAACAAATCATCACCAATGCTCAAAGTTTACAAAACAGCGCTGTTGAAGAATCTGTAAAAGTAATCACCAACTTTTCCTTGCTTGAAAGCACCCGGACTTCGGTTTCCGATATGTTTTATGTAGAACCTGCATTTCTTCATGGAAAATATTTTGCTGGTGGCGCTATAGATCTTGTTCCCGCAGAAATAAGCCGACATCTGGCACAGGAGGTTATTACCGAAAAAAAACATTCTTACAATGCTGTTGAAGAAGCACTTGTTCGTTCTGTACTTGGATTCAGTGGAAATGAAAGGCTTGCAGAAACCAACCAACTTTTATCCGGCGTGCAGATTGATACGACGAATATAAAACAGGATCTGGAAGGACATTATCTGAAAAAAGGAATTGACTGGAAAAAATATGAGGTCAGTTTTTCATTCCCTAAAAGTTATCCACAATTTGTGAAAGATATGGAAATACAATGGCAGTATGGATATGATCAAACAATGAAAAGTATTAGAAAGTGATGACAAATCCTCCAACTGAAGACGGGAAGATTTCCCTCCTCCGGAGGGGTGTCAAAAATTCTTTGAATTTTTGACGGGGTGGTTTTTAACACATAGTTTTAAGTTTCGGCTAAAGCCAATGGAAATGCAACCTATTGTGATCACGGGCTAAAGCCCGTGCCTATTGAATATCTTAGTTTTATAAATAATACTAAAACCATTAAGAAAGTTTAAGAAATAAAGTATAGTTGAGATAAATCATCCTGATTTTTAAGCTTAAAGCAAAGCTCATCTTCATATTCTAAACATCTTAAAAAATCTTAATGTTTCAATCGTTAAAAACATTCACCCTATTTTCACTTTTAAAATCTATTTTTACATAAAATTGAAAACCACAAAACACTCATGAACGTTTTTATTGCAGGCGGAACTTCAGGGATTGGCTACGCATTGGCCAGACATTATCTTGAGAAAGGATATTGTGTAGGAGTTTGCGGACGCAACCTGAATAAAATTCCGGAGAACAATTACAAGAATTTAAAAGCCTTCCAAACCGATGTCTGTGATATGAATGCTGTGTTATCCACAATACAGTCTTTTCTTGTGGATAAAAACGAACTTGATATTTTCATTAACTGCGCAGGAAGCTATACTGAAGATGTAGCAGGAAAAATTTCCTATGAAGAAGCTGAAGAGATGCTTCAAACCAATATTCTGGGAACGGTAAACTGTTTCGAGGCAGCCAGAAAGGTAATGAAGAACCAGAAAAAAGGAAATATAGCGGTAATTGCTTCTGTTTCAGGGATACTGGAATACGAAAATTCAAGTCTTTATACAAAAACAAAACGTTCAGTAATACAAATTGCCGATGCGTATTACCGGGCATTGAAACCTTTTGGAATTTCGGTTACTACCATTGCACCAGGATATATTGATACTGAAAAATTAAGACAGCTTAATCAAAATGATTTAAGCAAAAAACCGTTTCTTACTGATGTAGAAACGGCCGTCACTGTGATCTCGGAAGCGATGGAAAAACAGAAAAAGCTTATTATTTTTCCTGTAAAAATGAAGTGGATGATGAAATCACTTTCCCTACTTCCTTCTTCTTTATTAAACATTATCATGTTCAGAAAAGCCAAATGGATGAAAAACGACTGACCCTACTACAAAAACTGTACGCCTTAACGCTTTGTACCATTGTATTTATAATGGTTTATAATTTTGCGGCATGGTATGCTTCAAACCTGACCGGAGTCCCTTCTTTTGTTTTTGATTTCGAAAAACACATCCCATTTATTCCCTGGAGCATTATTCCTTATATGACAAGCGGCATCTTTTTCTGCACCGTTTTTTTCTTCTGCCAAAATAGAGAAGAGCTTAAGGTTTTAACAAAAAGAATGCTCTTTGCCACTCTTGTTGCAGGAGTTTTCTTTCTCTTATTTCCTTTACAATTTTCTTTGTCGAAACCTGAAATCGGCAGTTCTGTTTTGGGGTATCCTTTTCAGTTTTTAAAAATATTTGATTCTCCTTTTAATCAGGCTCCATCACTACATATTGCCTATGCTTTTATTTTCTGGTCTGTTTTCAGAAATATAAAAAGAGGAAGAACCTTTTTAATGCTGTGGCTTATCCTGCTTGGAATTTCTACCTTAACGACTTATCAGCATCATTTCATTGATATCATCACCGGAGGCATTCTTGCTCATTTGAGTTTTATTATTTTTCCTTACAGAAAAAATGATTTCCTGTACAGAAATTTTCATGTAGCCAATATCTATTTTTTATCGGGATGGATTCTTATTCTAACAGCACTTCTCATGAATCAATTTGTTGGAAAAGCATTATTGCTACTGCTTTGGCCGGGTTTTATGATTCTTCTGATCGGGTATCATTATCAGAAAAACGATATTTTCTTTTTAAAAAATAAAGAAGGAAATATTCCATGGTTTAAAAAGCTTTTCTATGGCCCGTATTTGTTATTATATACTCTTTTTTGGAGGCTTCTTCGGGAAAACCGAACACCTTTGGAAGTAATTCCCAGATTATATATTTCATCCAGGCCTGATCATGAAAGCCTTAAGAACTTTGAGCTTTCCCAAAAAACAATTGTTTACGATCTATCAGCCGAAATGGAAGAGCTTACCATTATAAAGAATACAACAGCCTATCATACGATTCCGTTTCTGGACATTGGAATATTGGATATTCATGAAACCCAAAAGTTGGTTTCGGAAATTACCGAAAAACACAAACAACTTCCTCCGGATGGAAAGATTCTGATTCACTGTACCATGGGATTCACCAGAAGTTCAGTAATCGGGATTTTAGTAATCAAAAATATTTTATCTTTACCTCTTACAGAAGCAATAACCGTTATGAAAACCCACAATAAGCATGCTGTAATACCTACTTATCTGGAGGATTTTCTGAAAAAATTTTAACCTATGAACAGTGGACATTTTAAAAGTTTTGACAACAGTGAAATTTTTTATCGAGAATGGAATTACCAGCCTCATCAGAAAAGTATCATCATGATCCACCGCGGACATGAACATTCTGAAAGACTGAATGATATTGCACAATCTACCCGGTTTTCAAAATACAATATCTTCGCATTCGACCTTAGGGGACATGGACATACAAAAACCCAGACCTCATCCGTTTTTATGGATTATGTAAGAGATCTTGATGCTTTTTCTAAATTTATCTGCTCGCAATACAATATAAGAACATCAGATATTTTTGTTGTAGCCAACAGTATTGGTGGTGTGATAGCATCTGTGTGGGTCCATGATTTTGCACCTCCCGTCGCAGGGATGGCACTTCTGGCTCCTGCTTTTAAAATCAACCTCATCGTTCCTTTTGCTAATGAAATGATTACTTTAGGAACAAAACTTAAAAAAGGACTGATTATTAAAAGCTACGTGAAATCTAAAATGCTTACTCATGATCCTGAACAGCAGCAAGCGTATGACACCGATCCGCTGATCTCAAGATCTATTGATGCCGAACTCCTTATTGATCTTGCAAAAGCCGGAAAACGTCTGGTAGAAGATGCTGAAGCCATAGATACTCCAACTTTAATTCTGGCTGCAGAAAAAGATCATGTAGTTTTCAATAAGGAACAAAAAATATTCCATGAAAAACTGGATACGGATTTGAAACACTATGAAGTTCTCCCTGATTTTTTCCATGGTATTTTATTCGATACAGGAAAGGAAAAAGTCTATAATAAAATTGTAGATTTTGCTGACAAATGTTTCAACAGGCCTATTCAACAACCCTCTCTTTCTGCTGACCGCTTTTCTGTAAAAGAATATCAGGATCTGCAAAATAATGTGGGGAATACCCTGAATTTTAAAATGCAGAAACTGTCTCTGGGAAAAATCGGAAAAATAAGCAATGGAATGGCAATTGGCTTAAAATACGGCTTCGATTCCGGGGCTTCCCTCGACTATGTTTACCAGAATGAGCCGAAAGGAAAATTAGGATTCGGAAAAATGATGGATAAAAATTACCTCAACGCAATTGGCTGGAAGGGAATTCGTATCAGAAAACAGCATCTGTTACAACTTTTAGAAAAAAACATACAAACGCTGAAACACCACGGCAGGTCTGTTAAGATACTTGATATTGCTGGCGGAACAGGAAATTATTTGTTTGATATTAAAGAAAAGCATCCTGATGTTGAAATTGTAATCAACGAATTTGTAAAATCTAATATTGAAATAGGAGAAAAGGTTATTAAAGAAAAGAATTATCAGAATATCAGGTTTACAAACTTCGACTGTTTTGATCCACAAACCTATCAGAAATTGAATTTCGAACCTAATATTACTATTGTTTCTGGAATTCTTGAGCTTTTCGGGGATAACGAAATGGCAAGTAAAGCTATTCAGGGTGTAAATTCTATTTCTGAAGAAAATTCATACATCGTTTATACCGGACAGCCATGGCATCCTCAACTAAAAATGATTGCCTATGTATTAAATAATCATCAGAATAAAGACTGGATCATGAGAAGACGCTCACAGAAGGAACTGGACAGAATGATGGCTTTTAACCATATTCAGAAAGAAAATATGCTGATCGATGACTTTGGAATTTTTACTGTTTCTTCGGGAAAAGTGAATGTTTCAAACTAAAAATAGTTTAGTGCTCCCGCATATTTTGCTGATAGCACAGATTTTTTATCAGTTACAAACAAAAAGGGTTTTCATTTTAGTGAAAACCCTTTTTTATATTATACAACCTGCTCTTATTGCTTTACAAGCTCAAAGTAAGCCGTAATTTCAACATCTTTTGCAATACCTGCTCCTGACGGATCGTATTTAATTCCATAATCCAGACGATTCACTGTAAATTTTGTCTGAATTCCCATTACTTCTTTTCCATCTTTATTCTTGGTGATTCCTCCAAATGTAACCGGAGCAGTGATCTCTTTTTCCACGCCTTTTATTGTCAGTTTCCCTTTTACGATGTAATTGTTATTCTTATCTTTTGTAACAGAAGAACTCTTAAATTCAATAGTAGGATATTTGGCAACATCAAAAAACTCCTCACTGATAAGATGTCTGTCTCTCATGTCCACTCCGGTATTAATGGAAGGAACACTGATAGAAAAGCTTAAATCGGCATTATCCAGATTAGCACCACCTGTGGCTGCTTTTCCGTCAAATTTATCAAACCTTCCCTGTACAAAGCTAATCCCCATGTGCTTGATATTAAAATTGACTGATGAATGCATCTGGTCTACCTGCCACGTTCCCTGTGCAAAAGCAACAATACTTACAAGCGTAAATACGAAAGATAAAAATACTTTTTTCATTGTAATGATATTTTACATTAATATTTTAATTAAAGAAAGCTAAGATAAGAAAGATATTCCTACCGCAAACCTATTAGTTTTTGAATATTAAATTCAATTAGATTCTGAAAAAAAAATGCTTTTTTATAACTTCGCAGTATGGCAAAACTGAAAACAGCATATTTCTGTCAAAACTGCGGAACCCAGTATCCTCAATGGCTGGGACAATGTAAAAATTGTGGAGAGTGGAATACTTTAGTAGAAGAGGTGGTAGAAAAACCTTCTCACAAAACACCTCCTTTTTCAAAAACCAAGCAACATGTCATCAATATTGTTGAAGTGGAAACCAGCGAAGAACCGAGAATTAAAACACCTTCCGAAGAACTGAACCGTGTTTTGGGAGGAGGAATTGTTTTGGGGTCTGTAACTTTGATTGGTGGCGAGCCCGGAATCGGAAAATCTACCCTTCTGCTTCAGCTTGCTTTGAAAATGAAGAAAAAAATCTTCTATGTTTCCGGTGAAGAAAGTGCTTCTCAGATAAAAATGAGAGCGGACAGGCTAACGGATATTCAAAATCCGAACTGCTTCCTTTTCACTGAAACATCTTTAGAAAAAATTCTTCATGAGGCCAAAAAACTGGAACCGGATTTTATGATCATTGATTCTATTCAGACGCTGCAGTCTCAGCTGATAGAAAGTTCTCCGGGAACCGTATCCCAGATCCGGGAATGTTCCAATGAGATCATCAAATATGCCAAAGAAAATAACACTCCGGTATTCCTTGTGGGACACATCACCAAAGACGGACAAATTGCCGGACCAAAGGTTCTGGAACACATGGTGGACGTAGTTCTGAATTTTGACGGAGACCGAAATCATCTTTTCAGATTATTGAGAGCGAATAAAAACCGTTTTGGTTCTACCTCTGAAATTGGGATTTATGAAATGATTTCCCAGGGATTAAAAGAAATTAAAAATCCGTCTGAAATTCTGATCACCAAAAAATTTGAAGAGCTTTCCGGTAATTCCGTAGCAGTAACCCTTGAAGGAAACAGACCTATGCTTCTGGAAATTCAGGCATTGGTAAGTACAGCAGTTTATGGTACTCCTCAAAGAAGCTGTACCGGTTTTGATTCCAAAAGACTGAATATGCTTTTAGCTGTCCTGGAAAAAAGAGCAGGTTTTCAATTGGGAGCGAAAGACGTTTTCCTGAATATCACCGGAGGAATAAAGACAGATGATCCGGCACTGGATCTGGCGGTGATTGCTTCTGTTCTTTCCTCTAATGAAGATATTGCTATTTCAGAGCATTACTGCTTTGCCGGAGAAATTGGACTGAGTGGAGAAATACGCCCGGTAGCACAGATTGAGCAGAGAATTACAGAGGCTGAAAAACTGGGTTATGAGAAAATATTTGTTTCTAATCTTAATAAAATCCCGAAAAGAAAATTTGGAATCAAAATTGAAGAAGTGAGTAAGATTGAAGATTTTCATGAGAGATTGTTCTAATGTGAATGGTCAATTTTGCCAGCAAGTCAATTGTCAATTGGAATGTGGATAAAAAATTCACAAGCAAAGCGGATTCACTATTCACCATTCACTTTTATCAAACATTCACTTTTAATTCATACCTTTAATTTATGAATTATCTGGCGCATTCTTTTCTTTCTTTTACCGACGGTCAGATCGTGGGGCAATTTCTCGAAGACTTTATCCGTAACAGAGATCGTTTCTCTTTTCCGAAAGATATTCAGGACGGAATTACCCTGCACAGGGCTATCGATACTTTTACAGACTCTCATCCAGCTATTCATGAAGCCAAAAAAGTGTTTGCCCCTTTGGTAAGACTATATGCAGGGGCATTTGTAGATGTTTCTATGGATCATTTTGTAGCCCGGGATCTTTCCCTGAATTCTCTGGCAGAATGGAAAGCGCATTCCCTTAAAGTTTACCGTGTTTTGAATGCCCATGAACAATGGCTTCCTGAAAATTTCAAAAAGATGCTTGTCAAAATGGAACAGGACGACTGGCTCTATAATTACCGTGAAGACTGGGGAATTAAATTCAGTATTCAGAATGTACTGAATAAAGCGAAATACCTGGATAAAGATATTCCTGTTTTTGAAGCTTTTTTAAAGAACAAGGATCATCTTCAGCAATGCTATGATGATTTTTTCCCTGATCTGCTGGCTCACGCAAAAGGAATCAATACGTTGCTTCAGCTGGAAAATTAATAAACTTTAAATTTGTCTTATTTTATACGCTGAAATCTTTGTGTGAAATTACAAGATACTAAATATATATTCTTAGAATTGTTTATAAAGATAGCGGTTAGGATAAGTAAGTTTTTCACTGTTTCTCTGGCCGTTTACAATGATATGAACAATATTGATCTGATCATCAAAAAGATTATACAGAAAACTGACAGCAGTTTCTACTTTTTTAGGGGTGGCTACCGGTTCAGACTCAAGGAAGATATCTACAGATTCCTGGTCTTCTTCATAGCCGATATAATTTACTTTCAAAAATTTGCTGTCAGCTTTTAATTTAAAATATTCTGCACAGTATTTTTGCAGGGCATCATTCAATTTTGCTTTATATTTTTCATCGTTAAAATGAAAAGCTCCTCCATATTTTTTCCCCAGGCCATTTTCCATGTCATCAAGAAAGAATCTTCCGGTTACTTCAAATGTTCTGGATTTTGAATTATAATTAATTTCTACAGAACCTACATGATAGGGGTGAAAAGCTTCACTTCCTGTAAAACTCTGAAAAGTCATTATTAATACGAAAAGAAAACTCCAAAAAAACTTACCTGACATAAATCTTATTTTACAGCAAATATAAAAAAAGCAACAGTTATAGAAACTGTTGCTTTTCATTGAATATCATAGATGAAGATTTATTGCTTCATTACTTTTTTTGTGATTTTTGTGTTATCCTCCAATGTAATGGTAAACAGGTATGTTCCTCTTACAAGTTCTGAAACATCAATTCTACCGGAATTCTTATCTACATTAACGGTTTTAATCAGTTTTCCAGAAGCATCATAAACACTTACTGCACCTTTGGAATGTCTGCCTAACGATACGTTTACAAAATCTTTCGCAGGATTCGGAGTAATGTTCACTTCTGAATTTATTTTAACATCCGCTGTTCCTAATGTTGTTCCTGTTTTAACAAAATATCCGCCAAAACCAGTCGTCTGAAAACTCACTTCCCAGTATTGGTAGGTATCATTCCAGATAATATCTGCGATATCAGGATTAATAACTGTGGCGGTTCCTCCAAAAGAAGCTACGGTTCCTGTAGTACTTGTTCCGCTATATTTTTCAATAAGAAGATTGGCTTTGTTAGCAACATCAGTGGGTGAAGTAGGTAATTTCACTCCATTGGTCAGATTATAAGCATCGAAATCACTCTGTTTGAAATATAAAGTGACCTTTCCGGTGGCCGTAGTAGTATTTGCATCTGAATTGATTTCATATCTTCTGGCAACATAATTGGGCTGTGCATTATCTACCCATACTTTTGACGTTACATTTCCTGTTACTGTACTGGCTGTTTCTTTTTCTACCCTTGAAATAAGCTGACAGGAATTTGTAAAATAGTTATAACCATTTGCCACCATACTGGCTTTCGTCTGGTTAGAAGTTGCTAAATTCTTTACTTCGGCAACATTTTCATAGACTATAGCTCTCATTTTAAGATCAAATGTTCTTGAAGTCCATGCAGTACCGTCTGTAGAGGTCTTTGATCTGTTATTTACTACTGCATTCTCAGCTTTCATGGCAATCCTTCCGCCTAATCCATTGATGACAATATAAAATTCTTTTCCCGTTACCATCTGTACATTCAAATCTGAAAGGTTTACATAGTTCCAGGTAAATCTTTGAGAACTATTAAGCCATGAAGTGATGGTTTTAGTGGCAATAATATCACCTGGATTTCCGCTGGCATTCACTTTTCTGATTTGAATATCAACCGGAATATCCGACGGAAGTGAAGTCCCCGTTAAAAATGAAAAACCTCCTAACTTCCCTGTTAATGTTGGTGTATATCTTACTGCCAGGGCAATATTGTCAAAGTAATAATTAGATTCTGTATTGGCAATAATATAAGGTTCATCATATCCTACGGTCTCAAAATTAGATTTCACACATCCTAATTCATCGGTAACCGCTTTATAAATGTCCAGTTTACCATATCCCCATCTCATATTAGGTACGGTTCCTGTAGCTCCGTCCACTCTTGCATTAGCGGTAAGACGTGCTTTTACCTGTGCCGCCGTTAATGAAGGATTAGCCTGAAGCAATAACCCGACAGCGCCTGCTACACCTGGTGAAGACATGCTTGTCCCCTGGTTTTTTACGTAATAATTGGTTCCTGCAATAATATCTGTTGCCCCGGGAGCGGAATCAGCCGACCTGGATGAAATTACATTCTGGCCTGAACCTGCAATATCAGGTTTCTGGACGCCATCTACCCTTGGTCCCTGTGCACTGAATGAAGAGATGGATTCCTGTGGAGTAAGAGTAAAATAACCACTTGTTCCGCTATACCAGCTGGCTCTTCCCATGTATGAAGCTACTGTAATTGCATTGGAAGCATTTCCCGGCGATCCTACAATATATTCATTATCCCCGTTTTGCAAAGTGGTTTGCACTCCCTGACTATAAAGCCAGCCGTGGGCAGAGATTTGCTGTGTGCCATTATTGGTAATTTCCAATGTATAATTCCCCTGAACATTGGTAGTCCCTGAAGTTCTGGTAACAACCAGCTGAACATACCTTTTGTTGTTATCATTGCTCCAATAGTTATACATGGTTGCTGTAAGGCCTCCTCCCAATATGGTGTGAGCTGTAGTGGTACTGATATTCTGCGTATACTGTTGGCCGTCCGGTGTAGTCAGCTTCGCAGTAACGGGAGTATTATCATTGGCATACATAATGAATGAAAATACTGAAGTAGCAGAAGTATTGCTTGCTACGGTAAAATTATAGGTCTGTGCCGCACCAGCTGCAATATCTACTTTTCTGTGAAGGTTAGCTCCGTAATCATTACCTGCTGAAATAACAACGACTCTCCCCGCTCCTGAAGTGGTAAAATTATTAACCGCTACTTCATGGCTGGAAGTTCCATCATGAGCACTACTCTGTCCGCCAATACTCATATTGACAACAATAGGCTTATTAAGCGCTGTTGCCACATTTTTGAAATAGGTTAAAGCATTAATGGTATTTGTTGTAGGAAAAGATCCGTTTCCGCCTTTTACAAAAACAATATCTGCATCGGATGAAAAACCTTTATGTCTTTTATCCGTAAAAGCAGAACCATTTCCAGCAGCAGTACCCGAGACGTGAGTTCCATGACCGTTGATATCATTTTCACGAACGAAACCAGTTGGTGTTCCGTCCAGTTCATCTTCGATCTGTGCTCTTGTATATTCTACACCAGTAGCAAACCCTACCGGGGCGGTTTCTCCCGCCTGGGCAGTTAATGTCTGATCCCAGATGGAAACAATTCTGCTTTTGGTCTGATCATCGGCTTTTCTGAAATCCGGATGTTTCCAGTCTATTCCACTATCATAGATTCCTACTAAAACTCCTGTTCCGTTATAAGCGGTATTATTGAAAACACCATCCTGTAAAAGGCTTGCTCCGGACTGAGCTCTGCTCACATCATTATGAAGTGCATCAAATTCCGGTGCCATTACAGAGGTTACATAGGGAAGATGAATCAGTCTTTCAATGTCTTCAATAGAGACTAAAGCGGTGGAAAAAGCAGGAAATTGGCTTTGTACCAGAAATCCGTCTTCTTTTAGTTTTTCAGGCTCTTTAGTGTAAACAATGCATGAATACATGGTCTGCGCTCCCTTTGAAGTCACCACCAGGTGCTGGTCAAGTTTCATATCAGTACGTTCCAGTTCTTTTACCGCTCTTCCGTTAGCAATATTTTCTTTATTTTTCAATACAATATCAAACCGGGAATCCAGTTTTTGTACCTGCCCGTAAAAAGCGTAGGAATACAATCCCAAAAAGGCTGCTGTTGCATTTCTGAGAAGCTTCGCTCCTCCATGTGAAATGTTTACATTTGTAAAAAATAATTTTTTAATATCCATATTTTATTTTTAAGCAATACAATTATACAATTTTTATTTAAAACATAAATTAAACAAAATATTAATAAAGATTAAGTGTAAAAATTAAATTAAATCATATAATTAATAATATTTTAACAATATATTCAAAATATAAATTTTTTTAATCAAAATGCAGGATTTCATTTTTTATTTAAACCTTGGATGGGAACATATCATTTCTCTGGATGCTCTGGATCATCAACTTTTTGTGTTGGCTTTGATTGCTGTTTATTCTTACAGTGACTGGAAAAAGATCCTGATTCTTGTTACTGCATTTACAATCGGACATTCCATTACCTTGGCATTAAGTATTCTGGATGTTTTCAGAGTTCCTTCTGACTGGGTTGAGTTTTTAATTCCTTTAACCATTGTTCTGACTTCCTTAGATAATATTATCATGAAAAATCAGAAACAGACTTTGATGCGGGCTAATTATTATCTTGCGCTTATCTTTGGTCTGGTTCATGGAATGGGATTCGCCAACACAGCAAGAGTAATGATTGCTAAAAGCCAAAATATTGCTTTACCTCTCCTCGGGTTTAATATTGGTCTGGAACTTGGACAGATTGTAATTGTTGCTGCGATTTTAATCATCCTGTTTATTTCACTCAATCTTTTTAAAGTGAATAAAAAAGACTGGATACTTTTTGTTTCTTCAGGGGTATTTGCTTTATCCTTAAAAATGACTTTGGAAAGAATTCCTTTTTAAAAGTTAAATATTCTTAAGAATTCAACAGGTAATTACTATCTTTGATCATTAAAAAATCATTTCGGTTATGAAACTAAAAGTTGTTATACTTTCACTTTCTGTATTTGCATATACAGGTTTCACCGCACAAAATATTCAGAATAACCCGGGCAGCAACCATGGTAACAGGTTTGAGCAGCTGGGAACTATTCTCCCAACACCCAACATCTACAGAACGGCTTCAGGAGCTCCCGGTCACGGATACTGGCAGAACAGAGCAGATTATAACATTACCGCTTATCTGGATGAAGACAAAAGAAATCTGAAGGGTTCAGAAACGGTGACTTACTACAATAATTCTCCCGATGATCTGGATTATATCTGGCTGCAGCTTGATGAAAACGAACATTCAAGCATCAGAAATGCCGGATATGACACTTCATCTGTGCTTCGCTCTTCAACTACAGACCAGCAGCTAAAAGTTTCTGAGCTTCCTGTAAAAGATAACGGCTATGGCGTAAGTCTTGAAAAAGTAACAGATGCTTCAGGTAATCCATTGAAGTATACCGTCAATAAAACCATGATGCGTATAGACCTTCCTAAAATTTTGAAAAAGGGTGAGAAATTCGTTTTCAAAGTAGACTGGAACTACAATATCTCCAACAGAATGAAAATGGGTGGCCGTGGTGGCTATGAAAATTTCCCTGACGACGGAAATGATCTGTATACGATGACCCAATGGTATCCAAGAATGTGCGTGTATAGTGACTTCCAGGGCTGGCAAAACCACCAGTTTACCGGAAGAGGAGAATTTGCGCTGGTTTTCGGAGACTTTAAAGTATCTATGAATGTTCCTTCCGATCATATTGTAGGCGGAACAGGAGAATGTAAAAATTATGATCAGGTATTAACTGCTGATCAGCTGTCAAGATACAGAAAAGCTGAAAATGCCTCTGAACCTATTGAAATCGTAACGTTGGATGAAGCTAAAAAAGCAGAGAAAAATCATTCAAAACAAAGAAAAACATGGTTTTTTGAAGCAAAAGACGTTCGTGATTTTGCATGGACTTCTTCGAGAAAGTTTGTATGGGACGGAATGCGTGTAACCATTCCTGAAAATAATAATAAAGTAATGGCAATGAGTTTCTATCCAAAGGAATCTTATGGTCTTTACAGAAAGTTTTCCACAAAAGCGGTTGCTCATACGATTAAAACGTATTCAGAATTTACGATTCCTTATCCATATCCTGTGGCACAGTCTGTAGAAGCAGCGAACGGAATGGAATATCCAATGATCTGTTTCAATTTCGGAAGAACTGAAAAAGACGGAACCTATTCTGAAGGAACCAAAAACGGAATGCTTGGAGTAATCATCCACGAAGTTGGACACAACTTCTTCCCAATGATCATCAATTCTGATGAAAGACAATGGGCATGGATGGACGAAGGTCTGAATACCTTTACAGAATATCTTACAGAAGAAAAATGGGATAATAAATTCCCTTCCAAAAGAGGACCGGCATGGACGATCGTAGATTATATGAAACTCCCGAAAGATCAGCTGGAGCCTATCATGAGCAATTCTGAAAATATTGTTCAGTATGGCCCGAACGCGTATTCAAAACCTGCTACGGGACTGAATATTCTTCGTGAAACGATCATGGGAAGAGAGCTTTTCGACAAAGCATTTAAAACCTATGCCAAAAGATGGGCTTTCAAGCATCCTGAACCTGCGGATTTATTCCGTACCATGGAAGATGCCAGCGGTGAAGATCTTGACTGGTTCTGGAGAGGCTGGTTCTACGGTACAGATCCTGTAGATATTGCTATTGACAAAGTAACCGTTGCTGTTCCTAATCTTGAGAGCGATCCTAAAGCTGCTGCTGAAGTGAAATATCAGGTTGAAAAACCATTGGTCAACAGTTTTGAAGATCTTTCAAAAATCAGAAACAGAGAAGATAAGAATATTAAATTCTATGTAGACGGTGATAAAGATGTTCAGGATTTCTATTACAGATATGACAGAGGTCAGGAAAAGGTGGATAATAACAAGGAATACACCATCAAAACAGAGGCTGGTCTTCCTTTAGATGCCAGGGATAAAGAGAAATTCAAAAATATTACAGGATATCAGATCGATTTTGTGAACAAAGGCGGCCTGGTAATGCCTATCATTCTTGAGTTCACTTTTGAAGACGGATCAAAAGTATATGACAAATCTGCAGCACAGATCTGGAGACTGAATGAACAAAAAGTTTCCAAGACCTATTATTTTGATAAGAAAGTAAAATCTATTCAGCTGGATCCAATGAGAGAAACTGCTGATATTGATACAACCAATAATTTCTGGAGCAGCACCGGAACGGGTACTGAAACTTCAAAATTCCAACTCTTTAAACAAAAACAAGGAGGAGGTTCTGTAAGAGGAGGTTCAACCGGAAAGGTTAATCCAATGCAGGCCGCAGGAAAAAGTTAAAAATCAAAAGGTTGTAACTTTTAAGTAATACAGCACTACTCCCTATTAAAAAGGAAAGAATACTTCTTATCATCTTTTTAATAGGGAGTATTTTTTTGCTTAAACCTCTTCGTCCCAAATTCATTCATTAAACTACCTTAAAATACCAACACCTTTCTTTCGTCTACAAAAAATATAACAACCTGACTTAAAAAGTTTTATATTTGATTTATCATCAACACCAAATGTCAAAAACCTGATTGACAATAAATGTTCAGGATTTTTTAAAAAACAAAATATTACTTATGAAAAATGCCAAATTACTAAACAGAGGTGCTCAGAAAATCATCAATGGCGGACTTGCTGCCAGACTCGTATGCTGCGAACGCGATGACAACGGAAAATGTACTTTATGGATCGGACCTGGACAAAACTGTCCTTAGTTCTGTCATCTGATAACAATTTTGATAAAGCCGGAAATTTCCGGCTTTATCTCTTTATATTCTCAATATCAAAATCCATTAATAACTGATAATCAAAATTTTATTTAAAAAAAACAGCAATAAAATATATCACATGATAAGGAAAAAACAGTATCTTTGATTTACTTCTTTACACCAAATGTCAAAATCCTGATTGACTTTAAATGTTCAGGAACGTACAAACAAAATATTATTAACTATGAAAAACGCTAAATTATTAAGCAGAGATGCTCAGAAATCAATCAATGGCGGAGCAGCAGGACGTTTTTGCTGTGAGTACAATTACAAAGGACAATGTATCCTTTGGATCGGACCGGGACAATATTGCCCATAGTTCAGTCCTTAGATAACAATTTAAGATAAAGCTGGAAATATTCCGGCTTTATTTTCTAACTTAAATGTTCCTTTACATTCTTTTTATAGGTTCTCCCCAAAGGAAGCTCATCGCCATTTTTCAAAAAAACATGGCTGGAATTATACGAATTGATATGTTCTGATAATACAATATAAGACTTGTGAATTCTGATAAATCCGAAGTGCTGAAACTTCTCTTCAAAATTGGACATTCTCTCCAGAATCATATACTTCTTCAACGGCGTCATCAGCACAATATATTCCCCGAATCCCTGTATCCAGAGAATATCTTTAAGGAAAACTTTATTCATCACATAATTGGATTTGAACATAATAAAGTCTTCCTGCTGCTGACTGCTTGCCGAGTTTTTAAACTGTACAAAATCCCTTGCTTTATTAACTGCTTTTTTAAAAGTATCAAAATCCACAGGTTTGATAAGATAATGAACCACATCCAGTTCAAAAGCTTTCACTGCATATTTTGTTTCCAGCGTAAGAAAAATACACAGCGGCGGATCAGGAAGCTGCTGCAAAAGCTCTACTCCATTGATGCCAGGCATATTGATATCGAAAACAACAAGATCTACTTTATTGGCTTTCAGAAATGCCAGTGCTTCTTCCGGTTTCTGAAATGAAGCCAGCAGTTCAACCTCTTCAAGCTGATCGCAATATTGTTTTACAAGCTGCAATGCAGGATATTCATCATCTACATTAACGATAGTCAGATTAGCCATTGATTGTAATTGTTAAAGCAATTTTATATTGATCATTTTCTTTCGGCCCGGAATAAAATTCATACTGATCAGGATAAAATTTTTCCAATATATGAATAATTGCTTCATTACCCAATCCGTGATAATCAGATTCAGCCAAACGAGTTCTATCTTTCCCGACAGAATTTATAATTTCAAAATACAGTTCAGAGCGCTCAATATGACAGAATAATTTTATAAAACCATGAGCATCCTCTCCTATTGCTGAATGTTTTAACGCATTTTCAAATAAAGTGAGAAGTATAGCAGACGGGATTTCGGCAATGTCAAATTCTTCCTGATCTTCAATATCCATGGCAATATCAAGCTGGTTATTATATTTAAGCTGATACAACGCAGCAAGTGCTTTTAGTGAAGAAAATTCCTGAGAAACGGTTACTTTTTCTTTTCCACTGTCATAAATAATATATTTCAGAAGTTTACTCAACTGCAAAATAGAATCCGATGTTTTCTCTGAATGCGTAAAACTGTTGGCATATATATTATTAAGCGTATTCAGCAAAAAATGAGGATTCAGTTTAGACTTCAGCAAATCGAGATAAAGCTGATCTTTCTCTTCTCCAAGGCTGATCACATCCTGCTCTATTAAAAATTTGTCTTTGGTAATTCCCAGAAAAGAGCCCACCAGAATAATGATCCCCTGCGAGATGTACACATTATACAGAAACCCGACATGGTAACCTTTTCCACTGAAATCCATTTGAAAAACGGCAGGCTCCCAAAGAATTCTGAAAAGGCTGGACCCTAAAAAAAGGATTAAAGCATAGAGAATAAACTCCGGATACTTATTCGATAAATAAAATCTGGGCACCAGATAATAGTACACCAGATAATAAATTCCCACATTGAAAACTGTATTCAAAATAATGCTTATCACCAACTGATTTGAATCCAGGAAGTAGTTTTCGGTGAAATAAGTCATCAAAATGAAGATAAAAAGGAAAAAAATATGCTGAAACCTCAACAAAAACTTCCAACGGTACTTCATAAGGCTTTCCAGAATTTTACCACTAAATAAAATCCTGATAATCAATAATATAATAATAAAATTGATGATTAAAAACATAGTCCATACCTTATTTTGAAACGCATCAAATATAATATCTTTTTGTCTCAAAATGCAGTTCGTTGAGAAAAACTGTCATTGATTGAAAAATTCCAGAGCCGCTCCTTCTAATAAATATATTTGAAAAAGTACAATATTAACCCAATATTATATGAAAATCAATATAAAATTAACCCTTATTTTATCATTATGCTTATTCAATGGACTTTATAGTCAGAGTAAAGATAATTACAATATGTGGTTTCAGTACCTGATGTCGGCAAAGCTTACCGATAAAAGTACTTTAACCGCACTTACCCAGTACCGTTCCTTCGACCTGGCTTATGACACAAGACTCTTTCTGGTAAATGCCTATGTAGATTATGAAGTGGCAGACAATATAAGACCTGCCGCAGGAGCCATGTTTCTGATTCTTGAATCTTATAATGCCGACGATTCTAAAAAAATACGATATGAAAAAAGACCTTTCCAACAGGTAACCGCTGATTACTACATTGGCAGAACGTCAATCTCCAACCGTCTTAGAGTTGAGGAACGTTTCATCAGTAATCCGGATGAATTTGAAGTAAGAATCCGATATCTGATTTCTGTCAGAATTCCTTTCAATAAAAAAGGAGAAAAGGAAAAACTCTATGGTATTCTTAAAAATGAAATAAGAATGAATGTTGATAAGCTAGAACCTTTTGACAGCAATCGTATTACCGCAGGGCTTGGAATAAAAGTAGGTAAGAACTCTGCATTGGAACTAGCCTTTATCAATCAAATGGAAACCGGAAAAACAAGCAATTACGGTTTCATAGGCTTCAGAAACAGCTTTGACTGGAGAAAAAAGAAATAACAATAACTTTATTAATATCTACATATAACGATGCTTACATTTCTTGGTTTTTTAATGATCTTCATCTTCATGATCCTCATCATGAACAAAAAGATGACTCCGCTTACCGCTTTGGTTATCGTACCTGTAACCATAGCCCTTTTTGCAGGTTTTGGCCCTCAGCTGGGAGATATGATGAAAAACGGTGTGAAAGAAATAGCGCTTACCGGCGTTATGCTGATTTTTGCCATTCTCTATTTCAGTTTAATGATAGATACAGGACTTTTTGAGCCCTTAGTGAATATAATTCTAAAAGCCGTTGGAAACAATCCCATCAAAACAACAATAGGGACTGCCGTTCTTACTGCATTGGTTTCATTGGATGGTGACGGCTCATCTACCTATTTAATTGTAGTAGCCGCTATGCTTCCGCTGTATAAAAGACAAGGGATGAATCCACTGATTCTTACCTGTATTATTATGCTTGCCGGACAGATTATGAATATCCTTCCCTGGGGAGGTCCTACTGCAAGGGTAATGAGTTCCCTGAAACTGGGGCACACGGAAATATTTGTGCCTATGATTCCTATTATGGCTATCGGTATCCTGTGGGTGATATTCGTTGCCTACATTTTGGGAAGAAGAGAAAAAAACAGGATTGCCAGGCATGGAAAATTTACCGGCTACAACAACAATGATATTATTGGAGAGGCAGATCCTGCACTCCGCCGCCCGAAACTGATTCTGATTAATCTAGCTCTTACAATTACCCTTTTGGTAGTTATGATCCTGGATATTGTTCCTTTAGGGATTGCCTTTATGATTGCTTTCTGCATTGCCTCCATCATCAATTATCCAAAATTAAAAGACCAGCAGAAAATCATTTCCAAACATGCAGGAAATGCCTTATCAGTGGCAGGAATGATCTTTGGAGCAGGAATTTTCACAGGAATCCTTAACGGATCAGGGATTATGCAGGCGATGGGAAACAGTATGATAGAAATAGTTCCTAAAAGCTGGGGTGGCTATATGAATATTGTGACCGCTTTATTCAGTATCCCATTTACTTTTTTTCTGTCCAATGATGCCTACTATTTTGGAATATTGCCTATCATAGTTGCTACCGGTCATCAATTGGGAATTTCGCCGGAAATATTGGGAAGAGCAAGTCTTATCGGGCAGGGCTCTCACCTTCTCAGTCCATTGGTTCCGTCTACTTATCTGCTGGTATCGCTGGCAGGTGTAGAGTTTTCAGATCATCTAAAATATACGTTAAAATGGGCCTTAGGATCATCAGTTATCATGTTGTTAAGCGCTTTGATTCTTGGTATTATATAAGGTTATATCTTTGAATATTGTAATCTTACCATCTATAAAAAGTGAATGATGAAAACTGCCAAGCAAAAAACATTTACCGATTCTTATTTAAGAAACCTTACGCTTTATGTGTTCACAGCGATTATCTGTGGAGCATTAACGGGTTATTATTTTCCGGAAGTCGCTAAACCACTGGAAAAGGTAAGCAGTTACTTTTTTATGCTTCTTGAAGTTTTGATTATTCCTGTTATTTTCATTGCAGTAACCTATGGGGTAAGTTATATTTTCAGTACTAAAAATGCTTTTAAAATTGTAAGCCAGATGGTTCTGTATTTTGTAATCATTACCTCTGTAAGTATTTTATTGGGAATCGGATCTGGTCTTCTTTTAAAACCGGGTGCCAATACAGGAATTATTATTTCTTCTCATAAAGAACTTCCTGAAAGATTTTTAACAACAACTACGAATCCATTGCATATCAGCAACTATGTACTTTTTCTTTTTATATCCATCTCTGCAGGAGTCGTGATTGGTCTTTCAAAGAAGAGGAATAGCATCTTTAAAGCTTTAGATGCGGGAAGAAATTTGTTTTTCAGGCTCATCAAATATGTTTACCTGTTTCTTCCGATCGTCATTTTCTCTAATATCGCCTACGGAATTTCAGTCTATGGAATTAATACCTTGCTGCCGTTAAGTAAAATTGTTGCCACGGTATATCTTACCAGTGTATTCTTCATTTTCGGGATATTAGGGGTTATAACGGCTTACTTTAAAATTAATCTCTGGGATTTTCTGATCAGCATCAAAGAAGAAATCATTCTTGTAGTGGCAACATCTTCTTCAAAAACGGCCTTCCCAATGATCTTTGACAAAATGGAATCCCAGGGTTATGACCGGAAAATTCTTCGACTGATTATTCCCCTCGGATACAATTTTAATCTGGCAGGAGCCTGTATTTATCTTTCCATTTCATGTATTTTCCTCGTTCAGCTTTACAATATTTCCCTTACGCCAATGGATTATTTCTGGCTTTTTATAACAATTTCCATTGCTTCAAAAACAGCTTCTGGAGTTCCCGGATCAGGCTTCCTTGCGCTGATGTTCACCCTAAGCAGGTTTGGAAAAATTCCTACCACAGATCTTGCCCTTTTATACAGCATAGACCGTTTTATGAACGAAGCGAGATCGGTTACCAATTTCATTGGCATTTCAGTTTCTGCTGCCATTATTTCAAAACTTAATCAAAATTCTATTCCCTTAAAAAATGATATTTCCTGATTTTACACACCTTCTCAATGACATCGTAGAAAACCCGGCAAAATCGATCGCTATTATCGGCAATCTTATCCTTATCGAAAGCCTTCTTTCTGTAGATAATGCAGCAGTACTGGCAACCATCGTCATGGATCTGCCCGAACATCAAAGAAAAAAAGCCCTGAAATACGGAATCCTTGGAGCTTATATATTTCGCGGACTAGCCCTTATTTTTGCATCCGTCCTGATTTCCGTATGGTGGCTGAAACCATTGGGAGGACTGTACCTGCTCTATATTTCTGTTGACTGGTTTATCAAAAAAATAAAAAACACAGATGATGAAGAAAATCAGGAGGAAAATCCTGATAAAGAATCCAGCTGGCTGTATAAAAATTCGATTGGATTATTGGGTCAGTTCTGGGCAACGGTTGCTATTGTGGAAGTAATGGATCTTGCTTTTTCTATCGATAATGTCTTTGCAGCCGTAGCGTTTTCAGATAATTTACTTTTGATTACGCTGGGTGTATTTATAGGAATTTTGGCTATGAGATTTATTGCACAGTGGTTTGTCCGCCTGATGCAGGTTTTTCCTTTTCTGGAAACTGCCGCTTTTATTGTCATTGCTATTTTAGGTATTAAACTAAGTTTTTCGTTATATGAACACTTCTACCCTGCTACGGCATTTGCTCAATTCTTAGCCAGCCATACCATGGAAATTCTGGTTTCCGCCATTACTGTTCTTTTGTTTGTAGTCCCGGTAGCGACGAGTTATGCCTTCGGATTCCCGGCCCGCAAAAAATAATTTTTCTGCCAATTTTTCACATTCGGAAATAAAAATCTGCCATTTCATCCATCAGCGTCTCATGGCATACATTTAGAGAATTACAAGACAGAAATAATTAAAAAATTAAATATATTATGTCAGTAAACTTTAAACCATTGGCAGACAGAGTTCTGGTAGAGCCAATCGCAGCAGAAACTAAAACAGCTTCAGGTATTATCATCCCGGATACTGCAAAGGAAAAGCCGCAAGAAGGTACTGTAGTAGCAGTAGGTCCTGGTAAAAAAGACGAGCCTACAACGGTTCAGGTAGGTGACAAAGTTCTTTATGGAAAATATTCAGGAGCTGAATTAAAGCTTGAAGGAAAAGACTATTTAATCGTAAGAGAAGCTGATTTATTAGGAATTATTGGCTAAGATTTAAGATCACAGACATCAGATTTAAGATTAAAAAAATCAAATTAAAAAACTTTTGTTAGCTGTCTAATATCTGACATCTAACATCTAATATCTAATCAAAATGGCAAAAGAAATAAAATTCGATATTGAATCAAGAGACGCTCTAAAGAGAGGAGTAGATGCATTGGCTAATGCAGTAAAAGTAACTTTAGGTCCTAAAGGGAGAAACGTGGTAATCGAAAAATCTTTCGGTGCTCCACACGTAACTAAGGATGGTGTGTCTGTTGCAAAAGAAATTGAACTTGAAGACAGAGTAGAAAATATGGGAGCGCAAATGGTAAAAGAAGTTGCGTCCAAAACTAATGATATCGCAGGAGATGGTACTACTACCGCTACTGTACTGGCACAGGCTATCGTAAGAGAAGGTCTTAAGAACGTAGCTGCTGGTGCTAACCCAATGGATCTTAAAAGAGGAATCGACAAAGCGGTAACTGCTGTTGTTGAAAACCTTAAAGCACAGTCTCAGGCTGTGGGAGATTCTACAGATAAAGTAAAGCAAGTAGCTTCTGTATCTGCTAACAATGACGAAACTATCGGTGCTTTGATCGCTGAAGCTTTCGGAAAAGTTGGAAAAGAAGGAGTAATCACTGTAGAAGAAGCTAAAGGTATCGATACAACGGTAGATGTTGTAGAAGGTATGCAGTTCGACAGAGGATACCAGTCACCTTACTTCGTGACAAATCCTGAGAAAATGTTAGCTGAACTGGAAAACCCATATATCCTTTTAGTAGAGAAGAAAATCTCTTCAATGAAAGAATTATTACCAGTTCTTGAGCCAATTGCACAAGGTGGTAAGTCTCTATTAATCATCTCTGAAGAAGTTGAAGGTGAAGCTTTAGCTACTTTGGTAGTAAACAAACTAAGAGGTTCTCTTAAAATTGCTGCTGTAAAGGCTCCAGGATTCGGAGACAGAAGAAAAGCAATGTTAGAAGATATCGCTATCCTTACAGGTGGACAGGTGATCTCTGAAGAGCAAGGTTTCACTATGGAAAACATCTCTTTAGATATGCTTGGAACTGCTGAGAAAGTTACGATCGACAAAGACAACACAACTGTTGTAAACGGTGGTGGTGACGAAGCGAAAATCAAAGGAAGAGTCGCTCAGATCAAAGCTCAGATGGAAACGACAACTTCTGACTACGACAGAGAGAAACTTCAGGAAAGATTAGCTAAGTTAGCTGGTGGTGTTGCTGTACTTTACGTAGGTGCTGCTTCTGAAGTAGAAATGAAAGAGAAAAAAGACAGAGTAGATGATGCACTACACGCTACAAGAGCGGCTGTAGAAGAAGGTATCGTTGCAGGTGGTGGTGTTGCTTTAGTAAGAGCAATCTCTTCATTAAACGAACTTTCTGGTGCTAACGCTGACGAAACTACAGGGATCAAAATCGTGAAAAGAGCGATCGAAGAGCCATTAAGACAAATCGTTGCCAACGCAGGTGGTGAAGGTTCTGTAATTGTTGCGAAAGTAGCAGAAGGATCTGGAGACTTCGGATACAACGCGAAAACTGACGAGTATGTTCACATGCTTGAAGCAGGAATCATTGACCCAACTAAAGTAACAAGAGTTGCCCTTGAAAATGCTGCTTCTGTATCTGGAATGCTTTTAACAACTGAATGTGTAATCACTGAAGTGAAGAGCGCTGAGCCAGCTATGCCAATGGGTGGTGGAATGCCAGGAATGATGTAATAGCGAGTCGCTGAGACAAATTTAATATACTAACCGTTCTGCCTTGCAGAACGGTTTTTTGTTCCTTTATAGCATTAAATATTGATTCAGGTATTTATTATCTTGCAAGACAAAAAATAATCAAGAAACATACTTTTCAAAAGTTGCAAGTTTCATATATTTGACAATTGGACTTTTCTTAAAAAGAAAATCAATAAAGATATAATGACACTAAAAATAAAAAATTATTTTATCGTTTTATTTAGAATCGCTCTTTCTTTCATTACATTCCCTTTGCCATTTATTTTTACACAAGGAGCTTATCAAAATATGATTTCAAAAGGTCATTATTTATGGTTCTGTTACTTTATTCTAATCTTTCTATTTACGATTTACCTGGTAGGAAAAAAGAATTATTATGAATTGATACGAGCCAAGATTCAAAAAGAATATCTAGTCTATTATAACTTCTTATTTATAAAAAAAACGATTCATCTAAAGGACATTCTCGGATATAAACATGGGGTTGATGATGATGGAAATGAATTTATAAGTCTATTTGACGATCAAAATAGAAAAATCGCAACGTTAAAAGTAAACATATATTCCAATTTACCTGAATTTGTAGAATCTTTACATTGTGAACATATTGGATATGAATTAACCTCTTTACAAACTGTGATTGAGAAGATTAAAAAACTTTTCACAAATACATAAAAAATCATCCAATATCATGTATGCTTATACAACTGAATGTGTTATCACTGAAGTGAAGAGCACTGAACCAGCTATGCCAATGGGTGGCGGAATGCCAGGAATGATGTAACAACGTGTCGTTGAGACAAATTTAATATACTAACCGTTCTGCTTTTGTGGAGCGGTTTTTTTATACAGAAAATCTAAAGAACTTTTTACTTAAAATTTTATTTGCAATTATATATCATATATGAGCTTAAAGTGTAAATTTGAATATCAACCGTAATTACAACAAAAAGCACATTCAAACCGATTAATCAATCATGAAAAAGTTCTCACTATTTATTTTTATATGTTTATGTATAAATCTGTTTTCACAAAAAAATATAATTCAAGATTTAAAAATTGTTGATTATGAATTAATATCGAATAATAAAATTGAAATTAAATCTTACGCTACATTAGATAAGAAAGGAAACTTAACCGTCTATTCAGATAGCTGGGATGGGAAAAATTATTTCCAATACACATTAACTTCAGAAGAAATTAACCAATTAAACTCATTATCAGGCAAAAATATTGAATCCTTTGTCAAACAAAAACAACTCAATAAGAATGAATATTTCGCAGGAAATCCAAGATTTATGTCTTATAAATCCAACGGAAAAGTTTATAGTCTTTGCTTTATTGAGCCATTTATGAATAGTGAATTTATAGACATCCTAAAAATTCTAAATTCAAAAATATACAAACATGATGAAACTGCTAAAATTCAAATGCAGACAAACGATTTCGAAAAAGTTGAAATTGAAATTATTGAAAGAAGCAAAGTAGATAATTACTTACCAACAAAAGCAGTTATTATTCAAAATTAAAAAACTCCCCTTTTTAAATTCTCCAAAGTCCAGAAACTTCAGAGAATGTCTGTGTTATCACTGAAGTAAAGAGCGCTGAACCAGCATGCCAATAGGTGGTGGAATACCAGGAATGATGTAACGGTTAGCGACCGAGGCAGATTAATATACTAACCGTTCTACTCTGTAGAGCGGTTTTTTGTGTATCAACTGTTTGAAAAAGAAAAATATCAGATGAGTAAAGAAGTATTTTTTATCACAATATTTCACAACTAGTAGAAATACTCAACCTCTTTTTGGGTAATAAATACGGTATTTTCCACGCCTACATTCTTTTAATTTTACAGAAATAAAAAGTTTCCAAACAAACACTTTTTTTTAAACAGATATACCGAAAACTGTATAGAGTAGGTACAATATAAAACACAATTATTATGGCAGGAGATAATGACAGAATATACGGCTACAATCCCACTTACCGTGTACAAAAACCCGTTAATTTTCACTCTTTTGAGCTTGACAGTAAGAAAAAACCCACAAATTTCATCTATCAAAAAGTAACCATTGATGGACCTGGTGCTACAGCTGATGATCATCAGGGGCATATTGTTCCCCAAAAGACCCTTAATATTGTCCTGACTCCTCTGATGGAGAATATGGCAAAAAGTTGTAAAAACTTAGCCGATGTCAAAAATTTTATTAAAAATTCATGGATGCAGCTTGTCTATGATTATGGAGACAAAATTGGCGCACCCATGTTTGACTTTGAAGACAGCGATCCGGAGACTAAAGTAGGTGGTTTTTTCTCCATTGTAACCTGGAACCCTGTTAATATCTGCCGGGCTCCGGAGGATAAAAAAAGAAATGGCGTTCCTGGTAATTCTATTGATACCGAGGTTGAGCAATATCTTGCGGCTCATAAAGATCAGCAAGGCGTTAATACGGCATGGCTTTCGAGTTTGCAAACGTTGATGAAAGATGATAAAAATCCCGATAAAATAACAGATTATATTGCCAAATGCTCTGACACTCTATCAGGACAGCTAACGAAAGGGATTGGCTATTATGCATTTCCCTGGAAATACACCAATAACATTTTAAATCCAGTATAGAGCAATGCCCGGAATGATGTAACGGACAACGACCGTGGTAAATAAATTTTAATCGTTCTGCTTTTGTAGAGCGGTTTTTTTATGGTTTCCCGTAAGGAATAAATTTTTCTATAGTATAACTTGCATAAAAAATTAGCATATAATTACAAACCTTAGAATATCAACAAGATTAGGTCTTAATAATTTTTACAATAAATGGGTAATCAACAAACTAAGAAAAAAACATGCTTTATAGTAATGCCAATATCAGATCAAGAGGGTTATGATAAAGGTCATTTTACTAGAGTTTATAATCATATAATTAAACCAGCCTGTGATAAAGCAGATTTTGAGCCTATAAGAGCAGATGATGAAATAAAAACAAACTATATAGCATTAGATATAGTAAAGAAAATAATTTCATCAGATTTAGTTTTATGTGATTTAAGTAGTAAGAATCCAAATGTTTTATATGAATTAGGTATTAGACAAGCATTCAATAAAAGAGTTGTATTAATAAAAGATAAGAAAACAGGAAGAATTTTTGATATTTAAGGATTTAGAACTATTGATTATGACGAAAACTTAAGAATTGATGAAGTTGAAAAATCAATTACAGCAATTTCTAATACTTTAAGAGAAACATCTACATCTAAAGATGGAGAAATCAATTCTTTCATTCAATTATTATCAATTCAACCCGCTGAAATTACAAATAAGATTGAGCTATCACAAGAATCTTCATTAATTGTGGATATGCTTGAAAACATTTCAGGTAGGTTATCTTATATTGAAGATAGAAAAAATAATGAAATTAATAAAACAACAAGTGATAGAGCAATATTAATTAATGATGATATGTACAGAATTGGAGATGCAATTTATCACACATTAACAGATAATTCTTTTGAATTCTTAGGTGACTTAATTGATTTTGATGAAAAAAATATTGTAATAAAAACAAATACTTCAATTATTAAAATAAAATTATCAGATAATAGACTTAAAACAGCTTTTAAATTAGATTTTTAAGAAATAGTTGTATTAAAAATGTCGCAATTATACATGAAGAATAAATTTCTAATCCAAATTAAATACAAATGTATCATTGTAAAAATAATCAAATATTATTAATCCATACCTAAATACGCAAAATGGCACTAAAAGACAATATTCTAAAATTCAGTAAGAGACAAATTGATGAAGCTGGAAACATATTAATCAACCCTACCTCTTCAATAATACAAAAAGAAGAAGCATTAGATATATTAAGTAATTTTAGATCTTGTCATGCATATCCGATCAATACTTTTCAAGCAACACTAAGACAAAAACTAAATAAAACAGGAGTAGATTATCTTGTTTCTCAAAGATTGAAAAGAACCCCATCAATGTTATTAAAACTAGAACGATTTCAAAATATGAGATTATCCCAAATGCAAGATATTGGTGGATTGAGAGCTATATTACCTAGTATGGTAGAAGTAAATCAAATAGTAAATTTATATAGGAATACACAATTTCAGCATTCTGTAAAAAATGAAAAAGATTATATTACAAACCCTAAAGATTCTGGTTATCGATGCTATCATATAGTCTATAAATATAAAAATGTCCTCAATAAAAATTATGATGGTTTAATGATTGAATTACAAATTAGAACCCGACTACAGCACGCTTGGGCAACTGCTGTTGAAACAATGGGTACTTTTATTGATCATTCTTTAAAGTCAAGTCAAGGTCCCCAAGATTATCTAGATTTTTTTGCATTAGTTGGTAACGCATTCGCATACATAGAAAAGACTTCTACCTTATCAAGATTTGAACAATTTTCAAAGGTAGAAACATTTAGAAAAGTAAAAGCAGAAGCTAATAGGTTACAAATAGTTACACAACTTGAAGGTTTCAGTGAAGTTATTTCTAATATTGAAACAGATAAAAAGCAAGGAAGCTTACATTTAGTTGTCTTAGATATTTCAAACAAAGAAGTTAGAATTCGAACTTTTCCTAGAGTTTCTATTGAACAGGCTTCTATGGAATATCTTAAGGAAGAAGCTTTAGTAGCAGAAGGAAACAAGAGACAAGTCGTTTTAGTTTCATCTAGCTCTCTAGATTCTTTAAGGAAAGCTTATCCCAGCTATTTCTTGGATACGCAGGAATTTATTAAAACTTTAAAGGAAATATTAGATTCATAAATACCATTTCGCAAATCCTCCAGACTTTGCCGAAGCAGGGGCCTTCGGAGAAAAATTATTTAATGCTGTATTGATTAAGCTTTAGTCATTAAAAATCTAGCTATATTAGAACACTTGAGAAAAATTATCACCCCATACATTTTTCACTAAAACTCTTTTTTGATTCGCTTAAAGAAGCATTGAATATATAAAAAATAGTTCAATGTAGAATTTTCTTTTAAAGCTATGTTCTATTCATACTCTTTTAATTAATGACCCCTTATCTAAATAAATTAAAAACATTTATTTATAATACTAATACAATACGTAATTTTGTAGATTTATCCGTAAATTTAAACTAAAACAAGTGAGTGAAGTAATTTTACCAAGTATCTTATTATTAATTGCATTCTGTTTAAAACTTTTTATAGATAGAACTGTAGATATTCCTCAAACGCTAAAAGCAATATGTGAACTTCCTGTTGACATAATGTTCTTATCTATGTCTTTTGGCGTTGGGTACACAATTTCAAAAAATAACTCTGAAGATGGATTAGTCTTCTTATTTTGGTCATTATTATTATCGGTGTTTGTTATTTTTATCTGGAAAAAATCTTTATTCCTATTATCAGTTTCTGGTAATAGAAAATATTTTTGGATTTTATTATTAAGTATTAACCTACTATTTTCCGGATATACTATTCTATACTCTGTTAATTTAGTAACAAAGGATAAAATTAAAAAAAAAGCTTATCAAAAAGAAAAATCTTCAAAGACTATTTCAATAACTAATAATAATTCAAATGGAACTACTAAATAATAACAATATACTCACTATCATATTAATCATCACTGTTATATTCTTAATTGTATTTGTATCTTATATTTTAACTAAAAATATGAAAAGTACTAGATATGATCAGGAGTATAAAAAAATTATTCTTGACGACTTTAGAAAATCTGTTGAATTAGAGATTTATAGACTAAATCAGAAATTGAGTAATAATGAAGAGAAATTTAGGGATATTAACCATTTATTAATAAGAAATGAATATCTATCAGAAAAAGATATTATACTAAATAGTAACCAAGGTATTCAATTAAATGATTTTCTAATTTCTAATGGAATTACAAACGAAGATTTGATCATAGATAAAAAATTAGTTTTTTTATTAACCCCTTTTAATGAAGAGTTTTCTAATGAATATTACTTAATTAAAGATATATGTAGTTCTGTAGGTCTTAAATGCATAAGAGGTGACGAAGAATTTTTCAATTCAGAAATTTTTAGAGAAATATTAAAATACATTCTAAAATCGAACTTAATTATTGCAAATATTAATGGGAGAAATTCAAATGTTATGTACGAATTAGGAATAGCACAAGCGTTAAATAAACCTGTAATTCTTATAACTAAAGAACCTAAAAATATCCCTATCGATATAAGAACTAAGAGATTTATCATATATAAGTCGTTTGGTGAACTTCAAAATATTCTAAAAGATGAACTAATTAAAGTTTTTACTAGATAACTTAGAATAAATTATTGACGGCAAGTCGTCTGTTTAGCTGCTGAGCAAAGTCAGCAGACTTTGCGCCAAAAAAGATAATCCAAAGTCAGCAAACTTCGGATAGCAAATGCCAACACATCATCTTTTAACCTGAATAAAATACCTCACTCCCCCATTTCCTATCCCCCAACTTTTACTTATATTTGTTTCTATAACGTACACAAATATGCAAAACAAAAAAATACATCAGGGGAGAAATATCAAGCGTTTTCGGGAGATGCTGGGCATCAAGCAGGAGGCTTTGGCTTTTGATCTTGGGGAAGACTGGAACCAGAAGAAGATTTCGCTTTTGGAGCAGAAAGAAACTATTGAAGATCCTTTACTGAAAAGGATTTCTGAGGTATTGAAAATTCCTGTGGAAGCGTTTCAGAATTTTGATGAGGAAGAAGCTGTAAATGTTATTGCCAATACTTTTGGAGATCATAGTATTGGTTATCAGAAAAATGACAATCCTATTTTTAATCCTATTGAGCAGGTACTAAAATTACACGAAGAAAAAATTGCGCTGTACGAAAGAATGCTGAAAGAAAAAGATGAAATGATGGCCAGACTGGAGCAGTTGATTCAGAAATAAAAATCCAAACTAATAACCAACCCTTCATGAAACTCTATACTTTCATAGCAGTACTCCTCTTGCTATCCTTCAGTTGTGCAAAAAAAGACCAATACAGAGTCGGCCAGGAATGGAACTACAAAACCCGTCCTACCGAAAAAAGCTCTACCCTTACCATCTTAAAGATTGAAGAATATCCTGAAACCGGAAAAGTAATTCATATTTCTGTCAGCGGTTTGAAAATGAAAAACCCTGCCAGCCCTACTGGATATGCAGAAAACCTCAGCCATCTTCCCATATCAGAAGAAGCTTTGAACAAAAGTGTCACCACCCTGAAATGCCGGGATATTTACCATTCCCGTTTCTGAGATCGTAAGTACAATGGAAAAATCTATTGTTGCAGGGGATTATACCAAATAAAATACTCACATAACAAAGTCTCTGGACTTCAGAAAACAAACTATATAATTTAGAATTATCCCTGATACTGGTATGAAAATATTTAGTCTGATTTTAGCTTTATTACTTCTTTTATCTTGCAACTCACAGAAAAAATTGCAGGGAGTTTATAAATCCAACAAAGCTGAATTTGGTTTCTTCGTCACCAAGATAGACTTTAAGAATAACAATGAATTTAATTACGTGTTTTCCGGAGATCTTCAATATCAGGACCTTTCCGGGCTGTATACGATAAGCGGGAATAATTTGTATTTAAAATTCAATAAAAATAAAGGAGAGATTGAATCTGTACATGATTCCTTAACAATAGCTGATATATTATCCGGCAACTATAATAATTTTGATTTAAAAAGCGAAAGCGGAATCAGCTACCATTTAAAATATAAAATCAAAGGAAATAAGCTCTTTGCTTACGACATAAAAAGTGGGCAACTGAAAAGAAAATCAAAAGTATATACTAACCAGAGGAAGTATGTATTTTGGGGCACCCGGTGGAAATACCAAAGAATTTATCTAAAAAAAATATAGTCCCGGAATGTTAATTTAATATCTAAATTAAAATCAGAATAAAAATGAATTGAGTATGCACGACTGAAGAATGCAGTAACCTCGCACCACAAAGTCTCCCGACGTTGGAGAAATAAAATAAAATCCACCACCACACTAATTTTTATCCCCAAACTTTCTCTTATCTTTGTTTCAATAACGATCTGATCAATGCTGACGACGTAAACACCAAACAAAATATGGCAACAAAAGAAGAATTCTGGGATAGGAAAAGGAAATTAAATGATGACTTTTTCGTGATGGGCTCCGTGGCCCATCCTGCAACTGAAGAACAAATCAGAAAATATGAAGAAAGCACAGGGTTTACCTTCAGCGAAGATATTAAGGATTTTCTGACCTCATTCGGGTCCTTACTTTTTGAAGTTAAAGAAGAGATCTGGAAACGTCCCCAGGAATTTGATGTTCTTCCAGGCTGGAAATTCGGGTATGGATTTTTTGTGTACGGACTTTCGCAGGATAAAGAAATGCCTTCCTGGATGGGATTTGAAGAAAAACATCAGGAAGCCATTGAATATAAAGAAAAGCCATTGGGACAACTGTTTTTCAAACGCAGTGGAAATCTCTACAGGGCATATACCGACAACGGAGTGATAAAAATTGAGTATGACAAATACGACGACGAAGATCATGAAGTATTTGAAGGAAATATTTATGATTTTTTAATTGAAGAAATTAATAATTTGGAACAGGATTATCTGGAATATATTAATGAAGGAAAATCCTGATGTATTTGTACACAACCCTATAACTGCTGACTTTACAACTATAAAACAAAAACACTAAACCTTATACCATTGAAAACAAAATTACTATTCCTTTCATTTTTAGGATCGATACTAGCACATTCACAAACGCTCCATTTTAAAAATCTCGTCAATATGTCTGCAGGCAGAGGTGCCATCACCAGTGTCATCGTAGATGATAATATCTATGTGAGCAATGGATACCAGGAAAGCGGAGGTACTGCCAATTATATTGAAAAATATAATATTACAGATAATAAATGGAGTGTTCTCAAATCTACCCTAAGTCCCAAAAAATTTGCTAATTCAGAAACTTACGATAATAAAATCTATATTTTTAACGGTTGGGGAAACAGCCATCTTGAAATTGTAGATCTTGAAACCCAGAAAGTAACAGAAGGAGCAGTTAACCGTTCCTATACCGGAAATGCAGGTTCTGCCATCCATAATGGAAAAATATATGTGTTTGGCGGCAGCGGACTCAACGGCGCTGCAACCACTGTATTTTCTAAAAGATTTCAATATTATGATATCGCTTCCAACACATGGCATCCATTACCGGATATGCCCTCAGCCCGAGAAACAAAAGGCAAGATTGTGAATGATAAATTGTATGTCATTGGTGGCTTTAACGGTACCTCATCCCGCATGATCAATGTTTACGACCTCAACACTAATAGCTGGACCAATCAGTATACGATGCCTTCAGGGATATCCGGACATTCTCTAGCGGTATCCGGTGATAAGATTTTTATCGCAGGAGGTTATAATAACCAGACTTTTCTGGCCTATTTTGATACAACAACCAATAAATTCCACCAGTTGTCATCCAACATGATTCCCAGAAGACATGCTGCAGCGGAGGTATATAACAATACTTTATACATTATCGGCGGAAGTACAACGTCTATCACCAAGTCAGCGATTAAAAGTATACAGGCAGCAGATATCAGTGAAAATGCACTCTCTTCAAACGCAGCCAATGAAAATTATGAAACTAAAACAAGAGTCTATACCAATGCACAAAAAGACGGTTTTGTGATCAGTAATAAAAATAACAGCAATCAGTTTGAATTTACCGTTTACTCCACAGAGGGAAAAGAAATACACAAAGGTTTTGCCTATTACAACAGAAATATAGATTTATCCAGAGTACAAAAGGGAACTTATATTTTTAGTTTTAAAGATGAGAAAGGGGTTTTGCAGCAGGTTAGAATTGTAAAATAATAATACGCGAAAAAAATTGTTATCAATTCCATCATTCGCTTCAAAAATAATCCTGAAAACGAATTAATATTATACATGTCAGGAATGCAGAACATACTCTGCAAAAGGTATAATTCAATAATAAATATCAACATGAGAATTCTCCTCCTATTTCTTTTTTTTCCGTTTATAAGCTTTGCTCAAGATAAATTTGAATATAAAAAAGATTTTGAGAAAATACTTAAAGAAACAAAAAATATAAAATCAGAGCTTTATTATGATAATTTATTAGACAGATATAATAAAATAGACACAACACTCACAGATAAGCAGGTACTGGCTTTACTAATTGGTTTTACAGATAATAAATTTTATAAGCCCTATAAAGATCTTGAATTTGGTAAAAGATTATATCAATTGAATACAGAAAAGGAATATGAGAAAGTAATTCAGCTGGGTGATGAATTTTTGAAAACCCACCCTTTCGACCTGAAAACACTTTTCGAAACATCCTATGCCTATTTTAAAACTGATCATAAAGAAACAGCGGATCAATATCTCTTGAAAACTAGAATAATATTTCATGCGATGGCCTACAGCGGGCAGGGATTTAGTCCTGATGAACCAACATTTGCATTAAATCCTAGTGATGGGCAGGATTATTTAAGAAAAGGATTTAATATGAAGATTGGAAAAATGGGATCTGGAAAGGATAAAAATGGTTATTTTCTGGATATTCTTGATATTAATTTCGACAATGGAAATACAACAAGTATGTACTTCATCATACCTCATGCAACAAAAAAAATGTTTGAATAGATTCTCTTGTTATTCGTAGATTTGACGACTAATAATCATGATATGAACGCTCAGGAACTTCAAACATTACTCACTGAAAGAGCTGAAAAATTTCATCTCAAAAATGAAGCATTTCACACGCTCCACAAAATACTCTCAGAAAATCCTGAAGAATTGATAGGAGGCTTTGCCCGCCACGAAATTACTTTTGTATTTGAGGGATACCAATATCTGATTGAACAGCGATACCGGGAACCTATTATCCGGGCAAGAATAAGTCTTTGTGTAGAAAAGGAAACGTATGTTGAAAGTTTAGAACCCATCGGGTATTATGATCTTGAAATGGATTTTGATGGCGAAATAGTGGACGACTGGTTTGTCATTGAGAAGGAAAAGTACCTGAAAGATATTGGAATCATATCCTATTTTCAGGAGATGAATAAAAAAATGCCTCCTCAATATTTACGTAGAAACTACAGTGAATATAAATTTGTTTCTTACATCTCTCTGATTGGAACACTCTTCATCAGCAAAGATTTTGAAGGGGCCGGAGTATTTATCAACAGAGCAAACACTTATTTAAATGATACCGATAATGTTTTACCGGATAAAGATTATTTAAAGAAATGCCGATATTTCCTGAAAATAATGACAAGATATTTACTGGAAAACAATTTGTTATCTGAAAGCTTGAGGCAAAGATTAACAGAGAATAAGAATAATAACCCACGGCTCTAATCCCCGGGATCTTGTATCAATATCAGAAGAAATGTTATGAAAAAAAGACAATTTAAAAAACTGGACAATTCAATCTCAAGCTTTCAATGGATAAAAAAGAAAAGTGAAAAATATTGGCAGAAAGTAGATCTGATGGAATGCTGGGGATTCCAGATTCAGAAAGGAAGCCAATGGAAAAAAGGATTGTCAGAGTCTGAATTAGAAGATTTCCAGAACCAACTGAGCATCACCTTTCCAGAGTCATTAAAAAACTATTACAGAACGATGAATGGTCTTGACAAACCGGGAATTGACAATAATGGTGGTGAAGGAGAAATTGATCTTGGTCCTACATTTTATTCATACCCGGATGACATTCCTATCATAAAAACAAGAATTAAATTGACCATGGAAGCCAACCGCGTGACGGGAGATACTATGAAGAACCAAAATGTGCCTCCTACTTTCCCCTATTTGGGACATCGGTTTTTAGTACTGGATCATGAAGAAAATGTTCTTTCAATGTTTGGCAGTGACATTATATTCTGGGGTGGCAATTTATCAAAAGGAATTGCAAAAGATATTTTTCCAATTCGTCATGCTGAAAAAAAGAAAATTGATACAAGCTCATTCTGGAACAAAAAAATAGGTCGCTAAAGCGTTCTACTCAGTTACTCCAATCGTTGAGCCTATAAATTAAATTACAAGAAGACAAAAGACTTTTCGTAAATATTCAAAAGTAAAAACATCCATACAGCAACATGAAAAAAGCATTTGAATTTCTCAATCATTTAAAAGAAAATAACAACCGGGAATGGTTTGCTCAGCATAAATCTGAATACGATGTCATTGTAAAAGAAAACAAAGTTTTTTTTAATCAGATCTATGAGAAACTTCAGGAACATGATCAGCTCAAAGGAATTCATATTTTTAGAATTTACAATGACGTGCGTTTTTCCAAAAACAAAACACCTTATAAAACCAATTTTGGAGTGGGATATTCACGGGCGAAACCTATGCTGAGAGGTGGCTATTATATTCAGCTGGAACCGGGCAACAGTTTTGTTGGCGGTGGATTCTGGGGCCCTGAAGCCAAAGATTTGCTTCGCATCCGTAAAGAATTTGAAATCAGCAGTACGGAAATTGAAAAAATCACCTCCGATACAACTTTTATACAATATTTTGGAGAGCTTAAAGGTGATGCTGTAAAAACAGCGCCGCGGGGCTTTGATAAAAATCATCCGGCTATTGATCTGATCAGGAAAAAACAATTCCTTGTAATGCGTACATTTACAGATAAGGAGGTTTTATCAGACAACTTTCAAAAAGAAGCGCTCCTGACTTTACTTGCCATGAGACCTTTTTTTGATTATATGAGTGAAATTCTGACCACAGATATGAACGGGGAACCTTTATTTTAAAATCGATTTTTTTTTATGTACTCTATATTAAAACAGAAGAGTTTAGAAAGCAAAATATTCAAGATCAAACCATTCAATAAAATGCAATATTATCTTTTCAAAAAATGAAATTAACCCTGCAAATTTTAATTTTATCCATCCTTGATTTTATTGTTATCTGGACGTGGTTCTACTATATTGATCCAGATCCCAGCATTTCAATTGCAGTTATAATAATTTATCCCCTATTATTTTTCATTAATCTGCTTGCAGGAGTTATTTTGTGGATAACAAAGAAAAGAAACTTATCACTGCTGTTTATCATCAATTCTGTTGTTACCGTTATGATCACCAGTTTTCTTTGGTCAAATGCTATCAGAAGACACCAAAATCGAATTTGGATCAGCTATAGCTTTTCTCACAATACAAAAAATTATTATATCAGCATTCACAAACCCGATTTTACATTTATGATCACAGAATCTGTCAATCCGGGAAGTTTTTCTTCATTTCAGGAAGGAGTTTGCAACTATGAAAGCGGAAAAATAATTTTAAAAACAGACTCAACCCGATATAGTATTGAGCACAACATATTAACAGGATTTACAAAAAATAAAATTCAGCTAAAAAAGGAATAACAACCCTTTATAAAACATGTTCCAATAAAGCTATGAAAAAAACATCCTTATTCATTTTCGCTTCATTTATACTATTGAGCTGTTCCGAGAATTCAATACGGTCACTAGATTTTGGTGATTTTAGATTAAAGGCTCCAGGAAGTTGGAAAAAATTGAAACTGGAAGCTTGTGATAGTAATGCCGGAATTATCATCACAAAAAATAATGATTCGATTTTTTATGATTACGGACCTTATTCCTATTCATTAGAAGAAAATATCGCGATTATTAGCAGAAAAGATTTCAACGAACTTCTAGCAGTGAATCCAAAGGCTGATACAACCCAATTTATTGTCATTGATAAAAATACAAACAGGGAAGATTTTGTCAAAAGTAAAATAACCTATAAAAAAATTGATGGATATAAGGCAAAAATAGTAGAACCCAAACAAATTGGAAAAGGAATAACAGGAATTTACATTGACAGCCTCAAAACAGATCCCATAGGAAATATCAAGTTTAATTTATATGGTATTAATCTGAAGAAAGAAAGTCAGGTAGAACTTTTAAAAGCAATTCAGACATTACAGTTTAGAAAATAATATAATTGAGAATTACTTTCTATGGTATTGAATAAAATATCTCCAATAATGATTTCCCATTAACTTTTTTATATTTTTGCTCTGCTAAAAAATTAATAAACCCATGAAACTGTATATTTTATTTGCTCTTCTTTTTATTTCCAGCATAGTAACTGCACAAGAAAAAGAATATCCATCCATCAAAAAAGGAGATTTTCCGGAAGGCATTTATATGACTTTGGAAGATGTTTTAAATAAAAAACCATCTTCAACCGAAGAGGTCTATTTCAAAGCCTGCGAAAAATGTGATTCTCTTGACATGCCGGAAAAAGCATTCTTTTATTTCAAACAAAAAAACAAGAGGGTAAAAGTTCCATTAGCTGTTTCGCATAAAGGAGAAATGTATTTTCAGACCTATCGAAAATATACCAATAAGAAAGACAATGGATATGATCCTGACCAGTATTCAAGATTTTGTAAAGTTCTGAACTATGGAAGATTCATTTATTTTGAGGAGAATATGAAAGGCTTATGGTCGAAGGCACTCTTAGGAGCATTAACTCCTCTTGCCTACTCTATTAACGGAAAAACCAAAGGAATTGTTTTAGATTTAGACAATAAAGAATTTAATATTCTGCAAAACTGTGATGATTTAAATGATTTTCTATCCAAACATGACATTCCTGAATTTCAATGTAATTCAGAAACCTTCACTATTGGAGATTTGAGAACAAAAATTGAAGAGATCAATCTGCCTTATCGCTAATTGAATGTTGACGATATATTGAAAGCTCTTCTGTTACAAGAGGAGCTTTATTTATTTAAAACTTTTAGACTATGAAAAAATTTTTGCCAGTTTATCTTTTGTTTTTCTCATGTCTGTTATGGGCTCAGAAAATCATTTACCCTAAATATATTAACGAGCAAAACTTAAATAAAAATTCTATAGAAAAAACGGAAGACATTGATCTTTTCAGATACAAGCAAATACAATACATCGGTCAGCCTGAAAAAAATATTACGCTCAGCTATACTGGCAGTGAATGGCATAGTAAAATTTTAGAAAAACATTACAGGACTAATAACTCCACTGTTCTTATTCATGAATTTAATAATCGTCAATATAAGGATCTTCGGATTTTTGTAGATACATCCCAAAAAACACCATTAATTAAAACATATATTGATACTACAAAAATATCAAATCTGGACTATGATATTAAAATGGATAGTTTAGCAGCTGGCTTAAAGCTATCAAAAGAGATTCCATTCATTATAACGTATTATGATGGATTTCCCGTTACTATTTATAATATGGAAGAAAAAGAACGAATAATTGGCTTTGGTAATAATGTGATATTAGAACTTGAGGGTTTAGATAAAAATCACCAATGGAAAAAAATATATGATTTCAGAAGATATATGTGTGGAACAGGTATTAAGTTTTTCGTTTTAAAACCAAAAGAAATAGCAACTGTCTTTGAACCTCGATTAAGTGGTAATTTTAAAACAAAATTCAGATACAGATTGGGAAATATCCTATCGAACGAATTTGACGGAAGTATCAATGAACATTATATTGAATGATCGTCATTCAGTTAGATAATATTAAAATATTTAAAAACTTGCCTAAATATGCCCACCACCATTAAAATAAAAAATAAAACCAATTGGGCTGTGACCATTATATTGGGCTTGGGTTTACTCCTGCTTACTTTTATTATTCTGATTATTATTCCTCTTACAAGCCTTCAGGAGGAAGGTTTCTTTTTCATTTTACATTATATTTCATTTACGGCTCCCTTTGCAGCGTTTTTTATACTATTCTTGTATATCTGGTTATGGAATACCTTCGGGAAAACAATACTTATTATTGAACCAGAACAAATAACAGTCCGATATAAAAACAAATTATTTGCAAGTCCGAAAACTTATCTAAAAAAAGAAATTGATCAGATTCAGGTAAAAGATTTCCAGGTAGAAAAATATAAATTCGGTGTTCGTTATCACTTTTCTCTGAGTGGCTCAACCTACTCTGTTGTTTTTGTACATAATGGCAATGAAATAAGAATTATAAACTGGATTACAGAAACCAAAGCCAGTGAAATTGTGAATGAAATAAAAAAAAGTTGGTGTTACAATGAAAAAAACTGATCAGTCAAAGCATCGTATATGCATTTCAAAAATTAAAAGAAGCACCATTCAGCCTTATGATGTTTTTCAATGGACAAAGTTTTATGAAGATAATCACACTTTTTTTGATGCATATTCTAATATTCCTATCCAATTACAAGGAGAAGAATTGCTGATCTGTTCTACCATTATCGATTTCAATAATTACAGTATTCTTACGACTCAGAGATTGATCACATCCGAAAATGGAGTCTTAGAGTCCGGACTTATTATGCATGCCGAAAATGGATGGTATGGAAATTTTAAAGGACACGGAAATGAGAAGTTCACCTTCGGAAAAATTATTCTTGAAAATGGAAAAACCTTAAAATATTTTATTGAAACAGGAAAAGCATCAATGATCATGGTCTACGGTGTTAACGCCTTAATTCAAATTACATAAAGTCAGAACTATTCTTCAACAAAAAATATTTTCCAAAAAATTTCATGTAATATTATCACACCTAAAAGTGTCTTACTTTAAAATATTATATGAAAGCTATTGTAATGTGTCTGGTTTTATTACTTACAACACATCCCCTTTTTTCACAAAAATCCAAGAAGCTGGAAGAGTTATTTTCCACGTATGAAAAAGCAGGACTGTTCAATGGTTCTGTTTTAGTTGCTGAAAAAGGAAAAGTTATTTTTGAAAACAGCTATGGCTATAGAAATGCTCCTAAAAAAGAGAAAAACACCAATAACAGCCTCTATCGGGTTTTCTCCACCACAAAAATGTTCACAGCAACGGTTATTTTTCAACTGGAAGAACAGGGGAAATTATCTCTAAACGACAAACTCTCCAAATACTACCCTGACTTTCCGAAAGGTGACAGCATTACCATTGCCCATCTTCTTTCCCACACTTCAGGAATTCCCAATGATACGAACTCTGAATATACAATAGATGAAGCAACATTTTTAAAATACATTACTGCAAAACCTTTGAATTTTTCCCCTGGAAAAGATTGGGATTATTCCAATTCCGGGTATTATATTCTCGGTTATATTATCAAGAAAGTTACAGGTCTGAATTATGATCAAGTCATAGAAAATAACATCCTCAAACCCCTGAAAATGAATCACAGTGGATTCAACTTTAATAATGTGACAGATAAAAATAAAGCATTGGGATATGAATTTTTATCAGATAAAAGCTCTAACGAAGCATTACGTTTCAAAACCGATCATCCTTTTGGAGCCGGAGCCATGTATTCTACGGTGGAAGATCTTTTTAAATTTAATGAAGCATTAAAGAACAATATTATTCTGAAAAAAGAAACTACAGACAGAGCTTTTACTCCTTACCTTAAGGATCACTATGGTTTAGGTTTTCAGATTTCGAATGTATTTGATAAAAAAAGAGTGGGTCATGATGGCGGCGGACCTGGCTACAGAAGCAGATATTACAGAGTTCTGGAGGATGATATTTGTGTGATTATAATTTCAAATTCAGAACTTTCACACACGGATTTTATTTTTCCTCTGGTAGAAAAAATACTGTACAATAAACCATATAGCATCCCGACCATTGCAAAAGTGAGTGCAGAGGATTTAAAAAAGCTGGAAGGAGTTTATTCCACTGAAAATTCAAACTTTTATATTAGGAGTGCTGATGGGCAACTGGTTTTCAAAGAGGGCAGCTATCCCAGAAACGCTCTGTTACCAAAAAGCAAAACTTCTTTTCAGCTGGATGAGAAATTCACCTGTACATTTCAGCCGGATCAGGATGGAAAAATAAATACCCTGGTCATACATTTCTGGGATGGAACGGTAAAAACAGCCAAAAGAAACACCAATGCTCTTACATGGGGAATTATTGGAAATGCCACCCCCAATGGCTGGGATGGAAAAGATATTCCGCTACAAACAGATCCTAAAAACCCGAATATCTATTTTCTGAAAAATTATAAACTGAATAAAGGTAATTTAAAATTCAGATTTAATAATGACTGGGGATATAGCCTGGGTCTGAATAATGATAACAAAAGTATAGCCTTCGATGCCTATGATTTCCCCATCTATGAAGATGGAATTTATGATATTGTCCTTGACATGACCAATGCGGTAAAACCACAATACACCATTAAAAAATTAAATCTATAAAACCGCATTAATAAAGCAAAAATCACACATATTAAAACCATTTTGTTTCAGAATGGTTTTTTATTTTAAATATCCATTGCTATTTTTATTATTTTTATCTCACACAAAATCAAACACAAAATATAATCTATGCCCCATTTTATTATAGATTGTTCGCAGGATATTCTTCAGCAGAGAACACCCGATGAATTAATGGATGCCGTTTACGAAGTGGCTGATGCAACAGGGCTGTTTGCTCCCAATGACATCAAAGTACGGCTCCATCCATATCCATATTACAGATTAGGAGCCGGCAAGAATAACTTTCTGCATGTGTTCGGTTATATTATGCAGGGCCGCAACACTGAACAAAAAGCTAATCTTTCGAAACAGATCAGTATCCGGCTTTCAGAATTGCTTCCTGACATCTCTTTTCTTTCTGTCAATATCAATGATTTCGAAGCGGCCACCTATAGCAATAAAGCCCTCATCAATCCTGAGAATACAAATAATGAGCGGCATTTCGGATTATAACATCACCTTACAACCTAAATAAATAGTAATAGTATGAGCCTAAAAACTTTAGTCAACAAAAGTGTACAGTACAACAATTGGGTAGTCAATAAATACATCGACTGGTTATCCACAAAGTCTGACGAACAGCTGAATCAGGAAACTATTTCCAGTTTTCCTACTATTTTAAAAACATTACATCATATCTGGCAAACACAGGAATACTGGTGGAGCCATATTTCTGAAAAAAATGATTTTGATTTTACTAAAACTACAGAAACCACCGACAAAGAAGATGTTTTCAATGCCATAAGAAACAATTCTCAAAAACTGGTGGATTATGTGGAAAGCTTATCTGAAGAGGATCTTGCAAAAAATGTGAAGATTGAATCCCAATGGTTTCAATGTGATTTTTCCAAATATGAATACATCCAGCATGCTATTCTTCACGGGACATATCACAGAGGGCAGATTGTAACAATGGGAAGAAATATAGGGATCACTGATGCTCCTATGACCGATTTTAATTTCTGGAATATTTACAAAGATCAGCAATAAAAGACATATCTTTTCTACCATTTCAAAGATAGTAATTTATAGTTTGCGCCCATTATTATGACCACTAAAACCATAGAACTCGATTTATTTCAGGAGAATATCAAACACCTTTCAACTGATGAGCTCGGGAATTTTATTGCGATAACCTCCAGAAACAGAATTGTACTCTCTGACAGAACAATACCATTAGAATTAGGAGTGGATATTGTAATGGCTAAAATCATTAATGAAGAAAAAATTTTAATTGTACTTCATCACTCAACTTCAATAGAAAATGCTTTAATCATTGACTATACAGGAAGATCCTATGCCCGATTTAATATTGGAACTTCAATAAATGACATTAAAATAAATGGCAAAAAGATAATAGTATCGTATTTTGATGAAGGTGTTTTGCGAGGTGATAAACCTGACTGTGATGCCCTGGCTGTATTCAATCATAAAGGAGAACAGGTTTTTGGTTTTAATTCGGGCAATGTACAAAACCCGCTTATCGATTGTTATTGTGCTGCCAACTTGGGAAATGGAAAAATAGTTTTTAATGGTTATGGAAATTTTCTTTTACAGGAGTTGGATCTCAATAACTTTAATCTTGCCAGCTATAAAGTTCCACCTCTATGCATAGGTGCCAGGTCTGTATCTGCAAAGGCAGATAATATCATATTTCATTCAACCTATGAAGACAAAACAAGTTTTTTCATTTGGAATCTTCAAACAGATGAATTTTACTCAATAGATTCGGAGTTTAAAAACCTTCAGTCTACCGAAAATGGAATATTTTACCAGGTTAACAGAAAATCATTTACTATCATTAATCCATTAGAATCATAAACTTTGTGGATAAGTACCATAGAGACTTTTAGAATAGTAAGAAAAAGAAACTTATATATCTGATTTTAAAACAATTAAATTAAACGCAGGCAGTTATCCGCATTTTCAATTATTTGTGGATAACTTTCTGTGATTCAATTTTTGTTGTGGATAAAGTATGGATAAGTTTTTACACCATCAAAAAACACCCGCATAAATAAATGAAAATCATTGTTTTACAATGCATATATTTTTTTATGGTTTTTCCACAACAGAAAACAGTATGGATAAGTTCTGTGGATAAGTTTTCCACATTTTTTAGCTTTTCGCATTCATATTTTAAAGATCTCCCGGGAACACTTTATAAGATCATTATCATCAACCTGAGATTAAAAGATAAATTCTACAGTTATCATTCAATACAGACATATTTTTACATTCTGATCATTAGATTTCCAACAGTCTTTTCGTAAATTAGACTTTAAAATAAAATAGACCAATACTTTTAATTTAATATGGAAAAATACGCAATATCATCAGACGGCCAGAAAATTCATTATAAAGAATCCGGAAATAGAAATCCTACTCTGATCTTCGTCCATGGGTGGCTTGGGAATGCTGAATGGTGGGCAGCCCAGCAGGAATATTTCAACAACATGTACCACATTGTACAAATGGATCTTGCCGGACATGGAAAGTCGGATTCTTCAAGACAGGAATGGATGAGTGAAAAATATGCTGATGATATTAAAGCAGTTGCTGATGCTGTTAGTTCTCAGGAAATAATCCTGGTAGGACATTCGATGTCCGGAGCTTATGTCCTGGAAGCGTCTTTAAAAATCCCCAAGGTAAAAGCTATCATCCTGATAGACACGTTAAAAAACCTGGATGAATCTTTTACAGAAGAACAGGCTGGAGAAGTGCTTTCGCAATACAAAAAGGATTTCAAACACACTGTGGAAAACTTTCTGCCACAATTTTTGTTTGCAGAAGGAACACCGCCTGCTGTAAGAGAAAGAGTACAACATGAATTTCTTCAACACGAACCAGAATTGGCAATCAATGCTCTGTGGCCTTTGTATAAAACAGACTTCAAAATGGTTGCGAAGCAGATTCAGGTACCTGTTATAGCTATTAATTCTGACGCTTCTCCTACTCATCCGGAAAACAATCGTAAATACTTGAACAGCTATGATTATGTTACTATTGAAGGAGTCGGACATTATCCTATGCTGGAAAAACCTGATGAATTCAATACCATTTTGGGTGGCGTTATCAAAAAATTAATCTAATATATATTCATGCAGAACACCAGAATTTTTACAACCGCTTTCGCAAGTGTCTATCCACATTACATTCAAAAAGCTGAGAAAAAGGGACGTACTAAAGAAGAGGTACATCAAATTATATTCTGGCTGACGGGATATGATGAAAATGATCTGCAGAAAATACTCAATAACAAAACCGACTTTAAAACTTTCTTTGAACAGGCACCTCAGCTGAACCCAAATGTTTCATTGATCAAAGGAGTCATCTGTGGATATCGTGTAGAAGAAATTGATGATGAGCTCATGAGAAATATCCGGTATCTGGACAAACTGATTGATGAACTGGCGAAAGGAAAGAAGATGGAGAAAATATTAAGAACAACCTGAAAATATAAATTCCAAAAGAGTGATTGCTAAATATGATTAAAAACGCTTCTCCAATTCAAAAAACTTCCCGAAATTTGCGGTCTGTGCGTTAAATACTATTCAATGAAATAAAAATTTAAATTAAAACATACAGCAAAACTTAGTATAAGTTTTCTTCGGGGCAGGGTGAAATTCCCTACCGGCGGTTACAGTCCGCGACTCCTTTCTTTTGAAAGGACTGATCTGGTGAAATTCCGGAACCGACAGTTAAAGTCTGGATGGGAGAAGAAAATGAGATGACCAATAAGATTCCTTATGGACTCTTGTTGCGTTGTATTTCATTTCCATGTACCGAAGAGTATTTTAACTTTTAAAAGTAAAATAACATGGAAAAATTATTAGAACAATTCGGAGCTACCTCCAGAGAACGTGTAGAAAAAGCACTTCAAACATTACAACAGGGAAAAGGTATCCTACTGGTAGATGATGAAAACCGCGAAAATGAAGGCGACATCATCTTTCCCGCTTCCACTATTACAGAACAGGACATGGCGCTTCTGATCCGAGAATGCAGCGGTATCGTATGCTTATGTATTTCTGAAGAAAAAAGCCGCCACCTCAACCTTCGTCCGATGGTGGAAAACAACAATTCAAAAAATCAAACCGCATTCACTATTTCCATTGAAGCAAGAGAAGGAGTGGAATCAGGAGTTTCTGCAAAAGACCGTGTAACCACAATCAGAACTGCTGTAGCAGCAAATGCGCAGGCAGAACATATTGCAAGTCCCGGACATGTATTCCCTCTGATTGCAAGAAAAGATGGAGTATTCGAAAGACGCGGACATACCGAAGGCAGTGTAGATCTTGTAAAAATGGCTAATCTTGGCGAAGATGCCGTACTTTGTGAACTGACGAATGAAGACGGTTCCATGGCAAGGCTTCCTGAAATTGTGGACTTTGCCATCAAAAAAGAAATGAGTGTCGTAACCATTGAAGATATTTATGCGTATCGTACCATGGTAATAAGCAATTAAACTTAACATTTTTAACGCACAGACCGCCTGTTGATCCGATCAACAGGCGCTTTTATTAAAAATATAATTAAAAAGAGAAAAAATTAACATTTGAATACTATTTTTTAATTATTTTTAACAAAAAATTCTGACTATGAAAAAATCTTTACTCCTTTTACTAGGAGCGTCTGCCATGATGTCTGCGCAGATCACGCTTACAAAAGCATCCAATGATCCTATTTCCGGAAACGTTATCAATTATAATAACACAGCCGGTACCGTAAACAACTCTGCAACAGGACCAAACGCAACATTTTCAAATGGAGGACTTACAATGGGAGCCGCGTCACAAACAACCTATTCCACTCCTACTTCTACTGAAATAGCAACTTTCCCGGGTTCTACTCTTAAAATGGTAGATGGAGGAACAACCGTTTATTACAAAGCGTCAACTACTAAACTGGAAATTACAGGAATTGTAAATACACAGGCAACTTTAAATTTTAGTGTGGATAATGGTACTCATATTAATTATCCAACAACGTACGGGCCAACACAGAACGACACCGCGAAAGGTACTTTTTCCTCATCTTCTGCCAGCGGATTATTCAGTGGTACAATGACTGCTATTTCTGATGCATATGGAACTTTAATTATAGGAAATCAAACATACAATAATGTTCTGAGAGTAAAATTCACACAGAATTTCAATCTCTATTCAGCTCTGGATGTTACTTATTCTAACCCTATCGGAACAATTACCAATATAGCATATTCTTATTACGATGCTTCTCACAGATATGCACTGCTTAATTCTACAAGCGGAAATATCAGCATTCCATTGTTGAGCATCAATCAGAATGTAAAAACTACATTTGCATTAAGTGAAACATTCCTGGCTGTAAACAATGCAGTGAAAAAAGAAAACCTAGTGGTTTATCCAAATCCAGCACAGGATTTTATCGGTTTCAAAGGAAATACAGATAATTATTCCAAGGCAGATATTTACAGTCTGGATGGTAAACTGGTTAAAACTTCAGATGTAAAATCCGGAAATATACAGATCTCAGATCTTCCGCCAGCATCTTATTTCATTCAGGTAAGTGGAAAAAATGCTGCTGATACAAAGAATACGAAATTCATCAAGAAATAATAAAACAAAATCCCCGCTCCTACAAATGAGCGGGGATTTTTATTAACATTCAAATGAGCATCTAGAAAGTAGCTGCTGGAGCCGTTTCGTTATTAAGTTTTCGCTGAATTTCTGTCTTTTTTCCTTTGGAGAAATCATAACTCAGCCCTACTACAAACATTGATTTATTGTTCATTATTTGTGTATGAACTTTATAATCTACCAGGCTTTCCGGTAAACTTTTTGTTTTATACTCTGAAGGCATTCCTATCCAATACATTCCTGTGGAAAATGTCCAGTTTTTACGTTTATAGCTCAGAAAAATATTATTCTGATTTTCATTGGTATTCAGGAATGCTCCACTAAGGCTATACACCGGAATATTGAACTGATACTGAACGGAGAAAGATTTATACTCTGACGAAAGCGAAAAATAATTTCCTAAATAATTATTTTTAATCAAAGCCCCTTTACTTGTTCTTACCGTTTCTGAAGTTGGTGTAATCACAGCTTTTATAACAAGGAGACTATTTCCAAAAGGTTTATAAGATCCTGTCAATTGAACTCCATACCTCTGCGCATTTTTTCCGTTTTCGTAAGTTAAAGCATACCCATTCAACAACTCATCCTGAACATAATACTGATTGATCACCCTGTTGGTATATCGGTAAAACAAACCTGCATTAAAATCAAAATACTTATTATTAAAGGAATAGTTCAGGTTATTGGAAAAGACCTGTTGGGATTTTAAGAAAGGATTTCCTCTCTGAACAATATTTGGAGCCAGCTGTACCACATTACTGCTCAAAGCATTACTCCAGGGACTTACCGGATTATAATTTGCTGTAAAACGAAGATTCTGATTTCCTTTTATCTGATAAGCTAAAATAACCTTCGGGGTAAAAGTCCATTCATCAAAAGTATTCTCTGCACTTTTGTTATGAATATTGGTAAGACCGGCTCCGATACGATAGCTGAACTTATTTACTTTTCCTGAAAATTCGGTGTAGAAATACTGTTCCAGATAATTGACACTGTATTGGGAAGATCCTGAAAGATTATTCAGATCATTGGAAATAGAAGACCTCGATATACGGTATCCGGATGAAAGCTTTCCTGCAGTGAAATCATGTACGTGCGCCAACTCTCCTACCAAACTAGTTTGTTTTGCTTTCAATACCATATCATTATCATATACCGATAATCCTGAACCTACGATCCATTCTTTGGCTGTTTCTGTGGTATTGGTTGTGTAATGAGAACCTACTATATTGATACTCAACTCATCCTTTTCGCCCATTTTTTTAGAATAATAAAGATCCAGCTTAGGAATCACGTAATCTGATCCATTATTTTTAAACATTCTGTGCTCCTCTTTCAGATTATCTTCAGTAAAGGCACTCTGCCCCACTCCTTTTGAAAATCTGCTGAAAATATCCATATTCAGTTTAGCCTGAAAAGCATAATCGTCAGGAACAAGCCTGGTATAACGCAAAGCAACATTCTGGAAAGTATATCCGAAATGATCTTTTCTGTTTTCATCAGAACGATAATGCTTTCCGTTCAGCTGGTAATCATAGATGCTGTTTACTCTCCGGTCATCATAATCCCTCACATTCAGGGAATATTCTAGTCCGAAATTATTTTTTCCTTTTGTATAATTGGCATAAGCAGAACCGTTCACAAATCCGGTATTCAAAGCGGTAGAGACATCTGCCCCAAACACATACCCTGTTTCTGTAGATTTTGTAAGAATATTAACTACAGTATCTGCTCTCGTAGCCCATCTTGCCGGCGGAATATCATAATACTCCACTTTTACAACCTCAGTAGGTGCAACACTTCGGATCTGCATATCTGTAGCTTCAATCCCGTTGATAAGAAATAGTGTAGTTCCTCCTTTTGTACTGGTAATGGTATTTTCTACCGGATTCAGTTGTAACTCCGGAAGTGTGCTGAGCAAATCTTTCGCATAGCGCGCTCTATCCAGCGCTTCTTTATCGAAAGTATAAACAGCTTTGTCTGCAAATTGTTTTTTACGCTGTGATTTCAAAATAACTTCCTGAATTTCTTTAGGGACCACTGCATCAACGGTATCATTTTTCTTCTCCTGAGAAAACATAAAAGCACTGCAAAGAAATAAGATGGTATATATAGTTTTTTTCATGTCTGAAGATGAATTATACTATTAGGACAATCAATTACCGATGACTATTACATTTATAACCGTAAACAATTAGAAAATCGACCTATTTTTCTTCATATTCTGATTATTATGTTAAATTCAGCCCGTTTTTTGCTGGTATTTTCTTACATCACAAAATATTGAGTCATGAAAAAAGCATCCATACTAATTCCGTGCTTCCTGTTTTCGGCCCTGGGAGCTCAGGAAATACAGAACAGCCCGGCAGAGAAGATGAATATCATCAAGACCAATGTCACGGCTTACGCATTCAGAAATATCAATCTTTCCTATGAAAGAGCCATCAACCAATGGTTTTCCGTGAATGTCGGTTTTGGAACTATGACTGAAGGAAAAGTACCTTTTATCAATGCTTTTCTGAAAGATGAAGATGAAAAAAGATTCCAGAATCTGAGAGTAAAAGCAACGAATTTTACCATAGAGCCAAGATTTTATATAGGAAAAGGCTATGGAAAGGGGTTTTATTTTGCGCCTTATTACCGATACTCAAGTGTTACGTCCAATACTTTTGATTTTTATTATGATTATAATGGCCCGAATGGAGTGACTTATCCAATTCCCCTTAAAGGATATGGAGACACCAAAGGAAACAGCGGTGGACTCATGGTAGGGGTACAGTTCTTTCTGACCAGAAGCCAGAATCTTGTCCTGGATTTCTGGATCGCCGGAGCCCATTATGGAAGTGGAAAAGGTGATTTTACCATGACGTCAGATTATGTACTGACACCTGATATGCAGGCTCAGCTTAAAAAGGAAATTGAAAATCTGGATATTCCGTTTGTTAAGTATACCGTAGAAACCAATGCCAATGGTGCCAGAATAAAAGTGGACGGACCGTGGGCAGGTTTCAGAAGCGGACTTTCCATTGGATATAGATTTTAAAAAATTATTCCGACAGAGTATTCAACCGTTCTTTTTTAGGAACGGTTTATTTTTTTCTGAAATTTGTATCTTGGATCCCATTATTAAAAAAACTTTCTGGAAATACATCTATGGACTCAAACTCAATCACCACAGGCCAAAGAATCAAAGCCATTATTGGCGGATCTATCGGAAATCTCGTTGAATGGTATGATTGGTATGCGTATGCAGCCTTTGCCATTTATTTCTCCCATTCATTCTTTCCTGATTCCGATCTGAATGCCCAACTGATGAATACTGCAGGTATTTTCGCAGTAGGCTTTCTGATGCGTCCTATCGGCGGATGGCTGTTTGGGAGTATAGCAGATAAAATCGGAAGGAAAAAAGCGATGACGCTTTCTGTTCTGCTGATGTCTTTTGGATCGTTATTAATTGCTCTTACTCCCACTTATCAATCAATAGGTATCCTGGCTCCTTTATTGCTTTTACTGGCAAGATTACTTCAGGGATTAAGTGTTGGCGGTGAATATGGAGTTTCGGCAACTTACCTCAGCGAAATGGCCACGCAGGACAGAAGAGGATTTTATTCAAGTTTTCAATATGTCACCTTAATAGGCGGGCAGCTTATCGCATTGGGAATTCAGCTTGTTTTACAGAAACTTTTACTTACTGAGGCTCAGCTGGAGGAATGGGGATGGAGAATTCCTTTTGTAATTGGGGCATTGCTTTCTATCATTGCATTATATCTTCGGGCTAATCTTCATGAAACCGAAGCATTTGAGAATAAAAAAGAAGTCAGCGAAAAGAAAAAGGGAACAGTAAAAGAACTTCTGAAACATCCTAAAGCTTTGCTTACAGTGGTAGGGCTGACATTGGGAGGAACATTGGCCTTTTATACTTATACAACTTATATGCAGAAATTCCTGGTGAATACCGTACACCTTACAAAGGAGGAATCTACATTAGTCTCATTTATTTCACTCTTTATATTTGCATGTCTTCAGCCTGTATTTGGAAGTTTATCTGACAAAATAGGAAGAAGACCGCTTCTTTTAGGCTTTGGTATTTTGGGAACATTATGTACTGTTCCGCTTCTTACGGCACTGAGTACAACTACTTCAATCTGGGGAGCTTTTTTCCTGATTATGGCAGCTTTAATTATTGTAAGTGGCTACACATCCATCAATGCAGTGGTAAAAGCAGAACTTTTCCCTTCCGAAATCAGGGCACTTGGCGTTGGCTTACCTTACGCTATTACGGTTGCAGTATTTGGAGGAACAGCGGAATATATTGCACTATGGTTCAAAAAGATTGGTTCCGAAGAATACTTTTATTGGTACATTACAGGATGCATTCTTTTTTCTCTGATTGTTTATATCGGAATGAAAGACACAAAAAAGACTTCTACACTGGATAAAGATTAATATCAGAAATAGTATAAAAAGCGAGCGCCACAGAAAAACTGCAGCGCTCGTTTTATTTCTTAATGATAGGCCTGTTTAAATTTTTCAATCATACTATCCAGATTATGACGCTGGACGTATATACTTTTTACCTCCTGATACCTCGGTGATTTGTAGAAAACCTCGTGGAAATCCATGCTACCGTTTCCTACTTTTACAACTTTCTGTACTTCGATATTCAACTTTCTCAATTCGTCTTTGAAGACTTTAAATTCATCTTGGATACTACTGCTCATTAATATTTATAGTTTTTTAGTTAAAAATTCCATTCACCCCTTCAAATATGAGGGGTAACCTCTCAAATTCCGAATAAAGTTAGTAAATTTATTGACACAAAGTAACACTTTGACAATATTTTATTATTTTTTTTACAAATAGCATGTCTATATTATTTGATTGATGCATAATTCGTATTTTTAATCTCACAAAAAATGGTAACAACCTTATACAAACCATGAATATTAAAGCATTTTTCTCTTTATTCTTCTTAGTCCTGCTTACTTTCCTGCATGGTCAGAAAATGGAATTCAAAGCACCGGATTATACTGCTATTCAAAAAAATATTGAAGATAAAAATTCAGAATTCTATTATCCGAAACTTTTAAAGAAGTTAAAACAGAACGATACGCTTCTCACCAGCAATCAATATCGTCATCTTTACTTCGGATATACCTTCCAAAAAGAGTATCAGCCTTATAAAGTCGGAAAGAAGTCTGAAGAAGTTGCCAAATATTATCGTGGAGAAGGTATTTCACAAAAAGATCTTTCAAAGGGGATCCAGCTGTTTTTGGATGCTTTGGATGAAAATCCCCTGGATTTGCGTGCCATGAATTATCTCGCTTACCTGTATCATTTAAATAATGATGACGTTACTGCTGAAAAAATTGCGGGAAATTTCCATGGATTATTAAATGCTATTCTGACCTCGGGAGATGGCCTGACTTGTGAGACGGGTTTTCATGTTATTTCTGTGACAGATGAATACGTCCTTTTAAACAGATTTCAAATGGAAACAAAATCACAAAGTCTGAAAGGAAAATGTGATTACCAGGAATTTGAAAAAGACAAGTACAAAGTACCCGGATTTTATTTTGATATCAGCAGATTCTACGGAAGGATATTGGATTAATAATTTTCTGAAACTTATTCATTATTTCATACCATTTTATTATTCAAAAAGAACTGCTATCAACTTTTATAAGATTAAATTCATATGATTTTGCCCTAAACAGGAGGGTTTAGAAAAAGGAGGATAATTTTTTTTCAAAAAAAATTAAATTTTGTGTAACATTTTTTAAAGGTTCGTCTCTAAAAGACAAATAAACTTTAAAACTTTAGAAATCATGAAAAAATTCACATTCCTTTTGATCATCATGTTATTTTTTTTAGCAATATGCAATATATTCGGCCAACAAACAACCTATCCGTTTGAAGTAAAGAAAACAGGAAAAGGGAATCAGTCGTTAATTTTCATTCCGGGATTTGCCTCTTCGGGTGATGTTTGGAATGAAACAACCTCAAAGTTTGAAAAAGAATTCACCTGTTATACTTTAACAATGGCTGGATTCGCAGAAACAAAACCACAGACTGATGCCAGTTTTAAAGACTGGGAGAAAGAAATAGCAGCATACATCAGGAATAATAAAATTGACAAGCCTATCCTCATCGGGCACAGTATGGGAGGAGGTCTTGCCCTGGCTATTGCAGCTGATTATCCTGAACTTATAGGCAAAATTATCATTGTAGACACACTGCCATGCCTGGCAGCCCTATCTGATCCTAATTTTACTTCTAAAGAAAACAATGACTGTTCGGCTACCATTACTCAGTTGACAGCAATGAACGACGAACAGTTCCGAAAAATGCAGGCACAGATGATGCCGCGTCTCTTAGCCGATACTTCGATGCAGGAAACCGTGATCAGCTGGAGCATGAAATCAGACCGAAAAACATTCGCTAAGATGTACTGTGATTTTTACAATACCGATCTCAGAGAAAAAATAAAAAATATCCAATGTCCTTCCCTTATTCTTCTGGAATCTTTTTTTGTTAACCTCAAATCAACGATTGAAGGGCAGTACAAAAATTTAAAGAATGCCAATATGCAGTATGCTTCAAAGGGATTACACTTTATTATGTACGATGATAAGGATTGGTATTTTAACCAGCTTACTCACTTTTTATCTGCGAAATAATGATTTTTGAAGAGATATACGAACTCTATTGGCAAAAGATATTCCGACTGTGCATGGGATATGTGAATGATTCTGAACTTGCCCGGGATCTTGCTCAGGAAACTTTTATCATTGTCTGGCAGCAGCTTCCCAAATTCAGGAATGAATCCAGCGTAGGAACATGGATTTTCAGGATAGCTTCCAATAACTGTCTCCGACAGATTGAGAAGGAAAAGAAATTTGCTAAAACAGATCTCCCCATCAATCTGGAAGAAAAAAAGCAGGAATCTATGGAACCTCAGATACAAATGTTGTATCAGTTTATTTCGGAGCTGGCGGAAACAGACAGAATTATTATTTCATTGGAACTGGAAGAGATAAAACAGGCCGAGATAGCCCATATCGTTGGACTTTCAGAATCTAATATCAGAGTAAAAATTCACAGAATCAAGGAAAAATTAACACAAAAGTTTAAAGAAAATGGCTACTAATATCGATTTTAAAAATATATGGAAGCAGCAGACTTCCAACAAACCGAATATAGAAGAACTTCTGAGCAAGCTGAAAAACTTCAGAAACCAAAATCTCCGTAAGCTGATTCTGGCCAATATTTCATTGATCATCACCTCATTATTAATTATTTATATCTGGTATCGTTTCCAGCCTCAAATGATGACTACAAAAATCGGGATTGTGCTTGTCGTTCTGGCCATGGTTATGTTCCTTTTTGCTTATAATAAAATGTTTATGGTTTTTTACAAAATTGATCAGACCCAATCGAATAATGAATATCTGCAGAGTTTATATGTAGTAAAAAGTAAGCAGAAATTTATGCAGACCACTATTCTCAACTTATATTTTATTATGCTTTTTCTGGGAATAGGCTTTTACATGTATGAATACACTTCGAAAATGAGATTAGGTGCAGCGATTCTGACCTATACGCTGACATTAGCATGGATTGCTTTTAATTGGTTTTATTTAAGACCTAAAACAATAAAGAAACAGCAGGGAAAACTTGATGAATTAATTAATAAATTTGAAGAGATCAATAATCAATTAAAAGAATCATGATATCTTCAGACAACAAAAATCATTGGGAAAATGTATATGAAACAAAGAATCCCAAACAGGTAAGCTGGACTCAGAAAAAGCCACAGACCTCCCTTGACTTTATCAAATCTTCAGGCTTGGGAAAAGAGGCTAAGATTATTGATATTGGCGGCGGCGACAGCAACCTTGTTGATTTTCTTCTTGAGGAAGGTTACGAAAATATTACAGTCCTTGATATTTCGGCCAAAGCGCTGGAAAAGGCTCAGAAAAGACTGGGTGATTCTGCATCAAAGGTAAAATGGATTGTCACAGATATTACAGCTTTCGAGCCCGCAGAGACGTATGATATTTGGCATGACAGGGCTGCTTTTCATTTCCTTACAACTCCGGAACAGGTTTCAAAATATATTGATATTGCAGAAAAGAATGTGAATAACTTTATAATCCTTGGAACTTTTTCCAAAAACGGACCTACGAAATGCAGCGGATTGTATATTCAGCAGTATGACGAGGAATCATTATCAGAAAAATTTAAAGAAAGCTTTGAAAAAATAAAATGCATTACTGAAGATCATATCACCCCTTTTGAAACTGTTCAGAATTTTGTTTTCTGTAGTTTTAAAAAGCATTAAATGAATTATATATTTAAATAAAAAAGAGAATCGTGATGACTCTCTTTTTTGTTTATTATTATTCCCTATGGATTATGATTCTTTTTCTTCTTCCATTTCCACTTCATGTCGCAACTGTGCTTTGTAAAGCGTAGCATAATATCCGTTTTTATCCAAAAGCTCAAGGTGCTTCCCTTCTTCTACAATTTTACCATGCTCCATCACAATGATTTTATCGGCTTTCTCAATAGTGGAAAGTCTGTGCGCAATAATAATGGAAGTTCTGTTTTTGGTAATTTTCTCTGTTGCTCTCTGAATAAGTTTTTCACTTTCGTGATCGATAGAAGAGGTGGCTTCATCCAGGATTAAAATTTTCGGATCTGATAAATAAGCTCTCAGAAAAGACAGCAATTGTCTCTGGCCTAAAGAGATTGACGAACCTCTCTCACTCACTACATAATCATATCCGCCAGGAAGCTGCTGGATAAACTGGTCTACCTCAATTTCTCTGGCACCTGCTTTTATTTTATCTAAAGTTATGCTGTCATCTCCAAAGGAAAGATTTTCAAAAATACTTCCATGGAAAAGGAATACGTCCTGCAATACCACTCCGATATGACTTCTAAGATTATAAAGCTCATAATCCTTTAAATCCACATCATCGATGAGGATATTTCCGGAATTGATATCATATAATCTTGTGATCAGACTGATAATGGTAGATTTTCCGGCACCTGTTGCCCCTACAATAGCGACTGTTTCTCCCGGATTTACTTTAAAATCAATTCCTTTCAAAACTTCCTGCTTTTCATCATAGGCAAAATGTACTTTCTGAAATTCAATTTTTCCTGCAAAATGGTCTTTCTTTACTGTACCGTTATTCGGCATTGAATTTTCTTCATCCATTAATCCCAATACTCTTTCTGCTCCTACAATTCCTCGCTGGATATTATTAAAACGGTCAGCAATCTGTCTCAATGGACGGATCAGCATTGAAATATACTGGATAAACGCAATCACAACTCCCGCGCTGATGGTAATATAACCTCCGTAGAAAAGGATAAATCCAATGAATAACGAAGAAATAAGTTCTACTACAGGAAAGAACAGTGAAAAAATGAATACAGTTCTCAGCAATGCACCCTTCAGTGTAATATTGATGTCATCAAATTTTTTGAATTCGGATTCCTGTCTGTTGAATACCTGAATAATTGACATTCCCGCCAATCTTTCCTGAACAAAAGAGTTTTGATTGGATGTCCAGTTTCTTTCATCCCCGAAAGCTTTTTTCAGTCTTTTCTGGAAGAATCTTGTAATCACCACCATTAAAGGTAAAATAGCCAGTGTAATATAACTCAGATGGACATTGGTACTGAACATCATAATCAGTACAAACAGAATTCTCAGAATATCTCCGAATACCATCAGGAAACCGTCTGTATATACCGTTGCAATGGTTTCCACATCTCCTACCGCACGCGTTACCAGCTGTCCGATAGGTGTTTTATCAAAAAATGAGGTCTTGAAATAAATCAGTTTAGCATATAAACGCTCTCTGATATCCCTGATTACATTCTGCGAGATAAAATTTGAGAAATAAACCAGGAAAAAGTTTAAAACTGTTTCAGCAAACACCAATCCTACAAGGATATAGATATGTTTCATCATCAAAGCCTTATCATGAAGCTTTGTAATATCATTATCCACCACCTGCATAGTAAGATATGGCCTGTAAGTAGAAACAATAGAAAGGAAAATAGAAATTATAAGCGTAAGGATAAACCATGAACGGAACTTCATTCCGATAAAGAACAGCCTTTTTATAATTCCCCAGGTATCTTGTTTTTTCATTGTACGGATCGAAAGAAAGAATTAAAATATTCTATGCAAAAATAAGACATTATAACCGGACTGCCTTTACAACTTTTGCAAATCGTCATAGAAAATATCAGATACCTACTATTTACAATATGAATATATTAAGCATTCTTTTGTATCCACCCCAAAACATATTCTGCAACTTCTTCCCAATTTTTTTCACCACAGATGAAATGACTTCTTCCTGCAAACTCTTTAAAATCTACAATGCTGTTGGAATCTTTATAAGCCCCTGCTATTTTCTTTGAAAATGCTGCCGGAAAAATGTGATCATTAGAACCTGCAATGAACAGAAGTGGCTGGTGTGGTTTCTTCAGATCTAGTTTCGCAGAAGCTTTAAATAAAGGATCTTTTGCTAATTTTCGGCTTTCAGGTACTGCTACTGTTTCGTATAATCTGTCACTTTCTTCTTTCGAATAATTATTGAAAAACGCTTTGTGATACCATTCTTTTGTTCCCAGATAGGGACTGTTTCCTTTGAAAAAATTCACCACCGGCCAAACGATTTTAATGGTAGAAAAAGGAGCCATTATATTTTTCGGAGGAGCACCATCAATACTTACTCCGGCGGCGGCTTTTCCCATATCAATCAGCTTCTGTACCATAAGACCTCCAAAAGAATGTCCTATAACTATTGGTTTTTCAGGAAGGCTGTCTATCAGTTTTACAAGATTGCTGATTGTCTCGTCAAAACCTACATGTCTTAATTCTCCGGGAATAGTATTCTTTAAATCTACAGGATTTCCTTCATGCCCAGGATTAGATGGTGTATGCACAGTATACCCCTGAGCTTCGAAATATGTCTTCCATTCTTTCCAGCTTGTATTATTCACAAATAACCCATGAATTAATACGATTGTTTTTGTTTTCATAATTTTTACCTTTTTATTTTGTTAAATTGATGAAACAAATTTCCGCAGATAAAATGATAAAAACTTTAACTCAGGTTAAAATCGTACTATTTACCTGAAATTCTTTTCCTTATCCTGCTCAGTGAAGGTCCCTGAATGCCCAGATAGGAAGAAATATGATAAAGAGGAACATTACTGAAAATATCCGGATGCTCTTTCATCAGATCCAGATAACGCTCTTCAGGAGACTTTAATAAAAATCCTTCTACCCTTGTCATGGTAACATTAAAAGCCGCCTGTGCAAGAAGCCTTCCAAATTTTTCCCATTGATGCGACTGCAGATAAAGAGAAAGCAGATCCGTGTGCCGGATAAAAATAATAGAAGCATCTGTAAGAGCCTGAGTAAAATAATCACAAGGAATCTGATTAAGAAAACTTTTAAAAGGAACCACAAATCCATTGGCAGAATAAAGAAAAACATTCTTTTCTTCACCTGTCTCTCCATTGATGACATAAGAACGGAAAACACCATCAACTATAAATCCCAGATAAGAGCATACATTTCCCTGAAGATTGTAAAAATCTCCTTTTTTATATTCTCTGGGTATCCAAAAATTTTCAGACAGGCTGAAATCTTCTTCAGAAAGTCCGGCAAAATGATGCAATGCAAAGGCTAGCTTTTCAATTTCAGTCATAGTTATTTTTTAGTAAACCTAATGGTATTTAAAAATAATCTTAATTTCTGATATTAAAAAGAAAAACAGTATGTGTTTTACTGATCAAGGGTCTTCCCTATTTCTTCAATTTCGATGGTTTTTGCAGGTCTTTCTTTTATAAACTTATTTTCCAGCAATTTATAAACTCCCCAAACTGCTACAATAGAGATTAGCCAACCTACTATATTCACACCGGAAAAGCCTGTATAATTTACATTATCCAGAGATTCAGGATCTGTTGCACCCAAATATACACCGTAACCCATACCTAACACGATCTGGGTTCCCAGATAAATTCCGATAGCCAGAATACCATACTGCCACTTTGTTTTTCCAAACCTTTCCGCTAGTTGTGCATAATACCGGTAAGCACCGATAAGAATAAAAATTGATAACATGATTATTATTTGTTTTTAGTTTTTTATGTAAAGTCGTATCCCACATCTACAAGGTACAGCCCATGTCCTGGTGCTGAAGTTCCCGCTGCGTTGCGGTTTTTATCTTCAATTACTCTGCGGAGATCCTCCGGTTTCAGTTTTCCGGTTCCAATTTCAACCATAGTTCCCACAATGGCGCGCACCATGTTTCTTAGAAAACGGTTAGCAGAAACAGTAAATTTCAGTTCTGAGCCGTTCTGCTCCCATTCTGCTTTGTAAATTTGGCAGATATTAGTTTTATTATCTGTTTTTAATTTGGCAAAACTGGTAAAATCTTCGTATTCAAAAAGAATCTTACAGGCTTCATTCATCGCCTCCATATCCAGACCTCTTTTCCAGTGCTGCCATGCAGATTCCTGGGTGAACGGATTTTTTTCCAGCGAGATATAATATTCGTAGGTTCTGTAGGTTGCATCAAAGCGGGCGTGAAAATCATCTTTTACCGGAAAAATCCTTTTAATGGAAATATCGGGTGGAAGAAAACTGTTCAGTTTTCGCGTCAGCTGATCATTTATTTCCTGTTCGGTATCAAAATGAGCAAATATTTTTTTGGCATGAACTCCCGTATCTGTTCTTCCTGCTCCTGTAGTTTTAATCTCTTCTCTTAAAATTGTGGAAAGTGCTTTTTCCAGTTCTTCCTGTACAGAAATAGCGTCCGGCTGTATCTGGTAGCCGAAATAATTCTTTCCGTTGTAAGAAAATTCTATAAAGTATCTCAATGTATTGTAATAACTCCACAAAAATACTTTAATTTAACGAAATATTTGTTGAAAAGTCTTCAAGAATAATATACCAAATGCTTATGAAAATCCCTATTTTTGCAATCGTATGAAAAGATGGTACCTTTATCCTTTTTCCCTTGGTTATCATTTGGTAACGGGTATCCGGAACACAATGTATGATCTGGGAATTTTTAAGTCGACAAAATTCAAAACGCCGATAATCAATGTCGGGAATCTTTCTGTGGGCGGAAGCGGAAAGTCACCCATGGTGATGTATCTTGCTCAGTTCCTGTCCAAACATTACAGGACCGGAGTGCTCTCACGTGGCTACGGAAGATTGACGAAAGGCTATGAAGTAACCAATTACGAAAGCAACTACAAAATGGTGGGTGACGAAGCGATGCAGCTTTTTGAGCGCTTTAAGAACCGTTTTGTTATTGCCGTTTCCGAAGAACGTGTTCCCGGAGCCAAAAAGGTGATTGATGATATGGATCTCGAAGTCCTTGTACTGGACGATGCGATGCAGCACAGAGCTATCAAAGCGGGATTCAATATTCTGATGACCGATTTTAATGATCCTTTTTTCAAGGATTACCTTCTTCCTGCCGGAGATCTGAGAGAATCCAGAGCAGGTTACAAAAGAGCCAATATCATCATGGTCAGCAAATGTCCTGATGAACTGACCGAGGAGACAAAAAGGTATTATATCTCAAGAATAAGACCTTCTTATGGACAGAAAGTTTTCTTTTCATCCATCGGTTATGACGAAAATGTATACGGAAAAGATAAAATGCTTCCGGATAATAACCTGAATTATTATGATATTTTACTGATTACCGGAATTGCGAATCCTAAGCCACTTCTGGAACATCTTGCAAAATTTTCAAAAAGGGTGAAACATTTAAAGTTCAGGGATCATCATAATTTCACGGATGATGATATTAAAAAAATCCTTGCCGAGTATAAAAAATTAGGAGAATATAAACTGATATTAACCACAGAGAAAGACTACGTACGTCTGAAAACTTTTGACTATCTTAGAGAAATTGTTTACTACTGGCCTATCAATGTATTGATTGATAAGAAAGAAGAATTCAATCAAATCATCTTAGATTATGTTAGAAAAAATTAAAGAGACTGCAGATTTTATTAGAAATAGTATTCAGGAAACGCCTGATTTTGCAGTTGTTTTAGGATCCGGACTGGGAAAATTACAGCATGAAGTAGAACCGATCCATATTTTAGAGTACAAAGACATTCCTCATTTTCCACAAACGACAGTGGCCGGACATACCGGAAAACTGATTTACGGAATTCTGGAAGGAAAAAAAGTACTGATGATGAGCGGACGTTTCCATTACTACGAAGGACATTCGATGGAAACTGTAACTTTTCCGGTGAGAGTTTTTCACTTGCTAGGTATTCAAAACCTTATTCTTTCCAATGCATGTGGCGGCGTAAATCCTGCTTACAGTGTTGCAGATATCGTTATTCTGAAAGATCACATCAATATGATGCCTGAGCATCCGCTTCGGGGAAAAAATATAGATGAGCTCGGACCACGTTTTGTGGATATGAGCGAGCCTTACAACAAAAAAATGATTGCCACAGCGGAAAAGGCTGCTGCAGATCACCAGATAAAAATTCATCAGGGAGTTTATGTTGCCCTCCAGGGGCCTACTTTTGAAACCCCGGCTGAATATGGCATGATAAAAGCCATCGGCGGGGATATGGTAGGAATGAGTACCGTTCCTGAGGTAATTGTTGCAAGACATATGGGAATGGATGTTTTCTGTATTTCCGTAATTACAGACCTTGGCGGACCGGATGTAGCTTTTGCCGTTTCTCACGAAGAAGTCTTAAATGCAGCCAATAAAGCAATGCCCAATGTAATTGCCGTTGTGAAAGGTCTGATTAAAAACTATCAGTAGACATACTCCTGATATTACAACAGAAGACGCACCCACTCCCACGGAGGGGTGGCAAAAATTCAAAGAATTTTTGACGGGGTGGTTTTCCACATTTTCACTCTCCTCCATAGAATTCATCAATATTATAAATTTTTCCTAATTCCACAGAAATCAATCCCAGATTGCAATTCATTGTTTAGATTTGTATCCATGAAATTGTATGAGATGAAAAAGTTGATATTAATATTGATGATGGGTATTTTTGGGATAAGTTATTCACAAAAAGTTCCTGCCGTTCTTAAAACGGGATTTTCAAAAGAGGCTTTGCAACAGAAACTGGAAGATGAAGAAGGAAAAGCCGTTACCATCCAGCAGATTCTTGATCAGCATAAAGGAAAAGTTTTAGTGATTGATTTTTGGGCAGGATGGTGTAGAGATTGCTTAAATGCGCTACCAAAAGCGAAGGAATTAGAGGAAAATAATAAGAATATTGATTTTGTATTTCTATCATTGGACCGTTCAAAAGAAGGGTTTCAGAAAAGTCTGGAAAGATTTGAGATGAAAGACAAAGAAAATTATTGGTTTTCTACAGGCTGGAAAAATGATTTCAATAATTATGTAGATCTTAACTGGATCCCGAGATATATGGTGATTGATCAGAAGTCTTCTATTGCAAAATATTATGCCATATCACCTGAAGATCCTGAACTTCAGCAAACCATAGATAAACTTTTAAAATAACTTCATTTATTTTAATCCGAAACATAAAAAACTCATTGGAACATCAACATTCAATGAGTTTTAAAATTTTAGATAGATAACACCATGATCACAAGAGAAGCCACAGAACAGGATTTAGAAATCCTTTTAGAATTCGAACAGGGAGTTGTAACTGCCGAAAGACCTTTCAACACTACACTTATTGAAGGAGAGATTCATTATTATGATTTAAAACATCTGATACAATCTCCGGAAGCAACCGTAATTGTTGCCGAAGAGAATAATGAAATCATTGCATCAGGATATGCACTGATCAAAAAAGCAGAGAAAGATTATTATCAGTTTAAAGAATATGCCTATCTGGGTTTTATGTACGTAAAACCAGAACACAGAGGAAAAGGAATTAATAAGGTAATTACCGATGAACTGATTTCCTGGTCAAAAGCAAGGGGAATCAGTGAGGTAAGACTAGATGTATATGCTCAGAATGAATCTGCCATAAAAGCTTATGAAAAAGCAGGCTTTGAGCCTCACCTTCTCACAATGAGACTGAAACCGTAAGGGGCTGGAAGCAGGAAGATGGGAGATGGAAGTTGTTTATGTCCTAAGAATAATTTGCGACTTTTTTAATTAGTTTTCAATAATTAAGACATAAATTTCCTTATTGGCTTCAGACTTCCCTTCTACAAAAAATTTACCGTGAATAAAGGAATCCATATCTTTGTATATGGATTTTTCTTTGCCCCTTCGTAAAATTATTCATGTGGACATGGACGCATTTTATGCTTCTGTGGAGCAGCATGATAACCCTACATTGAAAGGCAAACCTATAGCCGTAGGAGGACAGCACCGTGGCGTAGTGGCAGCTGCAAGCTATGAAGCCAGAAAATATGGTGTCCGTTCTGCAATGCCCAGTAAAACAGCCAAAGAAAAATGTCCTCAGCTTATTTTTGTTCCTCCCCGATTTGCCCGATATAAGGAAATTTCGAAAAAGATCCGGGAAATTTTTTATGAGTATACCGATCTGGTAGAGCCTTTGTCCCTGGATGAAGCTTATCTGGATGTCACCGAAAATAAAAAAGGAATGGAATCTGCTAATCTTATCGCTAAAGAAATCCGTCAGAAAATTTTTGAACAGACAGGATTGACAGCTTCTGCAGGAATTTCCGTCAACAAATTTCTGGCTAAAGTAGCTTCCGATATTAATAAACCCAATGGTCAGAAAACCATTCATCCTGATAAAATGGAGCATTTTCTGGAAGAGCTACCTGTAGAAAAATTTTATGGCGTTGGAAAAGTTACAGCTAATAAAATGTTCAGCTTAGGAATTTATAAAGGAAAAGATTTAAAGAAGAGATCACTGGAAGATCTGGTAAAACTTTTTGGAAAGTCGGGAAAGCATTATTATAATGTGGTACGCGGGATTCATACTTCAGAAGTAAAACCTCATCGCATTCAGAAAAGTGTCGCTGTGGAAAGAACTTTTTTTGAAGATCTTCTGGACGAACAGCAGATTAACGAAAAACTGGAAAGTCTCGCAGAGGAAATTCATCAGAGATTACAGAAAAATAATATTCTCGGAAGAACTTTAACGTTAAAAATAAAATATAAAGATTTTTCACTTTTTACAAGAAGTATAACAAAGGAAGATTACTTTTCATCACCGGAACAGTATTATAATACCGGAAAGAAACTGTGGGAGCTTCGTCCTTTTGATAAAGCTGTCCGCCTTCTCGGATTGTCTCTTTCCCACCTGAATACAGAAGAAAAAAAGCAGGTTTCCGTTCAACTAAAAATCCCGTTTGAGGAATTCGAAAATGAATAGGTCATATTTTTTTGCTACCTTGTATCAATCAAATCAGCAAATCTATGAACCCAACTATGATCCAGTTTTTCCACTGGTATTCTGAAGGAGACTCAACATTGTGGAAAGAAGCCGAAAAACAGGCAAAATATCTTGCAAAACTTGGAATTACTTCCGTATGGCTTCCACCAGCCTACAAAGGGACAAACGGCGGTTACTCGATAGGATATGACGCTTATGATCTCTATGATCTGGGAGAATTTGATCAAAAAGGAACAATCCCTACCAAATACGGCACTAAAAACGATTATACAAAAGCCATTAAAGCCTTAAAGAAACAAAATATACAAGTTATTGTAGATATTGTTCTTGGACATAAAGCCGGCGGTGATGAGCTTGAAAAATTCAAAGTGGTAAAAGTGGATGAGGAAAACAGAGAAAAAGTAATTTCCGATGTTATTGAAATAGAGTCTTATACCAAATTTACTTTTCCCGGAAGAGGAAAAAAGTATTCTGATTTTGAATGGAACTTCACCTGCTTCAGTGGTGTAGATTATGCAGAAGGAATGGATTCTCATATCTTTAAAATTCAGTCAGAATACGGTAATGACTGGGAAGAAATGATTGATGATGAAAAAGGAAATTATGATTACCTGATGTATAATGACATTGAGCACCGGAATCCTTTTGTACGGGAAGAGCTCAATACCTGGGCAAAATGGTATTTTGATCAGACAGATTTTGATGGGGTAAGACTGGATGCTTTAAAACATATTTCTTTTGATTTTTATAAAGAATGGCTCACACTGCTCCGTTCTAATTCCGGAAAGGATATTTTCGCCGTTGGAGAATACTGGGCTCCCGGATATCTTCATCTTCTCCAAAAATATATTGAAGTAACAGAAGGCTGCATGAGTCTTTTTGACAGTTCGTTACAGAATAATTTTCATACAGCTTCCAGAGAGGGAGGCTCTTATGATCTCAGACGAATTTTCGATGAAACGCTTACTCAGGCAGATCCTATGCATTCCGTAAGTTTGGTAGCCAATCATGACACACAGCCATTACAAGATCTTGAAGCTCCTGTAGAGCCATGGTTCAAGCCTATTGCCTATGCACTTATTTTATTGAGGAAAGATGGCTACCCATGTATATTTTATCCTGATCTCTATGGAGCTCATTATGTGGATAAAGACAGAGAAGGCAATGACCAGGAAATATTTATGCCTAAAGTAGATGGCATTGAAGAGCTGTTAAAAGCAAGAAAAGATCATGCATACGGTGATCAGCATGATTATTTTGAGGATGCCAACTGTCTTGGGTGGGTGCGTACAGGAGATGATGATCATACCGGATGTGCTGTAGTTCTGAGCAATAAAGATTCTTACAGCAAGCCTATGGAAGTAGGAATATTGTATGCAGGAAAAAAATTTAAAGATATCTTGAAAAGGTTTAAAGACAAAGTGATTATTGATGAAAATGGCTGGGGAAATTTCCCTGTCCCGGCGGGAAATGTAAGTGTCTGGATTCCTGAATAAGAGCCTTGTCAAGGTTTAAAACCTTGACAAAGCTTTCTTTCATTGTAAAATTAGCAATAAATATATCGGCAATTCCAAATATCTGTAGCCCATTCGCAGCATTGTCCGTCTTCGTTGGAAGTACAGCATACCTTACCCCAATTTAGATCTCCCGCTTTTAGGGTCTTCAGTTCATCACGTTTAAGTTTTTTTACTTTAAAATCTTTGTTTGTTTTCATAATTATTTTTTTTTATGGTTTAGTTATTAAATATACATCAAAAAACAGAATTATGGATGAAAATTCAATACTAACTACCTGATTTAGTATACATAGTAAAATCTGAGAATAAATATTAAAGGCAGGGGTAAAACCACCCCGTCAAAAATTCTTTGAATTTTCGACACCCCTCCAGAGGAGGGGAATGTTTGTGTCTTCACCTGAGACATCTGTTAAAATTAGAAATTTTCTAAGCTTGCTATGCAGTTACATCTTTTTGATTTCCAGGATTTCTGGTCTTTCAGAGGTCTCTGATATTTTTCCTGTGCGGGCAAATTCAGCCCAGAGCGCTCTCAGCTTTTTACCATTCTCTTGAATACGGTCCCAGGGAATATTTTTCAGCAGTTCGGAAGATTTCCAGGCAGATTCATTCCCAAAGATCAAAGGAAGATCAATACAATGAGGGGCACCAATAGGATTGTCTTTCAATTTTGAATGAATTCTGAAGAGATAAACATTTCCACCTGCTGCAGCCAGATTCTGAGCAAACTGTCTTGCCGGATTTCCGTAGATCAATGCTGTCGTTTTTTCAACAGTTTTATCCATGAGTCTTAAGCCAAATCCTTTTCCGAAATATTTATTTAAAGCCTCCGAAGTTTTAAGATAAAATGCCGTTTCATCATTATTTAAACCAATCAGAACATCAAATTTCTGAGCGTTTTTTTTCCACATTTCCGTCGCATCTTCTTCTTTACCCAAAGGAAAGAGCCCATATTGTATACCAAAAGGCATCGCTGCTTTCAGTCCGTATTTTATGACAGAAGGTACAAGTGTTTTGTAGTCCGCCATCATTTTTAAAACATCAGTTTCATCTTTTAATACTTCTGTTTTTTTCAGAAATTCAGCTGACATTTTCTGTCTTTTATGACGCAGTCCCAAAGGTGCACTCTGGATAATCAGACGCTGAAACAAACCTTCCACCCCCTCCGATATCATCAAATGGGCAATGGCATCACCTCCCGATGACTGCCCGAAAAGGGTAATATTATTTTCATTGCCTCCAAGATCTGCAATATTGTTTTTTATCCACTTTAACGCTTCAATGATATCCAGTAACCCAAGATTGGCAGGTCTTTTTTCATCTCCACCTAAAAAACCGAACAATCCCAGACGATAGGAAACGGTAACAACAATAATATGCTGTTCTTTTACCCATTGCGCAGGATCAGCAGTGGCAAGATCTCCACAGCCTATTTCATGAGAGCCGCCGTGAATCCAGACTACAACCGGGAGTTTTTCATTTTCAGATATCCTTTCCGGACGCGTTATGGAAAGGTATTGGGTAGATTCATCCGGTTCAAAACTTTCTACAGGAGTTGCCCCGATCATTCTTTCTACAAGGGGACTTAAAGCCTGCGGACACACCGGAATTTTTTCCGGAGAAACAATCATTGAGGATAAGGAAGTTTCTGCAGCAACAGGTTTTTTAAATCTTTCAGAACGGGCATAGCGGATGCTTCTGGCTCTGATGATTCCATTTTCTTTTAATCCTACAATTCTTCCGAACCGGGTTTCGAAAATTGTGGTTTCCTGCTGATTGGGTGTCATGTGTAAATGGTGAAACTTTTCCCTCTAAATTTAATTATTTAAACACAAATAAGAACACAAATATTCACAAATCATTATTGTGTTATTCGTGAAAAAAATTAGTGTTATTCGTGTTGAAAAAAATCTAAACACAAATTTCACAAATAGCAACACAAATATTCACAAATCATCATAGTGTTATCAGTGAAAAAAATTAGTGCCATTAGTGTTGAAAATTTAGTTCAGGATTTTATATTCACTCGGAGAAATTCCTACTTTGGTTTTGAACAGCCTTGTAAAATGCTGTGGATATTTAAAGCCTAAATCATAAGAGATTTCGCTTATTGTTTTTCCCTGATCCAGAATCTGTTCTTTAGCAATATCGATAAGCTTATTGTGGATAAATTCCTGAGCAGAAATTCCCAGTTCTTTTTTAATTAAGTCTCCGAAGTAATTGGCAGACAGGTTCAGTTTCTCTGCAAAGTAATTGACCATCGGAAATCCTATATTCTTTGGATTTTCAGATTTTAAATAGTCATCTACCAAGTTTTCAAATTTCCCGATAACACCTTGGTTAATGTGATCTCTTGTAATAAACTGGCGGTCATAGAAACGCATACAGTAATTCAAAAACAGTTCGATATTATTTACAATTAAAGATTTGCTGTGTTTATCAATAGCCTGTTCCAGTTCCAGTTTAATATTTTTAAAGCAATCCAGGATCACTTCCCTTTCTTTTTCCGAGAGATGGAGCGCTTCATGTACGTCATAGGAGAAAAATGAATAGTCCTTCATATTCTTCGCCAGGTTGGTTCCTTTTATTAAATCCGGATGAAAAATTAAAGCAAAACCTGCAGGCTGAACAAACCGGTCTCTATTATAAATTCCATAAGTCTGTCCGGGAGCAATAAAAACTAAAGTTCCTTCCTGATAATCGTAACTGTGTTTCCCATATTGCATATCACCACACATCACATCCTTCAGGAAAACAGTGTAAAACCCAAATTTTCTTTTATACTGGCAAATAGGATCGGATTTGGAAAAATCAATGACACTTACCAGCGGGTGCAGGGTTTCATGATTTGCCATTTTATTATATTCCGAGACCGTATTATAGATTTCAACCTCCTGATTTTCCATGAAATACATTTTTATTACTATTCAAAATTACCACTTTCATTTGTAACTGAACTAGCGTCTGTAAAATTGGTAAGTAATTCGGTAATCTGTATAAGTATGATTTACCGCAAAGTTTCGACTTTTGTACCGTTATGGAAACTTTTAATACCAACATTTTTTCAGGAAGGGGAAGGCGTCTCCGGATTATTCCTCAGCAAACCAGTACGTGTTGATATTGACTATCATAATGTATAACCCTAAAATAAATTAAATATAAAAATGAGTACAATCACAGTAAAAGCTTATGGTGCAGAGTCCACCACAGCAGATCTGAAAGAACTGAATATTGAAAGAAGAGAGATAACCGCAAAAGATGTAGAGATTGAAATCCTATACTGCGGAGTATGTCACTCTGACCTTCATACAGCAAGAAACGACTGGGGCGGATCTTTGTATCCTGTAGTTCCGGGTCATGAAATTGTGGGAAAAATTACCAAAGTAGGAAGTGAAGTTTCTAAATTTAAAGTTGGAGATCTTGCGGCAGTAGGATGCATGGTAGATTCGTGCGGACATTGCGATAGCTGCCAACATGACCTGGAACAATATTGCCAGAATGGATTTACAGGAACTTACAATGGAAAAGACAAACATCTTGGCGGCCATACTTTTGGAGGATATTCCCAAAAAGTAGTGGTTGATGAACATTTTGTTTTAAGTGTTCCTGAAAATCTGGATCTGGCAGCAGTAGCACCCCTTCTATGCGCCGGGATTACCACATGGTCTCCGTTAAGACACTGGAATGCTGGTCCGGGTTCTAAAGTAGCTGTTGTTGGATTGGGTGGATTAGGTCACATGGCTATTAAGCTAGCAAAAGGACTGGGAGCTGAAGTTACCTTATTCTCAAGAACTCCGGGAAAAACGGATGATGCCAAACAACTTGGAGCAGATCATGTAGTAATTTCTACGGATGATTCTCAAATGGATGCTGTAAAAGGTAAATTTGATCTTATCATTGATACGGTACCTTATGAGCATGACATCAATCCTTATATGCAGACGCTTTCTCTGAATGGAACCCTGGTTCTTGTAGGATTCGTAGGTGAATTTCAGGAAACGGAAGTAAGTACAAGACCTATGATCTTCCAGCGTCGTTCTGTTGCCGGATCTTTGATCGGAGGTATTGCAGAAACCCAGGAGCTGTTAGACTTTTGTGGAAAACACAATATTGTCTCTGATATTGAGCTGATTAAAATGCAGGATATCAACCACGCCTATGAAAGAATGCTTAAAAGCGATGTAAAATACCGTTTTGTTATTGATATGCAGTCTTTGTAATTCTTCTATAAAATAGTAACAGAAACAGGCGCTTCAGATTGAAGCGCCTGTTTTATTTTTTCAGGTTTTGGCTGAAAGCATTCTGATCCTGATTCACAATATATTGGTTTCCTTCAGCATACTTATTATCATTTCTTTCCATATCCTGAAAAGCCCAGGCTGCCATGGCATCAATAACCGGAGCAAGTTCATTGCCTGCTTCACTCAACTTATACGTCACATGAGGTGGTACTACGGGTTTTGCTGTCCTGATAATCAATCCATCTGTTTCCAGCTGTTTCAGATGTTGAATGAGCATTTTTTCCGTTACGGCAGGAATTGCTTTTTTCAATTCGCTGTATCTTTTTTCTCCTGTAGAAAGATTAAAGAGAATGATAGGTTTCCAGAATCCTCCGATTCTTTCCATAACGTACATCACAGGGCAATCCTGCACTGTCTTTCTGTTTTCCTGAATGGTTGAACTTTCTTTGATCGCTGTCATAATCACATACTTTAGGGTAAGTACTTGTATAAAAGTAAGTACAAATATAACTTTGTTCTCAGAAATAAAAAAATATTTACATATGAAAATCGTAATCACAGGATCACTAGGAAATGTGGCTAAACCATTAGCACAACAATTAATTGCCGAAGGACATACTATTACTGTAGTCAGCAGCAGCGATGCAAGAAAACAGGATATTGAATCTCTTGGAGCAACTCCAGCTATAGGTTCTATCACAGATGCTAACTTTTTGACTCAAACATTTGAAGGCGCAGATGCTGTTTTTGTAATGACTCCGCCGGCTATCAGCCCGGATAAGATTGTGGAAAACACAACTAATGCAGGTAAAAATTATGCTGAAGCTTTAAAAAATGCTAATGTAAAAAGAGCAGTAATGCTAAGCAGCGTAGGAGCAGAATCTCCAGTAGAAAACGGCCCTATTGCTGGTCTTCATCATATTGAAAAAATATATAATGAAGTAGAGAACACTTCTTTTACTTTTTTAAGAGCCGGATATTTTTACAATAATTTTTTCAATGATATTCCTTTAATTCAAAATGCAGAAATCATTGGCGGTAATTATCCTGCAGGCATTGAAATCCCTGTAGTACATCCCAATGATATTGCCAAAGCAGCAGCCGAAGAGCTTGTAAAAGATGGAAATGCAAACACCATCAGATACATTGTAAGCGATGTACGAACAGCTTCTGATTTTGCTAAAGTCTTAGGAACTTCTGTTAACAAGCCGGAACTTCCATGGGTAGAATTCTCTGATGAAGATTCTTTAAACGGCATGCTTCAGGCCGGACTTCCTGAAGATATGGCTCGTCTATATGTTGAAATGGGTAGAGGAATAAGAACTGGTGTTGTACAGAAGGATTTTCTTGATCATGGTTCTCCTGTTACAGGAAAGGTTAAGCTAGAAGATTTTGCAAAGGAATTTTCTTCCAGATTCTAATTTCTTTTGTCTTGAAACAGAAGAAACAAAAGTTCAAGACTGGAATTAAAATGCTAAGTCAGTTAAAAAGCGAGTTTCGGCGCACCTTTGGTGCGCCGAAACTCGCTTTTTAAATTATATTTTAACTTTAAGATTATTTGTTCTCTTTCAGGGTTTTCTTTAAAACTTTCAGCTTTCCATCGATAGGCTGATCAATTTTTAATCCTAAAACTTCAGCAACTAAAGGATAAACATTGATGTTGGCAAATTCTCTGATGGTCAGATTATTTTTAAATTCCGGTCCCCAGGCAAAGAAAGTCGCTTTCATTTCCGGAACAACTTTGGGGTTGTAGCCATGTTTTCCAACTGATGTTTTCTTTCCTTTTTCAAGGAATATTTTCGGAGCTTTCGGGATCAGAAGAATCTGCCCTATTCTGTTGTACTGGTCATCTCTTGTGGCAAAGTGAAGGTATTTAGGAAGCTTTTTATCAAGATATACTTCGTAATCGTCAGTTTTATTGGCTTTCAGTGCTTTGTAAACTGCTTTTACCTCATCCGGATTTTTAACGTAAACTCTTAACAGGGTTTGAGAATTGTAAAAATCGAATCTATTTTTATCAAAAAGTACAGCTGGGATTTCCAATGGTGTACCACCGTCTACTTTAATCATGCCGTGATCGGAAACAAAAATAAAGTTGACATTTTTTAATCCTAATTCATTTACTTTCTGAACAAGGCTACCAATCGCCTGATCTATCAGATGAACAGCATTTTCCGTTTCTTTGGTATCCGGTCCATAATGATGTCCGCTTCCGTCTACTTCCGGGAAGTATAATGAAATAAAGTGAGGTCTTTTATCTTCCGGTAATTTCAGCCAGTTGACTACTTTTTCTACTTTTTCTGAAGGGGTAAATTTTTCGTGATAAGGATAATAATAAGTAGGTCTCATTCCTCCGGCATCACTGGCAGACCCTACCCACATTAAAGAAGCTGATACCATTCCTTGCTTTTCTGCAAGTCCCCAAAGAGGAGTTCCTCCATACCAGCTTCCATCCTCAGCATTTTTCCTGTTGCTCATTGCATAGCCTTCTATTCTCTTGTAATCGTAGAAAAAATTATCGATCAAACCATGATGGGAAGGATAAAGTCCGGTGATAAGACTCCAGTGGTTGGGGAAAGTAATACTGGGATAACTTGGAATCATTGCTTCCGCTTTTACGCCGCCGCCTGCCAGTTTCAAAAGATTTTCAGCATTGTATTTCTGAGCATAGTCATAACGGAAACCGTCTGTAGATATCATGATCACATATGGTTTTGATTGCGCTTCCGTACTGTTTTGCCTTCCGGGTATAACAACCTGGGCTGTATCAATATTTACCTGTTGAGCAAAAGCTGTGAAAGAAATTAGCAGCAGTAAAAAATGGATTCCTCGCTTCATTATTTAAAATTTTCAGCAAAGTTACATCCTATACTTCTGCCTGAAAAGTTTAGGAGATTAAAAGTATATTAAAAGCGATTATTTTTTTTGGATCAAAATTAAAACTCATTAAACAGGTCTCTTCATTTCAAACTGTGACAGCCAATTGTTCAGTCCTGCTCTTTCACTAAGAAATTTGCTCGTGTTTTCTGAAGAATCATCTACATTGTTCAATGCTATAGTTTGCCCTCCATTTTTTTTCGAAATGGCATTAAAAAGCATCGTTCCTATTCCCTGATTTCTGTAACTTTTGTCTACAGCAAACTGGTATATTTTTTTCGATGTAGGACCATAGACAATATACCCCACAAGCTTCTCTTCAATATAAGCACCCAAGGTCACATAATTCTCAGGCATAGGTTCCAATACAAAAACAGATCCCTGCCAGGAAGGTTCGATATCCCAGAAAGAACGTAATTTTTCCCATTGAAAGTCTTTTAAATCCTTAATAGCAACCTCAGCATTTTCTTTTCCCTGCTTAATGCTGCCGTTAAAACAAAGCAGCCTTCGGACAATACTAAAGCCTAAGTTTTCATATGCCCTGATGGCAGGCTGGTTTCCTTCAATCACTTCAAGCAGTAATGTATTGGCATTTCTTTCTTTTAAAACAGGAATAATAAAATCATACATTTTTCTCACCAATCCTCTACCTCTGCTTTCCGGAATGATTCCTGTTCCTCCGTTGTAGATTATCTTTTCTCCATTTTCAACTTTTTCAGACTGAAGAATAAATCCTACCAGTTTCCCCTCTTCAAACGCTCCGGCAGACAAACTCAGATCTAATTTTTCTGCAGCAACTTTTGAAACAAGCACCTCTTTCGTTAAGTGAAAAGGAACAACATAATCAGAAAATGAATGATTGAACACGGATAAAAGTTCATCTATTGTGATATCAGCTAAAGTTTTAAATTCCATGGGTTGTAAAAATTGTAAGGTCAGGAAAGCTCCTTTTGTTAAGAATCAGGATCTACACAAATATATGAATTTTAAAGCAAACTCCCTGAAATTGGGACTTTAAGAAAAAAAATGATACCTCTGAAAGATCAGAGGTATCTGTTTTAAAAAAATATTTAGGTGTGTTTTTCTGAAAAATTATTCTTTAATCAGTTTTTCATAAGATGTACTTCCATCTTTAAGCTGGATTTCAAGATAATAGCTTCCTGATCTCAGGTTTTCAATGCTGATGCTTTCTCCCTCCGGTTTTACTGACAGTACTTTTCTTCCTGATGCTTCGAAGATATCAACGGATTTTATTTTATCAGCGTTTTTGAAATTAACTGTTGATTTGGCCGGATTAGGGTATAGATTTACCTTCTTGCTATTGGCTGCAATTTCATTGGTAGATAAAGTAGCTGCCGTCATCGTTAATGTTGCATATCCTCTTCCTGCATCATGATATCCTAAGGAAGTTCCTCCGCTTTTACGGGAATAGAAAATATTGATGGTTCCCGCAGCATTGGCAATGGCAAAATCTCCTGCTCCACCTGTAAGTGACCTTGTTGCCACTACAGTTCTTGTAGATCCGGATACGGTATTGGATGTTTCTGTCCAGTCCTGAGCGGCATCTGCATTAGGCGTTGTCATTCCTATAAAGGTATAATCTCTGTTAGCTGATGAATTATAAATAAAACCATCTGATCCCGGAGCCATTCCTACCGTTCCAAAACCTATTCCCATCATAGAGTTGCTGTCACCGGTTACCGTAATCGTTACTCCTGAAGGAGTCGTATCTAATTTCACCGTCATGGAAGTTGCCGGTAAGTTCACCGTTCCTGACGAAAACTGTGCCCATGCCAAATTAGCAAGAGCTAAACTAAGTGCTAGTAAAGTTTTTTTCATATCAATTTTTTAAAAGATTAATAATTTCCTTGTTGTTGGTTTGTAATGCATATTCGAAAGGGGTCATTCCCATTGAATCTTTCTTCGTTTTATCTGCTTTGTATTTAAGCAGCTGTTCTACCAGGTCCTTATTTCCAGCTTTTACAGCCCAGAATAAGGGTGTATAGCCTGTAGAATCTGCAATATCGGGGTCTGCTTTTTTCTTTAGCAGATGTTCTACCAGATCTTTGTTGTATTTTATCGCAAGACCTGCCAGTGCTGTCCCCTCACGACTTTTGTAGTTAACATCTTTTACATTGTCGATCAGAAAATCAGCAACAGCTGTATTCCCTCTGTAACAGGCTAAAATAAGGGGTGAAAATCCGTTTTCGTTGATCTGATTAATCACATCCGGATTTTGTTTCATCAGTTCCTGTACTTCGGGAACTGTGCCGCTTCTGGCAATATCAAATATTGATTTTGCTTTTTCCTGAGCAGATAATACTGAGCCCAGGAACAGTCCTAATAATAAGATGAAATGTCTCATTGTTTTACCATTACATAGTTGTATTCAATATTGACATTTTCAGCCACTTTCTTGGTAACCATTTTGGGAATAGTCACTTTGTAATCCACAGGTCTTGCTACAAAACCTCCCTGCATATAGATTTTACCATCTTTGGCATATAAAGTAGCAGCAGAGGTAACGGCTTTGTCTACTCCATGAAAGTTCAGTGTTCCCTGAACCGTATATTTCTGAGGACTTGCAGTAAGCTTTGATTTATCAAAATTGACAATTTTCCCTTTGAAAGTGGTTTTCGGATATTTTGCAGATTCAGCGTAGCTTTCATTGAAATGCTCTTCCATCAGTTTGGTTTTAAAATGAAAGTTTTTAACATTTGAGACTGATGCCATTTCACCGTTATCTGCATTGAGAATGACAACATTATTGTCATCCTGAGCGAAAATATCATCAAACAGAGGAACTGAAGCTTCAAAAGTCACTTTTCCTGTTTTAGAGCTATATTTCTGTGCTGAAGCGTAACCTGCAGAAAGAAGTAGTACGCTTAATAATGCTAGTTTTTTCATATCAATTTTTTTAATTTTCATTTAATCCGTCAGCTTTCCATTTGATGAAAATATTGATCTGAGCTGCAGACAAAGATCCTCCCTGGGGCATTTTCCCGGGGTCACCATTAGGTCTTTGGATGCGGTCCAGAATTCCATCTATATTATTTTTTACCTGATCATAGGTAACCAGCGGTTTAAAACTTCCTGCGGAATGACAGCCTATGCAGCTGTTGTCCACAATTGGTTTTACCTCTGTGGTATATTTTACGGGTGCAGTGATGGGTGTGTTATCAGAAATCTCTTCATACGTTCTGCTGTCACAAGCCGTCAGTATGATTGCTGACGACACTATCAATAAGGATGTTAGCTTTTTCATATTAAAAAACTCTATAAAGATTAAACCCAAAGAAAATATGTCCCTTTCCCCATGCTCCTGTAGCATTGGTAAGATATCCGATATCTGAATTTATCTGGGAGTTCGTTAGTAAAAGCTGAAACACGTGTCCTCCTGTTTCTATATCTACGCCCAATGATAAAGGGTTTTTATAAAAACTGTGATCATCAAAATTCACAAAGTATTCTGCATTCAGAGAAACTCTTTTTGAGATCTTGTAGCGTCCTCCCAATCCTGCCAGAAACTGGTTTTTATTTTCAATGGTAGGTTCGTAAAGGTTTTTATGAACAAAGGAAGGCGTAAGCTGTACTGAAAGCTTATCACTGAACCTTCTTGAAATCAAGGCCTGTGTAAGATAAGAAAGCCTGTCACTGAATGTAAGGTGTGGATAGGTATCTTTATCCAGTTCAGTATTGGCTCCCATTACATTGTATCCCACAATATCCACCGGGAAATTTTCACTTTGTTTTACCAGTCTGTATTTCACTGCTCCTTCAAAGGTTTTCATATTCGTTTCCCTGGAAAGGCTTACAGATACAGCATCTGAAATACCATAGATAACGCCTAACTTGGTGGAAGCATGGTCCAGACCGAAAAAGTCTTTAAATCCTGCGCTTATATCTCCAAATCTATGGGCAACAATGATATACCATTCTTTTTTTGCAGCGAGTTTTGTAGATTGTCCTGTTACAATCTGAAGTGCTTTAAAAGCGGGTTGTGAAGTTTCTGTGTTGGTTTTCACCGTGTCAATATCTTTCAGCAGATCTTCCTGTGCAAAGACAAGACCTGAAGAAAATACTGACAAAAATAAGAGAGTTTTCGTCATATACAATTTGAATTAAATTATGATATAACAAACTTATTGAGTTCTCAATTCAAAAACAGGTGATAAAAGTCACCAGCCAAATTGTTTTTATCAATGATAGAAATAAACTTTTCAAACAATTGAAATTAGACAGTTCTAACATTTTCATTTACAGGAACTTTTATTCCTTCTTTAGTCTGCATGATTTCTCCCTCGCTTTCAATTTTTTTCAAAACTCTGCTTACCACTTCTCTTGAAGTTCCTAAACTATTGGCAATTTCACGATGGGTGATCTTAATAGGATTCTTTCCTGAGGATGAAATCTGTTGTTTGATATAGTTCAGAACTCTCTTATCTAACCTATGAAATACTGCATCGTTCACCATATTCATTACTTCGGAGAATCTGCGGTCATATTCATGGTAAAACAGCTTGTTGATTTCCGGAAACCTGATAAGCCATTCATGCATGATAGAAACCGGAATAAGAATCGCTTCCGAATCTTCTTCCGCAATAGCATACACCCTGCTGATATAATCTGTCAGAATAGATGAAAAGGTCATGAGACAGCTATCTTTCGGTTTGATATAATAGTAGATCAATTCTCTTCCATCATTCAGGGTAAATACCTTGATAGAGCCTTTTATCAGGAAAGGAACAAATTTATTTTTCTGCCCTTCTCTTATGATTTCAGTTTTTGATTTTATATCAACAGCCACAGCATGCTTTTCGAGCTCTGATAAAAAATCAGCACCCAAAAAGCCAAACTTACTTACAGCAAACGAATTGTCAATCATATCTTATATTTTCTACTTTTTCTTAAACAAAGATATAAAAATGATATACGCTTACTACATATTTTTATTTTATTAAAGAAAATTAACAATTACAAAATTCAAATATAAATTTCATTGATTCCTATGATTTGATATAAAAAAACCACAGTAATGAACTGTGGCATTTTTATTTTACTTTAAAAAAGATATTTACAAATCTAAAATCTGTATTTTGCATTGAATCCGTAAAAGAAATACGCTTTTCCAGGTCCTGGATTAAGATCTGTAGGAACCGTGTAATTACTTCCTTTGTCTGAATCATTGATATTATTTCCTAAGAATAAAAATGTATAATTCGTCTGGCTTGTAAGATTATTACCCATCACATACAGGTCCAGATCCAGTTTATTGAAAGACTTTTTAAATCCTAATTTTGAATTAAGCAATCCGAAACCTTTTACCAGATTTGTATTGTTAAAGTCTGAATATACATTTCCAAGATAATTATAGGTATTCACAAGATAAAATCCCGGCTTGGTAAAGATATCCAATCCTACGGTATATTTGTTCCGTGGAACTCCTACTACTGTTTTGTGATCATAAGTATTCTTTTTCCCTCCTACAATTGTTGTAAAGTCTTTGTACTTCGCATCATAATAAGAAAGGTTGAAAAAAGGAACAATTCTCTCAATAAATGAGTTCTCTGCTCTGTACTGATATCCTACGCTAAACTCAAGTCCTGTATTTTTCTGACTTCCGGTATTAGCCCAGTACGTTTGTCCACTTGTATTACCTGGCAAAAGCAGCTGTGTAAGTTTATCGGAATAGTCTATTCTGAATGCTGAAATCCGGTAATCCAATTTTGTATTCAGTAAAAGTCCGTGTACACTGAAATCAAACATTTTGGCACGTTCAGGTTTTAAATCATCATTCGTGGCATTTGTAGCTGTAATAAATGAAGAAGCTGCAGTAGGAGAATTATATCCTTCGCTATAGCTTAGATTAAGGATCTGATGTTTCCATTCTTTCTGTAATGCAAAGTGAGGAGTACAGGCCAGGTCATACTTTTTATTAAATGACTGATCTTTGTGTCCGGGAACTAAATCTGGTAAGGCATACAGATCCTTCCTGTCATAATTGGTTCTGTTACCACTTATTCCTGCCAGAAATGTAAGTCCCCACGGCTTATAGGTAAGATAATCGATCACAAAATAGGTGGACTGGTCATTATTATATTTAAAATATGAGGCACCATTCATGCCTGTTGTCTGCAAAGGTTCCGTTTCTGAACCTGTAAACCTGTAACTCGAAGTAGTGGAAACAGAATTCTGTATCTCTGCTCCGAAATCTAACCGGTTTTCAAAATCTTTAAACTCGTTCTTTAATGTAAAAGTTGAACGCAGCCCTACATTCGGGGAACTTGTAATTCCATATGCTCCTGCTGAAACACTTTCCGTATTGGCATTGTAATAAAACAGGGTTGTATAGTTTCTTAAATTAGAAGTAAGACTTACAGTATTACTCAATCCTATTCTTGTTGATTTTATTTTTGTTCCTGCATTTTTTCTGATATAAGCCGCATTTCCATTATCGATTCCTGCATAGTAATCATCGTATGAAATTTGTCCTGAAGTGTGTTCGTAAGAGTAAGCCTGACTTGCAAAGAAACTTAACTGATCTTTTTTGCTTACTTTCACCGTACCATTTACATTGAAAAAATTTTTCAGTCCTCCTCCATTAGGTCTGTATCCATCTGTTTCAAGATGCCCATATGCAGCACTTACTGAATAATTATCGTCCGCAACATTCACCTGTGTTCTTGACTGAAAGGTTTTAAACGCGCCGAACATCGCATTTTCTGAAACAGATGCTCCTTTTGTAAAATCCGGACGGGTATAGAAACGAACTGCTCCACCTACACCTCCGCCATACATTGTTGCGGCAGGCCCTTTGATCACCTCAACATTAGTTACATATGCAAAGTCGACATCATCCAGAACCGTAACCCCTTCAGCGTTGGTTAAAGGCATATTATTCCAGTAAGCTTTTACTCCCCAGTTATTAAATTTCTGATCATTCCCGTACCCTCTCAATACCAGTCTCTGACCTCCAAAATTCGTCCGTTTATCTACCTGAAGCCCTGGCATTGTAGATAAGGTCTGATCGATTGCTGCAGGATTATTTCTGTTAAGGTCTTCTTCAGAAAGGGTTTCTACAGATTGGCCGTGTCTCTTAAATTCTGCACGTTCCTGTTTAATTTTTTTTCTGCCAAGGATATTAATTTCATCTATTGATCCTTCCTGATTCTGCTGTGCATGCGCAATAGTACAACCTAACAAAGCTGCCATGCATATATATTTATTCATTGTTCAAAATTTGTGTTACCATTACTATAATATTCATACCTGTTTTGATGTATCATACATTTCAGGAGGCGGAGGATTAATGGATATATAGGATATAATTGCTGATGGAAAATGGTAGCCCGGGTATGTTCTGAAATCTAAATTGTCAGAAACAGAATATTCTTTACGAGAAATAACTGCTAAAAAAAGAGAAATTTTATATCCAATTTTACAATGCAAAGGGAAATCAATATGCTTGTGTATATCGATATTTCGTACAGCCAGCTTTTCTGAAAAGTCAACAAGAGAATTGATGATGATATCTTTTTTATCTCTGTAACAGAAAATCTTTTTTTCACCATTAATAATCCGTGTTTGGATGATATCATAAGAATATCCGTTAAGAATAAACTCATTCTTTTCTTTCCACCGGACACCTGCAATATCTGCTTCTGAAAAGCATATGGTTTCTGAATCCTTGAATTTATTTCTCGCAATATTGCGTTGCGTTTTTCTATAAAACTCCTTCTTCAGACAAACCATGCCGGAATAAATCATATTATTACACAATATGATGGCCGTAAAACATAGAAGAATAAAAAACAGTTTTTTGTACAAATGAAAATATTTAAGGGATGAATTCTCCGGAAGATTCAGTTTCCGTAAATTTTGAAATATTTATTTTATACAAGACCTTCGATCCCTGGGCAGTATATTCTACCCAATTGTCTTTTGGATTTAATTTTTGCGGAACAGAGTTTTCCAGAGGTGCTCCAGCCGTCATTTGATCTGCAGTCTTTGTATTTTCATCATTTTTGTAAGGAAGATTTCCTCTTATTACTATTGTGTTGCCTATGATATTTTGAACAAATGGAATGGTATTTCCTTCCACTCTAAATTTTTTTACGGTGATGACACTATTATTTTTATTTTTCAGTTTAACAGTATATACCACTCCTCGTACTCCTGCTCTTCCACCTATCCACTCTGATTTTTCAGCAGAGATCACAGATAGTGTCTTATCCTGATATAAAAAGGATACCGGCATCCCACAGGAAGCCAGCATCCAAAATACTATTACATACAATTGATTATTCATTTTTAATCATTATCACCTCCGGTACGTCCCAGCACCAGGAAGTTACCACTATATACGATTTCACCTTTAGACTCCGCTTTCAAAATATAATTTCCAGGGACAAGATTTTGTCCGAATTCTTCATCAGACTTCACATTTTTCTTACTGTACACCAATCTGCCCGAGCCATCCACGATGCTTATATCCACACTGCTGTATTTGGCAGTATCAAATCTCAAATGGGAAATTCCTTTTGAAGGGTTCGGATATATAATGTTCAGATCTCTTTTAGATTTGGTTTCAGCTGTTGACAAAGCAGGCAATGTATTTTGAGTGGTCCATGCTCCTCTGCCATAAGTGGAAACTAATACTGTTTTGGTAGTGGGTCTGTAATCCAGATTAGTAATTCTTATATTTCCGATATTCCCTGTTACAGAAGACCATTCAGGAGTTGTTGCCAGGAAATTGGTAGTTCCCCAAACTCCCATTTCTGTTCCTATTATGACTTCATTTGGATTGTCTGGATTTCTTAAAACTGTTCTTACCGGCATATCAGGAAGGTTGCCTTCTTTATTCTGCCAGGTTGTTCCTCCATCTGTAGAATAGAAAACACTGGTGAGGTTATAGTTAGAAAAAGTAATGATTATTTCATTCTCATTCGCGCCAAATTCTATATCAGAAACAGTGCCTGCTATGGGTGATGTCAGCAGGGTGGCTGCGTATGCTGTGGTGTTGGCATTTGCTACTTTAAAGATTCTTCCCAGGTTGGTTCCTACAAAAAGAGTGGTGGAAGCAGTTGTATAAGGAGATACTTTCATCCATGAAATCTGCTCTCCAGACTGTGCTGTTCCTACAGTAACCACGTTATTAGTGAATGATGTAGCTGTTGCAGAAAGTCCGCTTGTTCTGAAAAGTGTAAGCCCGGAACGATAAGAATAAAAGACATCATTGATCCTATCTAATGCAATTTCATTTGTAAAATGCCCTAAGTTTGCATTGGCACCAGCTATAAGATTATACACATCGCTAGCCAATAAATAATGATTGTTATTAGTATAGCTCGAAATTTCATAAGTATCAAGATCATCATACTCTGTATACATACCATCTCCCCCTGTACCAGCAAACTTGGAAAGAAAGTTATTGGATTGTGGCACACCATAAAGCCACCATGAACCATTATCCTGAGCCCCGGCCAATAATTCTTCATCTACCGGAGTTTTTGTAGGATTAAGCATTGCTGTGTAGAACTGTGTTACATTATACCTGGTATTTCTTGCCGAAAATGCTCCCGCTGTTCCTATATTCGTTTTATCAGGGACAAAGTAAACTCCTCCGTCATTTCCAAACATCATCTCCTTACTGGCATAATTATTAAAGGGGTTGAATACTATTGCATGTTGGTCAGCATGAACTGTAGAAACCTGCAGACTGGCCATATTGTTATTATCTGACCATTTTGAAATCTGGCTCCATGTACCTCCTCCGTTCGTAGATTTATACAGATCAACACCTCCGATATACACTGTATTGTCATCTTGAGGATCTGCTGCGATCACAAGATCATAAAAAGATTGCCCTCTGGTGAAATCATTAGCAGGAATACTGGTATCTGTAGCCGCAGGCAATGTCAAAACAGGTGCTGCATTATTGGTAGCCTGCCATGTTACCCCTCCGTCCGCAGAACGTGCAATTCGGATTGGTTCTGTAGTTGTGGAGCTTCCCTGCATAAAAGCATAGATTTTATTAGGGTCTGTTTTAGAAAGACAAAAATTGACTCTTGCTCCTGCATTTCCTACATTGTATACCTGATTAAAAGTATTTCCGTCTGCAGATTTAAAAATCCTGCCTCCCGAATCTATATTAGAAAATCTTGCAGTTCTGGTAGAAACCCAAACAGAATTATCTGTGCCAATTTCTATTTGCTGAATAGAATATCCTGTTGTACTGGTTGTATTTGTTGTTGTATCTAAAGCCAGTAAATTGGTATTTTTGGTAAATGTAGCCCCTCCATCAGTAGATTTGTATAAACCAGCCTGATTTAATCCCTGCCATCCGGCATTAAAAGAAGGAGTGGCTACATATGTCCCACTTACCCCTGCATATACTTCTGAGACTCCGTTGTTATTTCTTACTTTAACATCATTAATATAAAAATTTCCATTTCCTATTCCATTCGAATAGGTTACCGGTATTGTAAATATCTGTATCCAGGTTGCACCTCCATCCGTTGATTTCCATATTCCGGATCCTTTAGCATCACCTGTTTCAGTTTCCCCTGTACCAACATAAAATACCTGTGGATTATTTGGGTCATAAGTAATACATGAAACCGAAGTATTGGCCCAGAATGTACTGAGAGGCTGCCATTCATTGGTAATTACGGAAGGATCCTGGTTAACCCAAAGCCCACCGGAAATTCCGCCGGCAAATACTCTTTTGCCGGTAGGATCATTAGGGTCATACATAATGGCCCGTGTTCTTCCCCCTACGTCATAAGGACCTCTTTCAATCCACGGCTCATTCACAATTTTACGGCTAGCAGAGCTATTATGACTGGAAATAAAAGACATCGGTTGTGCAGCTTTATATTTCCCTGCGATAATATCCTCATTTACCTTTACAAGGCCTTCAAAATTGGTTCTCCCTGTGACAGGATCCATTGTTCTCTTGTAATCTTCTTCATAATACTCATTAGGGGGTATTCCAGTTGCCTTAGCAGCTTTATGCAGCTGTTTAAGGTTTCTGTCATATTGGGCATATAATTTCTGTAAATGTTTTTGATTGTTTTTGAGCGTATTATGCTGTGCATTCATATAAGTGCAAAGCAATACCGCCGCAACAGGGTAGATTTTCAGTTTCATTTGTTTTTTTTACGAATATACTTAAATAAATATCATAAATTCAAAACAAATCAATAAATACTATTGATTTAAAAATAAAAACAACAAAATAATATCAAATACCTATTTGTGCGTTTTTTTATTTTTTAATTAAAAGATTGTTTTTTTTAATTAAAAAACAAAAAGCCCCGGATAAATCCGGGGCAATTATATGATTATAAAAGAAATCTTACGCTTGAACGTTGTTTCCTCCTAATACGAAAGGCTCAACTTCTTTGATTTCTCCGAACTGCTGCTCGTAGTTAGCGATGTTCTGTTGAAGAGCGTTTAATACTCTTTTAGCGTGAAGTGGAGCAAGAATTACTCTTGATCTTACTTTAGCTTGCTGAACACCTGGCATCAACTGAATAAAGTCTACTACAAATTCAGATGGAGAGTGGTTTACTAAAGCTAGGTTAGCATAGATACCAGCAGCTACCATTTCGTTTAATTCGATGTTGATGTTTCCGTCTTGTGGATTTTGATTGTTGTCCATTGTTATAAATTATGTTTTTAAAATTCGAAATTTGAGATTGTGAAAATATAAAAATAATTTCAAATCCCAAATTTCAAATCATTAATTTTAGTTAAGGTCTTCGAATTCTTTCTTAGAACCAACAATAACGTTCTGATACTCTTTCAGACCTGTACCTGCAGGGATTCTGTGACCTACAATTACATTTTCTTTAAGACCGTTAAGATCGTCTATCTTACCAGCAACTGCTGCTTCGTTAAGAACTTTAGTTGTTTCCTGGAACGATGCTGCAGACATGAATGACTTAGTCTGAAGGGCAGCTCTTGTAATACCTTGCAGTACAGGAGTTGCAGTAGCAGGAAGAGCTTCTCTTACTTCTACCAATGCTAAATCTTCACGCTTCAACTTAGAGTTTTCGTCTCTTAATTCTCTTGCAGTAATCATCTGACCTGGTTTGAATTCTTTAGAATCCCCAGCATCTACTACTACTTTAAGACCGAATACTCTGTTGTTTTCTTCCAAGAAATCAAACTTGTGCTCAAGAGCTCCTTCAAGGAATTGAGTATCACCTCCATCTACGATAGATACTTTCGTCATCATCTGTCTTACGATAATTTCGAAGTGCTTGTCGTCGATTTTTACCCCCTGTAGACGGTAAACTTCCTGAATTTCGTTTACTAAGTATTCCTGAACAGCTGTTGGACCTTTGATTCTTAAGATATCTTCCGGTGTGATAGAACCGTCAGAAAGTGGAGAACCTGCTCTTACGAAGTCATTCTCCTGAACAAGAATCTGGTTAGAAAGTTTTACTAAGTAAATTTTTCTTTCTCCAGTTTTAGCCTCAACAATAAGTTCACGGTTACCTCTTTTAATTTTTCCGTAAGAAACTACCCCGTCGATTTCAGTAACGACTGCTGGGTTTGAAGGGTTTCTTGCTTCGAATAATTCGGTAACTCTCGGAAGACCTCCGGTGATATCCCCTGCTTTTGCAGATTTTCTTGGGATCTTGATTAAAACTTTACCAGCCTTAATTTTTTCACCATCGTTAACCATTAAGTGGGCTCCTACCGGTAAGTTGTAAGCTTTTTGCTCAACTCCCTTAGAGTCTACTACTTTTAAGGTAGGTACGGCTTTCTTATTTCTAGATTCAGAGATTACTTTCTCTTCGAATCCTGTTTGTTCGTCAATTTCAAGTTGGAATGAAATACCCTGGATGATATCCTCGTATTCTACCTTACCTGAAGTTTCAGCAATGATAACTGCGTTATACGGATCCCATCTACAGATTGTATCACCTTTCTTCACTTTATCACCTGGTTTCACAGATAAGATAGATCCGTAAGGTACGTTAGCCACCATTAATGGAGTTCTGGACTCATTATCAGCAACTAATCTGAATTCTGTTGAACGAGACACTACAACCTCAGCTGTATTACCGTTTTCATCTTCAGAAGTAATAGTTCTTACTTCATCCATTTCTACGATACCATCTCTTCTTGCAACGATAGATGGGTTTTCTGATACGTTACCTGCAGTACCCCCTTGGTGGAAGGTTCTCAACGTAAGCTGAGTACCTGGTTCCCCAATTGACTGTGCTGCAATTACACCTACCGCTTCACCCATGTGGATCACTTTACCTGTTGCCAAGTTTCTACCGTAACATTTCGCACAGATACCTTTCTTAGCTTCACAAGTTAATGGTGAACGAACCTCCACAGCTTCTAATCCTGCTTCTTCGATTCTCTTCGCCAAAGATTCAATGATCACCTGATCTGCACTTGCAATAAGCTCATCAGTTTCAGGATCGTAAATATTATGAAGGGATACTCTACCTAAGATTCTTTCAGAGATTCTTTCAACGATCTCGTCATTTTTCTTAAGTGCAGTAACTTCTGTACCTCTCAATGTTCCACAGTCGTCCTCTGTAACGATAACATCCTGTGCAACGTCTACCAATCTTCTCGTTAAGTAACCAGCATCGGCTGTCTTAAGAGCGGTATCCGCAAGACCCTTACGGGCACCGTGGGTAGAGATAAAGTACTCTAGAATCGAAAGACCTTCCTTAAAGTTGGCAAGGATCGGGTTTTCGATGATCTCCGCTCCGGTTGAACCGGCTTTCTGCGGTTTTGCCATCAAACCTCTCATCCCTGATAACTGACGGATCTGTTCTTTAGAACCCCTCGCTCCAGAGTCAAGCATCATATATACAGAGTTGAAACCACCTTGGTCAGTTTTCATTCTGCTCATGATCATTTCAGTTAATCCGGCGTTGGTATTTGTCCAAACGTCGATTACCTGGTTATAACGTTCTGTATCGGTAATTAGACCCATGTTATAGTTAGCTCTAATTTCGTCTACAGTTTCGATTGATTGTGCAATCATCTGTTTTTTCTCAACAGGAACTACGATATCCCCTAATGAGAAAGAAAGACCTCCTTTGAATGCGTTTGAATACCCTAGGTCTTTCATTGCATCAAGGAACTTCACAGTGGTAGGGAAATCTGTATCAGCAAGGATCTTACCGATAACGTTTCTCAATGATTTCTTAGTCAGAAGTTCATTGATATATCCTACCTGCTTAGGTACAATCTGGTTGAATAGGATTCTACCTACAGAAGTTTCGATCAGTCTTGTAACGATTTCTCCATCTTCTTTGATAGGAAGTCTACATCTTACTTTAGCATTTAAAGATACTCTTCCTTCAGCATAAGCAATTTCTGCTTCTTCAGGAGAGTAGAATGCAAGACCTTCTCCTTTTACTTTCATGGTCTCAGTAGAGCTTAATTCTTTAGTCATGAAATAAAGACCAAGAACCATGTCCTGAGATGGTACTGTAATAGGAGAACCGTTTGCAGGGTTCAAGATGTTCTGAGAACCTAACATCAATAACTGAGCTTCAAGGATTGCTTCTGGTCCTAACGGCAAGTGTACTGCCATCTGGTCACCATCGAAATCGGCGTTGAAGGCCGTAGTTACCAACGGGTGTAGCTGGATTGCCTTACCTTCGATCATCTTAGGTTGGAAAGCCTGAATACCCAGTCTGTGAAGCGTAGGTGCTCTGTTCAACAGAACAGGGTGACCTTTCATCACGTTTTCAAGGATATCATAAACTACCGGTTCTTTTCTGTCGATAATTCTCTTCGCAGATTTTACTGTTTTTACAATACCTCTTTCAATTAGTTTTCTAATGATGAACGGTTTGTAAAGTTCAGCTGCCATATCTTTAGGAATACCACATTCGTGAAGCTGTAAGTTTGGACCTACAACAATTACCGAACGCGCAGAGTAGTCAACCCTTTTCCCTAGTAGGTTCTGACGGAAACGACCTTGCTTCCCTTTCAATGAATCAGAAAGTGATTTCAATGGTCTGTTTGATTCAGATTTTACTGCAGAAGATTTTCTTGTGTTATCGAATAATGAATCTACTGATTCCTGAAGCATACGCTTCTCGTTTCTCAAGATTACTTCAGGAGCTTTGATCTCCAATAATCTCTTCAGACGGTTATTTCTGATAATAACTCTTCTATAAAGGTCATTCAAGTCAGAAGTAGCGAAACGTCCTCCATCCAATGGAACCAATGGTCTTAGTTCTGGTGGGATAACAGGAAGTACACGCATGATCATCCACTCTGGTCTGTTGATCATTCTTGTATTAGCACCTCTTAATGCTTCTACAACGTTCAATCTTTTCAGAGCTTCAGTTCTTCTTTGTTTTGAACCTTCGTTGTGAGCTTTGTGTCTCAAATCGAAAGACAATGCATCAAGATCGATTCTTTTTAACAGATCTTCTACAGCTTCAGCACCCATTCTGGCAATGAATTTGTTTGGATCAGAATCATCAAGATACTGGTTTTCTACAGGAAGAGTTTCCATGATATCAAGGTACTCTTCTTCTGTAAGGAATTCCATATTTTCAAAATCAGAACCGTCTAATTTTTTAGCAATACCCTGCTGAATCACTACATATCTTTCGTAGTAGATGATCATGTCTAATTTCTTAGAAGGAATTCCTAAAAGGTATCCGATTTTGTTTGGTAATGAACGGAAATACCAGATGTGCGCAATTGGAACTACAAGGTTGATGTGCCCGATTCTCTCTCTTCTTACTTTTTTCTCAGTAACTTCTACTCCACAACGGTCACAAACGATCCCTTTGTAACGAATTCTCTTGTATTTACCACAAGCACATTCGTAATCCTTTACAGGACCAAAGATTTTCTCACAGAATAGCCCGTCTCTTTCAGGCTTGTGAGTTCTGTAGTTAATAGTTTCCGGCTTTAAAACCTCCCCTCTTGAGTCTTGTAAAATAGACTCCGGTGAAGCTAAACCGATGGTTATTTTATTAAATCTACTTGATTTATTTTTATTTGACATAATTTTTTTTAGATTTTAGATTTCAGATTTCAGATTTCAGAAGAAATCATCATTCCAAATTCAAGGATTATAAAATTCTTAGAGTGCCATAGTCTGACATCCTGTGTCTGACATCTGATATCTTACTCCTCCAATCTTACGTCTAATCCAAGACCTTGTAACTCGTGAAGTAATACGTTGAATGATTCCGGAATACCTGGTTCAGGCATAGATTCACCTTTTGCAATTGCTTCATAAGTTTTTGCTCTACCAATCACGTCATCCGACTTCACAGTAAGGATCTCTCTCAGGATATTAGATGCACCGAATGCTTCAAGTGCCCAAACCTCCATCTCTCCGAATCTCTGACCTCCGAACTGAGCTTTACCTCCTAACGGCTGCTGAGTAATCAATGAGTAAGGACCAATAGAACGTGCGTGCATCTTATCATCTACCATGTGTCCTAGTTTCAACATGTAAATGATACCTACTGTTGCAGCCTGAGTAAATCTTTCTCCGGTACCACCATCATAAAGGTAAGTGTGACCGAATTTAGGAAGACCTGCTTTCTCAGTGTATTCAGTAATCTGATCAAGAGTTGCTCCGTCAAAGATTGGCGTAGCGAACTTCATACCCAGTTTCTGACCAGCCCATCCAAGAACTGTTTCATAGATCTGACCGATGTTCATACGGGAAGGTACCCCAAGTGGATTCAATACGATATCTACTGGTGTTCCGTCTTCAAGGAATGGCATATCTTCTTCACGAACGATTCTTGAAACGATACCTTTGTTACCGTGACGTCCTGCCATTTTATCTCCTACATTCAGTTTACGTTTCTTAGCGATGTAAACTTTAGCCAGCTTCATGATCCCTGCCGGAAGCTCATCTCCGATTGAAATTGCAAATTTCTCACGGTTTTTAACTCCCTGAATGTCGTTATATTTGATTTTGTAATTGTGAATCAATTGTTTGATCAATTCATTCTTATCAGCGTCTACTGTCCAGTCTGAACCGCTAACGTTTACATAATCTTCAACTGAAGTTAATAGCTTGTGAGTAAATTTCACACCTTTACCGATGATTTCTTCATCAAGGTCATTTTGTACCCCTTGAGAAGTTTTACCGCTTACCAGTGTATTTAATTTTTCAATTAACGTATTTCTCAACTCGTCAAACTTAGCCTTGTAAGTGTTTTCAATCTCTTCAAGTTTAAGTTTTTCTTCAGTTCTTTTCTTTTTGTCTTTGATGTTTCTTGAGAACAGTTTCTTGTTGATAACCACTCCTCTTAATGAAGAGTCAGCTTTCAATGAAGCATCTTTCACATCACCAGCTTTATCACCGAAGATGGCTCTAAGAAGTTTTTCTTCTGGAGTCGGGTCAGATTCACCTTTTGGAGTAATTTTACCAATCATGATATCTCCAGGCTTCACTTCAGCACCGATTCTGATCATACCGTTCTCGTCAAGATCTTTAGTAGCTTCCTCAGATACGTTTGGAATATCTGCTGTAAGCTCTTCCATACCTAATTTAGTATCACGAACTTCAAGAGAATATTCATCTACGTGGATTGAAGTAAACCAGTCTTCACGTACAACTTTTTCGTTGATTACGATTGCATCCTCGAAGTTGTATCCTTTCCAAGGCATGAACGCTACCACTAAGTTTCTACCAAGAGCTAATTCTCCTTTTTCAGTAGCATAACCGTCGCAAAGTACCTGTCCTTTTTCCACTACATCACCTACTCTTACGTTTGGTCTTAGGGTAATCGTTGTACTCTGGTTAGTTTTTCTAAACTTAGTAAGGTTGTATGTTTTAGTAGCAGACTCGAATTGTACTAAATCTTCGTCTTCGCTTCTTTCGTATTTAATAACGATTCTGTCAGCATCTACGTACTGTACTGTACCTGTACCTTCAGCGTTAATTAAGATTCTTGAATCTCTTGCAACTTGTTGCTCAAGCCCTGTACCAACGATTGGAGCCTGTGGCTTCAATAGAGGAACGGCCTGACGCATCATGTTGGATCCCATCAATGCACGGTTCGCATCATCATGCTCCAGGAAAGGAATCAATGAAGCGGAAATACCGGAAATCTGGTTAGGTGCAACGTCGATAAGATTAACCTGTGCAGGCTCCACTACCGGGTAGTCACCATCCAATCTTGCAATAATTCTATCTGTTAAGAACTCACCGTTATCACTTAATTCAACGTTTGCCTGAGCAATTACTTTATCTTCTTCATCTTCTGCATTTAAGTAGATAGGATCTGCGTTAAGTTCAATCTTACCATCTTCAACTTTTCTATATGGAGTTTCGATGAAACCTAGTCTGTTGATTTTAGCATAGATCCCCAGAGATGAAATCAAACCGATGTTTGGTCCTTCCGGAGTTTCAATCGGACAAATTCTTCCGTAGTGAGTATGGTGAACGTCTCGAACCTCGAAACCTGCTCTTTCTCTTGATAAACCACCAGGCCCTAGTGCAGATAATCTTCTCTTGTGAGTGATCTCTGATAGAGGGTTGGTTTGGTCCATGAACTGAGAAAGCTGGTTGGTACCAAAGAATGAGTTGATTACCGATGTTAATGTCTTAGCATTGACAAGGTCAAGCGGAGTAAAGATTTCGTTATCTCTAACGTTCATTCTTTCCTTGATTGTTCTTGCAATTCTTGAAAGACCTACTCCGAACTGTCCTGCTAATTGCTCACCAACAGTTTTAATTCTTCTGTTTGATAAGTGGTCAATATCATCAACCTCCGCTTTAGAGTTGACAAGCTCGATTAAGTGTCTTACGATCGCAATGATATCTTCTTTGGTAAGAACCTCAGTGGTAGTTGGAATATTAAGACCTAACTTTTTGTTCAATCTGTAACGTCCTACTTCACCTAATGAATATCTTTGCTCAGAGAAGAATAATTTTTCAATGATTCCTCTTGCAGTTTCCTCATCTGGTGGATCTGCATTTCTTAACTGACGATAAATATACTCTACTGCTTCTTTTTCAGAGTTAGTAGGGTCTTTTTGTAATGTATTCTGGATGATAGAGAATTCATTGCTGTTTTCTTTGTGAATCAGGATTGATTTCACACCAGCATCAAGAATAAGATCTAAATGTTCTTTTTCAAGAATAGTTTCTCTATCCAGGATGATTTCGTTTCTTTCGATAGAAACTACTTCACCTGTATCTTCGTCTACGAAATCTTCGAACCAAGTGTTCAATACTCTCGCAGCCAATGTTCTCCCTTCTACTTTTTTAAGGGCAGCTTTAGAAACTTTCACTTCTTCAGCAAGGTCAAAGATCTGAAGGATATCCTTATCAGATTCATAACCGATCGCTCTTAATAGAGTTGTTAATGGTAATTTTTTCTTACGATCGATATACGCGTACATTACGCTGTTGATATCTGTTGTAAATTCCATCCAAGATCCTTTGAAAGGAATAATTCTTGAATAGTAAAGTTTGGTTCCGTTTGCGTGGTAAGTTTGTCCGAAGAATACACCAGGTGAACGGTGAAGCTGCGTAACAATAACTCTTTCAGCACCATTGATGATAAAAGAACCACTTGGCGTCATATAAGGAACCGGACCTAAGTATACATCCTGAACCACTGTTTGGAAATCTTCGTGTTCCGGGTCAGTACAGTACAGTTTAAGTCTAGCTTTTAGAGGAACTGAATAAGTAAGTCCTCTTTCCACACACTCATCGATTGAATAACGTGGAGAATCTACCAGGTAGTCTAAGAATTCTAATACGAATTGGTTTCTTGAATCCGTAATTGGGAAATTCTCTTGGAAAGTCTTGTAAAGAGCTTCTGTCTTTCTGGCTTCAGGAAGTGTATCAAGCTGGAAAAATTCTCTAAAAGACTCAATTTGGATATCCAAAAAGTCCGGAGTGATGATTTTTCCTTTCGCTGATGAGAAATTAATTCTCGGATTTCCTTGAGTTGTTGATTTTGTTTTACTCATAAAACTTTTAAGAAAGGGTTAAAAAATATTTTGATTCATTAAAAAATATCAGAAAAGAACAAAAAACAAGATAAAAGTAAAAGGTAAAAGTGTTTTTGGCGCTCACAAAGGACCTTAAGCTCTTTTAAACGTTGTACTTGGTTCTTTCTAACTGCAACACTGGTATATCTTTTCACAGCGTAATGCAAAATATTTTTATTACTTTTGAGGCAGTATTACCGCAGTATTTATATACACGAAATCCCTTCCATGTTTTACACAATGAAAGAGTTGATTTTCAGTATTTTATAAATTTACAAACAATTTTTCGCGCCAAAAGAAGGGCAAAGATACAAAAAGTTATCCACAATAACAAATAAATCATCTCATTTTGAGACTCTTAAAACAAGAGAGGCTGCCCAAATATGAGCAACCCCTCCACAACACAAGCTAATCCTATGATTATTTCACAATAACCTTATAAGATTTATTTTTACTGGTTTCGCTACCAAACAAATATAAATACCTACCTGAGCGACTTCCGGGAACTTATTGATTATTAATAGAATGATCGCTAATAATTTGTTTTTCACTCTAATTTTGTTTCATGTTAATGTATTTTTCTTGAAAAAATTCTCTTACATACTGTGTGATTCATAAATAAAATAACAGTTTATACAATTACCTACGATTGCAAAATGTTACCGAATTATGAGCAATTCCGTCCCCTTCCATATGGCAGAACACGTATTATCTCCGGGAAATATATTTCAGGGATTATTGTTTTTAAAAAAGGAAGATTATCTCGGAAAGTTTTTTTATAAAATAAACAATTTTCTTTTTGATCAGCAGACCCGCTATAGACCACTCTTAAATGACAATCTGTTTCAGCATGCAAGTGAACAGAAACATCAGCCAAACAATTCCGCAGATGATTATTAACAGCCGTACAATATGACAATTCAAACTTTGTCTTTATTACAGATACTAGCTTAGTGCTTGGTTTTCCTATAATCGCCAAAAGCTTCAGAATCCTATGGCTACAGAAAAGAAAGTAATTTCTATCCAATTATTGTGTTTTTTCGGTACAAATATAATATTTTTTCAATCAAAACAATACTTTATTGATAAAAATTCACGCAAAACAAACAAATAACAAAATACAATTAAAATATTATGTTAATATTTACGAAATATTTAATCGTAAAAAAATATATCCAAATTAGAAATAATAATATTAAAATACGATTACAAATTAAAAAGCATACTTACAAAGACTTACATACAAAAAAAGCCCGGGCAAATGCCCGGGCTTCTATATTTATAATAAAACTGAAATTATTTCAATTCTACTTCAGCACCAGCTTCTTCTAATTGCTTCTTAAGAGCCTCAGCTTCGTCTTTAGAAACACCTTGCTTAATTGCAGCAGGAGCTCCGTCTACGATATCTTTAGCTTCTTTAAGACCAGCACCAGTTAAATCTTTTACTAATTTAACGATAGCTAATTTAGAAGCACCTGCAGACTTAAGAATTACGTCGAATTCAGTCTTTTCTTCAGCAGCTTCACCAGCAGGACCAGCCATTACTACTGCAGCAGCAGCAGGCTCAATTCCGTACTCATCCTTAAGGATAGCAGCTAATTCGTTTACGTCTTTTACAGTTAGGTTTACTAGCGTTTCAGCTAAATTTTTTAAATCTGACATTGTTGTAATGTTTTTGTTGATTATTTATTTAATTTTTTGAGTGTAATTATTCAGCAGCTGGCGTTTCGTCAGTGCTTTCTGCAGCAGGAGCTTCTGGAGCTTCAGCAGCAGGAGTTTCTTCTACCGCAGGAGCAGCTTCTTCAGCTTGAGCCTCTACAGTTTCAGATTTGTTTTGAAGAGCAGAAACAACTCTCTGGATTGGAGACTGAAGTAATCCGATGATTTCACCGATCATTTCTTCTCTAGACTTGATGTTAGCCAACATATCTAGGTTATTGTCACCAACATAGAAAGTTTCCTGAACAAAAGCAGACTTTAAAGCTGGCTTTTCTTCTTTCTTTCTGAATCCTTGGATCAATTTCGCAGGAGCGTTTGCCGTTTCAGCAATCATTAACGCTGAGTTTCCTTTGAAAGATGGGAACATTTCAGAGTAATCTACTCCTTCAATTTGCTCCATTGCTTTTTGTAAAAGTGTATTTTTTACAACTTTTACTTTGATATTTTGTTTGAAAGCCTGTCTTCTGAAATCTGAAGATTTACCAGCGTTCAAACCTTCTAAATCTGCTACGTATACTACTTTTGCATCCTGAAGCAAATCTTTGATCTCTTGTATTGCTACAACTTTTTGGTCTTTTGTCATTGTCTTAAGGATTATTATTAGTTAACAGATTTAGTATCAATTGCAATACCTGGGCTCATTGTAGAAGACAAATAGATGCTCTTCACATAAGTTCCTTTAGCAGCAGTTGGTTTCATTTTGATCAATGTCTGGATTAATTCCTGAGCATTTTCTTTGATCTTAGCAGCATCGAAAGATACTTTACCAATACCAGCATGGATAATACCATACTTGTCTACTTTGAAATCAATTTTACCTGCTTTTACTTCAGTTACTGCTTTACCAATTTCCATTGTTACAGTTCCTGATTTAGGGTTTGGCATTAAACCTCTTGGACCTAATACTCTACCTAATGGACCTAATTTACCCATTACAGCTGGCATTGTAACGATAACGTCAACATCTGTCCAACCTTCTTTGATTTTTTGTAAATATTCGTCAAGACCTACATAATCAGCACCAGCAGCTTTAGCTTCTGCTTCTTTATCTGGAGTTACAAGAGCTAATACTTTAACATCTTTACCAGTACCGTGAGGAAGAGATACAACACCTCTTACCATTTGGTTTGCTTTTCTAGGGTCTACTCCTAATCTTACAGCGATATCTACAGAAGCATCAAACTTTGTAGTGTTCACTTCTTTTACAAGAGCTGAACCTTCTTCAAGGTTATAGATTCTTCCTTTTTCTACTTTGCTTAAAGCTTCCTTTTGCTTTTTAGTTAATTTTGCCATTTCTTTAGGTTTTAAGCGTTAGTTGGTTTAGTTCCTGTTACTCTTAATCCCATAGATCTAGCAGTACCTGCAACCATAGAAAGAGCAGAGTCCATTGTAAAACAGTTAAGATCCGCCATTTTATCTTCGGCGATTTTCTTTACTTGTTCCCAAGTTACAGAACCTACTTTGTTTCTGTTTGGTTCACCAGAACCTCCCTTGATTTTAGCTGCATCCATTAACTGGATTGCTGCAGGTGGAGTTTTAATAACGAATTCAAAAGATTTGTCTTCGTATACTGTAATTACTACAGGTAAAACTTGCCCTGGCTTATCTTGGGTTCTTCCGTTAAATTGCTTACAAAACTCCATGATGTTCACACCTGCAGAACCCAATGCTGGACCTACTGGTGGAGAAGGGTTAGCTGCGCCACCTTTCACCTGAAGCTTTACCATTTTAAAGACTTTCTTAGCCATTGTTTGTTTTTTAAATTTGAATAATTAATGAGTTTGGAAGCATTTATTATTCAGTAGGTTATGCACTCACATAACAATAAACCTACTTTTTGGACTGCAAAAGTATAAAATATTTTTGAAATAGCAAACGGAAATTGCTGATTTTTAAAAAGTTTTAGAAAAATAAATCAATCCCCATTATTGTATCATTAAAAATTCCTGCCTAAAAACAAAACGGTTATTTGTATTAAATAACCGTTTCAAAATATTTTAAAAGGAAAGACTGATTAAAAACCGGAAGGTCTGTTAATTGTTTTTGCAGAACCGTCATTTCCACCAAGATCATCATTGATATCGTTTATATTTTGTTTTTCAATTAATCTTCTGTAGGCCATCAGATAAAGATCAACAGTAAAGTTGTTATATGCTCTTGATGGTGTAGTAGAGTTTGTGGCAATAATTCTGCTGTCAGTAAATCTTGCTCTTACGTGCCATGTTCCATTACTTTTGAAGGCAACAACATCAGGTGATCCCTGCTTGTTGTCATTCACTCCGTTATCTCCATAATCAAGCATAACGTTAGTAGTTCCGTCATTCAGTTTGAATGAATAGTTGTGAAGGATAACCAAAAAATTGTTTGCATCAATTTTGGTATCATAATCTGCTATTCCTGTTCCCGATACTCCGGTAAGAGTAAGCTTAAGATAATTGAACAGTCCGCTGCTTTCCAAAGCGGGATCATACAATTGCAAAGCATTCTGAGAAGTTGCTAAAAAGCTACCACCCGTCAACGTAGGTTCTCCCGGATTTCTTAAATACAGAGAATTCGTATAGGTTTTTCCATTAACATCAAGTGTTTCTGTAGGATTAGCGGTATTCACCCCTACTTTTCCTTTCTGGGCATTCAAAACCATCCCAAGGCACATGATTATTGTGATATAAATTTTTCTTTTCATAGTTTTTTTATTGAAGCCCTAAAGGCGTATTGGTTGATACTCCTGAATATCCCGGTGAAGCAGATGCTGAAACAGAACCATTAAAAGTTCCCCAGTCTTTAACTAATGATTTTTCAAAAACATTTAAGGTAAGTGTCCACGTTCCATTGATGGAAGAAACCGTTCCTGCTCCTTTAAAAGCTAAATTAATAGCATGATATTTTTTACCTCCACTGGTTACCTGCGTAATTTCAGTTGAATAGGAACCATAAGATTTTGGATTGGTAGTTGTATTCGCTGCCGAAACCGCTCCTGTAAAAACAGCACCTGTAATTGCCACAACATATTTACTCGCATCTAATCCTGTATTGAGATTTACAACTTCATCCTGTCTCACATTTTTCAATACAACATTATACATATTTACAGGCGCTACATTACGGAGCGATATATCCAGCAGCTTCACCTTACCTACCGGTGAAGTATCTTTTGATCGGGTAAGAAGAAGATAGTTTCCGCTTGCCTTTGCATTTTCAGTATCTACTAAATAAGATTCCACTAATGTTTCCCCTTCAACATCCAATGTTCCTTTAGGTGTTGTAGTATTTATTCCTACTTGTGCATGTATGCTTAAAGCGGCAAAACCCGTGAAAAGTATTGCAATAATTTTTTTCATAATGTATGTTTTTATTGAATTAATGGAGCTGTTGCTGCACCAGTAGTTGAACCATTAAGGTTTTGTGTTGAATTAAAATCTTTGGCATATGATCTGTCAAACACCAGTAAGTTAAGTGTCCACACTCCTGTAGGGAAAGAATTATCGGGAGAAAATCCCTGGTAATCGGCTTTAAGCTTCCACGTTCCTCCTGACGAGTACGCAAAGATCTGAGGCATTGGAGTAAGCCAGTCTGCAGAATACGTTCTTGTGGGCTGTGTAAATCCAAAAGAAGAAATTACCACCAAAAATTTGCTGGAATTGATCTTTGTATCAAATTGGTTTACCCAATCTTTGTCTGTAGGATCACAGGTAATCTTGAACTGAATAAGGTTAATAGGTGCCGGTGAATTAGGTACAAAAGAATCATTATACGCTGTAATTTTGTTTTCCGGTGCCGGAGATTTAATAATGAAAGTGTAATTCTCATCCGCTTTCAGTTTTTCCAGGGGTTGTTTAAAAACAATTCCTGATGTCTTCATTGTACCATTTACGGTAAGTTCTTTTTCTGGAGTCGCAGTATTGATACCAACCTGCGCACTCACGAGCACAGATGTGCCCACCAGAGTGATCATCGAAATAATTTTTGTCATTGAGTTATGTGTTTATAAAACTTGTGTTTTGAGTGGCTGATCCGAATTTTATTTTTATTTAAACATACAATACTGATACATCTGCAACCAGTGTATGAAATAAATAGAATAAAATTTTGTGGATAAGTTAACAGCTTGGTTGCAAGAAGCATGCCATCTGACGGTGAATTAAATCATTAAGAAGAATCCAATCTATAAAAAGCATTCCTGTTCACGATAGAGTGATAATTTAACAGCCATAAAGTTCTTGATAGAAGTAGTCATCAGACTAATGAAATCTGCATTTCAGTAAAGGAACTTTAATAAACTTAAAAAAACTCTAACTACAGGGAAAAATATAAAGATTGAATTTCAATATTTCATTATGAGGCAATGGAATTAGACAGCTATTTGTTGAAAAGTAACTGGGAAGCCATTACCATCATCTATCTGAAAAGGATATTAATAAAAAAAGACCGCTTTAAAAGCAGTCTTTTTTATATTTTTATAAGTAAATGTATTATACTTTTTCTACTTGCATGTAGCTCAATTCCATTGGAGTTTTTCTACCGAAGATCAATACAGAAACTTCAATTTTCTTTTTGTCTTCAAGAATCTTCTCAACTGTACCATTGAATCCGTTGAAAGGTCCATCGATTACTTTAACGTTTTCACCTACGATATAAGGGATCTCAACATCGCTTGCAAATTCTGAAAGTTCATCCATTCTTCCAAGCATTCTGTTTACCTCTGATTTTCTCATTGGAACAGGATCACCACCTTTCGTTAAACTTAAGAAAGAGATAACTCCAGGGATATTTTTAATAACGTGAGGAATCTCTCCCATCAGGTCAGCTTCAATCATCAGGTAGCCAGGATAGTAAGGTCTTTCTTTAGGAACTTTTTTACCGTTTCTAATCTGGATAACCTTTTCCATAGGAATAACCACTTGAGTAACGTACTGCTCAAACCCTAAACGTTTGATTTCTGTCTCAATATAGTTTTTCACTTTATTTTCCTGTCCGCTGATTGCTTTCAGCACATACCATTTCAATTCGCTCATTATGGAAAATACTTAATTATTAATTGAACAAGTTGATTAGCATTCCTATTATGTTGCTGATTGCTTTTGAAAACAATTCATCAACTCCAAAGGTAAATAAAGCCAGAATAACTGTCGCAATAGTCACTACAATTGTAGAAGACTGAAGGTCAGCCCATTTTGGCCATTCAACTTTATGTCTGAATTCGTTATAAGAACCTTTTAAAAAATCGATAAATGAACTCATAATTTATATTTGCACGGGCACAAGGATTCGAACCCTGATCAACGGTTTTGGAGACCGGTATCCTACCATTGGACGATGCCCGTAGTTAAAAAAAGCTCCGTAAAAGAGTGTTCCTTACGGAAGCTTTTTTATATTGTTTTAGATGTGAATTAGTCGATGATTTCAGTTACCTGACCTGCACCTACTGTTCTACCACCTTCTCTGATCGCGAATCTAAGACCCTCGTTAAGAGCGATTGGCTGAAGTAATTCAACAGTGATTGTTAAGTTATCACCAGGCATTACCATTTCTACACCTTCTGGTAAGAAGATCTCACCTGTAACGTCAGTAGTTCTTACGTAGAACTGAGGACGGTACTTGTTGTGGAATGGAGTGTGACGTCCACCTTCTTCTTTAGAAAGGATATAAACCTCAGCTTTGAATTTTTTGTGTGGCTTAACTGAATCTTTCTTAGCGATAACCATACCTCTCTTGATGTCAGTTTTTTCAATACCTCTCAACAATAGACCTACGTTATCACCAGCTTCACCTCTGTCTAGGATTTTTCTGAACATCTCAACCCCTGTAATAGTAGAAGTTAATTTTTCATCACCCATACCTACGATATCAACTGGATCACCAGTGTTGATAACACCAGCCTCGATTCTACCAGTTGCTACAGTACCTCTACCTGTAATAGAGAATACGTCTTCGATTGGCATCAAGAATGGCTTATCCTGATCTCTAACAGGCTGCTCGATCCAAGTATCAACTGCATCCATCAATTCTTCAACAGTCTTAACCCACTTCTCGTCTCCGTTAAGAGCACCAAGAGCAGATCCCTGGATTACTGGAGAGTTATCTCCGTCATATTCGTAAGTAGATAATAAATCTCTAAGTTCAAGTTCAACAAGCTCTAAAAGCTCAGCATCATCCACCATATCAACTTTGTTCATGAAAACAACGATTCTTGGTACGTTTACCTGACGGCAAAGTAGGATGTGCTCTCTAGTTTGAGGCATTGGTCCATCAGTTGCAGCACATACTAAGATCGCTCCATCCATCTGAGCAGCACCAGTTACCATGTTCTTAACATAGTCGGCGTGACCTGGACAGTCAACGTGTGCATAGTGTCTGTTTTCAGTTTCGTACTCGATGTGAGCTGTATTAATAGTGATACCTCTTTCTTTTTCTTCTGGAGCAGAGTCAATAGCAGAGAAGTCTTTTTTCTCAGCAAGACCTTTGTTAGCTAATACACTACTGATAGCTGCAGTAAGTGTAGTTTTACCATGGTCAACGTGACCAATAGTACCAATGTTCAAGTGTGGTTTGTTACGATTAAACGTTTCCTTTGCCATGATTTAAAATTATTTATTTATTGTTTTTCAAATTTTCGGTGTGCAAATATAATGAATTTTTAAATACCAAAAACTTTTTATTAAAAAAACTTTCAATATTCTCATCCAGTGAAGGACAAACCTTATATTTCAACGTATTGAGACTGCAAATTTACACATTTTTCCGGATTGAAAAAATCCTTAGAAATGTTTTATTAAAAATAAGAACTATCTAGTTAATTATTAATACAATATACAAGAAAAAAAACTGATCATTCCGCTAGCAAATCCATTCTTACTTTTTTCTCGTACATATAAAAATAACAACTAAAAATTAATATTATGAGAAAACTACTACACATGTATTGGGCTCTGATAGCCATTACAACCCTGTTTTCATGTGATAATTCAGATGAAAACATGATGTCAGAAAATATACCTCAGGGTCCAGATCTTATGGTATATGGAATAACTTCCATGAATGAGCTGGTTTATTTTAATTCCAACAATCCAAAAACTTTCACCTCAAAAACAACGGTAACAGGTGTTGCCTCCGGAGAAAAATTGCTGAGCATAGATTTCAGACCTGCTACAGGAGAGTTATATGCTTTATCAAATGCAAGCAAATTATATATTATCAATGTATCCAATGCTTCAGCAAGAATGGTAGGTTCAACAGCATTTACTCCCTCAATATCAGGAGCAATTGCTTCTATTGATTTCAACCCTACTGTTGATAGAATTCGTTTAGTAAGTAACACCGGACAAAATCTGCGTTTACATCCGGAAACGGGAGCTGCTGCAGCTACGGATATCAATATCAACGGAACAGGAAACCCTTCCATAACAGGAATAGCCTACACCAACAGTAAAGCAGGGGCTGCCACTACTGTGTTATATGATATTGATCCGATGCTGGGAAAACTATACAAGCAAGATCCTCCCAATAATGGAACTTTAGTAGAGGTTGGAAATCTTGGAACGACTTTTACAGGACAATCTGCTTTTGACATCAAATATGATAACAGTACTGCTCTTTTAGCATTCAATGATAAATTACATGTTCTGGATCTGAATAATGGTAAAATAACTTCAATAGGATCTCTCCAGCAGGGAATCATTGATATTGCCATTCCTACAGAACCGGTAGCTTATGCCATTGACAATTCAAATAATCTTCAGATTTTCAATCCCAACAATCCTATGCCTGTTTCTAAAACAGTGGCCGGATTACAAAGCGGTGAGAGTATTTTAGGGATAGATTTCCGTCCTGCGAACGGACAATTGTATGCTTTGGGAAGCTCAAGCAGAATCTATACAATTAACTTAGGCACAGGTGCCGCTACTGCTGTGGGAGCATCTCCATTTTCTACCTTGCTTTCAGGCACCGATTTTGGTTTTGACTTCAATCCAACAGTTGACAGGATAAGAGTAGTAAGTAATACAGGACAAAATCTCCGTCTGAATCCTAACGATGGAACAATTGCTGCTGCAGATCTTACACTGAATCCGGGAAGTCCAATGATAAGTGCAGCGGCCTATACCAACAACTTTGCCGGAGCTACCTCAACTACCTTATTTGTGATTGATCATAATACTGATAAATTATATCAGCAAAACCCACCCAATAACGGAACTTTAGCTGAAACAGGTTCTTTGGGAATCAACATTACCAATGCTAATGGTTTTGATATTGGAAGTATGAGCCAAAAGGCTTACTTAATAGCATCTGTAGGTTTATCTACAAAAATTTACTCTATTAATACAATGACAGGAGCAGCCACTTCTGTTTCCGATTATCCCAATACCGTAAAAGCTTTTACACTGGGATTAGGATTTTAAACTCATTCTTTATTTCAATAATCGAGAAGCGCGGAAAACTTTGTTTTCCGCGCTTCTTACTAATATAAATGAAAGATAATTTAAATTTGACTGAGCTTTTTTGTCCTGTTAAAGATCCAGAAAATAACAGGAAAAATAAGCAGGGTAAGTACTGTAGCTGTAATCAGTCCTCCGATAATGACAATGGCCAAAGGTTTCTGAGACTCCGATCCGATTCCTGTAGACAAGGCTGCCGGCATAAGCCCGATGGAGGCCATCAATGCTGTCATGATAACAGGTCTCGTTCTGGATTTCACCCCATTTAATATCGCAGTATCGATATCCATCCCGTCTTTAACATTCTGATGGAACTCTGTGATAAGAATTACCCCGTTCTGGATGCAAATTCCGAGAAGAGCGATCATTCCTACTCCGGCAGAGATTCCAAAATTGATTCCGGTAACATGCAAAGCGATAATACCTCCAATCAGAGCAAAAGGTACGTTCGCCAATACCAGAAGAGAATCTTTCATATTGCCAAACAGGATAAACAACAGAAAGAAAATCATCAGAATACTCACTGGTACTACCTGTGTCAGCCTGTGTGAAGCACGCTGCTGATTTTCAAACTGACCTGTCCATCCTACGGAATAGCCGTCCGGAAGTTCAATCGTTTCCACTTTTTTCTGGGCATCCGCAATGGTGCTTCCCAAATCTCTGTCACGGATGGAGAATTTGACCCCGATATATCGTTTGATGTTGTCTCTGTAAATAAATGCGGCTCCGTTATCCTTAACAATGGTGCTTATTTCTTTTAACGGAATCTTTGCTCCATCCTGTGTAGGAACCATCAAAGCAGCAATATCGTTTTCATTGGTTCTGTACTCCTGTGAATAACGAAGACGGATCGGGAATTTTCTTTCCCCGTCGAACATTTCAGAAGCTGTTTTTCCTCCAAATGCCATTTCCAATACGGCTTGTGCATCCGCAGGCATTACTCCGTACGCAGCCATTTTATCTCTGTCCAGAACCACACTTACTTCCGGCTGGCCGATATTTTTAATAATTCCCGGATCTTTTACGCCTTGTACATCTTTAATCTTTAATAAAACTTCATGGGCTAATTTGTCCAGAGTTTCCAGGTTGTCACCGTAGATTTTAATTCCATTTTCAGCTTTAAAACCTGCCACGGCTTCAGCTACGTTATCGGAAATCGGTTGCGAATAGTTGAAGGTAATTCCCTGATAACTTCTAAGCTTTTTATCTATTTCATTGATCAGTTCATCATAAGTAATTTTACGTTTCCATTCTTCTCTTGGCTTGAGGTTTACGGCAAACTGTACGAAACCAAATCCGTTGGGGTCGGTTCCGTCATTACTTCTTCCCGTCTGTGCAAGAACATCTGTTACTTCAGAGAAGCTCATGATATCTTTCTTTAAAAGGTCAGCTGTTTTCAGAGATTCTTTTAAAGAGGAGCTCATCGGCATTTCTGCAGTGATCCACAATGATCCTTCATTCAACTGAGGCAGGAATTCTGTTCCAAGGAATTTACCAGAAAATAAAGTGACCGCTAAGAAGGAAATTGCCACAATCATACTTATTTTTTTATGCCTGAAGGTTAAATTGAAACCTTTCAAAACAATTCTGTCCCAGAAATTAACAAACGAGTTATTTTTTTCCCTTACGTTTTTATTTAAAAGGATATGAGAAAGAACAGGAACTAATGTTAATGTAAATATCAACGCTCCCATTAATGCAAATCCTAATGTAAATGCCAGAGGAGAGAACATTTTCCCTTCCACTTTCTGAAATGAGAAAATAGGAATCAGGGAGGTAATGATAATCAATTTCGAAAAGAAGATTGCTTTTCCCAATCCGGTTCCGGTCTGCTTAATCCAGCCTCCTTTTGCCAGTTTATTAAACTTCTCCATTCCGTACCGCTTCGCTTTGTGGTCGAGCATTACGAATAGTCCTTCCACCATGACGACGGCTCCATCTATGATGATCCCGAAGTCTACTGCACCTAACGAAAGTAGGTTGGCGCTCATCCCGGCCAGTTTTAAACATAAAAATGCAAACAGCAAGGATAGAGGAATGATGATGGAAACAATCAGAGTGGTTCTCCAGTCGGCCATAAAAATCAAAACGATTACTGTTACCAGTACAATTCCTTCAATAAGATTATGCATTACGGTATGCGTTGTAAAGTCCATCAGATTGTCACGGTCGTAGAAAGTCACCATTTTCACATCTTTCGGAAGGACTTTTTCGTTAAGTTCTTTAATTTTAGCCTTCACTCCTACCAGCACTTCCCTCGGATTCTCTCCTTTTCTCATGACAACGATTCCTTCCACCGTATCATCATGATGATTCAGGGCAGCCTGTCCTACTCTGGGCATAGAGCTTTCATGAACTTCGGCTACATTTTTTACCAAAACAGGATTTCCACTGTCATTCTGAATGGTAATATTTCCGATATCTGCTACAGATTTCACCAAACCAATTCCTCTTACCACATAAGCCTGACCGTTTTTTTCAATAACATCTCCTCCTACATTCAGGTTACTTTTGGTGACAGCATCATACACCTGAAGCGGCGTCAGATTGTATTTATCCAATGCCCTCGGATCGATACTTAATTCAAAGACTTTATCCTGTCCTCCGAAAACATTGATATCCGCAACCCCTGGAACTCCTCTTAGTGCACGGTCTATCACCCAATTCTGCAGGGTAAGCAATGCACGGGAATCTTTTGTTTTACTTTCCAGCGTATATCTGAAAATCTCACCGGTTGGCCCGTAGGGTGGCTGTACTTCGGGATCTACCTCATCAGGAAGGCTAATGGTTCTTAATTGGTTATTGACCTGATTTCTGGCAAAAGTATCATCCACCCCGTCGTCAAACAGAATTTTAACAATAGAAAGCCCAAACATGGTGGTACTTCTTACACTTGTTTTCTTCTGAACCGGGCTCATCGCCAATTCGATGGGTGTAGTGACAAAACGTTCTACTTCTTCTGCACTACGTCCATTCCATTGGGTGATGATGACAATCTGGGTATTGGTTACATCCGGAAAAGCTTCAATAGGCATATTTTTGAAACTTATAAAACCGGAGATGGCTAAAATCGCTACCCAGATAAAGGTAAATGCTTTATTTTTTAATGAAAAAGCGATTATATTTTTTATGAATTTATTCATGATAGATACATTGATGACCTAAAAAAGCCGTTAAAGAAAAAAGTACATATTCCTACTGGTTTCATAAGACTAGCTGTTCAGCGAACGGTAGATCAGCAGCTGATTGTTGGTAATCACTTCTTCTCCTTCTTTCAGACCGTCTGCAATATAGGTGACATCACCTACCTGCTTTAATACTTTGACTTCTCTGATCTTTACATCTGTTCTGGATTTAAAAATCACTACAAAACTTTTATTATCATCAAAAATCACAGCTTTGGATGGAACGGTAAGTGTAGCGTTGCTTTCCAGGCTGGAAACTTTTATCGTGGCTTTACTCTCCGGGATCAAAAGTCCGTTGGCATTGTCCAATACTACTCTTGCCTGCATGGCATTAGTTTGCGGATCAATAATTTTGAATATTTTATCAATTTTTCCGTCAAAAACTTTGTCCGGATATGAAAGAGTGGATACCTGAGCCTTCATCCCCAGGTTTATTTTATCAATATCAGATTCGTTGACATTCATAATTGCCCATACATTGGTAGTATTGGCCACATCAAAAATATTATCGCTTCTGTCACTTCGCAGCTGCATATCTTTATTGATACTTTTCTGAACAATATAACCGCTGATAGGTGCTACAACACTGTATATATTTCCGGTCTTCACATTATAAACCGTACTTACTGCTGCCGCTCTCTGCAACTGATCTTCTGCTTTTTGTAACTGGCTTTTAGCTTCCAGGACATCTCTTTCTGTATTAAGCTTTCCTTCATAGAGTTCTTTTGCAACACGAAGGTTATTTTTTGCTACTACAAGATCTGTTTTTGCATCACTTACATCCTTCTGAATTTCTGCAAGCTCAGTACTTCTGATAGTGGCTAAAACCTGTCCTTTTCTTACATAGTCACCCAATTCTACATTAACACTCATTACATTTCCTCCTACCAAAGGGTAAACATCTATATAACTGTTTTTGTCTGCTGAGATTTTTCCGTAAAAGCTGTACTCATCTTCTATATTTCTTTTTTCAACTTTTGCCAGGGAAATAGAATTCAGCATCGTGTTACTGAGCTCGAATCCTTTTTTTACATGAATATTTTTCTCTTCTTCTTTTTTTGAACAGGCTATTAATGAAATAACCATTAATAAAGGGATAATATATGTTTTCATCATTTTAATAGAAGATTTTCGTTTGTACTAGTTGATTAAGCTGTTCTGCCGACTGCATGATTTCATTTTTCATATCATAGATCTGAAGGGCTGTCTCCCTGTAGCTATCCATGAAGTCTGTGAATTCAATCAGGTTGACATTTCCTTTTCTGAAATTGTTCAGCATTCCGTTGTAAACAAGTTCCATATTCTGAAGGTCTGTAGTTTTTACATCCAGAAGCTGATCATATTGTGCCTTCCAGGTTTTGTATGCCGATTGAACTTTAGTTTCCAGAGTCAGTTTTTGAAAATCTGCATTTTTCTGATTCTGCTGGATGGCATAATTTGCTTTTACTACATTTCCCTGATTGGCTTTCCATAATGGCAAAGGAATTCCCAGGGTCAGATTCGCTTCGTTATTAAAAGTTCCTCCTGCCTGATCCCATGCCGCACCGACGGTAACATCCGGTACATTCAATGATTTCTGCCACTGGGCATACAACTTACTGTTATCAATAAGTTTCAAATTATATCGGTAATCTGCGTTATTTTCCAGGGCTTTGCTTTTCAGTTCTTCTTCATTACCGAAAGGCTGTGCTGCAAGAGCTTCTTTAGCTTCGGTTTCAGACATCGTAGGCTCTATCTCTTCTGTAACTCCTGTCAGAACTTTCAGATTCTGTTCAAAATCAAGAATGTTTTTATTAATCTCCAGCTTATCATGATTCAGCTGGATGACTATGCTCTGTAATCTGACAGCATCTTTAAGGGAAACATTTCCTTTGGCCGACTGTACACGGTAAGCATCCAGGAGATCATTCATATACCCCAGTTGTCTGTTGGTATTTTCCAGTTTTAGTTTTTCATAATAAAGATTGAAATAGGCAGAGCGCAGCTGAGATCTTAAATCTACCAGTAATTGTGAAAACTGAAGCTGGGCCAGTTCTTTATTGGATCTGGCAAAAGCAATTTCATTTTTCTTTTTACCGCCCATATAAATCAATTGGGTAATCCCTGCTCCCTTAGAATGTCCTACATCAAAAAATTTTTTGTCCTGCGGATTATAAGCATTAAACTGTCCGCTTAATTGAGGTAATTCCCAGATTTTAGCCTGCAGAATATCTGCATCAGCCATATTGATGTTGTATTGTTCGGCGAGCAGCTGGAGGTTGTTCTTCTGAAAGGCTTCTTCGCATTCCAAAAGAGACATCTGCTGTTGTGCCGCCATGAATGAGGAAACGGCGAGGCACAGCACTGCAATTCTGTTCATTATTTTTCTTTTTAAATTACAAAATTGCTCTGATGCTATTAAAAGAAACTTAAATGACGCTTAAAAAAATATTAAAATAGGCATGAACAGGCTGCTTATACCATAAAACACCAAACAAAATCAGTATTTTTTTCCCCCACCATTGAATTTATATTAAAAATCTCAATCGGGAGTTTAACAAAAAAAGCAACTGTTTTCGTATCAGTTGCTTTTTTTTATTTTTTAAAAAATAATGTAAACTTATTCATGTAATCTTCAGGTGAAGAGTATACAATATCTGCATCATGATATTCCAGAATCCTTTTGACAATTCTGAGCCCCAATCCTGATCCTGCTATATTCTGTGCATTATTTCCTCTGGTGAAAGCTTCAAACAGTTTAGCTTGCTCATTTTCAGAAATAGTATTACCATGAGAAATAACTTCCACAGAAAGGTTATCGTTGGTTTCAGTAATCAAAACATTTACTTCTGTATTATCTGAATACACTGCCGCATTTTTAAACAAGTTGATAAATACAATGACCAATAGTGACTGAATTCCTTTTATAGTCAGAAAAGCATTTTCAAAACTATCTTCATTGATCAGAAAATCCAGCTTAAGTTGTGGATAACTTTTCTCCACCGCTTCGAAAGCTTCAAAGATGACTTCATCAATTCTTACTTCCTCATAAATGCTCTGAATATTTTCTTTATCGAATTTTGTCAGCAGCAGAAGAGAGTTTGTCAGGTCTGATAGTTGATATATATCCCTCTGGATCTGCTTTAAAGAAGATAGTGTTTCCGGAGAATGCTCTTCAAACTTAATAAGATTCTCCAGCTGAAACGCCATTCTGGTGATAGGTGTTCTGATCTCATGCGAAGCACTGGCGGTAAAATCCTTTTGCGACTGAAATACATCATCCAGCCTTCCAATCATGGTATTAAAGGATTTGGCAAGAACACTTACTTCATCATTGGATTGTTCTACCGGGATTTGTTTGGTTAATTTATGAGCAGTAACTTCAGAAATTTCTTTGTTCAGGTCTTCCAGAGGTCGCAGAAACTTTTCCACAAAATAATAGCTGAAGAAACCAATAAGCATGGTACTCATCACATAAGCTGTGATCAAAAGATATTTAAGATACCCCAATTTGGATTTTCCGTTGGTATCAAAAGCACTGGTAAGGATATAATAGTTTTCTCCGTTGATATTCCTGAGCGCGGCATAGATTTCCGGAACCGTTTTTTCTGTATAGATGATCTTTTTTTTATCCAGTTCTTTAAGCATAGCACTATCCCAGATAACATTCCGGTCTTTGATTGTACTGTAGATCAATTCTTTCTTTTCGTTGAAAATTAAAATCTTTTCATTCAAAAGAATGTTATCTGAATTTTCATTAAAGAAAACGGGTGCTTCTTCTTCAAAGTCTTTGGATTTTGAAATGAAATGGGAAGTGAATTCGAGCCTCTGCCTGAATCTTTCTTTAAACTCATCTCTTCTGAAATCGTTAAAAGATAAATAAATGACCGCCATCACCATTCCAAATAGTAATGAAAAGGCGATGCTTATCGTCAAAGCTATCTTTCTCTTTAAAGACATTTACAATGGGCTTAGATAGTATCCAAAACCTGAACGGGTGTGGATCAGTTTTATTTTAAAATCTTTATCAATCTTCTTCCTCAGGAAATTGATATAAACTTCTACAGTGTTGGTATTCGTATTAAAATTGTGTTCCCACACATGTTCTGTAATCTGTTGCTTGGAAACGGTTCTTCCCTGCGCTTCGGCAAGATAAACCAGCAGCTGGAATTCTTTCAAGGTAAGGGTTATTTCATTTCCTCCACGATACACCTTCTGTTCTGTTTTGTTGATAATAAGATCATCAATTCTTAGAATATCCTGATCGGAATTATCAGAAGGCGCTTTTCTCCTTAGCAGCGAATTGATTCTCAGTAAAAGTTCTTCAAACTGGAAGGGCTTTACAAGATAATCATCAGCCAGCCTGGTGAAGGCATCTTTTTTATCAGAGATGTCTCCATAGGCAGAAATGATAATGATGGGAGTATTCTTATCAAAAGAACGGATCGTCTGACAGACATCAAGCCCATTTATTTTAGGGACATTAATATCGAGTAAATAAAGATCATACGTACTATTTTTTATCTGGCGGAGAAAGGTTTCCCCGTCATAGATCTTATCACAGTTAAAATTATTTGATTCTAAAAATCTGCAAAGTTCTGCAGACAGAATGAGATCATCTTCCAATAAAAGAATATTCATCAAAAATTTATTTTACACGAATTTAACGAAAATTTTATGATTGTGATTGTAAAGATGAAGTAAAATTCATGACCTATCTTAATTGATCTGTAAAAATTTCAGTTGAAATGTTAAGATGAATCAATGAGTATTTTATCTAATCAGGTGTTTAACGATAATATATCTTTAGGAACAAAATTGGGTTGCCTTTATTTTCTAACCTAAAATTTGGGCATAAAAAAATCCCGAAGAAATTCGGGAAAATCGAGAGCCAACTACGGGACTTGAACCCGTGACCTCTTCCTTACCAAGGAAGCACTCTACCGCTGAGCTAAGTCGGCATCAACTAAAAAAATCACACTAAGTAGCGTGATTTTCTGTTGAGCGGAAGACGGGGGTCGAACCCGCGACATTCAGCTTGGAAGGCTGACGCTCTACCAACTGAGCTACTTCCGCAATTTTGTTTCCAAAATTATTGGTAAACGCTGTGCAAAACTAAGAAAACTTATCTAATCTTGCAAGTTTTTTTTATAATATAAAATGTGGGGAGAGCAGGATTCGAACCTACGAAGCCGAAGCAACTGAGTTACAGTCAGTCCCATTTAGCCACTCTGGAATCTCCCCAGATATTTTATATTAAAATGAGCCTCCAGAGGGATTCGAACCCACGACCCCGAGATTACAAATCACGTGCTCTGGCCAACTGAGCTATGGAGGCATTTTAATAAAAAACTGAAACTGATCGAGAAACTCTACTCTACACATTTCAGTGTTAAAAAAATAACTCTTATTGAGGTATTTTTTTGAGCGGAAGACGGGGGTCGAACCCGCGACATTCAGCTTGGAAGGCTGACGCTCTACCAACTGAGCTACTTCCGCAATTTTGTTTCCAAAACTATTGGTAAACGCTGTGCAAAACTAAGAAAACTTATTTAATCTTGCAAGTTTTTTTTATAAAAATATAAAGTGGGGAGAGCAGGATTCGAACCTACGAAGCCGAAGCAACTGAGTTACAGTCAGTCCCATTTAGCCACTCTGGAATCTCCCCAAAAGTTTATATTTTATGAGCCTCCAGAGGGATTCGAACCCACGACCCCGAGATTACAAATCACGTGCTCTGGCCAACTGAGCTATGGAGGCAAATATAAAAAAGAATTCAAAAGATCGCTGTTCCTTTTTTGCGAGTGCAAATATAGAACGGATTTTTTGAATTCTCAAATATTTTATAAACTTTTTTTAACTTTTTTTTCTAAGCCATTTCTTTTTTCTTGATTAGTAGCTTTTTAGCAGTATCAACGCAAAGGTCCAAACTTTCTTCAAAACTGGTGGATGTCTTCTTTACTACGATATCGTCTCCCGGAACAGCTAAAATAATCTCAGCAGTTTTATTCGCTTTATCAGCATTATTTTCAACTTTCAAAAATACCTTACACTCCTGAATCTTGTCATAGAAGGTATCCAATTTGCTTACTTTTTTGTCGATGTGTGATTCTAGTGGTTCGTGTGGAGTTAAACCAATTGATTGTACTGAAATCTTCATAATTCTTCTTTTTTTGATGCTCGAGGGTGAGCCTGATTAAACACTTTTTTCAATTGTTCAATATTAGCATTCGTATAGACTTGAGTACTGGCAAGACTGGAATGCCCTAATATTTTTTTCACTTTGGAGATCTCCGCCCCATTATCCAAAACGTGAGTAGCAAAGCTATGCCGAAGGATGTGAGGACTTTTTTTTTCTTTCGTTGTTACAAGACTAAGGTACTTATTAACTACCACATAAACAAATTTTTCGTTGAGTTTTTTCCCTTTCTTATTCACGAAAAAATATGATTTAAATTCTGTCTGCGGATTTCTAATTTCCAGATAACTTTTAAGGAGTTCAGACAGTTCATCGGAAATGGGAATTACCCTTTCTTTATTCCCTTTTCCTATTACTTTTAATTCATTTTGATATAAGTCAACATTCTCAAATATCAGGCCACAAAGTTCCGCTTTACGCATTCCTGTCTGATAAAGAACTTCCATAATACATTTTTCAAGCACATCATGTACCTGTTCAAAGATTCTTTCATTCAGATCCTGCATTTCCTCTTTAGATATAGGAATCTGTTTTTCAGGGTAAAACTTCAGGGAAGAAATTCCTTCGGTGGGAGAAACTTTAATCTCCCCTATTTTTAAAAGAAAAAGATAAAAACTGCGGAGAGAAGATAATTTTCTGTTGATACTTCTTTTGGAAATGTCATTTTCACTCAGTTCAACAATAAAATTTCGGATAATCTTTTTGTCTGCCGTGGCTACATTGTCAGAAGATTCTGTTCGGAGGAAGAAATGGGAAAAGTCTTCAAGGTCTTTTTTGTAGCTTGTGATGGTATGAGGAGAATATCTTTTTTCGAATTGTAAGTATTCTAAAAACTTTTCCAGCATCATAGGTATAAAAATAAAAATTCACTCCTCAAATATAAGAATTTAAGAAGTGAATTAATATATGGTTAAGAAAAAATCTTAAGCCTGCTCTTCTTTGCTAAGCGCTCTTTGTTTGTAAGCCGCTTTTAGTCTAGCTTGTCTCAAAGTTACAGAAGGCTTAATAAACTGTTGTCTAGATCTTAATTGACGAACAGTTCCTGTTTTATCAAATTTTCTCTTGTATTTTTTTAAAGCTCTGTCGATGGATTCACCATCTTTTACTGGAATTATTAACATATTTTACATCTCATTTTGGATTGCAAAACTAGACAATTTTTATGAGAACACAAAATATATTGCAATAAACAATCACTACTCCACCCTATGACCGTTAAAAAACTCCGTATTAAAGCCTGTTAACAAACAATAAATTTTTATCCACAATGATTGGATATTCAATTCTTAATACCTCGGGTTACTCATTTTATTTCCTAATTTCTATTAAAACCATCTATATTAATGAAATGTAAACAAAAAGCATTATCTTTGCATTCACTTTATTCATGGGGTTGACTGGTTTCGACAGCAAGACCAATGGGTAAGTAAGCATGCAGAGAACCGTAGCGCGATCTCTATAATCCCTTGCTACAAAATTTTAACTGGCAACGAAGAGTTCGCTCTTGCAGCTTAATATCGAAGTATAGTAGATCAAGCGTTTTCCCGAAGATTTCAGTAGGGAAGCAAGATATTCCACAAATGCTCTGTTCTGCGGCGTTTGATCCTGGGATATAGGAATGCGGAAATAAGGCTTTAGAAGCTTTGACTAAAGTTCGAAAAATTCAGAAGATAAGCTGGTAGTTGGGTGTCTATCCTCTGCTTCCAGTCGAAAACCAATGGTAGAATAAGCATGTAGAAAGCTTATGTATTGCTTGTTTGGACGAGGGTTCGAATCCCTCCAACTCCACTTTTTAAGCTAAAGAGAATTTGTAAATTATTGATTTTTAAATAATTACATTTTCTCTTTTTTTGTTTTTGTTCCCCAAATTATTCCCAAACGTTTTATATTGTCTTCTGATTGACGGAATACAATTTAATTATAAATACCAATCTATTATTAACCATAAATGCCGATGAGCAAAGAATCATAGCACATTCAAATCTGCAGGAAACATACAGAATCCTTGATTTCAAATCCTACTTAAACACCCTAATCGGGAAAATTTGAAGAGAAAAAAAATGACTTCAACCCAGCAACAAAATATTATACGGCAGGTTTTGTCGCCTTGCAGATATAATTTTTTTCAGGAATTATTTACAAAACAAAAAATCAATAAATTAGCAACTTTAATAAAAATAATTTTGATGAAAAAACTTAATCTTTTAATGCTTTTGGCATTAACCCTCCTTATGTTCGGCTGTAGAACTGAACTTTCAAATGACATTGAAAACAATGCTACTCAATCAGATTTCAGGAAAACTATTAAACTAAAAGAAGCTTTAGCTTTCAAAAATTATCTTACTGAGATAAAAAACAACCCTTCAAATTTTTACAGCAAAAACGAAGATTTTTTCTCTTCATTATCAGATGATGCAACTGTAACAGTAATTACACAAAATAATGTTACTTCATACAGCACGGTAGTAAGACATTTAGAAAGATCATCAGATGTTTTAGTATATAGTGTTGATAATGAAAATAAAAGTATAGGGTTTACAGCAAAATATAAACCTGCTGATTTAACAAAAAATATCAGATTGATAATTTCACAGGAACTGTTGAATACACCTCTATGGACGGTAGACCAATGGGAACTAAACAACTCTCGAATGGCACGCCACTTCCTGATAAAGCAATAGGAGCAAAAACATTTGCAAATAAGATAGACTGCTCATTAAGCATTAGGCTTATAGAGGTAAACTGTAATGGTGACAATCATTCTCCGTCTCAGTATGCACAATGTGTTGCAAGTGAAAAGCCTTATTACGTTGTAGAAATTACAGAGGTTTGTCCAAGTGGAGGACAGCCACCAAAAGGATTTCCAAATATGGGATTCTATGATGGTGGTGGTGACAGTGGTGGCAGCACTACATCTAGTGAAATGTCAATCCAGGACAGCTTTAATTATATGTTGAACGAAGCTGGATTTCCAGAACTATCTTCTAATGAGTATACCTATATTCAAAACAACCAATACATAGGTGGGCAATTACTTTCTTATTTCTATAATAATTTAAATCAGAATAATACACAATTGCTACATTGGAGCATTAGCTATTTTAATAGTTTGGGAAGTTTGGGAACAAACACAATTACTATATGGAAAGAATTTGAATCACAGTTAAATTTTGCTCAACAATTTTTTGCAAATAATCCCAACACTTCTTGGGAAAAGTTTGAAAATTGGTTTTTAACAAAGTCTGAAGGACCTGACGGAGAGCCTGTTGATAATCTTGATGATATCCTCAATACCATACAGTATCAGAATAAACAAATGCCAACATATTCTCAATTCGTAGGAGCTTTTCCAAAATTAGAATACCCAGGATATCCAGGCTATTTTAAGCAAATGCCAGCTTCTCAAATCTACCCCATGGTAGGTGGGAACCTCGAGTATTTATATAATAGCTCAGGTAAGGATATCGGTCCATATAGAAATGCATGTACTGTGAGATTTTCATTAGCAATGAATAGATTAGGATTTTACATACCTAACAATTCACTGAGCAGAAAGGGAGCAGATGAAAATGGACAACCTCGATATTATTATTTACAAGCAAAAACAGCAGGAGATTTTATGTCAAAAACATTTGGAAGTCCAACTCATATATTAGAAGGTACAGATGCTAATAATCCTGATAAAGTGGCAAAGTTTTTGGAAGGTAAAACTGGAATATATGTTATTGTTAATAATAATTCAACTACTGCTGGATATACAGGACATGTTGATTTAATCCAAAATGGACATATACCTGGGGGAGCAAATGCCAATAATGTTCCTGGCGGGATTAAATCAATCAGAATTTGGGAATTTAAACCTTAAAGTTAATTTAAAAATAAAAAAAATGAAAAAGATATTTTTAAGTCTTATCATCCTGACTTCTTGTGGAGTGCAATCTCAAGAAAATTATTTAGAGGAAAAGAAAGAAGCAATTCAACTTATAAAAAAATTAGATTCTTTATATTTAAGCAAGGATGAAAAAGTAAATTCTTTATTTGCAAATAATATTCAGTGCAGTATTTGTGAGATTGAAAATGGATATGATAATCAATACATAATAGAAAACAAAAAATTCGTCCAAAATAATCTTCAAGAAGTAATAAAGTTACTAGATTATGAATTATTGAAAAATTCTAATTCAACTTTTACTAAACAAGGAACTAATTTTGTTTTATCATATTCAACAGCTAATCCCAATAAAAAAACAGAATTTGAAGGGGCATCTGCTATAGTTACATTAAAAAAAGAAAATGGAAATTTAAAAATATCTTCTATAGAAACTATACCCTAAGATTTAATTACAAATTTCTTTTAAGATAATATAAAAGTCTTTAAGCTAAATAAAAAATGGTTGGTTTACCACAGACAGGTAAAGCCAATCATTTTATTTTAAGCAACTTTGAAAAATTCATCACTACTCCATAGTGCTGAATGATTCAATTCATAGCAATATCTGGCGTTCAAGTATATTTTCAAAAATTTCTCTAACTTGCTCCTGCCTTTCAAGAATTCCATACTGCTCTTTTAAATCAGGAACGTTAGATAACAGATAAACTTTCACTTAAATCAAGATATTAATCTCTTAAAAAATTGATCAGTATAATCAAATATAAAGTTCTGCTTCTTCATTCATCATTTACACCAAATATAAACCACTGAAAACGAAAAGACTAAAACCAAACAACCCAAAATAAAAGCTTCTGGTCCACAAAAAAGACTAAAAAAATGTTTTATCGTAAAGAATTTTATATATTTGCACCATCTAACAATTAAAAAAATAATTTACTATGTCAGACATTGCATCAAGAGTAAAAGCTATCATCGCTGATAAGCTTGACGTTGAAGAAACAGAAGTAACTCCTGAAGCTAGCTTCACTAACGATTTAGGAGCTGATTCACTAGATACAGTTGAGTTAATCATGGAATTTGAAAAAGAATTTAACATTCAGATCCCTGATGACCAAGCTGAAAAAATTACTACTGTAGGACACGCTATCGCTTACATCGAAGAAGTAGTAAATAAATAATATTCTTCAACAAAAAAGAAATTAAACAAAGTTTATGGAATTAAAAAGAGTAGTTGTAACCGGATTTGGAGCAATAACACCAATAGGAAATAATGCAAAAGAATACTGGGAAAATCTTGTGAAAGGTGAGAGCGGTGCCGCTCCGATTACTCTTTTTGATGCCACAAACTTTAAAACAAAGTTCGCTTGCGAGGTAAAAAATTTCGATCCGTTACAGCATTTCGATAAGAAAGAGGCTAAAAAAATGGACAGAAATACTCAATTGGGACTTGTTGCTGCACGAGAAGCAGTAGCGCATTCCGGAATTATTGAAGACAATGTAGATAAAAACAGAGTTGGTGTAATCTGGGGTTCTGGAATCGGAGGATTAGAGACTTTTGAAACTGAAGTGTTAGGATGGGCCAATACGGAAATTCCGAGATTTAACCCTTTCTTTATCCCAAAAATGATTGCGGATATCACTCCAGGGCATATCTCAATTGAATACGGTTTCCACGGACCAAACTATACTACTGTATCTGCATGTGCATCTTCAGCAAATGCTATAATTGATTCCAAAATGCTGATCCAATTAGGAAAAGCAGACGTGATTGTGTGCGGAGGCTCTGAAGCAGCCGTTACAGCAAGTGGTGTCGGTGGATTCAACGCAATGATGGCACTTTCTACAAGAAATGACGATCCTAAAACGGCTTCAAGACCTTTTGACAAAGACAGAGATGGATTTGTATTAGGAGAAGGCGCAGGTTGTATCGTTCTTGAAGAATATGAGCACGCTGTAAAACGTGGTGCTACAATTTATGCAGAATTACTAGGAGGAGGTCTGAGTGCTGATGCACATCACATGACTGCTCCACATCCTGAAGGCCTTGGCGCTTATCTGGTAATGAAAAGTTGTTTGGAAGACGCAGGTTTAACTGCTGATGAAGTAGATCATATCAACATGCATGGTACCTCTACTCCATTAGGAGACATCGCAGAATCCAATGCAATTTCGAAATTATTAGGCGAACATGCTTATGACATTCAGATTAATTCTACAAAATCAATGACTGGTCACCTTTTAGGTGCTGCAGGTGTTATTGAAGCTATCGCTGCATTGGGAACTATTATTCATGGTACTGTTCCTCCAACCATCAACCATTTTACTGATGATGAAAATATTGACAGCCGTCTAAACTTTACGTTTAACACAGCTGTGAAGAAAGATGTAAAAGTAGCCATGAGCAATACTTTTGGATTTGGCGGGCATAATGCTTGCGTTCTATTTAAGAAAATCTAAATTCAATGAATGGAGTTACAGAAATACTTTTCTAAATTCCTTCTCAAAAAAAGAAAAAGACAATTAACGGAGAGAGAATATTTTCTCAGTACCGAGCTTAGAAAAGTATTGGGTACAGAGGTACAGAATATAGCTCTTTACCGCGAAGCTTTTTCTTTAAAAAATTCTTCTAAAAATCAAGACAGCAATTACGAAAGGCTTGAATTTTTGGGAGATTCTGTTTTGGGTACAATTATTTCTTGTCATTTGTTCCAGACTTATCCTCAGGCTAACGAGGGATACCTGACACAAATGAAATCTAAGATTGTTAATAGGAAAAACCTCAATAAATTAGGAGAAGATCTCAAGCTTACCAGCCTTTTGCAAAAGCAAAACAGCTCATCAGCTTTGGGGGAAAATATCTCTGGAAATTTGTTCGAAGCCTTAATCGGTGCCGTTTATTTAGACTTCCATTATGATGCCTGCAAGAGGATTATTCTGGAAAAATTGCTGACCCCTTCCGAGATCAATAAACTTGAAAACAAAATTGTAAGTTATAAAGGTCTCCTTCTTGAATGGAGTCAAAAGAAGAAGGTCAACATAAAGTACGAAACCTGCGAGGAGATACAGGCTAATAAATCTGTCGTATTCAGGTGCCATGTATGGCTGGGAGAGGAAAAAATTGCTAATGCAACAGAGACTTCCAAGAAGAAAGCAGAGGAAAAAGCAGCACAGAGGGCATTTTATATTTTAAACAAAAAAGAAAATATACTTGGAAATTCAAAAACTTTATGATCTTGATGATATAGAATTTGAAGATATTGCCATAGGATTGGTAAGATTAGCCAAAGATGTACCTGCTCACGAGTTTTTCTACAAAATAAATCAAAAAAACAACCTCAATTTTTCAAGAAAGAAAGATCTTGTCTTTCACGGGGGATATTATGATTATTTTTTCCCAAGATTTGAAGCCTATCATAAGTATACAAAGACTTGTTTTACCTTCATTTCCAATAAATCTTCTGAAAGTAAGCAAAAAAAAATTCAGACAGAACTCTTTACAGAAGAAGAAAACATTAAATTTTTATTAAATAATCAGGTAGATGTGGAATATATTCTGCATAGTTCGGAACAGTTTCCTGATTTTTCCGTAATTTTGCTCCCTGAAAATCTTGTGTTTCCAATTCAAGATTATACATTGAGTTCTGAAGAGGAACTTTATCAAATTATCCAGTATTATGAATAAGTATTTAAAGAAGACAAAAATTATCGCAACACTAGGCCCTGCTTCATCGTCGAAGGAAGTAATGTTAGATTTAATGAAAGCGGGTGTTGATATTTTCAGAATAAATTTTTCACATGCAGATTACGACTTAGTTCGAAAAAATATTGAAATAATTAGAGAGCTAAACAATGAGTATGGTTATTCTGTAGGAATCTTGGGAGATCTTCAGGGTCCTAAGCTGAGAGTGGGAGTTGTAAAGGAAGGATCTTATCTGAATCCAGGTGATATTCTAACTTTCACCAATGAAAAGATGGAGGGAGATTCCACTAAAGTGTACATGACGTACCAACAGTTTCCACAGGATGTAAAAGTGGGAGAAAGAATCCTTATTGATGATGGGAAACTAATGTTGGAGGTTATTGAAACCAATGAAAAGGATACTGTAAAGGCAAAAACTATTCAGGGAGGTCCGTTAAGTTCTAAAAAAGGAGTTAATCTACCTAATACAAATGTTTCTCTTCCTGCATTAACAGAAAAAGATATTCAGGATGCTAATTTCATGCTTGACATGGAAGTTGACTGGATTGCTTTATCATTCGTGCGCCATGCTCAGGATATTATCGACTTGAAGGAGCTTATCAAAGCCCATCCAAACGGTAAATTCAAAACTCCGATTATTGCGAAGATTGAAAAACCTGAAGGGGTAAAAAATATTGAGGAAATCCTTCTTGAATGTGACGGATTAATGGTAGCTCGTGGAGATCTTGGAGTAGAAGTTCCAATGGAAGAAGTTCCTGCGATCCAGAAAAACCTGGTAGAAAAAGCAAGATTTTACTCCAAGCCGGTAATCATTGCCACTCAGATGATGGAAACAATGATCAACAGCTTAACACCAACAAGAGCGGAAGTAAATGACGTAGCCAACTCTGTATTGGATGGAGCTGATGCTGTAATGCTTTCCGGAGAAACTTCAGTAGGTAGATATCCGGTACAGGTTGTGGAAAACATGGCTAAAATTGTAAAGAATATCGAAACAACTCATTTCTACCAACACAAAAATGAGCCTATCGAGAAAGATTATAACTGTATCGATGAAAGATTCATTACCAACAGGGTTTGTCTTGCAGCAGTAAGAATCGCTAAAACAACAAACGTTTCTGCAATTGTAACACTTACTCACTCTGGGTACACCGCATTCCAGCTTGCAGCCCACAGACCAAATTCTCACATCATCGTATACAGTGGTAACAGAAGAGTTATTACGATGCTGAACCTTCTTTGGGGTGTTCATGCTTATTACTATGATATGAAGAAATCTACGGATGAAACGATCATTCAGGTAAATATGTTAACGCACAACTATGGTTATATCGAGACCGGAGACTTTGTAATCAACATCAATGCTACTCCATCGTATGAAGGTGGAAAAACAAATACATTGAGACTGACTACGGTATAAGCAATAAGCAATAAGCAATAAGCAATAAGCAATAAGCAAAATTACTTTTTGCAAAAGCATAAAAAAATCCCGGAAATTAATTTCCGGGATTTTCATTTTTATATGTGATAATTTGTCATTCTGAACGAAACGGAGTGAAGTGAAGAATCTCTGAGATTCCTCAGTTCCCCGGAATGACATTGTACAGATCTTAGTTACCAACAATGGTCTTTGCCGTTACAAACTCTTTTAAAGCTAATAGAGACAACTCTGTTCCATATCCGGAAGCTTTTGATCCTCCGAATGGAAAGCGTGGATCAGAGCTCGTCATGCGATTGATATTAACTGTTCCTGATTCAAGGTTTTCAATGAAATATAGCTGACGGTCTTTATTTTCAGTCCATACCGAATTGGAAAGCCCGAAAGGAATATCATTGGCCATCTGTAAAGCTTCTTCCTCATTTTTTGCAATCATAACCATACCCAGAGGCCCGAAAAGCTCTTCTTTTAAAATAGGATTTCCTTCCTGAACTCTTATTAAACCAGGTTTAAATTCATTTTCAGAAATTCTTTCCAGAGGAATGATGATTTCAGCACCATTTTCCAATGCTCTGTTGAACTGCGCTTCCAATTCATCAGCAAGATCTGGTCTTGCCATTCCTGCCAGTTTAGTTTCTTTATCTAATGGATCACCAATTTCATATTTTTTGTATTCTTCAATGAAAACAGGTAAAAATTGGTCTTCAATCTTTTCATCAATGATAAATCTTTTTGCTGCAGTACAGGTTTGTCCGCAGTTTTGAAGTCTGGATTTTGCTCCTGCTTTTGCGGCTGCTTCAAGATCTGCATCATCAAAAATGATAAAAGCATCACTTCCGCCTAATTCAAGTAAAGATTTTTTAATATTTAAACCCGCAATGGAAGCTACTTCTCCTCCGGCTTTTCCACTGCCTGTAAGGCTTACTCCTTTTACAGCATCATGTTCAAGAATTTCCTTTACAGCTTTATGCCCTACTTCAAGATTCTGAAAAATACCTTCCGGAAAACCTGCCTGTAGAAGAACTTCTTCAATGGCATTTCCACTTCCGAAACAAATTGAAGCATGTTTCAAAACAATTGTATTTCCAGCTAAAATGGCAGGCGTAGCAAATCTCAATACCTGCCAGAAAGGAAAGTTCCATGGCATAACCCCTAAGATTACTCCTTTCGGGGCATAATGAACTTCAGAATAAGCAAACTCGGATTCAACTTTTTCTGGTTTTAATATATTTTCAGCAGTGGCATAATAATTCATCATTAAAGCACACTTTTCCACTTCAGCAATAGATTCTGAAATGGGTTTATTCATTTCTGTAGTAATTATTTTCCCAAATTTCTCCGAATTATTCTTTAAAATTTCCGCTGCTTTTGCAATTAACTTCTGCCTTTCCTCAAACGGCACTTTTCTCCACACTGAAAACGCTTTATCTGCTTTAATAAGCTTGCTTTCAATTAATTGTTCCATAATATAAATTTCTTTTTTAAATTCAGCTAATGAATTTATGAGCGCCTTTATTCTAAAAGCACGGTGAAATTAGCAAATTCCATTCCTTAAGGCTCAATAAAATAATGATTTTCTCTATCGGAAGAATATAACTTTATCTTACATCATTAGCCATTCATTCACAAGACATGCTGCAAGCCTTGCTGTTCTGTCCTGGATATCGAAAGAAGGGTTTACTTCCGCCACATCCAGCGCCACCAATTTTTTATTTTTTAAGATATGTCTGTAAAAATGCATAAAGGCTGTATCTGCAAAGATACCATTATATGCTGCAGCAGAAACTCCGGGAGCCACTGATGCATTGAAGACGTCCATGCAAATGGTAAGATACGCATAATCTACACTCTCCAGCAGTTCATCAATGCGCTGGTAGATGGAGCTAAGATTTTCAAAAAACAGTTCATCTGCCAGGATATATTTCATCCCATACTGATGAGCGGTATCAAAAAGCTTCAACGTATTGGAGTTTCTTTGAATTCCTATATGCAGAGAATTGATTGGACCTTCCTGAGCAATCTGCCAGAATCCTGTTCCTGAGCTTGGTCCTACTCCATTTTCCGGCTGTCGGTTATCAAAATGAGCATCGATATTAATAATACCAATCTTCTGTTCCGGAAAGGCTGTTTTAACGCCTAAATAATGAGCATATGTCACTTCATGACCTCCGCCAAGTACAAGTGACTTTCCGCCTTTTAAAAGAACTTTTGAAACATTTTTGGCAAGATTATTCTGAGTATTTTCCAGATTACCGTCTTCACAGGTAACATTTCCAAAGTCAAGCATTGAAAAGTCAGGAAGAATTACCGGAAAATTAGACATATTTTTCCTGATCACATCCGGAGCATCTTTCGCTCCCTGACGGCCTTTGTTTCTCCTTACTCCTTCATCTACAGCAAAACCATGCAATGCAAAATCTCCTGCAGCAATATTGTCGTAATTACGTTCTTCTTTAACTCTTTGAAATAATCTGTGATAGAGAAGTTCTTCTCCATCCAATCTGCCTTGCCAAATAGTACTCATTATTCAGTCATTTGCCTATTGCCTGTTCTTCAATCAGGCATTGGAAAACAGCTGACTGAAGAACAAATATGGTTAATTATAATTTTATATCAGATTTCCATCAATATAAACAAGTTCAGCTTTCAAGCTTCCCTGATTATACAATACATTCTGGAAATTATTAGTTTTGAAAGTGACAAAATCTGCTTTTTTCCCTGCTTCCAATTGTCCTCTGTCTTCAAGACTCAATGCAAAAGTAGCACGAAAGGTCATTCCTGCCAATACTTCAGCTGTTGTAAGCTTTTGAAAGGTTGCTAAAATAGAAGCCTGGGTAATTAAATTCCCCATGGGTGCAGAACCGGGATTCCAATCACTTGCAATGGCTACAATAGCGCCAGCATCTAATAATTTTCTTGCTGGAGTAAATTTCTCACCTAGCCCTAAGCTCGCTCCCGGAAGTGCAGTTGCTACGGTATCAGAATCAGCCAAAAACTGAATATCCTCATCGATTGTTGCTTCCAAATGATCCGCTGACTTCGCTCCCACTTCCACTGCAATTCTTGAGCTTCCCGGGGTAAACTGATCTGCGTGAACGGTAATTTCAAAGCCTAGTTCCTTTGCTTTAAGTAAGAATTCTTTACTTTCTTCCGGCTGAAAAGCAGACTTTTCAATAAAGATATCAACTCTGCCCGCCAATCCTTCTTCTTTTACTTTTGGTAAAATTTCGGTGATGATATATTCAAGATATTCGGGATTGCTTCCTTCAAAATCTCTAGGTTTTAAGTGGGCTGAAAGACAGGTAGGAACTAAAGTGGCTTTAGTCTCACTCTGTGCTTTTTTTATTATTCTAAGCATTTTCAGCTCGTTTTCCACATCCAGACCGTAACCGCTCTTCACTTCAATAGTTGTAATTCCCAGATCAACCAAAAAATTGATTCTTTCAACTAATGTTTTTAATAATTCTTCTTCTGAAGCATTTCTTGTATGCTGTACAGAACTCCAGATTCCGCCGCCGCTTTCCGCGATCTCAAGATAAGTTTTCCCTGCATTTCGCATGGCAAAATCATTAGCACGGTTTCCTCCGAAACAAATATGGGTATGTGAATCTACAAAAGCAGGAAGAACGATCTGCTCTCCTTCAATATGTTCGATTTCTATGGCAGGATTTTCTGTTTTTAAAGTTTCAAAATTTCCAACTTTCTGAATGGTATTCTGATCTACTACAATTCCTCCGTCTGCAATAATTTCAAGCTGTTCATCAGAAAGTTTTCCTCTTAAGGGTAAGTTAGCAAGTGTTACCACCTGCTTAAATGGTCCTATTAATTTCATTAATATGTATTAATAATTTCTTCTCTCAAAAATACTTAAAATATCCCAATTATTTAAATCTTAGCTATTCTCATTTTCAACCCAAGCTTAAACCGCTGTGTCAATCTCAACGTTTTCTCAATCTGCCCTTCAACCTTTGTCTAAATTTGCTATCTTTGAAGTAAATGAAATGAATTAATGCCAGATTTTTTACATCCAGATAAGGAAAACTACTCAAACGAGGAGCTGATGCAGGAAGAGCAGATCCGTCCGCAGAGCTTTAAAGATTTTGCGGGACAGAGAAAAACGCTGGAGAACCTTGAGGTTTTTGTTACCGCTGCGAAAAGACGTGGCGGAGCACTGGACCATGTTTTATTACACGGTCCGCCGGGACTTGGTAAAACTACTTTAGCCAATATTATCGCTAATGAGCTTGGGGTAAACTGCAAGGTTACTTCTGGCCCTGTATTGGACAAACCCGGAAGTTTAGCTGGTTTACTAACCAATCTGGAAGAAAATGATGTTCTTTTCATTGATGAAATCCATCGGCTTTCTCCTGTTGTAGAGGAATATCTGTATTCTGCAATGGAAGATTACAAGATTGATATCATGCTGGAAACAGGTCCTAATGCCAGAAGTGTACAGATTGGTCTGAATCCTTTTACTCTTGTAGGTGCTACTACAAGAAGTGGTATGCTTACCAAACCAATGCTTGCGCGATTTGGGATTCAAAGCAGGCTGGAATATTATTCTATTGAACTTTTGTCAACCATTATTCAGAGAAGTGCAAGGGTTTTAGGAGTTGTTATTTATGAAGATGCGGCGATAGAAATTGCAAGAAGAAGCCGGGGAACACCGAGGATTGCCAATGCATTGCTGAGAAGAGTACGTGATTTTGCAGAGATCAAAGGAAATGGTGAGATTGAGATCAAGATTACCAAATATGCTCTGGATTCTTTAAATGTGGATGAATTTGGGTTGGACGAAATGGATAATAAAATCATGCGTGTCATGATTGAAAACTTCAAAGGAAAACCGGTTGGTATTTCTGCTCTGGCTACATCTATTGCTGAAAATCCTGAAACACTGGAAGAAGTTTATGAACCGTTTCTGATCCAGGAAGGATTTATTATCAGAACTCCACGAGGACGGGAAGTTACCGATAAGGCCTACAAACATTTGAATATTACAAGACCTAAAAACCCGGGAGAGCTATTTTAATTCAAAGTTTTGAGTTCAAAGTTCAAAGGTTAAGGTTAATGAGAATTGATTAGTTTATGTTTATACCTAAATTATACAGAAGCGAAGATTATGATTTGATGAGAGAGATTATCAAAGAAAATTCTTTTGCCTTACTGATTTCTTCCGTTGATAAGATACGGGCAACTCATTCTATGATGATGCTTAATGAAGATGATCCTGAAAAAGCCTATATTGAAACTCATATTTCAAGAGCTAATCCTCAGGCAAAAACTTTAAAAGATGGTGATGAAGTTCTTTGTGACTTTTTGGGAGCCCATACTTATATTTCCAGCAGCTGGTATGATCATATTAATGTTTCTACCTGGAATTATGAGGCAGTACAGATTCACGGAAAAGTTGAAATAATGAATCATGATGAGCTCTATGCTCATTTGGACAAATTAACGTCCAAATACGAAAGTTTTCAGCAATGTCCGATGATGGTGAAGGATATGGGAAGGGAATTTGTGGAAAAGGAAATGAAGGGGGCCTTTGGAATTAAAATACTTCCTACCGAAATATTTATCAAACAAAAACTTTCCCAGAACAGAAAAGAGACTGATTTTAATAATATTATCAGCCAACTTGAACAATCTGATGACAATGCAAGAAAAATTGCGGAGAAAATGAAATTAATAAAGAAATAATCAAAATATACATATGAAGTTATATCCAATACAATGTGGAAAATTTAAACTGGACGGCGGTGCTATGTTCGGAGTCGTCCCGAAGAGTCTGTGGGAAAAAACGAACCCTGCAGACGAAAAAAACCTGATCGAGCTGGGAACCCGTTCTCTGCTTATTGAAGATGGAAAAAAACTGATCCTGGTAGACTGTGGTCTTGGCAACAAACAGGATGATAAATTCTTTGGTCACTACTCTCTTTGGGGAGATGATACGCTTGATAAAAATCTTAAAAAATATGGCTTTATAAAGGAGGATATTACGGATGTATTCCTTACTCACCTTCACTTTGATCACTGTGGTGGAGCTATAGAATGGAATGACGATAAAACCGGATACAGACCAGCCTTTAAAAATGCCAACTTCTGGACGAATGAAAATCACTGGCAGTGGGCAACAGAGCCTAATGCAAGAGAAAAAGCAAGTTTCCTGAAGGAAAATATTATGCCCATGCAGGAAAGTGGGCAACTTAACTTTCTACCGCTTCCTACTACCGGGAACTACGGTTTTGCACCTGATCTGAAAATGGATGTTATCTTCGTAGACGGACATACCGAAAAACAAATGCTTCCGGTAATCCAGTATCAGGAAAAAACAGTTGTTTTTGCTGCGGATCTTATTCCAACAGCGGGACATATCAACCAGGTATATGTGATGGGTTATGATACAAGACCTCTTTTAACACTGGAAGAAAAAGGAAAATTCCTTAAGCAGTGTGTAGACAACGAATATTTATTGTTCTTTGAACATGACGCCCATAATGAGCTTGCCAGTCTTAAAATGACCGATAAAGGGGTAAGACTTGATGAAACGTTTAGCTTTAATGATGTTTTTGGATATTAATTTTTAATTATGGAAGAATTACATTCAGAAACACAGCAGACAGAACCGGAACCAGCACCCAAGATCATTGGTTTAACAGGAGGAATAGGTTCCGGGAAAACCACTGTAGCGCGCTTTATAGAGGAATTCGGTTTTCCGGTTTATTATTCCGATGACAGAGCGAAAGCTATAGTTAATGAGAGTGAAGATCTGAAAATAAAAATCAAAGAACTTCTTGGTGAAGATGCTTATGATGGAAACGGATTGTATGACAGAAAATTTGTAGCAGATAAGGTTTTTAATAACAGAGATCTGCTTCAGCAGTTGAACGAAATTATTCATCCTGCTGTAAAAATTGATTTTGAAAACTGGCTTAAGAAACAGAGCAAGTATCTAGTTTTTAAAGAAACAGCTTTATTGTTTGAACTAAAGCTTAACAGGCAATGTTATAAATCTCTTCTGGTAACAGCCGAGGATAACATCAGGATCAAAAGAGTAATGGACAGGGATAATAAAACCTACCGTGAGGTAGAAGCTGTCATGGAAAAACAAATGCCTGAAAGGGATAAAATTAAAATGGCAGACTGCATCATCTACAATAATACCAATCTGGAAGAATTAAAAGAAGAAACTGAAAAAGTGATCTTCAATATTGAATAAATAAAAACTCGTTAGAACCTTTTCTAACGAGTTTTTTTCTGCAAAAAATATTTCCTGAAGGGATGGATGGATTCATCCGGAATCTTTTACAAAAAATAAGCCTCCATTTCTGGAGGCTTATTCTATTTGAAATTTAAATAATTTATTCTTTGATAAATTTCTTTTGGGTAGTAGTACCGTTATCATCAATATCAATTACATAAACACCATTAATCAATCTGCTTACGTTGATCTGGTTGTTAAGTAAGATACCGTCAGCGATAACCTGTCCTGCAGCATTGTAGATCTTATATTTAGCTCTCTTGCTAACATTTTTCACAAACAATACTGAGCTTACCGGGTTAGGATAAATCATGACACTTGTCTGATCAATTGGATTAGCAACAGTCGGTTTAGAGATTCTTACCGTGTAATCTTCTACTTCTCCGTTTTTGAAGTCAGCACAGTTTACAGGGATACCATCTCTCGACATGGCTACTCTCATCACCACATACTTATAGTCTGTCATACTTACAAAAGCATCTGCCGGTACGTTGAATTTACCTGAAACAGGGCTGTTTGAATTTGGTGAAGAAGTAAATACTCTTTCGTTGATGTCAAACTCTCCGTTTCTGTTGAAGTCAATCCAAACTGCGATTCCTTCGTTGTAAGTAGTTCCTGTCCATTTTTTCTCAATGATGATCTCATTGTCAGTTGAACCCTGGATCATCTCGATAAATGTTTTAGGAACTCCTGTATAATCTGTATAAGTAGATGCTCCGGATTCATTCTCCATTGTTTTCTTACCGGTAGGCTTCACTGTAACTTTGGAAATATGCTCACCTGTAGAATTTTCAGCTTTCATCTTACAGTAAATTACTGTAGGAGTCGTAAAGTAATATGGAGGAGTGTAATTTCCTGGTGTACCGCTACAGATATTAACTACCTGCATTTCATATTTCGTTAATTCTGTAAGACCAGTCAATACAAGGTTATTAACTAACGATGGTACCTCTGTCCAGCTCGGAATACCTACTTTTCTATATCTAAGAACATATGTTGCTCCCGGGAACGGATCCCACTGGATGGCCGCTGATGTAGGAAGCAATTGAGTAATTGTTAATCCTGGAGGCGGAATCTGGCATATTCTTTCTGTAGTAAATACTTTAGGATTTGAATATGGGTTCAGCGTTGACTCACCATTACACTGGTTAGCAATCTGTACTTCATAAGTTGTATATGGCTCCAAAGGAGTTGCACTTCCTAATACATAAGTATTCGCAGGAGCTGCCGGTAAGCTGACAATATTCCATGGACCTGTGCTACCTACTTTTCTCCATCTCATTGTATACGTAGAACTTGCTGCAAGCGGAGACCAAGTAATCAATGCTGTTGTTGGAGTAATGTTACTTATTGTTACATTCGGAGGAGTAGGATCACATCTTGTGGTGAATGTCTTGATTGGCGTTGCTGTTCCAACGATATCTCCACAAATAGCTGCTACCTCTACTTCATAAGTAGTAGCTGGCGTCAATCCACTAATTACTAACGGAAGGTTACCTAATTGTGCAGAAGCATATACCTGTGTCCATGCTGATGTTCCCTGAACTCTGTATCTTACCACATAGCTTACTCCTGCTCCTGTGATTGTTACAGTAGCTGTTGTATGTGTTGTTGTAAATGTTGGAGCATTAGGAGTTGCATTGCTACAAGGTCTGATTCTTACTCTATAGTCTTCTACTTCACCATCTACCGCGTTCTGGCACATTACAGGAGCACTTGTACGTTTCAGTACAACTCTCATTGTAGTTGTTAATGGTCCTGTGTAAGCTGTTGAAGGAACTGCAAAAGTAGCAGTAACCGGAGTCGTTGTATTAGCTGGAGAAACTAAAATTCTTTCGGCATCAGTAAACTGTCCGTTTCTGTCAAAGTCGATCCAAGCAGTTACAGCATCGTTACCTGTTGCGCCTGTCCAGCCTTTTGCTACAGAGATTTTATTATTCTGAGAATCTACATCTAGTGTAATAAGAGTCTCCGGAGTAGTATAGCTGATATAATTTGTCTGTACCGAAGTATTATTCATTGGCGGAACTCCAAGGTTCGAAGAGGTAACTGTTACATTCGAAATATGGTCATTCGTACCGGTACCTGTCATTGGACAATAAGATAATGGCGGTGTTGTGAATGTTACTGTTGGTGAGTAAGATCCTGTAGAACCGTTACAAGTTGTAGAAACCTGAACATCATAATTGGTCTGCTCTGTAAGACCAGTGATTCCATAGAAGTTCTGACCGGCAGGAACTGTAGCTGTTTGCCAAACTCCACTTGGAGAAACTCTCCATCTGATGTTGTAAGTAGCTCCTGTAGTAGCAACCCATGATACCGTTGCTGTAGTAGCACCGATATTGTTCACGGTAATATTTGTTGGAGCAGCTGTAGAACAAGGTTGAGCATCTACAAATTTTACTGCATAATCTTCTACTTCTCCCTGAGTGAATGTACCGCAAGGATTAGCATTATCAAAATATCTCATTACTACACGCATACGGGTAGGAAGTGTTCCTGTATATACGTTACCACTTGCAACGGTAGGTACTGCAAATGTAGCTGTTACCGGAGTAGTTGTATTATAGGTAGTATTAAGAATTCTCTCGCTGGTTTCAAACGTTCCGTTTCTGTTAAAGTCTACCCAAGCTGAAACTCCATATGAAGTAGGAGAACCTGGCCAGTATTTGTTTACAGAAATTTTATTATTTGCTGAACCTCTTTCAAAGATTACTACTCTTGTAGCATCCGCTGTATAATCTTTATAATTGTCAGATCCTGAATTACTCATCATAATAGGAGTATTCGTAGGAGTAACAGTTACATTATTAATATATCCGCTTGTTGCAGTATTACTTGTAGGGCCTGCTGTACAGTAAGTCAGCGCCGGTGTTGTAAAGGTAACCGTTGGTGAGAATGCACCTGTTGCTCCTCCACAAACTGTAGCTACCTGTACATCATATGCAGTCTGCTCCAATAATCCTGTAAGTAGCTGGTTACTGATTAATGGTGTATTTACTGCTATCTGCTGCCATGCTCCGGAAGGAGAAACTCTGTATCTTACGATATAAGTAGCTCCTGTAGTAGATGTCCAAGTAACATTCGCTGAAGAAGGAGTTACGTTATTAACCATGATATTAGATGGCGGTGCTGTAGAACATCCTGCCAAATCGATCAGTTTCACTGCATAGTCTTCAGTTTCACCATAATAATAGGTTCCACAAGCACTAATAGGGCTGTATTCATTTAATACAACACGCATTTTTGTAGTCAGGTTTCCTGTGTATACACCACCTCCATTGGGTACTGTAAATGTAGCGGTAACCGGAGTAGTTGTATTACTTGGTGAAGTAAGCACTCTTTCTGTTGCTTCAAAAACACCATTACGGTTAAAGTCAATCCAAACCCCTGTTAAGAAGCCGTATTGATAGCCAGGCCACGTTTTTGAAACTGAAACGGAAGCAGTACCTCCTCTTACCAAAGTAACCACTCTTGTAGGATCCGTACTGTAATCTGTATAGCCACTCTGACCAGAGTTACTGTACATAGACGGAGCTCCTTGTGCATTAACAGAAACCTGATTGATATATCCATCAACAAAGGTACTTGTAGCACCGGAGTTACAATAAGTAAGTGCAGGAGTTGTAAAGTTGACACTGGAAGAGAATGCTCCCTGTGTACCACCACAGATAGTGGCTACCTGAACTTCATACTGAGTCTGCTCAGTTAATCCGGTAATAACCTGGTTTCCGACCAAAGGAGTTGTCACATTGATTGTAACCCAAGGTCCTCCTGATACAGGTCTGTATCTTACCACATAAGTGGCACCTGCAGAAAGGTACCAGCCTATATTAGCAGAAGTTGTTGTCAGGTTTGAAACTGTAATATTGGTAGGTGGAGCTGTTGAACAGGCTGGAAGCGGGTGGCTTTCCAACTGTATTCTGGGAATATCTGCAAGTCTGTCTTTTGCAGAAGGAGGTGCTGCAGGGTCTGGATTTGCAGTATCTTCATAATAGATGATCCCCCTGTTTGCTCCAGCATTATAAGATCCCCAAGCGGTACCTGGAGAAGATGCATAATCCGGAGTTTTTTCATTGACAGCAACTACCAGATTGTCTGTTCCATTCCATAAAAATGGTGTAGCCAACTGAAGAGTTACCCAGCTTCCGTTAGTTAAGTTAGGCAAAACTCCGTCAAACACCTGAGTCATGGAACTTACCGGAATCCAGCTTGTATTGGAGGCAAAGTTATTCTGGGTTGTGTTTCCCATGTATACCACCCAATCCTTATATACAGCCTGAGAGGCTGCAACGGTGGTGGAATAAAACTTTATAGCCGTGATATAGTTCGACGTACCTATAGCAGTCGTAAGTTCAGCAGCAGTATAAATCTGCTGAGAATAACTATACCCATAATAGGAACGTATGGGGAGATACACTGAGGTACCCGTTCCTGTCCCGATCTGGCCTGCCTGAGCCGAGACTTTGGATACAAAGCCTGTGCAAATCAAACAGAGAAACAGAATTAAAGAGGTAAAGAATTTCTTCATAATGTTTTCATTATAATATTAATCACACAAATCTAATCATTTTTTATTATTAATTTATAAGTACATTTATGTTTTTTTTAGAAAAAAATAACAAATTCATTACTTATGCTCTAAATAAAGAAATCCCCGGGACTTCCCGGGGATTTACTAATATTTAAAGGTTATCTTTATTTTTTGATAAATTTAGATTTGAATTGTTCAATTCCTTTATCATCTATTGTAATAATGTAACCACCTTTAACTAAAGCTGAAACATTAACCTTTCCATTATTGATATTTCCTCTATCTACTAATTGTCCGGCAGCACTATAGATTTTATATGTTGCTTTATCTGAAACTTTAGTAATGTTTAGAACATCAGTTGCAGGGTTTGGATAAATCTGAATACCATTATTTTTAACAGCATTTTCAGAAGTAGCAAGGTTACCTGTTATCACTACGTTATAGTCTTCAACTTCTCCATATTGGAAATTAACATCACATACATATTCTGCAGGTAATGACAGACCAACATTTCCGTTTCCAGTACCAGCACCTACGAAAAATGCTACCACTCTCATTCTTAATGGCTGTCCTTCCACTGCATTACTTGGAATCGTTACGTTTCCGCTTACTACAGTTGATGGCTGTGTTAAAGTTACCGGATAATTCAATACTCTTTCTGAATCACTGAAAACTCCGTCCTTATTAAAGTCAATAAATGCTGCTACAGCGTCATAATCTGCAACATCAGGATTACCTACAGTAACAGACATAGGATAAGTATTTCCTTTTGTTAAGTTAATCTGAAGAGCTGAATTCGTTGTATAGTTTGTATAGGTACTATTTAAAGAAGTATTATTTACGTTGGCAAGGGTTACATTTGCAATATACTCATAGTTTGCATTAGCTGTAGCAGCTGTACAATAAGTAAGTGCTGGTGTACTGAAGTTTACAGAAGTAGAATATGTACCTACTGTTGTTCCACAAACTAAGGCTACCTGAACTTCATAGGTTGTACCATCAATCAGATTACTCAGGTTGATAGAAGGAACCGCTGTATCAGCTTCAGTCCAAACTGTTGTTCCTACTTTTCTGTAACGTACCTTATAAGTTGCTCCGGTATAAGACATCCAAGATACACTTCCTGAAGACACCGTGATGTTACTTACCACAACGTTAGTTGGTGCAGCACTGCTACAAGCAGATAGAGGTGCAATAGTAACAGGTCCTACTGCATAGAAAACATTTCCTATTGAAGAAACTCTTACTTTAATAGTCTGACCATTCAATGAAGAAGGGAAAGTAAAGTTTTCAGATCCGTCGTTAGGTGTTGAAGCAGATAGTACAGTCCAGGTTGTTCCGTTATCTGTAGTATAGTCAATCTTTACGTTTGTAACATTATAAGGTGCTGCATTAGTATTTGCAACAATCCATTGAACCGGAGTTGGGGTATTCACATCAGCATATTGGTTCGCTAATCTGAAAGGACCATTATCTCCTACAACAATAGTCTGAACTTTAAAAGCAGATTGCTGTTGAGCTACATTGGAATTATTATCTCTTACAGTTAATGCAAAATTTGTAGTTCTTGCAGTAGTAGATACCGCTTCCCAGGTATTGTTTGCATTATTTAGTACTCCGTTCATTACAGATGTAAATTTCGGGAAGTATCTTGTAGGGCTTGTACTTGGAGCAGCAGATCTGAATGAAGCTCCCGAGATTGTATTTCCTAAATTATACTTATCAATAGAAACTGCAGCATCATCTACTTCTTCCCAGGAATAAGTCATTGGATCATTTTCAGGATCTGTAGCAGTACCTGTTAATGCAAAAGCAGTTCCTTTAGGTATCGTATATGTTGGCAGATCAGTAATTACCGGTGGATTATTGGTAACGGTAGTTTCTACATCACAGGTTTTTGCAATTAAGTTAGCCTGAACCTGACCGATACTTGCTTTATGGAAATAAGGATCAGAGTTAGCCTGAATATCTGTATCAGGACCCGTAATACCAGCATATCCCATAATGGTAGATCCAGAACCAGGTTCCATATTTACCCCGCTTCCTTCAAGATTATGAGAGAAAGTATGGTTAGCTCCTAACTGGTGACCCATTTCGTGAGCTACATAGTCGATATCAAAGCTATCTCCTGATGGAATTCCGTTTGCCGGAGAAGTAAATCCTGAACCTTTTCCTTTAGGAACTGAAGATGTAGGATTAATACATACACATCCGATACATCCTGCGTTTCCTCCGCCTCCGGATTTACCGAATAAGTGTCCGATATCATAGTTTTCATTTCCAACATTGGCTGTCAAAGCTGCTTGCAGCTGTGTGTTCCAGGCTCCCTGTGATCCCGTTGCAGCAGCTGCATATGGATCGTTATTCGGATCAATATAAATTACACCCGGAAAATTCTGTAAATTCAAATGCAATGCAAAATCTTTCTCGAAAACTCCATTTACTCTGGTCAGAGTATTATTGATGGCAACAAGCGCAGGAGCTCTTTTCTGATCATCGGTAGCAGTAGCAGGTACCCCGGCAAGGGTCATAAAGTATTGCGTATACTCACCTGTAACAGACATTGCCAGTCTCATTGTTCTGTATTTCTTGTCAGAACTTTTGTTAAAAGTTGTTGGCTGATTAGAGAACGACTGTCCATTTTTCAATAGAGCATCTATTTCCTTTTTAGCAGCAGGAGATTCTTCTGTAGAACATAAGAAACCATTCTTTTCCTTTTTTGTTTTAGGATGAACAGCATACACTGTTTTATCTGCGGATGTAGGGTCTATAAATTCATATTTATCTCCATGGATAATCATTGACTGAAAATCATTAGGAGCGATACTGAATCTTAAGTATTTGGTAGGGTCATCTACACTTGTTCCAACATAAGATCCTAATTCATACTTATCTGCCAGTTCTTTTACAACTACTGGAAAACTGTATACATTAAACCTTTCAATCTTCCCACTCATGGTAGGAAGAGAAATTACTACAGGAGTGGCATTTGTTCCCATTTCCTGTGCATTCTTCAGCTGAGATCTCAGTAAGTTCAGGTCCAATTTATAGTACCCGTTACCTCTTACATTAGATTGATCTACTCTAAATCCTGTACTTCTTTTGTTATCGTCTCCTTTTTTAAGAGAAGTGGGTGTCCATTGCCCGAACACTGCCCCTCCTATAAAAGTAAACATTAAAGCAGTAAATACTCTTTTCATAAATTAAAACACAATTATAATTTCCGCCAAATATAACTATTTTACAACTCACAGAGATAAAATAACTTAATATTTTTTAATATTATACATTCAACAAGCATATTCATTAAAAAAAATACAAACTTTAGAATATTCTAAAGTTTGTATTTTATCTATTGTAAAAGTTTAGGAATAATATTTCTAGAACTTATAAGCGATATTCCATGCAAATCCCATATTAAACTTTGAAGAGCTTTTTCCAAAACCGGGAACAATCATGGGAGAGATGTCATCCTGCTTGGAAGTATATACCATATATCTTGGCTGAAGATTTACATCTATATAAAAATTGGAACTGAATAACTGCACCCTTCCTCCTATAGTTCCTTCCAGCCAGAAAGAAGACTGAGAGGATGAAGGAAATGCTTCGGAGGAGTTACTTCCCCCAAATCCACGAACGGGAACCGCCATATATTCCTGATTATAAAATGATCCTGCCACTTTTCCTCCGGCATAAAATCCGTTGAATTCATTTTCAGCATCTTTTGCAAGCATATAGAATGCTCCTAACTTAACAAAAGGACCGTTTGCTTTAGCATCATATCCATTCTTCTGATATACGTTTTTCTCAAAACCCGCTTCTGCAATGGCATGAACATTTCCCCTGATCTTTGAAGAGATAAATCCCTGATACAGTTTTCTATCCGAAAAAAATCCGGCTCCGGTATTCAATACATCAAGGCCAACCATAAAATTAGGCTCATATTTTTCGTGAACCTTCTTCTCTGCTTCCTTTTTTTTGTCTTGTGCCCAGCTTATTATTCCAAATAAACTAAAAAGAAAGGTAAAGATTAGTCTTGTCTTCATTCTCTATTTGATTTTGCCCGGTCTCCAGTTTTAGTACCGGATTAGGAGTTAATAATTCTGAACTTAAATTCTCATATGACTTTTTGATTCCACATCCCGGAGATACATAAGTTGACTTTGTAGTATACTTAATCCTTACTTTAGACTCTGCACCATCATATGTAAGTTTGAAATAAACATCTGTATAAGGCGAATTGTCTACCCGCAAAGGAATGAGTCTGGAATCAATTTTTGCAAGTTTACCCAACTGTACTTTTCCGGCACCATAGTCTACGGCTACATAAAGGGTATCCAGTGTCTTCTCTTTTCCACTATCCATAGATCTGAAAGCCACCTTCATTCTGGGAGTTCCTTCTCCACTTTCACAAATATCATCGTCGCCTCCACAGGAAACAAGCATTCCTAAAAAGCAGATTGCTATGAGAAATTTAAAGTACTTCATATTAAGATTTGAAATTCAAATTTAAATAAATTTATTTTTTAATCAGTAATGCAATGTTCTCTACATGGTGTGTCTGCGGGAACATATCAACCGGTAATATTTTTACTAAAGTATAATGATCTTTCATCAAAGCAAGGTCTCTGGCCTGTGTTGCTGAATTACAGCTTACATAAACTACTTTTTCCGGTGAAAGCTTAAGGATCTGTTCTACAACCTTCTGATGCATTCCGTCTCTTGGTGGATCTGTAATTAATACATCTGCTTTAGGGTGGTTGGCCATGAATTCATCATTGAAAATATCTTTCATATCCCCACAGTAGAATGTTGTGTTTGTTAAACCGTTCAATGCAGCATGTTCTATTGCCGCATCTATTGCTTCCTGTACAGATTCTATTCCGATTACCTGTTTTGCATTCCTTGCTACATACTGAGCAATTGTCCCTGTTCCTGTATAAAGGTCGTACACTACTTCATCACCTTTCAGATCTGCAAATTCCAATGTTTTTCTATACAGTTCCAACGCTTGTTTGTAGTTGGTCTGGAAGAATGATTTCGGTCCTATCTTAAACTTCAGCCCGTCCATTTCTTCCATAAGGTAACCTTCTCCGAAATACACATTGATATTTAAATCATAGATAGAGTCATTCTGTTTAGGATTGATGGCATATACCAACGTTTTAATCTGAGGGAATTTTTCCAATAAGAATTCGAAAAGCTTTTCTCTGTTTTCTTTTTCTTCTCTATAAAGCTGAAAAAGAACCATCCACTCTCCTTTTGAGTTCTGTCTCATCATTAAGGTTCTTAGGAAACCTTCCTGATTTCTCACATCAAAGAAATCCAGGCCAGTGTTAACGCCATATTCTTTTACAGCCAATCTGATGGCATTGGAAGGATCTTCCTGAAGGAAACACTCTTTCAAATCAAGAATTTTGCTCCACATTCCCGGAATATGGAAACCTAAAGCGTCCTTGCTCCCGAAATTCTCTTCGGAACTGATTTCATATTGAGTAAGCCATCTTGCATTGGAGAAAGAAAACTCCATTTTGTTTCTATAAAAATACTGTTCTTCAGATCCTAGAATTGGCACGGTTTCAAACTCATCAATTCCTCCGATTCTTTTAATATTGTTATATACTTCTTCCTGTTTAAAATCAAGCTGTTTTTCATAGCTCATATTCTGCCATTTGCACCCTCCGCAAGTACCGAAGTGAATACATTTAGGCTCTACTCTGTACGGTGATTTTTCAAGAATTTCAATCGCTTCGCCTTCATAGTATTTTGACTTCGCTTTTTTCACTCTCACATTCACAATATCTCCTGGAATTGCTCCTGTCACCATGACCGTTTTACCTTCCTCTGTTTTTCCTATTGCTACGCCTTTTGCTCCGGCAGTCAACAATTTTATATTTTCAAGAGTCAGATCTCTTTTTTTCTTCCTACTCATTCTAAAATTTTCTATTTTCCTAATTGAAACCTTTACGTTCCAGTTTGCAAAAATACAATAAAAAAAACCTTATCCGAAGATAAGGTTTCTATACTGTGTTAAAGTTTATTATTTTGTTGGCGCCGGCTGTGGATTTGCTGGCTGTGGCGCTTGCTGCATTGCAGATGGATCAAGCTGCAGTTGCGGCTGCATTTGTGCATTAGGATCTACTTTCGGAGCCGAAAGGCCTGTCTGCTTGTCAAGAATCGTTACCAATTCCTGCTCACCAAGGTTTACGAAAGATCTGCTGGCAATTTTACCATCTTTATCAATAATTACAAAGCAAGGTAATTTGAATCCGTATACTCCATATTTCTTAGCAATATCTGAGTTCAATCCTCCTTCTCCATATACATTTACTCCCTGAATTCCTTTTAATAAAGAATTACTTGTTTTAATGAATTGGTCTTTTGTATCATCAACGTTTACAAACACAAAATTCATTTTAGATTTATAAAAGTTTACTACTTCTTTTAATACAGGAACTGTAGCTTCGCTGATGTAAGGATTCCATGAAGCATAGAAGAATAACATATAAGGTTTTCCTTTGTTTTCAGAAAGCTGATATGATTTTCCGTCTTGTTTTGCTAATGATGCTTCAGGAGCTGCATCCCCTATTTTAAGTCCTGTAATGGCAACCTGCATTTTTAAAAGATCACTTTTAATAGTAGCATCTTTAATATCTGAATCGATGATCTTTTTAATCTTGTCAATATTGGCAGCCGGAGTCGTTGGATGAATATCAGCCTGAGCCATTACAAAGGCAAGAAGATAATCTTTTGCAGTTTGCGATAAATCTTTTTTTGTTTTTAAATACTGAGCGAACATCTCAGAAGTTGTAATCCCTGTTTTTCCTTTGCTGTTTGCTTCAGCATATTTCTGGAAATCAGGAGTCATTTTTACAAGAAGGTATTGTCTGTAAAGAGGAATGGTTTTCACCATTGCATCTTTGTCTGTTTCTAGCTGAGTTTCGTAATCTTTGAAAGCCTTAGAAGCTTTGAAAGAAGGATTTCCAGACATTGGACCGTGAGACATTTCATAGTTCGCAAGCAAGTTAAGAATGGTTACTTTCACATCGTTTTTCTTCCATTCCAACAATCCTTTACTTGGATTATTTTTCTTTGCAAGGTCATCTACATTTTTATTAATATCTGCTTCAATTTTATGCATCCCTTTCAAAAATGCAGCTTCATCTCCACTCATTAATACAGGCAGATTAACTTTACCCCCATATTCTGCAAGAAACTTCATACTTGCCGTAAGGAAATCATTATTCTTTTTAGCATCTCCAGTAATCACATATTCATTTGGGAAGGTAGCTCCGTTTCCTGAGATATTCACTTTTTGCCCACCTTCAAGATAGATCAGGCTTTGTCTGCCAGCGTAATTGATTACGTACATTCCATCTTTAGGAGCATCAAAATTTCCTGAAAAGTTTCCGTCTTTATCAAGACCTATATTAATCAAAGGCAGGGTTCCTACTCCTGAAGCTTCTACAAATTCGATTCTTTCTAATGGTGAGCTTCCAGTAATTTTTCCTTTTACTTCTACTTTTTTTGAACAAGACATCACAAAGAATGTGATGATAAACAATAAAAGATATTTTTTCATTTCAATTTTTAATATTACACAAAAATACGCTTTTTAGGGCTTGTTAATTCACTCTAATTATTTTTTTTAAAAATTTCTTATTACCATTCAAAAGGGATATTCCAATTATTGAAGACCATCTTTCTGAAGGTAGAAAGTATTGAAAGTTTTTTTCAGAAACGATTCAATTACCTTCCAAATATATACTTAATAAATAAAGAATAACGAAGATCAGCTAATAAGTTAACAAACTTTAACAGGATCATCTTTCACATAAAAAAATCGCCTCCAGAAATGAAGGCGATTTTTTATGTATTTGAATCAATTCTATCCTTGATCTGCAAGAGCAGCCATATATTCTCTGTTCATTCTTGCGATGTTTTCAAGAGAAATACCTTTAGGACATTCTACTTCACATGCTCCGGTGTTTGAACAGTTTCCGAATCCTTCTTCATCCATAGCTTTCACCATGTTCAGAACTCTTCTCTTAGCTTCTACTCTACCTTGTGGAAGTAATGCATACTGAGAAACTTTTGCTCCAACGAATAACATTGCAGATCCGTTTTTACAGGTAGCCACACAAGCTCCACAACCGATACAAGCTGCAGCATCCATTGCTTTATCTGCATCTTCTTTAGGAACAGGGATCGCGTTAGCATCCAGCGTATTACCGGAAGTATTCACAGAAATAAACCCTCCAGCTGCCATTACTCTGTCGAATGCGCTTCTGTCTACCATCAAATCCTTGATTACAGGGAAAGCAGCACTTCTCCAAGGTTCAATAACGATTGTTTCGCCATCTTTGAACATTCTCATGTGAAGCTGACAAGTTGTAATACCCGTATCAGGCCCGTGAGCTCTACCATTGATGTAAAGAGAACACATACCGCAGATCCCTTCACGACAGTCGTGATCGAAAGCAATCGGTTCTTTTCCTTCGTTAATTAAGTTTTCGTTCAGGATATCCAACATCTCCAAAAATGAAGAGTCTGTAGATACATCTGATATTTTATAGGTCTCAAACTGACCTTTAGTTTTACTATTTTTTTGTCTCCAAATTTTCAGCGTAAGATGTAAGCCTTTTTTTGCACTCATAATGTTATATTTTAGGTTGGAGATTATTTATAACTTCTAGTTTTAACCTCGATGTTGTCATATATCAGCTCTTCTTTATGCAACACTTCAGCGTTGATATCGTCACCCTGATATTCCCAAGCTCCGACGTATTTGTAGTTTACGTCATCTCTTTCCGCTTCTCCGTCCGGAGTTGAATGGTCTTCACGGAAATGTCCACCACAAGATTCATTTCTGTGTAGTGCATCGATAGCCATTAATTGTCCAAGTTCAAGGAAGTCTGCTACTCTGAATGCTTTTTCAAGTTCAGTGTTCATACCTTCTCCTTCTCCCGGTACTTTTACATTTTTCCAGAAATTGTTTCTTACTTCTTCAATTTCCTTGATTGCTTCTCTTAATCCTTCAGGAGTTCTTCCCATCCCCACTTTATTCCACATAATGTTCCCCAATTGTTTGTGGAAATAGTCTACAGAATGAGTTCCTTTATTGTTTAAGAAGAAATCAATTTTATCTTTAATTCCTTTTTCAGCCTCGTCAAACGCTCCTGAATTAGTAGGAATAGTTCCTGTTCTGATATCTGCAGAAAGATAATCCGCAATAGTATAAGGAAGTACGAAATATCCGTCAGCAAGACCCTGCATCAATGCAGAAGCCCCAAGTCTGTTGGCTCCGTGATCTGAGAAGTTAGCCTCACCGATTACGAAACATCCAGGGATTGTAGACTGAAGGTTATAATCAACCCATACACCACCCATGGTATAGTGAACTGCAGGATAGATCTTCATAGGAGTTTTGTAAGGATCATCAGCAGTAATTTTTTCGTACATCACGAATAAGTTACCGTATTTCTCCTCTACCCAGCTCTTACCTAAATCATAGATCTGCTGATCTGTAGGATTATGAATATGTTTTTCGATAGCGGCTTCTTTACCTTTTTTCATGATCTCAGTAGAGAAATCCAGGTAAACACCTTCCTGAGTATCATTATTTTCAATTCCGAAACCGGCATCACATCTTTCCTTAGCAGCTCTGGAAGCAACGTCTCTAGGTACAAGGTTACCGAATGCAGGGTATCTTCTTTCCAAATAATAATCTCTATCTTCTTCTTTAATATTTTCAGGTCTTAATTTACCTTCTCTGATCGCTACAGAATCTTCAATTTTCTTAGGAACCCAGATTCTTCCTGAGTTTCTTAATGATTCTGACATCAAAGTCAATTTAGACTGTTGTGTTCCATGAACAGGAATACAAGTCGGGTGAATCTGTACGTAGCAAGGGTTTGCGAAGTAAGCACCTTTCTTATGAATTTTCCACGCTGCAGACACGTTTGATCCCATTGCGTTGGTAGAAAGGAAATATACGTTTCCGTATCCTCCTGATGCAATTACAACAGCGTGAGCAGAATGCCTTTCAATTTCACCTGTTACAAGGTTTCTTGCGATAATTCCTCTTGCTTTTCCGTCAACAATAACAAGATCTAACATCTCATGACGGTTGTACATCTTGATTCTTCCTTTACCGATCTGACGGCTCATTGCAGAATATGCACCTAATAATAACTGCTGCCCTGTTTGCCCTTTTGCGTAGAAAGTTCTTTTTACCTGAACCCCACCAAATGAACGGTTATCCAGCTGACCGCCGTAATCTCTCCCGAAAGGAACCCCCTGGGAAACACACTGGTCAATAATATTTGCAGAAACTTCAGCCAATCTGTAAACGTTAGCCTCTCTGGCTCTATAGTCACCACCTTTGATGGTATCGTAGAATAATCTGTAAGTAGAGTCACCATCTCCCTGGTAATTCTTAGCTGCGTTGATCCCTCCCTGAGCTGCAATAGAGTGTGCTCTTCTTGGAGAATCCTGGTAGCAGAATGCTTTTACGTTGTATCCTTGCTCAGCCAATGTAGCTGCAGCAGAACCTCCTGCCAAACCTGTACCTACAACAATAATATCAATCTTATCTCTGTTGTTTGGTGCAACAAGGTTCATATGGTCTTTATGATTTTTCCACTTGTCTTTAAGAGGACCCGCTGGAATTCTTGAATCTAATTTACTCATACTAGTATATTGATATTATTGAGTTATAAAATGGAAAACTGCTACGATGATAAATCCTGCAGGGATAAGGATGGAATACCATGTCCCGAAAGCTTTGATCACCGGCGTATATTTTGGATGTCTAGCACCGATAGACTGGAATGAAGACTGAAACCCGTGAGCTAAGTGTAATCCCAATAGAACAAAAGAAATTACATACAATGCCACTCTCCAAAGATCAGCAAACTTTTCATGAAGCTCAGGCCAGAAACGTTCAGCATCAGGAGTTAATCCTTCTACATACTTGTAATTCATTTCGTGTAGCCAGAAATCATATAAGTGAAGCGCCAAGAAAGCTAAAATAACAGCTCCCGAAATAATCATATTTCTGGACATCCATGAAGAATTCACCGATGCGTTGTTAGCTGCATACTTTACCGGACGCGCTTTATTATTCTTGATTTCAAGGACAAATCCCATTACAAAATGGAATATTACTGCAAAACCAAGAATAGGCTGCATTAAGAACTGCACAAAAGGATTATAGCCCATAAAGTCAGATGCTGTATTAAATGCATCTTTGTTTAGAACTGATAACAAATTGGTTGTCAAATGCAGTATAAGAAAAATCAGCAAAAACATAGCTGATAATGCCATAGCGTATTTTCTACCTATCGTAGAACTCGTTAAACCTGCCATATAAGTTTAAATTTGAATTTCCACAAAATTAAGAAAGTTTAACAATATCGAAAAGTGAGAAATCTCACAAATAGACAGTTTGTAATGTTTCTAAATAAGATTTTCACCCATTATAAATACAGGAAAATGGGTAAATTCAGAACCGTCATTTCAGATTATAAATTTTGTCTCTGAAAACTACTTTTTGAATGGTAGGTGACAAGGTTTTTATCTCAAAATGGTCTACTCTCCTCGAAGCACAATACGGATTGATTATATACTGTAAAATCTTTGTCTTATTTTTCATATCCGAAATCCAGAAACAGACTCTGTCGCCATTTTTCACTGAAAAAATTTTATTTTTATTAAAATGATGAACCAATATCTCCTCTTTCTGATTTTCAAAAGCCGAGATTCCACTTCTTATTATCAGAAACAGCAACGCTACCGTCACCAGTCTCATCCTGTTTTTTACATTGAATTTGAGTATTGCCGGCCTTAATAAATATACAAACACTGATGCTGACATAACTTCTATTCCATTCATTGGAATATTTTCAAAGAACAGTACATCAACCTCAGCAAACCAATGAATCATCTCCAGTAAAATCTGAATCACCTCATTATACACAACATTTATCAATTCAAAATCAACTCCAGAAGAAATAAGAACCGTCATTAAAAAAGAGAAAATAATAATTATCTCAGAGAAAGGAACGATAACAAAATTGGCAATGACTGATATCAGTGAAAACTGATGAAAATAATACAATACAAGAGGAAGTGTTGCCAGCTGCGCAGACAAAGATATTGTAATCGTGTTAAAGAGAAGTTTTTTAATATAATTATCCTGTTTTGGCAAGTACTTCAGCAGAGGCTGGTTCAGCCAATAAATTCCTAAAACAGCCAGAAAGCTAAGCTGAAAGCCCACATCAAAAAGCTGTTGCGTATCTCCGGTTAGAATAAAAAAAGCAGACAAGGCTAATGAGTGAAGCAGATCTGGTTTTCGCTGAAGTAAAACAAAAATAAAATATACACTCAACATGATGCAGGACCGCAGTACTGAATTACCAAATCCTATAAAAGCAGCAAAGAACCAGATAAAAATCAAACTGAAAATAACAGCATATTTTCTGCATTGCAAAGGAGCAAATCGAATCAGAAAAAAGTAGAACATTCCAAAAACAACCACAATATGAGTTCCGGAAATAGCCAGAAAATGAACCAGCCCGGACTTATTGAAATCTCTTACAGTGTCTGCATCAATTTCCGTCCGATCTGCCAGAATAATGCCTTTCAGAAATTCTTTAGTTCTTTCTGAAATTTCTGTTTTATCAATTTTTTTAAGAACAGCAAACCTATATTGCTTAAGGTGATCTGCCAACGTTAAGTCATTCCGTTCCGCAGATACCATTTCTTTTGAAAGATAAACCTGGTAATCGATATGTTTTCTTTTGAGATATTTAGCATAATCGAACTGAAAATCATATAATGAAACCTGAGGTTGCGTAACGTAAGCTTCAGCTTTGTAATAGTGAATAAAATCCAGTTCTCCTCTATCTTTCGGAACATAAAAAATGGCATTAAAACATGTATTTCCTCTCTGCGCTAAGCCTTCGTATTTTCTATATTTTTCAGAAGAATTTAATTTCTGAGAGATCCTAAATGCAACTACTTCATTTTTCCTTGCCAAAAGTTCATAATGGGGTGAAGAGGTGTTATAGAAATGGAGAACAATTCCTGCTCCAAACAACAGAAGCATCAGAAAAATGGTTTTGGTTTTATGCAGAAAATAAGAATGAAAACAGATTAAAATCAACAATACTGAACAGATCATTGCAACTCCATAAACAACGATCTCTGTCCATATCATTTTATCCTGAAAAAGAATTCCAAGAATAAAACATACTGCCAGAATAAGAAGAGGCTGCTTGTTCAATTTCCATTAATTATCCTTTTAAAATAGGCAATGAATGGGACATTCATGATCTCTTTAAAAACTAAATAAGCGTTCTGTCTTCCATAAAAATGTCAACAGAACGCTTAATTTTTTTTTCTAAAAATTACATTTAAAAGTATACTATCTCTTTTTCAGAAATTTATCCGTCAAATGTTTCGTTTCTTTGATATAAAATAAAGGATCTTTACCGTAATCTTCATATTTGAAATCACCTACCTTTTTAGGAACAGCAGGCTCTATTTGTGTTCCTTCATGCCATTCATTGAATGAGGTAATCCCAATAAATTCAGGATTTACTTTCACAGCAGCATCAAACATTTTTTCATAATATTTTCCTTGATCTCTGCTTTTGAAATTGGCTTCATTCCATGGACGGATTCTTGTATCGGAATATCCAGGGCCCACACAAGGAATAAAAATCAGATGGTGATCTTTAGCGAAGTTGGCCATAAAATCCCAATTCGCAGTTGTACTTCCATATACAAATCCTTCGCTGGCAAAATAGGTATAAAAACCATCAAAGCCGGATGACTCAAAAAACTTTGCATCATCTTTCTCCACCCACAGCCCGATATAAAAAGCATCCAGATCTGTATTTCTGACTGTTTTTTCTCCATCTTTGGATAGTATTTTCACCCATTCTTCTTTAGGAATTTTATAGCTATCATAGACATAAAACAGAGGTTTCCCTTCCTTTTTATAGAAGGCATGATGATTGGAATACGTTTTTACAAGATAAGAAAGCTGCTCTTTTAATTCTAAAGTGTTTTTATAAAATGGCTCAATGTGAAATGCTATTTTTAAATCAAACCGATCCGCAATATCAAGGTATTTGATAAGACTTTTATCTGTAAACGAATCTTTTCCCAACCAACTCACAACGACCACTCCCACTCCGGATTCTTTGATCATTTCCATATGTTTTTCAATGATCTTTGTGTCATTGGAACTATAATTTCCAAGGGCAGGATAAAAATTAGCTCCGATATCATCTCCTCCTTTATGATGCCCCAGATTGTTCCACTTCGGATTGCTCCAGTGAGGAAGGATTTCATGATTCCAGTGTTGATAATCTCCGTCTGTTGCAGGATTGGCGTACCAGCCGTAATAAAATATCTGGACTTTATCTCTTTGAGTGTTCTGTTGAGCAAAACTGTTTGAGAAAAATAATGTGAGAGTCAGTAATAACAAAAAACGGGTACAATACTTCATAGTTAAAATTAAATAATCAGAAACTCAGTACAAATTATACTTTCAATATCACGTCAGCAGCGTGCTCACTAGCTCCTTTTCCGCCAAGCTTTTCTCTAAGAAGATGATAATCATTCAGAACCTGCTGTCTTTTCTCTCCTGATATAATTTTATTCAGTTCTTCTATCAGGTTTTTAGTATTCAGATCATTTTGAATCAATTCTTTCACCACTTCTCTGTCCATAATCAGGTTAACCAGAGAAATATAATTGATATTTTTAACCAGTCTTTTAGCAATAGCATAGGAAATCTTACTTCCACGATAGCAAACTACTTCAGGGATATTCAGCAAAGCAGTCTCCAGTGTTGCTGTTCCGGAAGTCACCAGAGCGGCTTTTGAACATCTCAGCAGATCATAGGTTTTATTAGAAACAAAATGAACATTGGCATCCACATATTTCTCATAAAATTCTTTTGGAAGACTTGGTGCTCCGGCAATCACAAACTGATAGTTCTGAAATTGCGGTCTTACGGAAAGCATAATCTCAAGCATTTTTTCTACCTCCTGTTCTCTGGAACCTGGCAGCAATGCGATGATCTCTTTTTCGTTCAAACCATGCTCTGCTTTGAATTTTTCAATGCTGATTTCCTGCAGATCAGAAATAGCATCCAGCAACGGATGCCCTACAAAATGAGAGTGAACCCCATGTTTTCTATAAAAATCTTCTTCGAAAGGAAGGATGACCATCATTTCATCCACATATTTTTTGATAATCTCTACCCGCCCTTCTTTCCAAGCCCAAAGCTGTGGTGAAATATAATAAACGACTTTGATCCCAAGTTCTTTGGCAAATCTGGCAATTCTCAGATTAAACCCCGGATAATCTACCAGGATCAATACATCAGGTCTGTTCTTCTGAATATCCTCTTTACAGAACTTAATATTATTGAGAATGGTACGGAGGTTCATCACCACTTCCAGAAATCCCATAAAAGCAAGATCGCGGTAATGTTTCACCAACGTTCCGCCCTGAGCTTTCATCAGGTCGCCACCCCAAAATCTGAATTCCGCATTGGGATCTTTTTTTTGTAAGGCTTTCATCAGGTTACTGCCATGCAAATCACCGGAAGCTTCTCCTGCAATAATATAATACTTCATTTCTATAGTAAGGATAGAGAACAAATTAAGACAGATATAATCTTAATTCGTAAATTTGTTCAAAGATAATGATAAAAAATGTCAGAAGAATTTGAAATCCGGAATAAAGTTGCAGAAAGCGGCCTTATCAATTTTGACCTTACCACTTTACTGCCAAAAGGGGAAAGAAAGGGTATTGACCTTAAAGATTTCCTTTTTCAGGAGATGATCCTGAAAGAAAAAGATTTCCGTGAAAAGGTAGATGCTATCGATACGGAACAATATAAAGACGCATATATATACATTTACAATTCTGTAGACACTATTATTCCTCTTTGGGCTTATTTTGTTTTGACAGCTAAAATTACAGATGTAGCAAAGAAAGTGGTTTTTGGAAGCCGCGAGGATCTTGAAGTTATTTTAATGCATAATGCAATCCAGACCCATGATTTTGAGGAAATGAGAGGAAAAAGAGTACTGGTGAAAGGATGTTCGGATAAAGAAATTCCTGAAAATGCTTATATAGAACTGGTAGAACAGCTAAAACCTATTGTAAAATCTCTGATGTTCGGAGAAGCATGTTCAAATGTTCCTATCATTAAAAACTAAGACCTTCTCAACAGCTCTCAGAAACTTTAACAATAATTGTGAGAACCGGTCATTTTCTGAGGCATATTTTTTGATAACTTTGGTGTACTTAATACTAAATAAACACAAAAAATGAGTTTAATTGACCTACTTACAGGGAACACAGGCAACCAGGTTGCTGAACAGGCTGAAAATAAATTCGGAATCAGCAAAAACCAGGTAATTGCCTTATTAGCTGTTGCTACACCTCTTATCATTTCTTATCTCAGAAATAAATCTCAGGATGCTAAAGAAGCAGAAGCTTTAAATAATGCTTTAGATAAAGACCATAACGGAAGTATTTTAAATGATGCTTCACAAATTGAAGCAAGACAGGCTGAAGGAGGATCTATTCTTGATCATATCTTCGGTGGACAAAAAAGTACTGTTGAAAACCAACTGTCACAAAACACAGGGATTTCAATAGACAAAATTGGTCCTATCCTTGCCATGCTGGCACCTGTAGTAATGGGTTATATCGGACAGCAAAAACAACAGAGTAATGTAGGAGCGGGCGGCCTGGGAGATCTTTTAGGAGGAATCCTTGGAAATGCTTCCAATCAGGCACAAGCTCAGCAGTCTAATCCTTTGAATGACATTCTTGGAAGTGTTCTCGGAGGAGGCGGGCAATCTCAATCATCTGGAAATCCACTGAACGATATTTTGGGAAGTGTATTAGGTGGCGGTGGGAACCAGCAACAAGGTGGCGGCTTAGGCAGCATCCTTGGTAATATTTTGGGAGGTAAATAATTAATTTAATTTTCATAAAAAAAGACCGGAGATATCATCTTCGGTCTTTTTTATTTCTAATTACTTTTTAGATTTTTCTGCAGAAGCAGCAAATGATTTTGAAGCTTTTTTAGGTCTTCTTTTACCATAACTTCCGGAATTAATTTTTCCTCTTCTTGATTTTTTGTCTCCTTTTCCCATAGTATTATGTATTCGTTGTTGTACGAATTTAAAAAATACAATACTAAAATCCAATTAATGAAGCTGTTAAAGTTTTATAAAAATAAGAAGGAAGCTGGAAGAGGAGGCTGGAAGTTACCACCAGGTTACCAATTTCGATTCTTAATCTGCAGATCAGTTATCTTTTTTCATTTTGCTAACAAAGGACTGTTTAAACATTTAATGCTGCCAGGAACATCTTCCAGCCTTTTAAACTTTTACCGTCTTCCATTTTCCTTTTTTAAATAGAACAAAAGCAACAATGGTAATTAAAGTTTCTGCGGCAGGAATCGAGATAAAAACTCCTTTTGGACCCATATCAAGATATTTTGATAAAAAATACGCCAGCGGAATCTGAAACAGCCAGAATCCAAAAAGATTAACCCAGGTGGGAGTCCATGTATCACCGGCTCCATTAAAGGCATTAATCATCACCATCCCGATGCCATAGAAAATAAATCCTATACTCATAATCTGAAGTGCATTCTTGGCAAAGTCTTTAATGGCAGTTTCCTGAGTAAAAAACCCAACTAAAAAATTACCCATAAAAAGAAATATCATACTTACTATCAGCATAAAAATGACATTATATTTTACTGTTTTCATCACCGACTGTTCTGCTCTCAACATTTCATTCGCTCCCATATTCTGTCCCACCAATGTAGAGGCAGCATTACTCAATCCCCATGCCGGAAGCATAAAGAACATCATCAGTCTTAAAGCAGTCTGATAACCTGCCGATGCATTTTCCCCTCCCGTAGTCGCTACAAGTTCCGCCAGGAAAATCCAACTGCATGAAGCAATGACAAACTGAAAAATTCCGGGAGTTGCAATTTTTATAATAGATTTAATTAACTCAAAATTTGGTTTAAAATAAGAAAGTTTAATTCTTATCTGAGTATCGGCTACTAAAAGATGATACAACTGATAAATAACCCCAATGCTACGTCCTATTGTGGTTGCCAAAGCAGCTCCTGTAAGCCCCAAAGCAGGAACTGGTCCTAAGCCTTTTATCAGAATCGGACAGAGAATAATGTTGGCAATATTGGCTATCCATAAGCTTTTCATCGCTATCATTGCATTTCCGGCCCCTCTGAAAATACCATTAATTAAAAATAAAAGCATAATAATCGTGCTGCTTCCCATCATAATTCTGGTAAAATCCTTCCCATAAGCTGCTGCTTCCGGTTTTGAACCCATCAGAATCAGAATTTCTTCAGCAAAGAATACTCCGAGTAAGCTTAAAACAAAAGTGATCGCAAATGAAACGAGTAATACCTGCGCCGCACTTCTGGAAGCCTGTTCCGGATTTTTTTCACCAATTCGTCTTGCTACCAGCGCTGTTGCTGCCATACTCATTCCAATCGCAATGGAATACATTATGGAAAGTACAGATTCGGTAAGTCCTACGGTCTGAATAGCAAACCCACTTTCTTTCAGATGGCCGACAAAATAAAGATCCACAAGCGCAAATACGGATTCCATAGCCATTTCCAGCATCATGGGAATTGCTAAAAGCAGTACAGCACTTCTGATATTCACTTTCGTAAAATCAGTTTCTTCACCACTGAAAGCTTTTTTCAAAAATTCAATATATTTTGTCATGATTCTCTTTAGTTTACTTAGCAAAAGTATCTATTCAAAAACAATTAAAAGTTCGCATATGAAAAGTTTTTAATATTTTTTCTGGTAATCCCCATGTAAAGTAAAATCAAATAAAATCAATTTTACAATAATAATTTATCGTAATACGATAAATTATTATATATTTACAACAAATAAAATATCTCATGAAATTAATTGGTGAAAAATCTATCTCCACTGTTTTAAATAAAATCCTGTTGGCTGGCTCAATAGCTCAATTACTCTATGTAAGCTATATAATTTTTGGTTTCGTTATCATATATATTAATATACACCAGGGAACTCATTTTTTTTCCGAAACTTTTAAAACTGGAATTTTCAACAATGAATTAACAAAAACAGCTTCTGATTCTTTAGATTTTCAATTTAAAATACCATTATCTGATTCTATTATTAAAGGAAGTTACACCTTACACACTTTTATTTCAATTTCTTTTTTCATCGGATTTTACAGTCTGTTTACTTTTTATTTGTTTAGAATTTTCAAAGGAATGAGTTCGGAGATTATTTTTAATACAAAAGTTATTCAGGATCTAAAACTCTTTGCTGTGCTTAATATAATCTTTATCCCCATTTATTGCACTATTTTATATTTCATGGATCAATCTATATACAGCATAGATCCAATATTTATACTGCTCCATCTCACCTTAGGAATTATTATACTTTTTATTATAGAATTTTTTAAAAAGGGATATGGATTACAATCAGAAAATGACTTAACTATATAATCATGCCGATAATAATCAATATTGATGTAATGCTTGCAAAACGAAAAATGCAGTCTCAGGAGTTGGCCGAAAAAATAGGAATTACACAGGCTAATCTTTCAATTTTAAAAAATGGAAAAGCCAAAGCATTAAAAATTTCAACCTTAGAAGCCATTTGTACAGCATTGGATTGCCAACCTGGAGATATACTGGAATTTAAACCATAAAAAATATATAACATGAAACTCTATCTAACTTTAAAAACAATTATTGTCACATTCGTGCTATTTTCAATTGCAGCAACAGCACAGGAACTCACCAATGAGCACAAACAAATGTTAAAGTACGATAATACAGCTTATTTTAACAACCTCATCAACAAAGACAACATGAATGCATGCTATAAAATTGAAAACAATGCTTATACGTTGTTAGGCCTAGCTATTAAAATGAACAGTAAAGAAGTATTTCAAAAGCTGATTGATGAAAAGGCAGATTTAGAAAAGACTTGTGACGGAAAAACGCCATTGATGTTTGCTGCAAAATATGGCAACACTGAATTTGCAAAGAAACTCCTGGCAAATGGAGTAAAGAAGGATACTAAAACATCGTCCGGTTATACAGCTCTGGATTATGCCAAAAAATATGAAAAACCTGATATCATCAAGCTTTTGGAATAAGGATGGAGAACATAATCTGCAAAACAGGAGTTTTACGATTTTATAATTAATAAGAGAATAAGCTAATGAATAGAAAGATAATTATTATCAAAACTTAGCAATTGGTAATAAAATTTAATTTAGATTTGTATATTCTTAAAAATTATTCTTATGAAAAAAATAATCTCTACTACCTTTCTATTTGGAATGTTACTGTCTGGCAGTATGTTATCTGCTCAGAAGATGACTCAGGAAAAGATGAAAGCCATTTATTCTGATGATATAGCAACATTTAAGAAACAGTTTGCCCCGGGAGATTACAACAAATGTTTCCTTGTTGGAAATATACTTTATTCACCTCTTGGTTTCAGCGTAATGTCTGACAGAAAGAATATTATCAACTTCCTTTTGGATAGCAAAGCGAATGTGAATAAAAAATGTCAGAATAAAACACCTCTTGAAGTAGCTGATGAAACAAAAGGCAGCGAAGAAGTAAAGAGAATTCTGATCGCAAAAGGTGGTAACAGAATTTAAAAAAATCTAAAAACAATATATGAAACTTCCGAAAGGGAGTTTTTTTTATTTATAAAACCTGCAAAAATCTTATCTTTGCCAACGAAAAATTCAAGGTTCGGAATTGAACCTTAAACATTGAACTTTAAACAAATAATTATGTTTCGATCACACACCAACGGAGAGCTATCTCTGAAAAATCTGAATGAAGAAGTTACACTATCAGGATGGGTACAGACTATCCGTGATAAAGGATTTATGATTTGGGTAGATCTTCGAGATCGTTACGGAATTACCCAGCTGGTTTTTGACCAGGACCGCTCTTCAGCACAATTGATGGAAGAAGCTAAGAAACTGGGCCGTGAATTTGTGATTCAGGCTACCGGAAGAGTTATTGAAAGAGTAAGCAAAAACCCTAATATTCCAACAGGGGAAATTGAAATTCTGGTAGAGAAACTGACTATTCTGAACGATTCTCAGCTTCCTCCTTTCACTATTGAGGATGAAACGGATGGCGGTGAAGAATTAAGAATGAAATACCGTTACCTGGATATCAGAAGAAATCCGGTAAAAGATAAACTGATCTTCCGTCACAAGATGGCACAAAAAGTAAGAAATTACTTATCTGAAGAAGGTTTCATTGAAGTGGAAACACCTGTTTTGATCAAGTCTACTCCGGAAGGAGCAAGAGATTTCGTTGTACCAAGCAGAATGAACCCTGGACAGTTTTATGCATTACCACAGTCTCCACAGACATTCAAACAGCTTTTGATGGTAGGTGGAATGGATAAATATTTCCAGATTGTGAAATGTTTCCGTGATGAGGATTTAAGAGCTGACAGACAGCCGGAGTTTACACAGATCGACTGTGAAATGGCATTTGTAGAGCAGGAAGACGTTATGAACGTATTTGAAGGAATGACTAAAACCCTTTTAAAAGATATTACAGGTCAGGAATTCGGAAACTTCCCAAGAATGACTTTCGCAGATGCGATGAGAAAATACGGAAATGACAAACCGGATATCCGTTTCGGAATGGAGTTCGTAGAACTGAATGAACTGGTAAAAGGAAAAGACTTTAAAATATTTGACGACGCTGAATTAGTAGTCGGAATCAATGTAGAAGGATGCGCAGAATACACAAGAAAACAAATCGATGAACTTGTGGATTGGGTAAAACGTCCTCAGATCGGAGCTACAGGAATGGTTTGGGTAAAATTCCAGAATGATGGTGTAAAAACCTCATCAGTGAACAAATTCTACAACGAGGAAGATTTAGCAAAAATCATTGAAAAATTCGGAGCAAAAGAAGGAGACTTAATGTTGATTCTTTCCGGAAACGAAAATAAAGTAAGAGCTCAGCTTTCAGCATTGAGAATGGAACTTGGAAACCGTTTGGGATTAAGAAAAGGAAACGAGTTTGCACCACTTTGGGTTGTTGATTTCCCTCTATTGGAGTGGGATGAAGACACTGAAAGATACCATGCAATGCACCACCCTTTCACGTCTCCAAAACCGGAAGATATCCACTTACTGGAAACTGATCCAGGAAAAGCAAGAGCCAACGCTTATGATATGGTTCTGAACGGAAATGAAATCGGAGGAGGATCTATCAGAATTTTTGACAGAGATCTTCAGTCTAAAATGTTTGATTTATTAGGATTTACCAGAGAGGAAGCGGAAGCTCAGTTTGGATTCCTGATGAATGCATTCAAATATGGAGCTCCGCCACATGGAGGTTTAGCATTCGGGTTTGACCGTTTGGTAGCGATTCTTGACGGAAACGAAGTGATCAGAGATTATATCGCTTTCCCTAAGAACAATTCAGGACGAGATGTAATGATTGACGCACCAGCTTCTATTGCCGATGCACAGCTCGACGAATTAGAATTACAATTGAATTTAAAAGCATAAACATAAAGCGGGGTATTTTCCCCGCTTTTTTTATCTCTGTATTACAGGAAGCCTTAGTCGACCCGTTGTATCCTGGCCCTAATATTTAAAAAAAAATAATAGGAAAAAATAGTATTATTTAGAGTCGAAGAACATTAAAAATTTCAGCATATCTTATCAATTTTCTAACAAAATAAACTTTATGCCGGTGAAATATGCATTTCAATACACTATATCAAAAATTCGTGAAATAATTAAATTTAAAATTTAACAGCAAAAATTAAATTAAAATAATTTTATTAACGAAATAAATACACATTATAAATAAAAACACAACAAAACAATCATTATATTATGTTATATGTAAATATCATTTTTATTAATATATTTACATTACACAGCTGAATTATAATGAAGAACTTAATCAAAACTTAGGAATTGATGTATTTTATAATCTGATGCGTAGGATAATAATAGAGCTGTTCATATTTTAAACCTTGATCACCAAACCAATATTAAATAATATGAAAAGCAAACTATTACTATTATCAGGATGCCTTGTTCTGGGCCTGAATTCATGTAGGTCAGACATTGAAAGTCCTCAAACTGATTCAACAGATCCTACAACCACAAAGCTGGACAATGCAAAGATTCACAAATTATTAATTGACGAAAAATACACGTACATTAATGAAGTAAATGGAGAATACTTTTATGCAGAAGATATTACGATTAGCCCCGAACAGTTTAGTGTATTACAAAAGCAGGCCAACCCTGAAATATCAACTGCCGAAAAAAGTACCATTGTAAGCTCCTTTATTAAGACATGGCCCAATGCAACAGTGTATTATACATTACCAAGCCAGGGAACTCTGAGTACTCAGAATTATAATACATTCCTGACCAATATCAACAAAGCGTTTGATATGATTTCTTCACAAACCAGTATGCAGTTTGTTGAACGGACCAACCAGACAGAATATATCACCTTTACTTATACAACGTCCAACAGTTCTCCGCTTGGATGGCAAAAAAACAGAGTTAACGGTATTAAAATTTACAACATTACCTATCCCGCCATTATTGCTCACGAAATAATGCATTCTATGGGAATCATGCATGAGCAGTGCCGCCCAGATAGAGATCAGTACATCATTGTAGATGTTAACAAAGCGGTGGAAGGAAGCCGTCATAACTTCAATCTTTATAATGATTATGCAGGACATGGTGCATTTGATTTCGGTTCCGTCATGATGTATCAGTCTACAGACTTTGCTATAGACGCAAGCCAACCGGTAATGACCAAGCTGGACGGATCTACATTTACCAAGCAAAGAACAGGATTGTCTGCAGGTGATTATGCAGGTATCAATCATTTATATGGACCTGTTAATGCCAGTTCCGCAATCAACGGAACTTATACGATGACAACAGCTTTAGCGAATGATAAAAATGTAGATATTACCGGAAGTTCCACTACAGATGGCACGGGTATAATTCTGTATTCAGCTTCTACAGGGAACAACCAGAGATTTACTTTCACTAAATCAGATCATGGGTACTACATTATTAAATCAATATTGGATCCTGCAAAGGTTTTAACTGTGAAAAGTAATGGGACAACAAATGGAACAGCTGTTGAATTAAGAACCAATGCTAATACAGATTCTCAGAAATGGTTATTATTCAATCTGGGAAATAATGGTTTTGGATTTGCTCCCAAGAATGCGCCGGCACTGAGGCTAGAAGTAAAAGATGGTTTAACAACCAATCTTACTCCTATTGTCATCGGTACTACAGATCAAACGGTGCAGCCTTCTATAAAGCAACGCTTTATCCTTACAAAAGTTAACTAAATTTCTTCTTACAAAAAAGAGGTTAGGAAATAAACTTCCTAACCTCTTTCTATTTGAGAACTATTTATTAGATTAATTTCAACATTTCATTTCTTCCAGGCCCGGTAGAAAGATAAGCCACCGGAATTCTTAATTCTGCTTCTAGGAATGACAGAAACTCCATGATTTCTTTTGGCAGCTCAGAAGGACTTTTCATTGCAGAAAAATCAGCATTCCAGCCATTCATCCATTTCAGTACGGGTTTTCCGTTTTCCGGAAGCAAACCTGAAATAGCGACTGTTTTTCCATCTTCCAGTTCATAATGGGTACAAACTGCCACAGATTTCAATCCACTTAAAACATCAGCTTTTGTCAGAACCAGCTGAGTGACTCCGTTGATCATTACTGCATATTTTAAAGCAGGCAAATCCAGCCAGCCTGTTCTTCTCGGGCGTCCTGTATTGGAACCAAATTCATTTCCTTTCATTCTGAGATCATCTCCAAATTCATCTAAAAGTTCTGTTGGAAATGCTCCATTTCCCACCCTGGTACAATATGCTTTCGCTATTCCGTAAATCTCACCGATCTTTTTAGGTGAAACACCCAAACCGCTACTCGCTCCTGATGCTGTCGTTGAGGAAGACGTTACATACGGATAGGTACCATGATCAATATCCAACATGGCTGCCTGAGATCCTTCTGCCAATACTTTTTTACCTTCAGATAAAGCTGTGTTAAGATAAATTTCAGTCTCTGTACAACTGAATTTTTTAAGGAATTCCACCGCATCAAAAAACTCTTTACTGATTTCTTCCAAAGCAGGCAGAACAATCATTCCTTCCTCTTCCAGCATTTTGTAATCTCTATTAAGAATATGCTGCGCTCTGCTTTGAAAATCCGGTAAAAATATATCCCCTACTCTTAGATTCTGTCTTAATATTTTGTTTGAATACGCCTGGGCAATCCCATTTTTTGTACTTCCGATAGTGGTATACCCGGGACTTTCCTCCATAAAAATATCCAGAAGCTTATGCGTTGGCATTACCAGATGTGCTTTTTGGGAAATAATGATACTGTTTTCCGGCTGAATGGTTTTATCAAATACCTGAAGATTCAGAATTTCTTTTTTAAAACTTACCGGATCAATAACAGTTCCGGTTCCGATTATATTCTTCACTCCATTCATAAAGATTCCCGAAGGAATCATTTTAAGCGTTATTCTGCGTCCGTTTCTTTCAATGCTGTGCCCAGCATTAGATCCGCCGTTAAAACGAGCTGTAATGTCGTAATTTTCACTGATCAGATCAATGAACTTTCCCTTTCCTTCATCTCCCCATTGTAGTCCTAATACAATATCCATATTCGTACTTTAAATTTTATGAAGCAAAGCTATGACAGTCAGCAGGAAACACCATTGCCATTTGACAAAAAGAGATCTGATCAGAAATGAGAAGCTAAATATCAGAGGTTAGAAGCCATTCACAACTCTCCCACTCACATTATTAATCGATTATCATCTATCATTAATAATCCTACACTATATTTCTCCTGATTCTGCTCAGTGAAGAAGGGGTCACGCCAAGATAGGAAGCCAGCATAGATTGCGGAACTCTGTTGGCCAGCCCTGGATAATGATTTAAAAAGTGAATGTACCGTGATTTTGCATCCTGATTGAGCATGATACTGGCGACCTTCAGTTTATTTTCTACTACAAAAGCGTGGATTCTTGCAAACAAAATAGGCCATACCGCAATTTTCTCTTCCAGGATTTTAAAATGCTCACGGTCAATGACCAGCAATACAGCATCGGTAATCGCTTCAATATCTTCATGTGCCGGCAGCTGATCGGTAAAGCCCTGAAAGTCCCCAATAAATCGTCCTTCATAAATAAAATACCGTGTAAAATCATCACCTTGCTTGTTATAGTACAAAGACCGGAAAACACCTTCCTTCACAAAAGCAATTCTCTGACTTACTTTCCCGGCTTCTATGAAAGGATCTCCCTTTTTGACCGTTATTTCCTGAATTCCTTCAGCAATCAACAGCTCGTCCTGAGGATTCAGTGTTCCGAATTTTTTGATATAAGTAAAAAGCTCTTCCATATTTTGATATAACCACGGATTGCGGAAATATAAAGGTATAAAAGTCACGGATAAAAACAATTGTCATTTGACAACAAAGTCCACGAAAGGTACCACACGGGCTTCTGTCGGCATATTAATTGCTTGATTTTTAAAAACGTAAGACAATGAAAGCAATTTGGAACGGCGCAATTGGCTTCGGATTAGTCAACATTCCTGTTAAAATTTATTCCGCAACGGAAACCACAAAATTGGATCTCGATATGCTCGACAAATCTGATTTTTCAAACATCCGTTTCAAACGGGTAAACGAAAATACGGGGAAAGAAGTTAAATGGGAAAACATCGTCAAAGGTTATCTCATGGACGACAAATATATCGTTCTTGACGAAGAAGATTACGAAGCAGCAAGCCCTGAAAAAACAAAAATACTTTCTATTGACCAGTTTGTAAAGGAAGTAGAAGTAGACAGTATGTATTTTGAGACTCCGTATTATCTGGAACCTCAGAAAAATGGTGAAAATGCTTACAGACTTTTATTAAAAGCTCTTGAAAAAACTGCCATGGTAGGAATAGGAACTTTTGTGCTTCGTGACAGCGCAGCCATTGGGATGATCCGTCCTTACAATGACGACATATTGGTTTTGAACCGTTTAAGATTTGATCAGGAAATAAGAGATTATTCGGATTTAAAAATTCCTGCCCGGAAGGCTCCGAAACCTGCAGAGTTGAAGATGGCTGTCAGCCTGATTGAGCAGCTTTCACAGGAGTTTGATCCCGCCATGTATAAAGATACCTATTCTGATGAGCTGATGAAGATCATCAAGCAGAAAGCAAAAGGCAAAAATGTAAAAGCCCAAAAAGCTCAGCCTGCTAAAGAAGGTAAAGTGATTGACCTTATGGCTCAGTTAAAAGCCAGCCTGAATACTTCTAAATCCCAATCTGCATCTTAATGGCTCTTAAAGATTATCATAACAAAAGAAAGTTCGATGAAACCAGCGAACCTAAAGGGAAAACAAAAAAGAGCAAAGACAAACTGATTTTTGTGATTCAGAGACATGCTGCCTCCAGACTTCATTATGACTTCCGGCTTGAAATGGAAGGTGTACTGAAAAGCTGGGCTGTTCCGAAAGGCCCGTCTTTGGACCCAAAAGACAAGCGTCTTGCCATGATGGTAGAAGATCACCCTTACGACTATAAAGATTTTGAAGGGAATATTCCGGAAGGAAATTATGGTGCCGGACAAGTGGAAGTATGGGACAGCGGAACCTATGAACCTTTGGAAGAGAATTCTAAACTTTCTGATGAAAAAGAACTTCTGAAGGAACTTCATGCCGGTTCTTTAAAGTTTATTTTACATGGTAAAAAGCTGAAAGGTGAATTTGCTCTGGTTAAAATGAAAAATACGGATGACAACTCATGGCTGCTTATCAAGCATAAGGATGAATTTGCAGAAAGTCCTTATGATGCCGAGGAAAATACTTCACCAAAATCACTGGTCACCCAATTTCTAGAGGAAAAAAAAAGCCTAAAAATAAAAGAAAAAAAGAAGTCATAACTTCTGAAAAACCCTTCAGGAATTTCAATTCGTTAACGAACGAAAAAAAGCTTAAGTCTTTCATTAAACCTATGCTGGCTAAGCTTTCAGAGGAAGCCTTCAATGATAAAGACTGGATCTTTGAAATAAAATGGGATGGTTACAGGGCTATTGCAGACCTCAGCCATGATGCTCCGCTTTTCTATTCCCGGAATGGAATTTCCTTTTTATCAAAATTTGACAAAATTGCTGAGGATTTCAGCCAGCAAAAGCATAGTATGATCCTGGATGGCGAAGTTGTGGTCTATAATGATCAGGGAAAGCCGGATTTTCAGCTTTTGCAGCAAATTGGAGACAATCCTGATGCGGCTCTTGCCTATCAGGTTTTTGACCTTCTATGGCTCAATGGTCATTCTACGGAAGCTCTTCCCTTAATTCAACGAAAAGAACTTTTAAAAGAAGCATTAACGGAAACCGAACGGATCAAATATTGTGATCATATTCCTGAAAAGGGTATTGAATTTTTTGAACAAATGAAAGAAATGCAGCTGGAAGGCATGATTGCAAAACGGGCAGACAGTCTGTATGTCGAAAATCACAGAACCACCGATTGGCTTAAAATCAAATTTTCCAATACAGAGGAGGTCATTATTTGTGGTTTTACAGAACCCAGAGGATCGCGGGAAAGTTTCGGAGCACTGATATTAGGAAAATTCATCGATGGTCAGCTTATTTACTGTGGCCATACAGGAACAGGTTTTAATACGGTTTCTTTAAAAGAAGTGTATGAGAGACTTCAAAAAATAATTGTAAAGTCATCCCCGTTCGAAACAGTTCCAAAAACAAATATGCCGGTAACGTGGGTAAAACCTGAACTGGTATGTGAAATCAAATATTCTGAAATTACCAAGGACGGAATCTTCAGACATCCGGTTTTTATTACCATCAGAGAGGACAAAAGCCCGGAAGACATTAAAGATCCATCCTTCACCGAAAAATCTAAAGATATGAATACGAAAGCTTCACCAAAAAAGACAAAGACTTCTGAGAAAGAGAAAGAAGTTACCTTAGATAAGCATCCTGTAAAGCTTACCAATCAGGATAAGGTATATTTTCCTGAAGATGGTATTACGAAAGGAGATGTTATTGAATATTATCAATCGGTATCCCGATATATTTTACCTTATTTAAAAAATCGTCCGCTTTCTCTCAACCGCTTTCCCAATGGAATTGAAGAACAGAGCTTTTATCAGAAAGATGCAGGAGATCATGTTCCTGACTGGATAAAAACCACCCAGGTATATTCTGAATCGAATGATAAATACATTGATTATATTTACTGCAATGACAAAGCAACATTAGCCTATCTGAATAATTTAGGCTGTATAGATCTTAATCCGTGGAACAGTTCTTTACCGGATCTTGAGCATCCTGACTATCTGGTATTAGACCTGGATCCTTCTTCAAAGAATACTTTTGATGAGGTAATTGAAACAGCGCTGCAGGTGAATGAAGTTTTAAAATCAATTAAAATAAAAGGCTACTGCAAAACTTCCGGGAGTACGGGAATTCACATTTATATTCCGATGGGAGGTAAATATGATTTTGACCAGGTAAAAGATTTCGCCCATATTCTCATGAAACAGGTAAACGAAAAACTGCCTAAGATTACAACGTTGGAAAGAAGCCTGCAGAAAAGGGATAACAAAAAAATTTATCTTGATTATCTGCAGAACAGAACAGGACAAACACTCGCAAGCGCCTACAGCCTCAGACCAAAACCCGGAGCATCAGTTTCCATGCCACTGGAATGGGACGAGGTGAAACCAGGCCTGAAACCAACAGATTTTACTATTAACAATGCCCTTGAAAGAATTAAGGAGAAAGGAGATTTGTTTAAACCGGTTTTGGGGAAAGGAATCGATATGATGAAGGCTTTGGAACTACTGCAAAATATTGATTAATTTCTTTATTTTTGCCTTCAAAGCTTTTACCCATGGATGATTCAATCAAATTACAGTTATATTTCAATGAAAACATAGAAAGAGAAAATCAGAAATTTTTCTTTCAGTATACATGGAAAAAGCATTTGGTTGAACTAAAAAAAGCAATCATATATGCTGTTCTATTCATGGCATTAGGATTTTTTCCTTTAAAATCTATGAATCTTGGTCCTGTTTCCGTTATTTTTAAATATGGTAGTTTCTTATTTGCAGGATATATTTTTCTTCTTTTATATCAATATTTCAGTGCCAAAAATAAAACCATCAATTTAATAGAGGAACAGATTGAAAATCTTAGAAACAAACATGCTGAAATAAGTTTTATAACCCTTCACAAGGATAGTATTACTGTTAAAAATCCACTCAATACCATCAATTGTGTCTGGGAGAAGACCCATTATAAAATGGTTAATCAATACCTTATTTTAAATATGGTTAATAAAAATATTAATTTCATTTTTACAGAACCTGAGTTTAAAAAGAATGAATATAAAATTTTATTAGATTTTTTACAGCAATATTCTAGAAAAGAGAAGTAAAAACTCCCACATTACAATAATGCGGGAGCTTCTTAAAAAAATTAAATATAATTATTGATTGTAAATGTGTACATCTCTTTGTGGAAAAGGAATTCCGATTCCTGCTTTATCGAGAGCTTCTTTACAACCGATGATTAGTTCTTCGTTCATCGTCCAGAAGTTTTCTGTGGAAGTACTTACTCTTACCGAGATATTGACAGCGCTGTCTCCAAGCTCTGTGACTACTACCTGTGGAGCTGGTACTGCAAGTGCATATTGATTATTCTTAATAACATTCATTAAAAGGTCCTTGGTCTGTCTAAGATCTGCATCATAAGCAACGCCAATATCCAATGACGTTCTTCTTGTTCCCAGTTGGGTAAAATTGGTAATGCTGTTATTTGATACTACCCCATTTGGAATTACTATCAGTTGGTTTTGTGGCGTGATCAGTTTCGTATGAAAAATATCTATGGCATCTACAGTTCCTGAAACCCCTGAATTGGTAGAAATAAAGTCACCAATTTTAAAAGGTTTTAATAGTAGAATTAAGATTCCTCCTGCAAAGTTCGTTAAGGATCCCTGTAAAGCTAAACCTACTGCCAGACCTGCGGCACCAATCATTGCGACGAACGCGGAAGTCTGTACTCCAAGCTGCGTTACAACAACAATAAACAAAAGAATATTAAGTCCCCAGTTGATAATATTTAAAAGAAAATGCTGCAGTGAAGCTTCCATATTTCTTTTTTTGAAAGCTTTTTCCACCAGTTTCTTAATCATTCTGATCATCCAGGATCCGATCAGGTAAATCAATAATGCAGAAATGACTGCAGTAAAGATTCTCGGTGCCCATGAGATGGCTGAAGAAATTAAAGTGTCCCAGTGTTGTTGAATTTTGTTCAATTCTAAATCGTCCATTTTTATACTATGTGTTTTACTATTTGTATCAATACAGGATTGATATCTTCTGCAGGATTTGGAAAAAAGAAATACGCCCTTCCCTACCTGAGCGAAGGTAAAACATATTTATCCTTGAATTAGATTGACAGCAGAAAAAGAATATTTCAGCTTTATTCAATAATTATTCAGAAACTGAATCTTGCAGGAAGAAATAATTTTTGGGACATAGAATTACAAAAACAATACCGAACTGTCTCCTCTTAAAGAAAAATAACGTTAATGAAAATTCCTTAAGGCAATTTTGCAGCAAGGCTTTCCGGTAAAAGTCTAAGAATATGATAGATAATTTTCCACTTAAAGTTAGGGACAATGGTAAAAGAACTTCCTGCGTTGACAATAAATTTTGCCACGTAATCAGGTTCCATGATCAGAGATTCATTGAGTTCTAAGCCTTCGTTGATTTTTGTTCTGATATAACCAATAACCAAAGCATTCACAATAATCTTTCTGGAAGCTAATTCTTGTCTCAATCCTGCCAGAAACTGTGTAAACGCAGCCTTTGTACTTCCGTAGACAAAATTACTTTTTCTTCCTCTTACTCCGGACAAAGAAGAGAGTCCAATTATCCTTTCCAGATTTGTATTGCTTCTATCCATTGCAATCATACTCAGGATAGACACGCCCCCCATATAATTGACCTCTATCATTTGCTTTGCTCCTTTGAAATCAGTAAGCGCTTTTTGATTGTCTACTAAAAACCCAGCAGCATACACTACAATATGAGGCTTTACAGAAAGACTGGAGTAAAATTCATGATGAGAATCAAAATCAGCAGCATCAAAATACATAACCATTACTTTTGAGCCGTCAAGATTGTTTGAATCAATAAAATCATTCAAAGAGGTTGTATTCCTGGAAGCTGCGATTACGGAAAACCCTTTCTCCACATATTGTTTTATACATTGCTTTGCTACATCAGAATTAGCCCCCAGAATAAGAACGGTTTTGTTTGTATTTTGATTCATGAAGCAAAGATAATTTTTATTAAACACTAATTTCACTAATTGTTTTTCACAAATGGACACAATTTTTCAAACCAGTGTAAAAAAATTGCGGCGGGTGAACTCTGTTCACCCGCCGCAGCTAAATATTTTCAGACTGAATTATTTTTTTTCTTCAGTTACTGTTTCTTTTTTGTCATCTGCCTTCTCAGCAGCTTTTGCTTTATCTCCAAAACGAGCTTCTGTCATTTCTCTTGAAACTGCTGCTTTTTCGAATTTCAGTTTTCCGGATAATGTTTCAATAACAAAACCGTCATCCTGAACCTGAGCAATTCTTCCGTGAAGACCTGATGTAAGAACTACTCTTGTTCCTACTTTAAGGTTTTCCTGAAAGTTTTTCTCCTGCTTTTGCTTTTTCATCTGAGGTCTGATCATCAGGAAATAAAACCCTACAAACATTACCCCCATCATGATCAGCATCATAGGTGAAGATCCACCTGCTGCCTGTAAAAATAGTGTCAACATATTCTAAATATTATGGTTGAATGTTCGCTGTGAACGTTAATCTGATTGGAGCTTTTTCTACGTTTGCAAAAACATCTGCATACTTCTGAACATTTCCGTCGAAGCTTGAAGAGTCAAAGTGCAATGTAACTTTTCCTTTTTTACCAGGCATGATTGGCTCTTTTGTAAAATCCGGAGCTGTACATCCGCATCCTGGTTTCACTTCAGAAATGATTAATGGGTTTTTACCCGTATTGGTAATTTCATATACGTGCTCTACTTTATCTCCTTTTTTGATTTTTCCAAAATCGAAGCTGTTTTCAGATAAAGCTACAGAAGTAGATGGTTCGTTAGAAACCGGAGCAGCTGCTTCACCAGTTACAGGGGCTGCCGCAGAATCAGTGGTTACCGGAGCCGCAACAGCTGCAGAATCAGTAGTTGCAGTTTCAGTACTTTGAGTTTCTTTGTTTTCTTTTTTACATGAAACTAACCCAAAGCCTATAATTGACAAGGCGATAATTGATAACGTCTTTTTCATTTTATATTCTATTTTGATCTTTACAATATTTATCTAAAATACCATTGATGAAGATATTGGAACGGTCTGTAGCAAATACTTTTGCAATTTCAATATATTCATTAATGATCACTCTTGAAGGGGTGAAAGCAAAGTTATCAAGCTCTGCAATGGCTGTAGACAAAATTACTTTATCCATTAAAGAAACTCTTTCCAGATCCCAGTTTTCCAGTCTTTCTTCAAGTTTCTTTTCATTGTTTTCCCAGTTGTTCAGGGTATCTCTCAACAATTTTGCAGCGAATGTTTTATCTTCTTCATCTTTAATCATTTTGATCAAAGTTCTGCTTTCTTCATCTTCTCTCAGGAAACCGATTGTTTTTTGTACCATGGAGTTGGCAATATGGATATCATCATACCATGAAAGTTCCTTATCACCTAAGTAATCATGAAAATCTTCATTTTCAGCAATGTATCTTAAGAATAATTTCCCGATAAATTTCTGATCTTCTTCAAAGGAATATCCTTCTTCTTTCATGAAATCCTGATAACGTTTCCCAGCAGTAATTCTCTGGAAAGTCTTTACCAATAAGTCATCATGCATATCCCATTTCAATTGCTTGTGCTGACCCGTGAAAAATAATCTTTCAGGGTTTTCTTCCAGCTTAAGTAATACCTGGTTATTGATGAATTTTTGGTTAGGATTAATATCAGCATCAGTTTTAAGAAATTTATTCTTACCAATTTCGATCTGATTTTCTGCCAAATCTTTCAGACCCACCAAAAAGTTGAGCTGATAGATGTATAGATAATAGATTTTCTCTATCCCGGCAAACATGTTTTTCTCTAAAACATCAAATTTTACAGGATTTTGGTAGTAAGAATACACGGTCTGTACTACTTTTTCACGGATTTGTCGTCTTCCTAACATTCAAAGAGCTTTTTTATGGCTGCAAAGATACAAAATTTAAAATTGATGAAATTCGTAGTGTGATGACATTTTTGTAATTTTGTCAAACTATATGAAAGCGCTAAAAACCTTAAACCCTTATTTTTGGAAACACAAAATGCTATTGTTTTGGGGGGTACTCTTTATCATCGCCAGTAATTTCTTTAATATATATAAAGTCCAGTTTGTAGGAAAATCTGTGGATGAACTTACAAAAAGTGGAAACCTTGGCTTCAACCAGCAGGTTTTAATCTATGTTGGAATTATTGTAGGATGTTCTCTTTTGACAGGATTCTTCACTTTTATGATGAGACAGACCATTATTGTTGCGTCCAGAAGAATAGAATATGAACTTAAAAATAAAATCTACAGACATTATCAGGATTTATCTTTAACGGATTATAAACAAACCACTATCGGAGACTTAATGAACAGATTGAGTGAGGATGTTGTTGCTGTGAGAATGTATCTTGGCCCTGGCGTAATGTATGTTGCCAACCTGATCGTTCTGGTAGTGATCACGGCAATTTATATGGTGAAAACGGATGCATCCATGACGATGTGGACCTTGCTCCCACTTCCTATTTTGTCTTTTGCTATTTATAAGGTAAGCTCAATCATCAACAAAAAGTCGAAGATCATGCAGAAAAGCCAGTCTGCGATTTCAACTTTTGTTCAGGACAGCTTTTCCGGAATCCGTGTGGTAAAATTTTTCGCCAGAGAAAAATACATTGAAAAAAACTACGGAATCAAAGTCACCGATTATCAGAATAAAGCTTTGGATCTTGCCAAAACAGAGGCCTATTTCTTCACCATTATTCTTTTTGTCATCGGATTATTAAATGTTGCTATTATCTGGATTGGAGGAACAAAATATATTGCCGGAGAATTAAGTATTGGTAAGATTGCAGATTTCTTCATGTATATCAACACCCTGATTTTTCCTTTCTCTATGGTAGGATGGGTAACTTCTGTTAACCAGAGAGCTGAGGCATCCATGCAAAGAATCAATGAATTCATGGATAAAAAATCTGAGATCATTAATACTAATTTTGAAAACTATCCTATCAAAGGAGATATCGAATTCAGAAATGTTTCTTATGTATATCCGAATACAGGAATCAAAGCACTGGACAATCTAAGTTTCAAAGTAAAAGCCGGAGAATCATTAGCTATTATGGGTAAAACCGGTAGTGGAAAATCAACTATTGCCCTGCTGTTATGCCGATTAATAGATCCTACAGAAGGAGAGATTCTCATTGATGGTAAAAACCTGAAAGACCATAATCTGGAAAACTACAGAAACTTTATCGGGTATATTCCCCAGGAGAGCTATTTGTTCTCTGATTCCATTGAAAATAATATTGGTTTTGCCATTGATCATCCTTCTCACGAGAAAGTGGTAGAGTATGCCAACATTGCGGATGTTCACAAAAATATTGTAGAGTTTAAAGACCAATATAAAACACTTGTTGGTGAACGCGGAGTCATGCTTTCGGGGGGACAAAAGCAAAGAATTTGTATCGCAAGAGCCTTAATTAAGGACCCCAATATCATTATTTTTGACGATTCTTTATCTGCTTTGGACACTGAAACGGAGCAGAATATTCTGGAAAATATTGACAAAAAAATCAGTAACGCAACTTCCATAATTATCACACACAGAGAGTCTAGCGCTCAAAAAGCCCATCAAATTATCAACCTGACCGAAATTGCCAATTCTGTAACCGCTTAGCCATTTCATTCTCAATTGTTAAATAAATCATAAAAAAAATTTTGTGATTAAAAGAATTCTTTTATATTTGTTCTTAACAAGATTAAAAAATATCTAACAATGAGTGAATACAAGGAACGCCATGAAAATGAGATTTTCACGAAGGTGTTAAAAGCAGGGAGAAGAACTTATTTCTTTGATGTGCGCGAGACGAAAGCAGGAGATTATTATCTTACAATCACTGAGAGTAAGAAGAATTTCGGAGAGAATGGGGAAGCTACATTCGAGAAGCATAAAATTTACCTTTACAAGGAAGATTTTAAGAGTTTCCAGGAGATGTTTAATGAGTCCACAGATTTCATCATTAATGAAAAGGGTGAGGATGTAATTTCAGAAAAACATGACAAAGACTTCAAAAGCAGATCTTTCACAATTGATTCTGACGACGAAGTTTAAAAAAGAATATCTAAAAACACAAGCATCTGAAAAAGATGCTTTTTTTATGCTCTACATTCAGCATTTGCTATAAAAAAACGGGCTAAAGCCCGTTTCCATTGAATATTATGATGACTATTTCAATCCGTTATTACTAATTTTCTTTTGTTACGGATACGATTTCTTTTGAATCTTCCTTATTCATAAAACTGAATAATACATCCGGCAGCTCATTGTGACAAGGATCCTCAGAGGTTCTATTCGTATTAAGGCTTCTATTGGTAACTTTTGCTGCAGAAAACATTACAATTCCTCCGTCTTTTCTGAGAGTTGCCAATTCTTCATTCTTAGTACTCGGGTCAAAGTTTCCGAAGCACATTACATTATTTTTGGTTTGAAGGACCGGAAAGTTTTCAGCAGTAATCCCGGATAGGATGGTTCCGTTTAATTTGAATAATTTATAATCTCCGTCAAAATTCCTGTGCGCTATAATTTCAGCAACACCATCTGCATCAATGTCTCCTACAGCCAGTCCTTTCCAGTCTGACGCAGAGCCCCAGTTTGTAAATTCAGAAACTTTTGTAAGAACGCCACTATCGTTAACACGGTAAACGTGTATACCATTATACATTAAATTATTGTCATCCGCATCAACAAGTAATACGATCTCATCTTTTGTATCCCCATCGAGATCACCGGATGCCACTGCTTTGATCTTAGAATTAGCAGGCAGATTAAGTGAATTTACATATACTGACTGTATATCTGTACCATTGAACTTATATACATGAACCTCTTTATTATAATTTCTTACTGTAATAACATCATCTTTTCCCCCACTGATATAGTTTCCTGCTGTTACACCTACCCATTCTGACTGCGCTCCCCAACCAGTATATTTTGCATGCTGAACGATATTACCATTATCAACTTTTAAAACATATATCCCATTTTCGCTGGCATCTGCATGATCACTTAACGCTACAATTTCACTTTTGCTGTCTCCAAAAAAATCACCGGCAGCCAGACCTTTCCAGTTATATGAAGCTCCCATTACTTTACTGCTGGTCACTTGCTGAAACGCTCTGTCATGGGGTTCCAGAGTCTGCATCAACCCATCAAAATTTCTTATCACGACAAATTCATCGTCGCTGTCTCCATCAAAATTACCGCTTGCAATTCCCCTCCAGTCAGAATCTTCTCCATACTCATGATCTGTATTGACGGGCACAATTAAGTTTTCAAAATTTGATAAAAGAGCCCACGTGATAGAAGAATCAAATACGGTTATATTGCTGTAATAATTTTTGGCTGCCTGTAAATCTGAAACTATCTGATATAGTGTTTTATCGTCATATTGAGATAAATACAACCATAAATAAGCTGTATAAGTGCCATATCTGGGAGTTACAGCAGGATCAGAGGTATTAATATTATACTTGATATTCCAATTCTCACCATTATAATTAACCCCATTTTTTATATGCAGAGGAGAGATATAAATATCTTTAGTCAGCGTTTTAGTATAGGCATTTATATCTGCAGTGGTATAAATAAGGTTTCCATTAATTGAAATACCATACTTATTGCATTCATAAGGAAAGGCAGCCGTTAAATCAGCATGAGAAATATCTTCACGTAAAGTATCGTGCTTCCAATAGGTCCAGACATTAGATCCTAAGCTGGCATTAAGTTGTGTATTTGCTTTTATAAAATTGGCAATTTGATTGAGCTGGACAAGATAATTGTTTTCACCTGTTGCCCTGTACATCTGCACCAGCACTCTTCCCACAGAGCTTTGCATATTAAAAGGTAAGATTACTCCCGGAAAAGCTATTGGTGGATTATTATCGCTGCGTTCTTTGTAATATCCTATCGTGTTATTAGAACCAGGTTCTATAAACCATTGGCCCGTATGGTAAGCAAGTGTTTCTTTTATTTTTTGGATGAGATCATTAGCAATTGTTATATAGGTTTGACCTGCATAACGACCTATTGAATCATATGTTAAGTTTTGAATAGTACTGTCTTTTTTAACGATTGCTGCAAACTTAGCCATAGGATAGGTAATATTGGCACTATGTACCAAATGCGAATAAGGCAACCCTGTTGTATCTGTTACCGCATTATAATGGTTAGTAGACCAGGCAGCACCGGAAACATGGCGATAATCATAAATTATCGGGTATCCCAATGTAGGATTTCTCAAATCATCTCTCCTGTCAATGGTATTTCCGATACACTGGATTAAAGTTTCAGCATATTTTTTTTCAAGTGTTTTTTCATACATTAAAACCAATGCTTCCATATGGGCAGGGACAGCCCACGCGAACTCAAGCTGATCTGTACTTGTTGAATTACCATTCCATTGATCAAGGCCTCTGGTATCAAAAAGACGTTTAAAATAAGATTGGGAACCTGATTGAGAATAGGATTTTATTGCAAAAAAAACAATAAGAATTGTAAAGATTTTTTTCATGTTAATAGCTTTGATTAAGTGAGTTGAGTGAGATTTTTCTCATGAATCTACTTAAACAAATATAAGTGTTTTAGTCACCAATCATGGAATTTATTTTGTTAACATTAGCCCCCCAGTAAAGCAAGCGAAAAGTTAAAGCTCAGACTTGAAAAAATAAAGCCTTTCAAATTTTGAAAGGCTAAAAATAGGTTAAGATGTACAAATAACTTATTCTTTAATAAATTGTTCTGTAATTATTTTCTTTTCTGTGACTACATTTAGGATATAGTTTCCATTCGGAAATGCTGAAATATTTATTTGTGATTCCTTTGTAGTTTTTATGAGTTGACCTGCCAGATTAAAAATTTCAACCTTTACAAT